>Ga0209453_1000001_pt1 | contig 29228 bp, 27 predicted proteins | sample WorMetulBAHAMAS1_FD_187397 | JGI IMG/M metagenome (GOLD analysis project Ga0209453, IMG submission 187397) | Marine gutless worms symbiont microbial communities from Max Planck institute for Marine Microbiology, Germany - Olavius ullae BAHAMAS.1... | ecosystem: Host-associated > Annelida >...
GCCGCAAAGGACGACGCAACCGCCTCAAAGGGGCACGCGGACGCGGCACACTGGCGAAGGAGAAACCCCCGATCTTCGGCATGATCCAACGCGGTGGCCAAGTGGGCATCCGGATCCTGGAGGACGTGCGCCAGACCACGAGTCAGCCCCTGATCGAGGCTACGATTCGGCCGGGAACCTTGGTACCGACCGACGAGTACACAATCTACAAGCGCTTACCTGACTGGGGCTTCGAGCACCAAACCGTCTGCCACAACGCCGGGGAAGATGCGCGGGACGAAGATGGTGATGGCTTCCACGAAATTCATGTCAACACGATGGAGGGGTTCTGGTCCTTGCTGCGCTCTTGGCTTCGGCCACACCGGGGGATTTCCCAGGAGCACTTACCCTTGATCTGGGCTTTTTCGAGTTCGTCCACAACGCCAAAAACCGCAGCAAAGGACTCTTGGATTCCCTTCTCGGTTTGCTGCTACGTTAGCAGTCTCGAATCCATAAAGAGCCATCCGGTCACCGGCTACCAGTCGCCAGCTTCCAGCTACCGGTAGCCGGTAGCCGGTAGCCGGTAGCCGGTAGCCGGTAGCCGGTAGCCGGTAGCCGGTAGCCGATGAGCATAGCCCATCCTACGGGCTTTATCGGAACCGGGTGAGTTGGTGGACACAGCCCACCCTGCCCGGCGGGATGCGGCCGCCCATGGCCTATCCCGCCCTACGGGGATCACCTCTGCCTCCTGACAACTGACAACTGACAACTGACAACTGCTACAGCACCCTACATTCGGCGCCGGGTTTCGAGAAGCCTGCATATACCCGTCACACGTGAATATTTCGCCGCGATGCACGCCGTTCGCACCCGATAGCCGCGTTGCGACTCGTTGCAATAGAGCCTAGCTATTATTCCTCCTCGTCGCGCCTTGCTCTCGGGCACGATCAGCACACCTCGCTTACCATAATATTTACGTGCGACGGGTATATTTCGTCTGCTTGGATTCGTAGTACGTCGCCCGTTCAACGAACCTGCGGATAGCGCCGCCGGACCAGATCCCCGGTGTCGTCTTGGGAGCCGTCGTCCACGACGATGATCTCCGTGGCAGGCAGGCGCTGGCAGAGGATCGAATCCAGCGCCCGCGGGAAGGTGTGGGCGCGGTTGGTGGGGCGCGGTTGAAGGTGGGTACGACGACGGAGATGTGCATCAGGCCGGTCCGAGTAATCCTGAATAATTTGGCGTTGTCCGGAGGATCTGACTATCGCCGTTCGCTCGGCCCCTGGGGAATACGCTCGGTTCCGCGATCTCCGGCGGTATATGCGGGCTGGCGGCGGCGAAAGATCAGGTCCCATACCTGGTGCCCAAGGCATACCCCGCGTTGCTCGAACCTGGTCAGGGGCCGCGTTTGCGGACGCGGGTGGAAGGCTCCGGGACCGGCAAGGTTCACGAACAGGTCGCCCGCGTCGGTGAGCAGCGCCAACATTTGCCGCGCGTAGGGCTCCCAATCGGTGGCGGCGTGGAATATGCCGTCGGGTCGGATGACCCGGGCCAGGGAGGTCACGAGTCGGGACTGAAAGATACGCCGCTTGCGGTGCCGCTGTTTGGGCCAGGGGTCCGGGAAAAAGAGATAGACGCCGGCCAGGCTGGCTCGCGCCAGGCCCTGCTCCAGGACCTCGACGGCGTCGTGACGGCAGACACGCAGATTGACGAGTCCACGCCGTTCGATTTCAAGCAGCAGGTGCCCCACGCCCGGACGGTGGACCTCGATGCCGAGGTAGTTGTGTTGCGGATGACGCGCCGCCAGCTCGGCGAGCGACTCGCCGTTGCCGAAGCCGATCTCCAGGTAAACCGGGTTCGAGTTGCCGAACAGCGCCGGGAGGTCGAGGCGTTCGCCTGGATTCCAGTCGATCCCGAAGCGGGGCCAGAGCGCGTCGTAGGCACGCGCCTGGGCCGGCGTGAGACGACCCTCGCGCAGTACAAAGCTGCGGATGGAGCGGTGCCGGGACCGGGGTTCCTGCCTGCCACTCGGGGCGGAGGACGCCACCGCAGCCTTATCCTGTCCACCCCCGACGTCGGTCGTGCGGCAAGACCCTGACCCGTGCATGGAACGACCTGATATCCAACAAGCCGGTTCCGTCGTTCCCGCGGTCCATCGGGTCAGAAAAACAGTCCTTCCAGCGGCGATGAGGCGGAGGCGAAGCGTTTCGGCACCATGCGTCCGGCCAGGAATGCCTCGCGCCCGGCCTCGATGGCCTTGCGCATGGCACCGGCCATCAGCACCGGGTCCTTGGCAGCGGCGATGGCCGTATTCATGAGCACACCGTCACAGCCCAGCTCCATAGCCACCGCGGCGTCCGAGGCCGTTCCCACGCCCGCATCCACCAGGATGGGTACCTGGGCGTTCTCTACGATGGTCAGGATATTAAGCCGGTTACGGATTCCAAGCCCGGAACCGATGGGGGCGGCAAGCGGCATCACGGCCACGCAGCCCAATGCCTCCAGGCGTTTGGCCATGATGGGGTCGTCGTTGGTGTAGACCATGACGCCGAAGCCGTCCTCGACCAGTATTTCCGTGGCCTGGAGGGTGGCGACCATGTCCGGGAACAGGGTCTTCTCGTCCCCCAGCACCTCCAGCTTGCACAGGTTGTGGCCATCCAGCAGTTCCCGCGCCAGGCGACAGGTGCGTATCGCCGTCTCGGCGTCGAAGCAACCGGCGGTATTCGGCAGGATGGTATAACGCTCCGGCGGCAGCACTTCGAGGATGTTCGGCTCACCGGGGGTTTGGCCGATATTGGTGCGGCGGACGGCGACGGTGACGATCTCGGCACCGCTGGCCTCGACGGCGCGGCGTGTCTCGTCCATGTCCTTGTACTTGCCGGTTCCGACCAACAGGCGCGAGCCGTAGGTCTCGCCGGCTACGGTGAAGCTGTCGGCTACAGCAGTTTGCGTAGACATAGTGCGGAAAAATCGATTTTGGAAAATGGCAGCATATACGATTTGTCCGTCCGGGACATTCCCGGATTGGTCATCGAGAGCAGGTGCCGGCGCGACCCACGACAGCAGATTTCGACATGCCGATGAGACAAGCTACAAGGGCGAAGCTATAATCAAGAAGGCTTTTTATGGGTTCCGGCACGTAGAAACCAAGCAAAGTCGATCGCTCTCCGATCGATCCTGATCCTGGGTTCCCAAGCCGAGACAACTCTGAACCGTTGCAGCAGTTATGGGTATGAGAACCATGCGTTCGAAGCATTTTTTCACCGGGTTTGGCAGCACTCTGAGCCTTTACCCGCCTGAACCCAATAGCCTATCAAAACTTCGCAAGAGGCGCTTTCCTCTGCGTTACCGTCTCACTCCGCTGTCAAATGCCGAGGCTAGAAAGGCAAATGCAAAGACGATTCTAAATGTCGTGGAGCGTATGGTGCGCTCGTCCGCCGAGTTGGACAGAAGTATCCAAGCCTTCGTTAAAAGCACCAAGTCAGGTGATGGGCACAATCACGGCGAAGGTTATGAGGGCATGGATTCGCAGCGGAAATTGAAGGTTAGGCCCTACCGTACTGGAAACCTGTTCAAATCATCCAAGGTATTTTCCGTTCATGCCGATCGTGCGCGGGGACTGGCCGACCTGCTCGCCATTCATGAGGATAGTAAGAAAGTGTGCGGCGATTTGGTTTCCGCTGACAAAGATGTCCGCTGCTGAATGAGTGAGACCTCCTCGTCTCTTTATCCCGGAGTCTAACCCCGTGTCAGAGAACGCAAGCAACACTAACGGTCACGAGGCGAAAGGTGGAGAACTCATCGAACAGCTGGAGGAAACCGCGGAAGAGATAAAGGGAGGGCTTGCCGAGATCTCGGCCACATTCGTCGGACCAATACCTCCGCCGGATGTACTCCAAGGATACGATGAGGTTATTCCCGGCTTGGCAGACAGGATTGTAGGAATGGCCGAAGCGGAAGGCAACCACCGACGGGACCAGGAACGGCGTGCCCTGGACGCCGAAATAGAAAACGACCGTATCCTGATCGGTGCCTACATAAAGAAAGTCCGAATCGGACAGATACTTGCCTTCGTCATTGCGGTTGTCGCTCTCTGTCTTGGTTCTTACGTGGCAGCGAACGGCTATCAGTTTGCCGGGGCAGTTATCGGTACCGGCGGGTTGATCGGTATCGTTACCGCCTTCATCCAGGGGAGACGCAAGGACAACCCCGCCGACGAACGTAAGAAAAGCAACGGTGCTGGCGAGGTGTGAAAGCCTGTCCGGCTAAGGCGGTTGGTCAGATTTCCCGCTCGATTCCGTTAAGGACACCTTGAAAAATTCAAGGTGTCTTTGCAGAACAAGGAAGCCCCGTTATGTCCGTGTGCGTAACTCCATGATAATCAAGGCATTCGAAAAGCGCGGTTTATGAGCATCAACATGAAAAGTATTGAGCATGAGATTTTTCAAGGTCCCCTTAAATCGGCCCGCTATTGCCTGAATCGAGCGGAAAATCCGACCAGACAGGCTCGAAGCGTTTTATTGTCCCAGCACGCTAGTCCAAAACCATGCCCTTTAGTGCAAGGCTTTAGCTGCTACACAGGTATGCTACAATTAGCTAATGGGTGATCAAAGACGTGGTAGTCATACGGTTAGCATTTTGATGGTCCATATTGTATGGATCACTAAATATCGTTACCCAGTATTAAAAGGAAATATTCAAAAGCGATGCCGAGAATTTATCATTCAGGTATGTGATGCGGAAGATGTTCATATTCTGAAAGGAGTCGTAAGCAAGGATCATATACATAGCATGTTGAATATCCGCCGAGGTTATCAATGAGCGCTTTTGTAAAGCGGGTTAAAGTAAGGTCATCACGTCTTCTTCAAAGCGAATTCCCAGAGCTGAAAAAACGATATTGGGGAAAGTATTTTTGGGCGATAGGGTATGGTGCCTGGACAACAGGGAATGTAACGGACGAAATGGTTCAAGAATACTTGGAGCATCACCGTCACCCATCCAATATGGATACAGGAAACATTATCCTGGAATGATTTAGGACTTTCAGTCCAAGAGCAACCTATGCACTTTAGTGCATAGTGGTTGAATGTCCCAGCACGCTAGTCCAAACCTATGCCCTTTAGTGCAAGGCTTTAGCTGCTACACAGGTATTCTCTCAAGCAATTCATGAGTGGTGGAAGAAGTGGTCATCATACCGTCTCCTCAAAGCGAATGTCCGGGGCTAAAAAAACGATCCGGGTGAAAACCTGTTCGGATGATCGGATCGGGTGTTGGGACAACAGGAAATGTCAGCTCCCGAATGATTTCGGACTTTCAGTCCAAGAGCAACCTATGCACTTTCAGTGCATAGTGGTTGAGTCCAACTAACCAAACGAGATCACCCCTCTGCGGCTGGATTTGATAAAGTCCACGATTTGTTGGGTTTGGGGGGAATGATAGTCCCGTTCGGCCTTTGCAAGGGCCTCGGCTCGACGCAGCCCCGAGCGAAAGATGACGCGGTAGACGGCCTTGATGGTGTTACGCTGCTCTTGGGTGTAGCAGTTGCGGCGCAGTCCGACCAGGTTCAGGCCGACGATCCTGGCCCGATGGCCGTCCGCGATCACGAAGGGGGGCACGTCCTGGGGGACGCCGGTTACGCCAGCGATCATGGAGACGGCGCCGATGCGGCAAAATTGGTGGACAGCCGTTTGGCCGGACAGGAACACTTGGTTCTCTACCTCCGCGTGGCCGGCCAGGGTGGCGGTATTGGCGAAGATATTCCGGTCACCGACTGTGCAATCGTGCCCGATGTGGGCGTAGGCCATCAGGAAGTTGTGGTCTCCGACCCGGGTGCCCCGGGTTGTCTTGATGCCGCAGCTGATGTTTACGCCTTCCTTGAAGTGATTGAAATCCCCGATGGTGAGGGGTTTGCTCAGTTCCGGCCTGTATCCGAGATCCTGAGGCTCCGCACCGATGGTGGCACCGTGACCGATACGGTTGTCGCTACCCATGCGGGTGGCACCATAGATGCGCACGCAGCTCTCGATGGCACAGCCTGGCCCGATGACGGCCCCGCTCTCGATAATGGAGTAGGCTCCTACCTGGACGGACGGGTGGAGTTGGGCGCCGCTTTCAATGATGGCGGTGGGATGGATGCTCAATGTCGGAAATGGCGCATGTCGGTGAAGACCATGGTCATGCCGTGCTCTTCCGCGGCGGCGATGACTTCTTCGTCGCGCACGGAACCGCCGGGCTGAATGATGGCGCTGATACCTGCTGCTGCAGCTTGGTCGATACCATCGCGGAAGGGAAAGAAGGCGTCGGAGGCCATCACCGACCCGGCCACTGCGAGGCCCGCCTGCTCGGCCTTGATCGTGGCGATGCGCGCCGAGTTTACGCGGCTCATCTGCCCCGCCCCGACGCCGATGGTCATGCCCTCGCGCCCGTAGACGATGGCGTTTGACTTGACGTATTTGGCGACGCGCCAGGTAAAGAGCAAGTCTTTCAGCTCCCAATCCCTGGGTTTACGCTTGGTGACTACCTCGAGCTTGTGGGTCAGAGACAGATCCGCTTCCTGGACCAACAGCCCGCCGTTGACACGCTTGAATTCGGTGCGTCGGTTATTTCCGTCGATCCAGCTTCCGCACTCGAGCAGACGTATGTTCCGCTTCGTGCCGATGGCCTCGGCGGCGGCGGGCTCGACCCCCGGTGCGACGATAACCTCGACGAACTGAAGCTCCACGATAGCTCGTGCCGTCGTCTCGTCCAGCTCGCGGTTGAAGGCGATGATACCCCCGAACGCGGATTCCGGGTCGGTCGTAAAGGCCCGCTCGTAGGCTTCCGATAGGTTGGTTCCCAGGGCGACACCACAGGGGTTGGCGTGCTTGACGATGACGCACGCCGGCCGCTCGTCGAACTGCTTGACGCATTCCAGGGCCGCATCCGTATCGGCGATGTTGTTGTAGGACAGTGCCTTGCCCTGGAGCTGGCGTGCCGTGGCAACGCTTACCCCGTTCGAGTTCCGCTCGACGAAAAAGGCCGCCTTCTGGTGTGGGTTCTCGCCGTAGCGCAGGACCTGCCGGTGTTGGAACTGTAGGTTCAGGGTACGCGGGAAGTCGGTTCCGTCCGTTGCGCCGACCAGTCGCCCCAGATAGTCGGCGATGGCGCCATCATAGCGGGCCGTATGTTCCAATGCCTTGACCGCCAGATCAAATCGGGTGGCGTCGCTCACGGCGCCGCCGTGCTCTTCCATCTCCGCCCAGACTAGCGGGTAGTCGGCCGCATCCACTACCACGGTCACTGCCGTATGGTTTTTGGCCGCGGCGCGGAGCAGGGTGGGACCCCCGATATCGATGTTCTCGATCGCCGTGGACAGGTCGCAGTCCGGGTCGGCCACCACCTGCTCGAAGGGATAGAGGTTGACCACCACCAGATCAATGGGTTTGATCTCGTTCTCCCGCATCACCAGGTCGTCGATACCCCGCCGGCCCAGGATGCCGCCGTGAATCCGTGGGTGCAGGGTCTTGACGCGCCCTCCCATCAGCTCCGGGAATCCCGTGTAGGCCGCTATCTCCAGCACCGGGATTGCGTTGTCGGTCAGGAGGCGGGCGGTCCCGCCGGTCGACAGGAGTTGGATACCCTGCGCTGCCAGGCCGCGGGCGAAGCCCAAGATACTGCTCTTGTCGGATACGCTGATCAGCGCGCGTCGTATGAGGTGCATCTCGATTGGTCGATAGCTGAACGAGGTTTGGTTACGGAGAGAGAAAACTACGAATCTCGCGAATCTATTCGTGAGGATTCGCGTGATTCGTAGTTTTCTTTATCATGCCCACTGGGAACCTTAAGAGGACCTTGAAAAATTACAAGGAAGCAATGTTTCAAGGTTCCTTTTCATGGGTCTCATGGGTCCTGGCCTATCCCGTAATACAGCATCTTTTTGCGCAAGGTGCCGCGGCTCATGCCGAGCAACCGGGCGGTCCGGGTTTGATTATGGCGGGTGTAATCAAGCAGGGCCTCGATCAGGGGAAGCTCGACTTCGCCCATGACCATCCGGTGCAAATCCTCGACTTCGTGTCCGTCGAGGTTCGTGAGGTAACGTGCCAGAGCATCCTGCATACACTCCCTCAGGGTCTCCGCGCGGTTTGCCTGCAATGCGGAGAGTTGTTCCCGGTGGCCTTGCGTTTGCTGTGAATCGATTTTTCGTTCCGCCGGCCCGATAGCCATACCACTTGGTCCCCGAGGGGACAGTCCATTGCAGAAAAAATTTCTTCGATATTTTCTCGGGATATTCGGACCCGAGACGAACCGCCCCTTATAGAGACTTACCCGCATTACGCCGGTTCTCGGCGGCCCCGGACCAGCCGTTTGCAGACTCTCCGAATGCTTAAGAGTAGCCGCAAAACGGACGGAACACCTGCTGAGCATTGGTCGAGGTGCCTCCATCCGGGCACCGGCCCATGATAGCACTCGCGCCTTCCCAGTCCAGCCGAATCCGCCTATCTTCGCGACAAAGCGTGCGCGCGTAAATTCAGTTTGGCTCTTTATGGATTCCAGACTGATCGAAGGGGACGGCGGTCCGTAGCACTCTGACCGATGACAGAACAGGCAGTCTTTTCTCAACAACAACAGTAAATTATACGACGCCCCCCTGGCTTGCTGAGAAGGCGAATTTGCGCAAAATATCCTACCAGTCTGGAATCCATAAAGAGCCTTCAGTTTTTGGCGGGGAAAAGGGGTGACTGTGGTATGGTTTGCACGCTAAATGCTGTCGCTGTTCCAGCCTATACCCGTTGCCCGTGAATATTTTGGTAGGCGAGGTGTGTCGATCGTGCCCGAGAGCAAGGCGCGACGAGGAGGAATAGCCAGCCCCATTGCGACGGTGAAGCCGATAGGCTTCACGGGCATACAGGGATGTATGGCCCGCACCGGAAGGCGAAGCAAGGATAGCGTAGCCTTTCGGCGCAACGCGGCTATCGGGTGCGAGCGGCGTGCATCGCGGTGAGCTATTCGCGTGCAACGGGTTATAACATAGCACGACGGCTGCACAACTCCGCAGCCTGCCACAAGGTCTGCATAAGCTATCGCAACCAAGACTCGCCCGTCGCGTGCCGTGTCGGACGCCCGAGCGCGAGTCTTATAAGGAGAGGCAGAAGATGATCAAACCAGTCGGCTCCGACGAGCTGCAACCATTGTTTGTTTACGACCCGGACCAGCACCATGAGCTGATGCGTGAGGCGAGGGAGTTGCCCTCGGTGATGATCAGTTCCCAGGCTGCGGGTAACGCGGTCATGATGGGCGGTGGCTATTTCAGTCCGCTCAAGGGCTACATGAGGGTAGAAGACGCCGTGAGCGTGGCCCGAACCATGAAGACCACCGATGGCCTGTTCTTCCCCGTGCCTGTACTGTGTCTGCTCGACAACGTCGATACCATCGAGGGGGCCCGCCGCATCGCCTTGCGCGACCCGAACATGGATGGCAATCCGACTCTCGCGGTCATGGACGTGGAGAGCATCGAGACCGTCAGTGACGAGCAGGTGGCCCTGATGACCGACAAGGTCTATCGCACGGACGACATGGAACATCCAGGCGTCGCCGCTTTCAACCGTCAAGGTCGGTTTGCGGTCTCCGGTCCCATCCAGGTGTTGCACTTTTCTTATTTCCAGGACGATTTCCCGGATACCTTCCGCACCGCGGTGGAGATTCGCCACGAGATCGCCGAGCGCGGGTGGAACAAGGTCGTCGCCTTCCAGACCCGCAACCCGATGCACTTGGCCCACGAGGAGTTGTGCCATATGGCCATGGACCGCCTGGGGTGCGACGGTCTGGTCATCCACATGCTGCTGGGTAAGCTCAAGGCCGGCGATATTCCTGCGCCGGTACGGGATGCGGCCATCCGCAAGATGGTTGAGCTTTATTTCCGACCGAACAGCGCCATGGTCACCGGCTATGGTTTCGATATGCTCTACGCCGGCCCGCGGGAGGCGGTTCTGCACGCCTATTTCCGCCAGAATATGGGCGCGACCCACTTTATCATCGGTCGTGATCACGCCGGGGTGGGTGACTACTACGGGGCCTTCGACGCCCAGACCATTTTCGACGAGGAGGTCCCGCAGGGGGCACTGGAAATCGGGATCTTCAAGGCCGACCATACCACCTGGTCCAAGAAGCTCGGCAAGGTGGTGATGATGCGCGAGGTGCCGGATCACACCAAGGAAGACTTCGTGCTCCTGTCCGGCACCAAGGTGCGGCAGATGTTGTCCGAGGGCGTTGCCCCGCCCAAGGAGTTCTCGCGTCCCGAGGTAGCCCAAATTCTGATGGATTATTATCGATCATCGAAGTGATCCCGCCGCTCCCCATTCAGCAATCCTGAATTATCCGGTGCTGTTGGGGGGGGTATACGGCGAAAGTGAAGGGATTGGACACCAGTTCGTCCCACAATCGTTGTACACGTGACCGCTTATCGGCCGGGTGTCCCCTCCAGAACCCGATGGTCCGGTTGGAGAAGGACTTAAGAAACTGAGCCCGGGAATATATCGTAGTAAACCATGGCAGCGCCCCAGATGAAGCTTGCCAGTGCAGTCAGCCAGATTATTCCCAGAATGGGGAGATACTTTTTCTTCATATGAGGGCACCTTTTCCCGCCGATCGCCTTAGTGCCCATCGAGCCATTTCTGCAAAGCCTCGATCAACGCCTGCGCCTGTGCCTTGCTGGAGATGTTGAACTTGGACTGCTGGCGGAATTCGCCGCCGCGCTTTTGATAGCGGCGGATGCTGTACTTCTCCGGGCCGTAAGCCTCCTTGGCGCGGTCCCACTCCCGATAGCGGAAGAGCACCGTGGCCCAGCTACCTTTCGACAGGATCGCCTTGTCGAGCTCCTGGACGATCTCGGTTTCTCCTTCGCTGTAGCTGACCGTAAGCTCGTCTACCATTTCCGCCATTCGGGTATCCCCCTTGTCGTTCTCGTGTCCGGATTGTGCATTAGCGCGTGGATGTTGTCGGTTCGGCCCGAGCGCCAAAACGCTCGAGCAGATCGATGATAGGCCGGTTGCCGTTCTCGATCGCAATAGAGAGGGGTGTCCTTCCGCCGCCATCGGGGGCGTCTACATTCGCGCCGAAATCGATCAGGCGCTTGGCCAACAACCGCTGCCCGCCGCCGACGGCGATGTGCAGGGGCGGGGTACCCGACTGATCCTTGGCATCGACATCCGCGCCGCGTTGCGTCAAGAACGCCAGGGAATCCCGGTCGTCCACGCCGGCCCGGACGAGGACGAACAACAGCGTCTGAGGATCGTCCGTCGCGCCCGCTTCGAGGAGCACGTCGGCCAATTGGGTCTTACCCGCGACCAGGGCAATTTGCAGCGGGGTCTCTCCCGCCCGGTTCGTGGCATTCGGGTCCGCACCATTCTTCAGCAGCTCGCGGGCGATGATGAGGCGCCCGCGCCGGACCGCCACATGCAGGGGCGGCTCGCCCCGAGGATCGGCCTGGTCGATATCCGTACCCCAGTAAATGTGGCGTTTGATCTGGTCCAGATCGCCGCCCTGGATGGCACGGTAAAGATTGATGGTCGGTGGCGGGGGTTCGCCACAGGCCGCGAGTAACAGGGTCGCGAGTACAAGGGCGGAGGGGACACGGACAAGGGACATCTGGCCTTGGTTTCGGAGCCTGGATTGGAACACGAATCTTGCATGGTAAGTCTTGGGACGAGGTCACCGCAACCGCTCGACCCGAACACTAAGGCGAGACAAGTACAAACCGCATCGAAAACACCACCTGGCAAGGTCATGTTTTCGGGGATTCACTAGGCGTTCGCCCTCTCCCCAACCCAATGCCGTCAAGTTGGCTGTTGGCCGCTTGTCGTGGTGGGTTGGAATACGAAAAAGAGAACGACGAATCGCGCAAATCGGCGCGAATCCATTCGAGAGGATTCGTGTGATTCGTCGTTTTTTTCTTACTTTGCCAACCGTAACGCTTAACTTAATGGCATTGCTTCCCCACCCCTCTCCCGCCGGGAGAGGGGTTCGGGAAAGGGGATCAAAGGGCGAAGATCGATGCCTTTTACGACACCCTTCGCCGGGGGCGGGGCTTGGAGGCTCGCCTTAATGGCACTGGGGTCACGGGCCGGTCGCAACACCATCGTCGGACTTGCGAAATATTGCGAATATGGTACAAAGGGCGCGAACTTCATCACCGACCTGCGTTATCAGTGACCTGCGTTTGGTCGCCTTTTTTGTATCGCTCCGAGCCCTTTTCCATATGCCCCGCGAGCTCTTAATCCTCCGTCATGCCAAATACGGACTGGAGCGTGGGCGACGCCGGTGACTTCAAACGTCCCCTCGCCAAGCGAGGAAAAAAGGACGCGCCGTGCGTCGGCACGTGGCTCTACCGGGAAGGGTTGGTACCCGACCTGGTAACCAGCTCACCGGCGCATCGGGCCCGCCATACCGCGGAGAAGGTCTGCAAGTCCATGGACTATAAAAAAAAGCAGATCCAGTGGCACGCTGAGGTCTACGGGGCGAATACCCAGGACCTGTTACGCTTGCTGGGACATTGCCCCCCCACTGCGCGGATCGTCCTGTTGGTCGGGCACAACCCAGGGTTGGAGGAATTGGTGCTCCATCCTGCCGGCGATGAGCCGGACCTGCAGGCAGACGGTAAACTGTTCCCCACCGCCACCCTGGCGCGACTGGAGATGCCGGACGACTGGAGTGCCCTGGCCTCGGGCTGTGCCCAGCTCATCACCATTACCCGCCCGCGCAACCTCGGGGATTGATTCCGGAAATCCCGTCCGATTTTCAACTAATTTTTTCCGGCCTACCGCCGGGACTCGGGGCCGACTCGGGTTTAGGTGGTGATGCGGGCGGCGATCCCTTCGTGTCTGGTACATCTGCGGGGCGGGCGGTTGGGGTGTCCGTAGCATCGGGTTTCGGGGTCGGCTCAGGTTTAGGCGGCGGTGGCGGCGGTGATCCTGCGGAGAGCGCGGCCAGGGTGCCGTCGTTGCCGTAGACATAGAGCTTACTGCCTGCCACCTGGGGACGCCCCGTGATGGATCCGTCCGCTACCTCGATTTGGGCCACCAGGCGGCCGTCACGGCGATCCAGCCAATGGACATAGCCTTCCATGTCTCCGACCGCCACCAGGTTACCGAGTACCGCTGGAGCGGTCAGGCGCCGGTACTTGAGCGCCTCCTGCTTCCAGACATCGGTTCCGGCGGCGGTTGCGGCCCGGATCAAGTCGTCGGAGTCGGTGATATAGAGCATACCGGCGCTCGCTGCCAGCCCTGCGTGGGCCGAGAGCCGGCGGCGCCAGTGCACGGAGCCGGTGGTCAGGTCGACGGCGGCCAGGTCCCCGTTGTAGGTGGCGACATAAATCGTGTCTCCGACGATGATGGGGTCGGCGTCGATGTCGGCGATACGTGCCAGCTCGGAGCGGCCGCGCGGCGGGGTCACGGTGGTTTCCCACCGTGGCACGCCGCTTTGAATCTCCAGATTGACCAACTTACCGCCGGAGATGCCGACGATGACGCTGTCGTCGGTGACGGCCGGCATGCTGCTGCCGCGCAGGGTGAGGACCGGGGCCGGATAGCTGTACTTCCAAATCCGATCGCCGGAGCCGAGTTTGAATGCGTAGATGCTGTCGTCCAAGGTGTGGACCAGAACGCTGGAGCCGGCGATGCGGGGTACGGAGAGGATCTCGCTGCCCAAGCGGGTATGCCAGCGCTCGGCACCGTCGCGCGCCGAGCGCGCCACCAGGTCACCGTCGCTGGAGCCCAGGATGATGTGCTTGGCATCTACCTCCGGGCCACCGCTGAAGGGGAGGCCCGTCTCTTGCTCCCACAGGACCTTTCCGGTAGCGGCGTCCAGGGCGAGGATGCGGCCTTCGGCATCGGCGACATAGAGATGTCCGCCATGGAGCGCCGGAATCAGATTGAGCCGTCGCCCGTCCGTTCCCACCCCGATCTCCCTGGACCAGAGTATGGTGACGGTGATCTCGGGTTTCAGAGCCTTGAGCGCCGTGGGGGGGCGCGGGTCCTCGTCACCGCCGAACCAGGACATGATGCCGCAGCCGCTGAGCACCAGGGCGGAGAGGATAGTCAGGAGGCCTGTGCGCACGGGGGATTCCTCGATTCAGCTCGCGGGGGGCAGGATGTTATCGAGCCTCATGCGCACCTGATCCGGGTTCGGGGCACCAGCGGCGAGTGCCCGCTCGTAGGCGGCACGGGCATCGGCGCCACGGCCCTGGGCCTCCGCGATCTCACCACGCAGGGCGGAAAAGGCGCCACCGAAGCCGCTGCCGTCATGCCGGGCGATCAAGTCCGCCGCCCCTGCGAGCTCGCCCTCCGCGATCAGGACCCGGGCCAAGCGCAAGGCGGCGATGCGCCTGATGCCCGGAGCGGGGGAGCCGGCGATCGCTTGTTCGAGGGCGGTGCGGGCGGCGGCCAGGTCGCCGGCCTCGACCTCGACGCGGGCCCGCACCAGTGACGCCAGGGTCGCGTAGGCGGTGGCGGCGAACTCCTCGCGCAACAGTTTGGATTGCGCGCGCGCGGACCGGGCATCGCCGGCGTCGGCCTCGACCAAGAGCTGCTCGAAGGCCGCGGAGGCCTGTTGTCTCACCGTCTCCCGGTAGTCTATCCAGGCCCGCCAACCGAAGATGGCCCCCAAGCCGATGCCTACGCCGAGAAAGATGGAAAGGCCGTTCTCCTTCCACCATTTCTTGATCGCTTCGGCCCTTTCTTCGTCCGTTTCGTAGTTGATCACAGTTTCTTCCCGCGGATTTTCGAATGCTGATGCACGTTAGGGGTTCCCGGTATTCACTGTTCAGGGGCTGGCTGTAGGCCTGTGCCACGCTGGTTGCGTAGTAAACAGATCTGCTATCGGTTGGTTGAAACTCATTGCTAATCGGGGCCGCCTAAGTGCTGACCGTTATCACGACTCCGTATACGGCTAACATTAGACCAAGCACAGCGCCTATGAAAAGCAGAATGATGTAGGTGACACATAGCGTGTAGAATGGCATCGACATGTGTGCCCGAAAGTTGTAATTGCCGAAACGCTTGCGAATCGTTGACGGTACGACTGTACCACGGATGAAAGCGAGGGTCTTCAGAAAACTCATCGGGAATGACGAAAAGGTTTCAAGCTCATAGCGCGTGAAGTGACGTTCATAGTTGCAGGAAACCGAAAATGCACGATCAACGCAACCACGGCGAAGATAGGTAGCCCGAAAAGCAAGTAGTAGAAAAAAGCGATACCGATTGCTACCCCGATGTTCATCAGCCCGGATGTCGGCTCAGCACGTAGGGCGGGAAAACGCAGCGCATCCCGCCTTTCTAGTTGGAAGTTCGGGTAGCGAAGAAGGCGCCCAGCTGGTCCAGTGCGACCTCCGACTGCTCGCCTTCCTCGCGCAGGGGCTTCATGCCGATCACCCCGCGTGCCAATTCGTCTTCCCCAAGCACCAAGGCATAGCGGGCGCCGCTGCGGTCCGCCTTCTTGAATTGGCTCTTGAAGCTACCGCCGCCACAGTGACAGATCAGGCGTAGCTCAGGCGACGTGTCGCGCAGGGTTTCGGCAACCAGCAGGGCCTTGGCCTGGGGGCCGTCCCCCGCGGCGATCAGATAGGCATCCACGCCCTCGTCCGGTAGTGGTCCAGCCTCCAACATGGAAACCAAGCGCTCCAGTCCTAAGGCGAAGCCGACTGCCGGGGTCGGGCGCCCGCCGAGTCGGGCCACCAGGGTATCGTATCGTCCCCCGGCGCAGACGGTGCCTTGGGCGCCGAGAGTGTCGGTAATCCACTCGAAGACCGTGCGGTTGTAATAGTCCAAGCCCCGTACCAGGCGTGGATTGACCCTATAGCCCACACCGGCGGCGTCGAGACCGGCGCAAAAGCGGTCGAAGTGTGCCCGCGATTCCTCACCCAGGTAGTCCGGGATGCGCGGCGCCCCGGCGATCACCGCCTGGGTGTCCGGGTGCTTGGTATCGAGTACCCGCAGGGGATTGGTCCGCAGCCGGCGGCAGCTGTCCTCGTCCAGATCCTCCAGCCGCCCTTCCAGATAGGCCACCAGCTCACGGCGATAAGCGGCGCGCTCCTCGCCGTCACCCAGGCTGTTGATCTCCAACCTCAAGTTCCCAAGTCCGAGGGTGTCCCACAGGCGCCGGGTCAACAGCACCACCTCCTGGTCGATGTCCGGTCCCGCGAGCCCGAAGACCTCGACGCCGATCTGATGAAACTGGCGGTAGCGGCCCTTTTGGGGGCGCTCGTGTCGAAACATGGGGCCGCGATACCAGAGACGCCGAGGCGCGGAGAGCAGGCCGTGCTCGATGACGGACCGCACGCAACTCGCGGTGCCTTCGGGGCGCAGGCTCAGGCTGTCACCGTTGCGGTCCTCGAAGCTGTACATCTCCTTCTCGACGATGTCGGTGACCTCTCCGATGGAGCATTTGAACAGATCCGTCACCTCCACCAGGGGCATGCGGATCTCCTGGTAGCCATAGCCTTCGAGGACCGCCCTGGCGCGGTCTTCCAGAGTCTGCCACAGACCGATCCGCTCCGGGAGGATGTCGTGCATCCCCCTGATCGCCCGGATAGCTGGTGCCCTTTGTCCCTGCATGACGAGGATTCGGTTCGGCGCCGGCCGGTCAGCGTACCTTGCCGTCCGCATCCAGCGTGAAGCGGGCGACGCCGCCGCGGGAAACGGTGCTCAGATCGAGGGGCTTCCCGCCCACCGTGATCCGTACCATCGTCTTGTTACCGAGTTTGATCGAATAGGGGGGGGTGCCCCCCAAAACATAACGGTCGCCTTTTTCCTTGGTACCGGAGAGTGCGTACTTTTCCTGCTTGTCGCGCACATCCACCCAACAGGGGCCGTCGAAGACGATCTCGACTTCATCGGCCTTGGCGGCGGTAGTTTCTTCGGTATCCGCGGGCCGGGCGTCTATGGCCGCGGTCGTACCGGCGGCGGCGTTCTCCTCGGTGACATCCCAGGTCGCGGCGGTGGTGGTCGACGGTAGTTGCTGCGAGGTCTCCGGGTCCGATCCCGGCTCAGGAGATTGTTCCAGCCCCTGGTCCGCGAACAGGTCCTCCGCGTCGGCGGGGAAGTCCGATAGCTCGGACTCCGGGACCGCATCGAGCATGTCCGCCAGCACCGTTTCCCACGCGACCTCCTCGGCGGCGGTCGTTTTCGGCTCCGGGTCCGGTCGTTGGGACCATTGCCACAGGAACCACCCTAAGACCCCCACCAAAAGCAGGCCCCCCACCCCGATCAGGCCGGGGGTCAGATATCTGGCGTCGATCCGGCGCCGGCCGGCGTGCGCCGTAGGGTTGTCGGTATGCGCCCGGACCGGTGGTACCCCATAGGCGGCGATCAGAGGCTTCGGGTCCAGACCGACCAGGTTCGCATACTTGCGGATATACCCGGTGACGAAGACGGGCTCCGGCAAAGACTTGTAATCTTCACGCTCCAGGGCCTCGATGACAGCCGGGTTCAGGTGTAACTCCTCGGCGACGTGCCTTTGCGTCATGCCGCGGGACTGACGGGCGATACGCAAACGCCGTCCCCCGCTGTCCGCCGGCCCCATGGTGGTATCGTCTTCCCGCGATGGTGTGAGATGGGTGCTCATGGAGGTTACGACCTCTTTATAGTTGACGGAGTTGCGGCGAGTCGGGATAACGCTTACGCAGCAACTCGGCATAAGTATCCGCCCGCTTGTACGCGCCCAGCTTACGTTCGACCCTGACCGCCAGCAAGAGGACCTGGGGGGTTGGCTGGGCAACCTTGAAATAGCGGTCCAGATACCGGTGACGGCCCCGGCTGTAGTCCAGATCGGCCAGCGCGGCCATGGCGGAGCCGAAGCGGGGGTTCGTATTCAGCGCCCGGTGGTGGAAGTAGGTCTCCGCCGTGCCGCCGTTACCGCCGTGCCGGGCGCAGATTCCCAGGTTGGTCATAGCGATCCAGGGGGTAGCATAGCGCGGGTTGGCCAGGACCTTTATATATTGAGACCGGGCCTGCGCAAACTTGCGCCTGTCGCATAAAAAGCTGGCGTAGGCATGCAGGATATAGGGATCTCCGGGTCCCAGGCCGATGGCCTTGCGGAAGTGCCGCTCGGCCAATCGGTCCCGCCCCGACCGCTGGTAGATCAAAGCCATGAGATTATGGGCCTGGGGATTATCGGGGTCCTTGACCAGCGCCTGCTTGGCCTTACGCAGGGCCGTCTCCGTTTGCCCCTGTCTGAGATACTCCACCGCCAGCTGCACATAGAGGTGCACCGGGGCGCTCCTTCCCGACCCCGTTCGGGCCACCGACCGCGCCACCGCGCCGTCGCCCCGAACACTGCCCCCGGCGCAGGCCGTCACCAGCAGGCAGGCGACCATCGACAACAACCCTGCACCCCCTTTGCGACTCATGGTACGGCAACCCCGATGGCCGATTGCCCACGGACCACGCGCCGGCTGCGGTCGCGGACCCGGCCCACGAGCTGGCCGCAGGCGGCGGCGATCTCGTCCCCCCGCGTCTTGCGGATGGTGGCTACGATACCGGAGCGCAGCACCCGCCGGCGGAACGCCTCCACCCGCTCCTCCGGTGAGGTCCGGAAGGCCGAGCCGGGAAAGGGATTGAAGGGAATCAGATTGAGCTTGGACGGAATCCCCTCCAGCAACCAGATCAGGCGCTTGGCATGAGCGATCCGATCATTGACCCCGTCGAGCATGACATATTCCCACGTCACGCAACGGCGCTTATCGCCGGCGACGAAGGCCTTGCAGGCCGGCAACAGGACTTCCAGGGGATACTTGCGGTTGATGGGCACCAATTGATCGCGCAGGGCGTTGTCCGCGGCGTGCAGCGAAACGGCGAGCGACACGTCGCTCACCTCCCGCAGCCGATAGATATTGGGCACGACCCCGGCGGTGCTCAGGGTTATCCGATACTTGGAGAGCATATAGGCCAGATCGTTTTGCAGGATATCCACTGCGGTCACCACCGCATCGAAATTCGCCAGCGGCTCCCCCATACCCATCAGGACCACATTCGTGGGCGCCTTACCGAGGGCGCGGGTCGCATGCCACACCTGGCCCACGATCTCCCCGGCCGTCAGGTTGCGGTCGAATCCCTGACGCGCCGTAGCGCAGAAACTACAATCCAGGGCACACCCCACCTGCGAGGAGACGCACACCGTGGTACGCCGTCCCTCCGGAATCGACACCGTCTCCACCCGCTGGCCGTCGGCCAGCTCCAGGACCCACTTGCAGGTGCCGTCCGCGGCGGGCCGCGTCTCGACCAACCGCGGCAGGCCAATCCGGGTCTCGGCACACAGCCGTCGGCGCAGGCCCTGGGAGAGGTCGGTCATGGCCTCGTAGTCGACCACGCCGTGCTTGTGGATCCACTTGAACAAGCTGCGGCCGTGGAAACCCTTGCCCCCCATCCCGGTTACCAACGCCTCACAGCCCTTCAGATCCAGATCCAACAGATTGGTCTTGGGGACGGCAGCGTTCACGATTCAGGCGCTTAACGGATGCGTTCGCAAACGCCGTCCGGGAAGAAAAAGGCGATCTCCGTGGCGGCGGTCTCCGGCGCATCCGAACCGTGGACCGCGTTTTCCGACACATCGGTCGCAAAATCGGCCCGGATCGTGCCCGGCTCCGCCTGCGCCGGGTCCGTAGCCCCCATCACCTCGCGGTTGCGGGCGATGGCGTCTTCACCTTCCAGCACCTGGACCAGGATAGGGCCGGAGGTCATATAGTCCACCAGCTCCCCGAAGAAGGGCCGCGCCTGGTGTACCGCGTAGAAGGCGCTCGCCTGCTCGCGGGTCAGCTGCAACATGCGCGCCGCGACGATACGCAGACCCGCCCGCTCGAAGCGGTCATAGATGGCGCCGATGTGGTTTTTCGCGACGGCATCGGGCTTGATGATAGACAAGGTGCGTTCGCTGGCCATGGGGGAACCTCCCGCTGGTGTGATCTGTGGCGCGCGCCGGGCCATTCCCGCGCTGATTTCCGGGCGGCGCCGGTAAGCGGCTCGAAGTTTACTAAGCCCACGCCAATCGGGCAATCGAGAGCCCCGTGTTTCGATGCAAGTCCACTCTGCCTGCTGATCCCCAAAAAATTAACTCTGGTCCATAAACTGGATTAATCAGGGAACGGTTTCAGAGGGCGTATAGAAGCGGCTGCTGTCGAAGGGCGTTCGGTTTTTGAGCATGGCATGAATGGCGTGCAGGAGCTTGCGCATGACGGCACAGATTGAAATTGTTTGATTTTGGATTGCGGTAGTGGTGAATCTTCAAGTGGTATCGATGCCGTACCCCTTTATCCCTGTGTGATGTCCAACGTTTTTTCTCACACCAAGCCACAAAGACACGAAGAACTTTTCTCGATTGTCGTTGGTCATCCGCGAGATTTTCATCTTAGACCGAGAGACGACGCTTGCTGTCATTTCCCTTCGATCCTCGGTATCCCTTTGTGGCTTTGGTGCGCCAGGCGAAGCCTGGTCAGTCGAGCAACCTGATAAGGAGATTGCCATGTTTTAAAAGCTGATAGACATGTAGCTGCGGTCTGTCACGTGGAGGTAACGAAGCGTGGGGAGCGAGGCCGGTTTGGGAAGGGACCCGAGCGAAGCGCTGGGAGGCGTGGACAGCGAAGCGGTGAGCCGTAAGCCGTAACAGGTTGAACCGAGAACGGCCTCGAAACGCTAATCGCAGGTGGCCAGGCTGCCAGAGAAGCTGAAGCCGGCATGCACCGGGAAGAATCAGTGTAAGCACCGGAGCGGTCTGCCGGGGTGAGCGCGGACGGCGCGCAGCGACAGACTGATCAGGAACCTGGGAGATCCGACGAGCTGGGGATCGTAACCCGAAGGCGGGTAGGGGAAGACATAACCGTGCCTGCCGTACATCGTGTCAGGTCCCGTATGATTATATACTGAAGAGGAGCAATCCTCTATTGGAAGTCTCGCGCTCTGGCCTGGGCCGCGGTCTGCGCCGCCACGGCGTGCCTAACCTCGAGACGCTGATGCCCTGGGAGGCCGGCGCCAAGATGCCGGTGAAGCCCGTCAAGGCGTATGATCCCGGCTGCGTCCATGTGGACATCAAGTATCTGCCCCACATGCCGGATGAGGACCACCGGCAGTACCTCTTTGCCGCGATTGACCGCGTCATCCGCTGGGTCTACGTCGAACGCCTCCAGGACAAGTCAGTCGCCTCTGCCGGCGGTTTCCTCACGCGCCTGATCGACAAGGCCCCCTTCACGACCACCAAGGTCCTCACCGATAATGGCAAGGAATTTACTGATCGTTTCTGCGCCACCGGTCAGCGCCAGCCCACGGGTGCCCACGCGTTTGATCGCGTCTGCATCGCCAACCGCAGCGAACATCGCAGAAAGCACTGGGCCACAGTCCTCCCCTTCAGGCGGTGAAAAACTGGTCCCAAAAACAGACCCAGCTGTTCAAAAAATGTACCTATAATCTGGCGGGACTTAACAAAGAAGAGGATTCGCGTGATTCGTCGTTTTTCCTCATGGCATTGCCTTGCAGCCGGGCGAGTGTCGGTGGGCACAGCCCACCCTACCGTGACCGGAAGCAATTTATACGCATTCTCCCCGGACTTCATGGAGCCTAGGTTGCCCATGCGGCGGCGGATGTGGAAAAATGCAACGGAAGACTATTTTTCGAGAAGTCACCTTGATCGACCCGGACGGTTTCAGACCCAACGTCGGGATCATACTGACCAATGCCGAGTGCCGGCTGTTTTGGGGACGACGCATGGGCGAGAATGCTTGGCAGTTTCCCCAAGGTGGAATCAAATCGGACGAAACCCCCAAACAGGCGATGTTCCGGGAGCTCCAGGAAGAGGTTGGTCTACATCCCCAACATGTGACCCTGCTCGGAAACACCAAACGCTGGCTTCGCTATCGGCTCCCTAAGCGTTTCATCCGCCGCCACTGCACACCCCTCTGCATCGGCCAGAAACAGGTATGGTTCATGCTCAGGGTAAACTGCGGCGAGGACACCTTCTGCCTCGACACATGCGACAAACCCGAGTTCGATACCTGGCGTTGGGTGAGATACTGGCAACCCCTCCAGGAGGTCGTGTACTTTAAACGTCGCGTCTACCGACAGGCCCTCGAGGAGTTGGCTCCCCTGCTCTATCCGGAAGGCCTGCCAACATATCGAGCGCCCTCCTCCGGACACCGTACCGTACCGCAGCGCAAGCGGGCTTAGTTATCAGTTTCAGGGGGCAGGGATAGCCCCCGTGGTGGGGTGGGCTGTGCCCACCAACTCACCCGGTTCCGATAAAGCTCGTAGGATGGGCTGTGCTCATCGGCTACCAGCTACCAGTCGCCGGCTACCGGTAGCTGGAAGCTAGTGACTGGTAGCCGGTGACTGGATGAACCCCAAGGACGCATATTTAGCATAGGAAAACACGGATAGGCAGTTATCGGGGGGCAGGGTGATCCCCGTAGGGCGGGAAAGCGTAGCGCATCCCGCCGAAAAGCGATTGAAAGCCTTTCGTCTTTCGGTATCCGGGCCACGAAGCGGGGCGGAATGGCTTCCGGTTGCACCGCCGGTTGGCCGAGTCGGGGATTGCGAACCAGGTGGTGAACGTGGCTCAAAAAAAAAAGCGCGACGCAAATGTCGCGCTTAGGATTACCACCCAAGGAGGATGGAAGAGCGCACCGAAATGCCGTGTAGTGTTTCAGTGTATGGTCGAAGACCTCCCACGACTGCGTGGTCTGTTCGATGTATCCTCGAGGCACCCGGTCAATGCACAATTAGGAGCCAACCAATGGATGGAAAAGATGCCGACCGAACATGCCTTCGAGCTCCTGACCATAGACCTCGACGATACCCTCTGGCCCTGCGCACCGACCATCGAGCGGGCGGAGGCGGTGCTCTATGCCTGGCTGGAGCGGACCGCGCCGCGGCTGACGGAGGTCTATGATCGGGAGGCCATGCGTCGTCATCGTCGGGCACTGATGACGAGCCGACCCGAGATCGCGCACGATCTCACGGCGGTGCGCCGACACTCCCTGCGTGGCCTGCTCGCGGCCCACGGCTATGACGTGGCCCTGGCCGACGATGCCGTGGCCCTGTTCCTGGAGCATCGCAACCGGGTCGCACCCGTCGAAGACCTCCCACGACTGCGTGGTCTGTTCGATGTATCCTCGAGGCACCCGGTCAATGCACAATTAGGAGCCAACCAATGGATGGAAAAGATGCCGACCGAACATGCCTTCGAGCTCCTGACCATAGACCTCGACGATACCCTCTGGCCCTGCGCACCGACCATCGAGCGGGCGGAGGCGGTGCTCTATGCCTGGCTGGAGCGGACCGCGCCGCGGCTGACGGAGGTCTATGATCGGGAGGCCATGCGTCGTCATCGTCGGGCACTGATGACGAGCCGACCCGAGATCGCGCACGATCTCACGGCGGTGCGCCGACACTCCCTGCGTGGCCTGCTCGCGGCCCACGGCTATGACGTGGCCCTGGCCGACGATGCCGTGGCCCTGTTCCTGGAGCATCGCAACCGGGTCGCACCCTACGCGGACGTACTCCCCACCTTGCGGGCCCTGGGCGCCGAGTACCCATTGGTGTCGATCACCAACGGCAATGCCAATGTGGCCCGCACACCCTTGCGCGGTCTGTTCGGGCGGTCCCTGACCGCTGCCGATGTGGGGGCCCGAAAGCCGGCCCCGAATCTCTTTCTCGGTGCCCTACGCTGGGGTCGCGTGTCCCCGGAACGGGCCCTGCACCTGGGGGACGATCCCTACCGGGACGTGGAGGCGGCTCGACGCCTGGGTATGACGGCGGTCTGGATCAACCGGAGCAGCGCTCCCTGGCCCCATGCGCTGGCACCGCCCGCCGGGGAGGTGGCGGATCTCGGGCAGTTCCGACACTGGTTGAGGGATCACCGGCATGCGCTTTGATCTCCTGGCGCGGGATGGGGCGGCAAGGCGCGGGCGGCTGACCTCCGCCCACAGCAGCGTCGAGACCCCCGCCTTCATGCCCGTAGGCACCTACGGCACCGTCAAGGCTATGACGCCGGAGGAGCTGACCGGCCTGGGGGCCCAGCTCATCCTTGGCAACAGCTTTCACCTGATGCTGCGGCCCGGAGTAGAGATCATCCGCCGCCACGGTGGTCTGCACCGCTTCATGCACTGGGAGGGGCCGATCCTCACCGATTCCGGTGGATTTCAGGTCTTCAGCCTCGGAGACCTGCGTCGGATCACGGAGGAGGGCGTGCACTTCAAGAGTCCGGTGGACGGCAGCCCGGTCTTCCTGACGCCCGAGAACGCCATGGCGGTACAGCGGGAGCTGGGCTCGGACATCGTCATGATCTTCGACGACTGCACCCCCTTTCCGGCGGACGAGGACCGCGTGCGGGACTCCATGCTACTCTCCCTGCGCTGGGCCGCGCGCAGTCGCGAGGCCCACGGGGACAGTCCTGCGGCCCTGTTCGGCATCGTCCAAGGGGGGATGTACGAACACCTGCGCGAGGCCTCCCTGGCGGGTTTGCTGGACCTGGGATTCGACGGCTATGCGGTGGGTGGCCTGTCGGTGGGAGAGCCGAAGCAGGATCGGCTACGCATCCTGGATTTTCTATCCGGGCGCCTGCCAGAGGACAGACCGCGATACCTGATGGGCATCGGCACACCGGAGGACCTGGTCGCGGCGGTGCGGCGGGGCATCGACATGTTCGACTGCGTCCTGCCGACCCGCAATGCCCGCAACGGCTTTCTGTTTACCAGCAGCGGCATCGTCAGGATCCGCAATGCCCGCTACCGCACTGATGAAGGCCCCTTGGACCCGCTCTGCGACTGTGCTGCCTGCAGCCATTACAGCCGGGCCTACCTGCATCACCTGGACAAATGTAAAGAGATCCTGGGTGCCCGGCTCAATACCATCCACAATCTGCACTATTATCAAGGGCTCATGCGCGCCCTGCGCGACGCGATCACGGCGGGAGAACTGAATGCCTTCATCCATGAGTTCCAGGTCTTGAGGACCACCGGCACAAGCGTTCGATAATCCGGGGAGCGCTCTCAGACCAAGCCACAAAGACACGAAGAATTCTCCGCGATTTCCGGTGTTCTTCATCTCGATCCTGATACTCCTTTGTGGCTTGGTGTCTTGGTGTGATGCAGAAGAAAAAAAGAAAGGCATATCATGCGTTCCCGTTTCCTTTATGTTCAATCGGTTGCAGCACCCGAAAATGGTGGCCTATCTCTAAACCATGCAGGCGAGACGCCTGCGCTACGTCGGGCGTCACCTTTTACGACACCCTCGGCGGGAGAGGGGATACGGCGTGTGGCGTGTTCGACACACTGCGAGTGGCGATGTTTCCATATAGACCTTGACCATTACCAACATGACAACTCCACCTCCAGGCAATAACGAACGCCAGGTTTTCGAGCTCAAGGTCTTGATACTGGGTGTCTTTGGTGCTCCAGGCGAAGCCTGGTCAGTCGAGCAACCTGAAAGGAGGTTGCCATGTTAAAAGCTGATAGACATGTAGCTGCGGTCTGTCACGTGGAGGTAACGAAGCGTGGGGAAGCGAGGCCGGTTTTGGGAAGGGACCCGAGCGAAGCGCCGGGGTAAGTCTTGTAGGTCGGGTTAGGCGCGCTATTCGATGGTGGGTACCGGCTTGCTTGGTAGAAGATGCGGATTCAATCGAAGCCGGTGGCATACGGCGGCGTCATCCGCGGATTCGATAGACTGCGTTGTCGGGCTAGTACGCCGTTTCACTCCATTTTGCATTGGCTCTTTATGGATTCCAGACTGATCGAAGGGGACGGCGGTCCGTAGCACCCTGACCGATGACAGAACAGGCAGTCTTTTCTCAACAACAACAGTAAGTTATACGACGCCCCTCTGGCTTGCTGAGAAGACGAATTTGCGCAAAATATCCTACCAGTCTGGAATCCATAAAGAGCCTTTGCATTTGTAGGGGACGGCCTCCCCCGCAGGCTGTTCGGAACGCCACGGAGGGCGTTCCCTACCACAAAATCATGTGAAACGGGGTACTAGGGCGCGTTCGGATTCCGCTGATACCTGTCGGCCTCGGAAGATGCGCCTGACCCACCTACCACGACTTTATCGGAACCGGGTGAGTTGGTGGGCACAGTCCACGGTGGGCACAGCCCACCACCCTACAGTCGGGATGCGGCCATCCCTGGCCTGTCCCGCCCTACCAGTCACCAGCTTCCAGCTATCGGTAGCCGGCGACTGGTAGCTGGTAGCCGGTAGTTGGTGAGCATAGCCCACCCTACGGAACTACTGGCAGCCGGCTGTCGGTTGCCTACTCCGGACCTGTCTTGTCTCCGACCCCGGTGCCGTCGACGTAGCGGTCGCGTGCGTCTTTGGCGCGCCGGAAGATTTCCAGCAGCCGGTCACCGTCGCTGCGGTGGATGGCGGCGGCGAGGTCGCGCATCTCGTCGCCGAATTGGCGCAGCATCTCCCCCAGCTGTTCTCGATTGGCGATGCAGATGTCCCGCCACATGATCGGGTCGCTGGATGCGATGCGAGTGAAGTCTCGAAACCCCCCCGCGGCGTAGCGGAAGATCTCGTCGTTTTCCCGCAGCCGCGCCAAGGCGTCCACCAGGCCGAAGGCCAGCATGTGGGGCAGATGACTGGTGGCGGCCAGGATCTGGTCGTGGTGGACCACGTCCATGTTGGTGACTTGGGCGCCGCAGCTGCGCCACATCCGGGTCACCCGGTCCAGGGCGTCCGGGTCGGTGGCGGGGAGGGGGGTCAGAATGACGCACCGGTCGCGGTATAGGGTTGGAAAGGAGGCCTCCACGCCGCTGTGCTCGGTGCCGGCGATGGGGTGGCCGGGGACCAGGCGTGTCGGTATCTGGCCGAAGATCGCCTGGGCATCCGTCACTACGCTACCCTTGACACTGCCCCCGTCGGTGACGACGGCGTCGTCTCGCAGCTGTCCCTCGATGGCGGCAAAGGTGTCCCGCATGGTGCCGAGGGGAACGGCGATGAAGACCAGATCGGCACCCTGCACCGCCTGCGCCGGGTCCTGCGCGTAGCGGTCGATCACGCCCAGCTCGATGGCCCGCTCCAGGTTGGCGACGGAGCGGCCGCAGCCGACGATTTGGTCCACCGCGCCTGCGGTACGCAGGGCCCGGGCCAGGGAGCCGCCGATCAGGCCGACCCCGATGACGGTCAGCCGCGCGATCATCTATCCGGCACGGATGCCAACGCGGTCAGGAACCGGGCGTTTTCAGCTGCCAGTCCGACGCTCACCCGGAGGTGGTTGGGAAGCCCGTAATTGGCAAGACCACGGGCGATGCAGCCCGCGCGTAACAGGCCCCGATCCACGGGCCCCGCGGGTCGGCCCAGATCCACGGTGATGAAGTTGCCCACCGAGGGGATATAACTCAGCCCGAGCCGCTCGAATCCGGCGGTGATCTGCGCCAGTCCCGCGTCATTGAGGGCAACCGAATCCCGCACATGGTCGGCATCGTCGAGGGCTGCCAGCGCCGCCACTTGGGCCGGGGTGTTGACATTGAAGGGTTGACGTACCCGGTTCAGGAGCTCGGCGATGCGCGGGTCGCTGATCCCATAGCCTATCCGCAGGGCGGCCAGCCCGTGCACCTTGGAGAAGGTGCGGGTAACGATGAGATTGGGGAATGCGTCGAGCCAGGTCGAGGTGTCCGGGTAGTCGGGGGCCTGTACATACTCGCTGTAGGCCTCGTCCACCACGGCGATGCAGGTCGCTGGCAGGGAGGCCAGAAAGGCGCGCAGCGGCGCGGCCGGGAGCCAGGTGCCGGTGGGGTTGTTGGGGTTGGCGATCCAGACCACGCGGGTATGCTGGTTGACCAAAGCGCCCATGGCGTCCAGGTCGTGGCCGTAGTCCCGCGCCGGTGCGATCCGGGCGGTCGCCCCGACGGCCTGGGTCGCGATGGGATAGACCGCGAAGGCGTGCTCCGAGAAGACGGATTCCGCCCCAGGTTGCAGGAAGGTCCGGGCCACCAGGTCCAGGACATCGTTGGAGCCGTTGCCCAAGGTGATGGCCGTCGGGTCCGGGCCGTGGCGTTTCGCCAAGGCCCGGCGCAGCGCGAAGCCGCCGCCGTCCGGGTAGCGACCCAGCGCTGCCATGGCCGCGGTGGCCGCTGCCCGCGCCTTGGGGCCCGGCCCGAGCGGGTTCTCGTTGGATGCGAGCTTGATCGAATCGCGGATGCCCAACTCCCGTTCCAGTTCGGAGATGGGCTTGCCTGGGACATAAGGGTGCAGCCCCGGCAGTCCGGGGGCGGTGAGTACGAGAAAGGGGTTGTCCGGAGTCGGCATCTGGAGAGGTCTCAGACGTTCAGGGACCGGATCGCTGCTGCTCGATTCGACACGCGAGGAGTACTCGGATCACCATATCAGATCGTCCGGTATCTTGTAGTCGGCATAGTCGTCGTCTTCGTCGCCGTCGTTTCCCGGTGTGTTCAGCAACACGACCAGGCGTTCGTCGCGTGCCTGAACCCTGTCCGCGATTGCGGGGGATACGAGTTCGAAGCCCGTGTCCTGGCGCACGATGGCCAGATTGCCCTTGGCGAGTTTTTGCTGCTGATCGGCCGTCACATAGATGCGCTTGATGCTGCCGCTATCGAGAAAGCTGTAGGCGATATCCCCTTCTCCCCGCAGGATCCGGTTGGTGTGGATGAGCTGGCGCAGCTCGTTCGCCTCGGCCTTGCGGCGTGCCTCTTCCCGGCGTTGCCGGTTGAGCTCGCCGTCACGCCGCGCCTTCTCCGCTGCGGCCTGCCGCGCACGTCGCTGCCCCTCGGTCTCGGCCCTTGTCCTGCCGCCGTCCTGTTTGCCCTGCTTGCGCTTGGATGAGCGGACCCGCTTTATTTGCTGCTCGTCGACGAGGCCGGCCTTGAGCAGCTGGTCTTGGAGTGAGTTTCTCACTGTTCGGCCCACCGAAATCTTTAGAACCTGTTTACGATCTTTAAGTCAAAGTGATTTTGACCCCGAGGAAAAGCGATGAGAGGTTCCTACCCAAGTGATATAAGCCGGGCACCTTGAAAAATTCAAGGTGTCTTTGCAGAACAAGAAAGCCCCATTATGTCCGTGTGCGTAACTCCATAGATAATCAAGGCATTCGAAAAGCGCGATTTATGAGCATCACCATGAAAAGTATTGAGCATGGGATTTTTCAAGGTCCCCTAAACAAACCGCCGTGAGGTGGATTGCTTCGAGTTGCTTGAACAGGGCGATGGTCGAGTCGGCGTTGATGGTGTCGTCGAAGCGGACCACCGGCTCCAGGCGCTCCAGGTCGATGGCGCCGTTGATGTT
>Ga0209453_1000002_pt1 | contig 27779 bp, 30 predicted proteins | sample WorMetulBAHAMAS1_FD_187397 | JGI IMG/M metagenome (GOLD analysis project Ga0209453, IMG submission 187397) | Marine gutless worms symbiont microbial communities from Max Planck institute for Marine Microbiology, Germany - Olavius ullae BAHAMAS.1... | ecosystem: Host-associated > Annelida >...
TGCGCCGCCACGGCGTGTCTAACCTCGAGACGCTGATGCCCTGGGAGGCCGGCGCCAAGATGCCGGTGAAGCCCGTCAAGGCGTATGATCCCGGCTGCGTCCATGTGGACGTCAAGTATCTGCCCCAAATGCCGGATGAGGACCCTCGGCAGTACCGCTTTGCCGCGATTGACCGCGCCACCCGCTTTGGGTCTACGTCGAAAGCACTGGGCCACAGTCCTCCCCTTCAGGCGATGAAAACTGGTCCCAAAAACAACCCAGCTGTTCAAAAAATGTGTCTATAACCTAGCGGGACTTGACAACTACCTCTCGATCTCGGGTGGATAGGTGTGCAAGGAAACCATCAGCCCCGCGATGTCGGCGATGTCGGTGCCGATCGCCATCTTTTCCATCACCGGAAAGGCGTGGGTGTAGCTGGGGCCGCGGATGCAGATCCGGCGCGGGTAGAGCGAACCGTCGGAGACGATGTAGTAGCCCTTCTCACCGCGGGTACACTCGGCCTTGACGTAGGTCTCGCCGGGCGGAATCTTCCAGTGCAGGACATTCGGCAGGGGTTCGTGGAAGGCTCCGCCCCGCGGCATACGTTCCAGGACCTGGCGGATCAGGTCGATGCATTGGTGCATCTCCCGGTATCTCACCAGCGTCCGTTCATAGACATCCGAAGCGGTGCCCGTGATGATCTCGAAATCCAGTCGGTCGTAGACCAGATAGGGATAGTCCTTGCGCACATCCCGTTCGATCCCGCAGGCCCGTTGATTGGGACCGGTGATGCCGTAGCGGTCGATCATCTTCCGGTCGATGATCCCCAGGCCGACGGTCCTGGCCTTGAATACGGCGTTGTGGAGCAGGACCAGCTCGATCTCTTTGAGGAGCTTCTCGACCCGCTCCAAGACGGCCTCCAACCGTTCCTCGAAGCCCTCGGGGAGTCCGGACCGCACGCCTCCGGGGAGCATATACATATGGTAGATGCGCCCGCCGGTCATCTCCTCGAACAGATCCAGCAGATAGTCCCGGTGGGTCACCGTCCATTGGCCGATGGTGCCGTTACCGAACGCCCCCGCCTGACCGCCCAGCCAGGCGAGAAAGCTGGCCAGGCGCATCATCTCCAGATTCAGGGTGCGGATCCACTGGGCCCGTTCCGGCGGTTCGATCCCCGCCAGCTCTTCCAACCCGGCGGCATACAGGTATTCGTTGAACGCCGGCTCCGGCACGGCGATCCGGCATACCACCGGAAAGTTCTGGATCCAGGTCCGGCGTTCCATGAGCTTCTCGAAGCCCCGGTGCAGATAGCCCACATGGGTCTTGCACTCCACCACCTCGTCGCCGCACAGGGTGAGCTCCAGGGACATGTTTCCGGTGATGCCGGGGTGCTGTGGGCCATGCCAGAGCTTGACGTATTTCTCGGAGTCCAGGTCGACGACGGGCTTGCCATCCACCAGCTCCGGGTACTTGGAACGGTCGGGCGCGGACATCATTTCTCCCCCTCGTCCGGGTAGAGCGCTGCCTGCATATGGGCGCGTGGATCGGTCTTCTTTCTGCCCTCGCGCGGGAAGAAGGTCTTCTCAGCATAGGCCCGGGTATCGAACTCTCGGCGCATGGGTGGGATCTCGTCCCAACCTTCCAGGAGAAAGTCCTCGTCGACTCCCGGACTGCCGGGAAAATCGATCCCGAACATCTCCTTGAGCTCCCGTTGATAGAGCGCGGCCTGCTCCCAGAGCGGGTGGATCGAGGTCATTACCGGCTCCTCACGGGACAGATCCACATGCACCCCCAGGGTGTCCTTGGTCTCATAGTTATGCAGCATGTAGATGAGCCGGAAGATGCCATCTTCGATGTAATCCACCGCGGTGAAAAACACCAGATGGGAAAATCCCTCATGATCCCGCAGATGGCGGATCAGTATTTCCGTATGATCCTTGAGGATACGCAGGAAGGCGAGATCGGTCCGCCGTTGCTCGAAGTCGGTCACGGCGAACAGGGACCGGAGGCGTTCGAAGAGTTGCTTCATGACGGCGCTTACCAGTTGTAATCCGGCATATTCCAATCCTTGATGATCTTCTTCTGGTTCGCCTTGTACCAGTCGAAATTCTCCGCATACGTGTTGGCGCCCTCGCATTTACCGGACTTGATCAGCTCTTTGAGCTTGACGAAGCCGGCCAGCAGGGCCTCGGGCCGCGGCATACAGCCGGAGATATAGAGATCCACCGGGATATAGTAATCGATGCGGTTGATGGTGTTATAGCTGTCCCAGTACATACCCCCGTTCACGGTGCAGCTCCCCAGGGCCACCACGAACTTCGGGTTCTGCATCTGCTCGTAGCTGACGACGATGCGCTTGAGGGTCTTCACCGAGGCATAGCCCCCGATGATGAACACGCAGGATTGGCGCGGGGTGGGAGAGCTCATGACGCCGAAGCGATAGGCATCATAACGGGCCGTCATCAGGGGCCGCAGCTCGACCGCTCCGCAGCCGGTCCCGAACGCCTGCACCGACAGCGAATTGGCCCGCGCCCAGTTGCGGACCTTCTCCATGGCCTCGAACTGGAGCGCCACCGGAATCGGCCGCGTCTTGCAGTAGTACTCGGTATCCGGGTAGGTCAAGCCGTCGTTGGGTAGCTCTTGATCGTCTGTGGGATTATTGTTCGTCATTTTCATCGACCTGGATTTCAGAAAGACGGATGATGAATTTCAGCTTTTGCTCTGCATTTCTAAGCAGCTCGCAGCCCGCGTAGGATGCGGTGAGTAACCACGAACCGCATCGATGCAATTTGCTGAGCTCACTGCACCCTACGTGAGCTTTATTGATTCATCTTAAATCAAGGACAACTAATGCATTAAAACCCTCTAATTGATGATGGAACTCTTCTTCCCACCAATCGGGAAATTTGTGGGCACCTTGAAAAATTCAAGGTGTCTTTGCAGAACAAGGAAGCCCCGTTATGTCCGTGTGGGTAACTCCATGATAATCAAGGCATTCGAAAAGCGCGATTTATGAACATCACCATGACAAAGTATTGAGCATGGGATTTTTCAAGGTCCCCATATAAGGCTCTTTATGGATTCCAGACTGGTTAGGATATTTTGCGCAAATTTGCCTTCTCAGAAAGCCAGAAGGGTGTCGTATAACTTGCTGTTATTGTTGAGAAAAGAAGAGTGCTACGGACCGCCGTCCCCTTCGATCAGTCTGGAATCCATAAAGAGCCTTTGTATTTTAGTCTTGGTAAAGACCGTGAGAGGTTAAATAACAGCCAATCAGTTATTGATTCTTCACCTACCGATGACTGTTCCTGTATCCAATTGATATGTACTCAGACGAGCGTCGGCATTCATCACAATAATCGGTTCATCACTAATCCCGGACCCCAATTATCTGTTATTTCTATCGATATTCATATTGCGCCAGAAAACCACCAATCGAGAGATCTTCATCGATTAAAGGCCAGTGAATGCCATAACCCGAGGGTGAAACCTCGAATTCGTTTTGTTCCTTTTCCGTATACGCCCTTTAGCTGGCATTGAACGCTGTTACCATCGACGACGAGGTGAAGCATTCCTTACTTTTATGTGCACGTTTTCTACTTGATAATACTTATTCACCTTTGTCGCCTCTTTTGGAATTCATTCCATTAATTAATCTACGATATAATCAAAATGTGAGAATATGATTTTGCGATATTTATTTCTTATCACTCGGCGATAGATTATAAGAATAAGATTCTCGTATGTCAACATTATCTTCATCAATACAATACTTGCATTCCCTCTCACCTTTTCGGCAATGCACATGCATCGGCTCATTTCCTTCATTTGCATAGAAGAAAAGGCGCCACCCCAACAGAACAAGTATCGTCATACGTTTGGGATCGAGGAAACGCCCGTAAGAGTACTGATAAGCATGGTGTAAGCCGAGCGGAAGTGGAATCCATATTCTTCAACAAACCCTTACTCTTGCTGCCGGACTTGAAACATAGTCAACAGGAGCCGCGTTATCATGCCCTTGGTACGACCAATGCGGGCAGATTGCTTCTCATCACCTTTAACCCTGCGTGCCTCCGGGAGTTTGATCCGTTTGATCTCGGCCCGTGACATGCACCGCAAAGAGAAAACCCATTATACACAAGCCCAAACTGATACCACCCGAATTCGACACTGAAACCGAGGAGCGAGCCTTCTGGGAGAGCCATGATTCCAGTGATTATATGGACTGGAAGCAGGCCACGCCGGTTTCATTCCCGAATCTGAAGTCCTCCACCAAGACCATTTCATTGCGTCTCCCGGAGACACTACTGGAACGTATAAAGATCGAGGCCAATAAGCGAGACATGCCCTATCAATCCCTCACCAAGGCATGGCTCTAATCAATTTGTTGGGGTTTGCAAACTCACCCCAACCTACGGGCTGCCCGCAACTTGCATCAATGCCTGTCGCGCGCCGAATCGTCGTCGCCTCCCTTTGCCGCGATGCGTTTCACGTCTTCCAGTGCCAGACCGAGCAACTCGGAAACTTCCGTGACACCAAGCCGGCTCAGCAGACGACGCACAGCCTGCGCTTCGCCTCTTTCCATGCCCTCTTCGCCTTTTTCCTTCCCACGTTTGAAGCCAATGTTGAAAGACGGCATACGTTCGACATCGATTTCAGTCAGCATGTGTTGTTCGGCCTCCTCGACCTGCGTCTTCAAATCCCGGTTCTCCGAGAGCATTTCCAGCATGGTCATGTATTCACGGAACCCCCGCTCGTCTGCCCCCAACAGTTCTTGCTGGCGGTGGACGATATAGGTGACCACCTCCTGGGGTCTCCGATCACCGAAGTCGCACAGCACCGCCAACACCAAGGCGTCGGGATTGTCCTGTACCAACAAGCCGGCACAATCGATGCAGTGCATGTTTATTAGCCCCATAGCGGTAATCAAGCAGCCCCGACTCGTCGAGGCCCGAGCATGGTCAGGCGGTCGGCTCCGATGTAGATGAGAAACTGTTGGATCGGTCCGCGATGCCCGGCAAAGCGGATGTCCGTGAGTAACGCAGCATCCGTAACGGCATATCCGTGGTGTTGTTATCCGCGATCTCGACGTGCAGCAAGAACTCTTCACCGTCGGTTTCGCGCATGCGGGCAACCAGATCGGCCCGGCGGTCCTCGATCCGCTGGTTCTGGGTCTCCAGTAACTCGATGGCCTCGGCATCAAGCCCCAAGAGGTGGCGCGCGAAATCGGTCGTCAGCCGCTTCTGATGTCTTTTGCGGTCATCAATGAAGGCTACCATGGCAATGCGGCGATTTTGACTGGCGAGGGCAGTTGATTCGTTGGGGTTCGCAATCTCACCCCAACCTACGGTCCTGAATTGATTCAAGAAACGCAGCGTGCCACAGCCACGCCCAGCTGTTGCATGAGTATGGTTTCTGCTCTTCGATTAACTTCAGCAATTGCAGGATTCTTGTATATTCGTGTCCATTCGTGGTTCTTCGATGCGGTTCGCATGTTCATTTACGCCTGACGATCATCAGGCACCATACCAATAATCCGCCAAAACCACCGCGGCGATTCCGATCAATGTCGGCCAGCGCAGGAAGAAGCGGATGGATTGATCGATGCGGTACCTCGGAAATGCGGCCCCTACGAAGATGGGTACCATGTAGATGGCCCAGGTCTTGATCACGAGTTCGATCAGGTTGGTCGCACCGCCGAAGAAGAGGTCCATGAACAAGACCAGCTTGGCCGCGGCGAAGATGGCTCGATTCAGTTGCATCAGGCTGATGAAGTCGCTCTGGAATTCGGTCCTGGGTCCGATGGGGATTTCCTGCGGCGGGCCGACCACGTCGAAGGGCGAATAGCCGGTAGAGCCAAGGAGCGACAGCATGGCCGCAGTGACCGCCAACGGGTTGGTAAACAGGGTCCAATTGGCGACGCCGCCTTGCTGGGCCTCCACCATGTCATAGACGGAGAGGGTGTCGTATTGGATCGCCAGGGCGATGACCGCCAGGGCGAAGGGCACCTCGAAGGCGGCGAATTGGGCCAGCCCGCGGCCGATACCGATGGCGCTGTAGGGGTGTCCGCCTTCGCTGGCCCCAAGGGCCATCCCCAGGGCGCCGAACAGGATGAAGTAGATGACGAGGATGATGTCGCCAGCGAAGTGGAAGTTGCCGAAGACCTCGCTGCCATACAGCATGGGGATGAAGAGTAGCGTGCCGATGCCGCCGGCAAGGCGAAATACCGGCCCCAGGTAGAACATGACGCCGTGGCTGACGGCGGTACGCTTGGCCGCGTTCTTGAAGATATCGATAAACCCCTGCCAGACCGGGATGCCGATCCGCCCCTGCACTCGGGCCAGGGTACGGGCGATGATCCCACTGAGCAGGATACCGTAGACGGCGGCTACTGTAACGGAAACGACGGCGTAACCGCCTTTGATCAACCATTCGGACATGGCCTAATACCTTATCTCAACTTATTCTGCTTATTGCCAGTTTCCAACCGAATCGCCTGAACCGCAAAGACGCGAAGGGAACAAAGGACACCAAGTTGTTTGATGGATGCGTTTTTTCTCACACCCAGCCAGTAGAGTAGAGAGCAGGTTTCCGTGTCCGTAGATCCAGCCTATCCGTTGCCGCCCCTTTCGTCTGGCGGTGCCTCACGAGCCGGATCCTAGCCACGGTCGCCTGCTCCCCCTCATCAAACGCAGCATGCGGTTTTCCCGCACTGCGCTTTCCTGTTGCCTTCACAACTCAAGCTGTCGCAGGTGAGTTCAGCCGCTATGAGTACATCAGCCTTCGGCTCATACCTCTCATGTCACCCCGCCGGTGGCCGTCAGGGTTGCCGTCTCCGTCCGGCTTGCCGACGGGCGTGAGGGTCTCTTAACCGGTCATCCTGGACCGTGCGACTGGGCCGGCGGCGCTCTCGACGCCTTTGATCCGCCCTCATCCACACCCCGTCGTCATCGTGAGTTTCGAGGCCGTTCTCGGTTCAACCTGTTACGGCTTACGGCTCACCGCTTCGCTGTCCACGCCTCCCGGCGCTTCGCTCGGGTCCCTTCCCAAAACCGGCCTCGCTCCCCACGCTGCGTTACCTCCACGTGACAGACCGCAGCTACATGTCTATCAGCTTTTAACATGGCAACCTCCTTTCAGGTTGCTCGACTGACCAGGCTTCGCCTGGAGCACCAAAGGCGCAAATAATCAGGGATAGCGGAGAAAGGGTTGCCGGTCCCGGGTCCATGCGGTTTCGTCAGGGACCAGCCGGGCCTCCAGGGCGGCCGGTTCGGCGGCGGGGTCGTCCACCCACTCGCGGAGGAAGGTCCCGCCGGTGAGCAGGTCGATAGCGAGTCGCTCGGTCTCGTACTCATAGGGGAAATCCCGCCACAGCGGGTAGTCGGGATACTCCAGCCGCACGGATTTGAGCAGCAGGGCGGCAATCCGGTAGGGCTTGAATCGCTCGTGCCGATAAGCGTGATTGTCGGTGTGGATCTGGAGCCCCGAGCACAGCTTGCCGGCGTGCTTGTGGAAGGTGGGCTCGAACCAGCAGTTGCGGAGCAGGCAGCCTTCCAGCCAGTCGGGCCGCAGCTTGGACATGCGTTCGAGTACGCGCATGCAGTCCAGGTCGGGGGCGCCGATCACCTCCAGGGGGGTGCTGGTCCCGCGTCCTTCGGACAGGGTGGTTCCTTCGAACAGCACGGTGCCGGGAAAGCAGCGGGCCATGTTGAGGCTGGAGGCATTGGGGCTGGGATTGACCCAAGGGATCTGATACAGGGGCCAGCCATGGCCGGGCCCCGACTGCGGTTGGTAGCCGGCCATGGTGACCACTTCCAGCTCGAGTGTCAGGTCCTTGGCGTCGGCGAGCCACAGCGCCAGCTCGCCGAAGGTGAGGCCATGGCGCATGATGAGCGGCGCGGCCCCGACGAAGCTCTCCCAACCCGCCTCCAGGAGGCTGCCTTCTACGGGACGACCGGCGGGATTCGGGCGGTCCAGCACCCACAGGGCCTTGCCCTTGGCGGCGCAGGCCTCCAGCAGATAGGCGAGCGTGGTCACATAGGTGTAGATGCGGGTCCCGATGTCTTGCAGATCCACCAGCAGGACGTCGAAGGTATCCAACATGGCGTCGGTCGGATAGCGGACCTCTCCGTACAGGCTGAACACCGGGATGCCGTGGCGCGGGTCCAGGTAGTCCGCGCTCTCGATCATGTTGTCCTGCTTATCCCCGCGCATGCCGTGCTGGGCCCCGAACGCGGCCGTCAACCGGGTTTCGGGGCAGTCCATGAGGGCATCCAGCGTATGACGACCGGCCGTCGTCAGGGACGCGGGATGGCCGAGTAAGGCCAGGCGTTTGTCTGCCAGCGGCTTGCGCCGCCGGGGGTCCTGCAGGAGTTCGTCGATTCCCGGTCGCATGCTTGTGTCCTCGCGGTGGGGCGAGTGCGTGAATTACCTTGGCATGTGGTTTAAATTTCACAGACTAGCAGTTGACGTCACCGCTTTTGCGACACCCTCCCGCCGGGAGAGGGGTTGGGGAGAGGGGGATCAATGGCCTTAGTTTCGATACGGTTAGTAAGTCGTCGGTGGGCACAGCCCACCCTACGGATGCCCGGCGGGATGCAACCGTCCCTGGCCTTTTCCGCCCTACGTGTGGGGCCGGCGACCGGCGGACAGCTATGGATCGCGCCTTGTCAACCAAGGCCCATTCCGATTAGATTGTTCTGAATTGACATGTCCCCAGGCCGTAGAACCATGACCCAAGTAGAGATAGAACAAGCCGTCGAGTCGATCTGGACTCTGTTCCGGGAAACTGACCGCCACCTCGACCAGCGTATCGCAGAGACCGACCGGCGTTTCGAGGCAACGGAGCGGGAGATCGCGGCCCTTTCCGCCCAGACGCGGGCGGCCGAGAACCTGTTTACCAGCCAGTGGGGCCGGTTGCTCGAAGCCTTGGTGTGGCCGGGGGCGGCCGAGTTGTTCCAGGCGCGGGGATCGCGGTCAACCGCAGCCTGGAGCGGATACGGGCACGCCGGGACGGGAAGGAGATGGAGATCGACCTGCTGCTGGTGAACGGTGATGCCTTGGTCGTGGTGGAGGTCAAGAGTACCCTCAAGGTAGAGCATGTACGCAAGCTCCTTGATGATCTGGAGGCCTTTCTGAATTTCTTCCCCGAATACGGGGACTACCGCCGGTTCGGAGCGGTCGCCGCCTTGGGCATCGACGAATCCGCGGATCGGTACGCCTATCGCCAAGGGCTGTTCGTGTTGACCCTGGGTCGCGAAGGGGCTCGTCACTCTACGCAATGATGACGCCTTCCGGCTATGGGATTTTGCCGCCGGCCCTGTAGGTGAATGTTGAAGACCGAAGACCCTCCTCCATGAACGATGACCAACTGCTGCGCTACAGCCGCCAGATTATGCTGCCGACGGTGGGCGTCGAGGGGCAGGAACGGCTGCTCAGGGCGCGCGTGCTGGTGGTCGGGCTCGGCGGATTGGGTTCGCCGGTAGCCATCTATCTGGCCGCGGCGGGAATCGGGACCCTGGTGGTCGCGGATTTCGACACCGTCGACCTGTCCAACCTCCAACGCCAGACCCTGCACACCAGCGCGCGCATCGGGATGCCGAAGGTGGACTCCGCCCGGCAGACCCTGCAGGCCCTCAATCCGCAGGTCAGGATCGAAGGATTCAAGGGCAGTATCGACGCAGACACCTTGCCTACCCTGCTCGCCGGGGTGGACGCGGTCGTGGATGGCTGCGATAACTTCACGACCCGGTTTGCCGTCAATGATGCCTGCTTCCGGGTCGGCGTGCCCCTGATCTCCGGGGCCGCCATTCGCACCGAGGGTCAGGTGGCCGTATTTTTGGGAACGCCCGGCGGTCCCTGTTATCAGTGCCTCTATCCGCGCGACGGCAGCCTAGACGAGACCTGTGCCGCCACCGGCGTGCTCGCCCCGGTGGTGGGTATCGTCGGCAGCATCCAGGCCACCGAGACCCTCAAGCTCCTCACCGGCGCGGGCGATCCCCTGTTCGGGCGACTGCTGCTGCTGGACGCCATGACCATGGAGTTCCGCACCGTTCGAGTCACTGCCGACCCGGATTGCCCCGTATGTGGTGTCCGACCATCCGCGGCACAATCGGACCGTGCCGATCCCTGATCCGCGGGCTAGATCCTTAAGGAACTGTTTGGTTGAAACGGATCCTGGCGTCGTGTTGCGTTACGCCGCGTTCGATGCCGTGCCCGTCGGGGCGCGGTCCTGGGTTATTTGGTGTTGGTTGGGGGATCTGACGTGTTGGGTTACGGCGCGTTCAATCCTGTCGCTGTGCTTCGGGATCGGACAGCGCGCCTAACCCAACCTACACTTAAAGCAAGGTCCGCGCGGGCAGGCCAGGTGGGGGATAATGTAGGTGTAGGTTGCGTTAAGACGTTGGCACTGGCTTGGCCGTAGATCAACGAACCTTGGTGCGTCGAACGCAACACGTCAAACTTGTCCCGACGTAGGAGGAATCTTTTCCCTCCGGACAACGCCGAATAATTCAGGATCGCACCCGCAAAAGGTAGCGCACGAAACCGGAATTGCGATTAGAATCCGCGTTGCAGCGTAGAGGATTGTCGCTACGGGCGGGTCTTCTTGTCTGACTGTCCGGCCTCCGAGCCGCTGTAGGTAGTCTGAAGGCTTGGCCCTACCTAATTGTTCCAGAAGAGGATTTTTCAATGTACAAATCTGTAACCATGAGTGCCCTTGCTTCCGTGCTCGCGCTGGGTCTGGCTACCTCCGGCAACGCACTTGCCGCCAAGAAGGGGTTCGAGAAATGTTACGGCGTCGCCAAGGCCGGGATGAATGACTGTGGGACCGCGAAGCATGCCTGCGGCGGCCAGTCCAAGAAGGATGGAGACCCGAAGGAGTGGGTCTATGTGCCGAAAGGGACCTGCGAGAAGCTGAAAAAGGGGGACTTCAGCGGTATGACCAAGAAGGAGGACTGCAAGAAGCTGGTCAAGAAGGAGGACTGTGAGAAGGCGGTAAAGAAGGACCCGAAGAAGAAGATGGAGGAGAAGGGAAAGGATATGAAGAAGGACCTGGAGAAGAAGACGAAGGACGTGAAAGAGAAAAAGGAGGAGATGAAGGAAAAAGGAAAGGAGAACGTAAAGGAAAAGGAGAAGGGGACGCTGGATAAGATAAAGGAAGTCTTTGGGATGGGAGAGTAAGGACAAGGAGACCAAAGTAAGCGCCCTGACGGCAGGTGGTCGTTCAGCGGCCACCTGCTGTGTGAGGCAACTACCTCCCGGAGGAGGTACCCCCACCCGAAGTTGTTTGTCTGAAAGACAGGGAGCCATCATGTCTCAACCCGGCATCATCTTCCGTGCCTTCGACCGTTGCACCGGTTTTTTCACTGACCTGAACCCGCTCTTCGATCTCGCCATTCGGCTCTGGGTGGCTCAGGTCTTCTTCATGTCCGGCCTGACCAAGATCCGGATCTGGTCCGGCACCCTGGCGCTTTTCGAATACGAGTACCAGGTCCCCTTGCTGCCGCCGGCGGTCGCGGCCCTTCTGGGTACCGCCGCCGAGCTGACCCTGCCGATCCTGATCGCGATCGGTCTGGCCACGCGGCTCTCGTCGCTGGCGCTGTTCCTGTTCAACCTCGTCGCCGTCTATGCCTACGGTAGCTTCTTGTTCTCCGACGACGGCGCCGCGGGGCTGCAGCAACATATCCTATGGGGTGCCCTCTTGGCGATGCTCGTCTTCCACGGTCCGGGCAAACTGTCGCTGGATCACCTGATTTTGCGTCGCTATCGCTGATATGGATCGCCGCGCCTTCCTCGCCTCCACCGGGGCCCTTCTGTCCACCGGGGCACTCGCGCGTCTCGAGGCATTTGCCGCGGCGGAGCCGGTACCGGCGTCGCTGTCCAGTGCCGGCATCGAGCCGGAAGGCTGGCGCACCCTGGGCTTGGTTCAGGAGCACCTGTTTCCGTCGGAGGCCCAGGCACCCGGCGCGCGCGAAGTCAATGCCCTGAGCTATCTCCGGTTTGTGATGGGTTGGCAAGGGACCGATCCTGCGGAACCGCGGATCCTGCGTTCAGGTTTAAGCCGGCTCCGCAAGATCGCGGCGCAAACCGGGGGCGGTACCTTTGCGGCGCTTGGTCCGTCCGCTCGCGAGCAGGCCCTACGCACTTTAGAGGCCGAGGAGGGTGGCACCGAGTGGCTCCTGCTGGTGCTCGATTACCTGTTCGAGGCCCTGCTTGCCGATCCGATCTACGGGGGTAATCCGGACGGGATCGGTTGGCGCTGGCTCCGGGTCGAGCCGGGACACCGATGCCCCGGACCGGATCAGCGGTATTTCGAGTTATCGGCCTAGTACCTTATTGCAATTGATATTGCATGTGTAGGAACGGCCTCCGTACCGTTCCGCAAACTGTTTGGGACGTCACGGAGGGCGTTCCCTGTCGATCCGTGTTCATCCGTGGTTCTCTTTCCAGTTGTTATCTGCACTAACCAACGGTTTTCACAGGCCAGATGGCCACAACATCCCAGCGGTCCGCACAGCGGACCCTACAGTCAATCGACTTGTCCTGGAGGCGTTCGACGTAGACCCAGCGGGTGGCGCGGTCAATCGCGGCAAAGAGGTACTGCCGATGGTCCTCATCCGACATTTGGGACAGATACTTGACGTCCACATGGACGCACCCGGGATCAATCGCCGTCGCCCCGCGGCTCGGCTTCCTTACCGCTCCCCTCTATTCCTTCCTCGGCCAGCAGGCGTAAGACCTCTCTCGCTTGCAATAGAGGATTGCTCCTCTTCGGTATATAATTACACGGGATCTGACACCTAAACTGTTGGGTCCCCACATGATCAGCTTCCCAGCTGATTCGAGCCCATGAACCGAGATTTCGATGTCTGTGTCATCGGCAGCGGGGCCGGCGGTGGTCCTGTGGCCTTGACCCTCGCCCGCGCCGGCTACTCGGTGGTCGTCTTAGAGAAGGGCCCCTGGTTCCGGGAGCGGGACCTGTGCAAGGACGAGCTGACCTGTTGCCGGCGTTGGATCTACACCCCGGACCCGCGCCACGAGCCTCAGATCGTGGAGACCGAGGGCGATCAGGGCGGCTGGCAGGAGAGCAGTACCTATCGCTCGGCCTGGAACTTCTGGAACGGTAACTGTGTCGGCGGCTCCAGCAATTTCATGAGCGGCTATTTCCATCGGCTGAAGCCGATGGATTTCCGCCTGCGCGAGACCTTCGGCCCAATCGAAGGCGCCAACCCGGTGGATTGGCCCATTACCTACGAGGACCTGGAGCCCTACTATAGCCGGATCGAGGAGGCAGTGGGGGTCTCCGGGCGAGTCACGCCCCATCCGTATCTCGAACCGCGCAGCCGACCGGATTTCCCCTTTCCGCCGCTCGCCGAGCACCCGCTGGCGGGCTTGATCGACCAAGCGGCTACCGGGCTCGGCTACCACCCCTTTCCCACACCGCGGGCCATTTTGCCCTATGCCGCCAAGGGTCGGGGCGGCTGTTCCTACAACGGGGGACGCTGCGGCAGCACCGGTTGCTCCACCGGCGCCAAGGGCAGCTCCCGCGCCGCGCTGCTCGACCAGGCGGTAGCCACGGGCCGCTGCGAGATCCGCCCCCACGCTATGGTCAGTCGACTGGTGAGCGATCCCTCAGGCCGGCTGACAGCGGTGGAGTATTACGACCAGGGAGGGTGCCGACGGCGACTCGATGCCGGCATCTATGTGGTGGCCTGTCAGGCCATCGAGAGCGCGCGGCTATTGCTCGGCTCCGTCGGACCCCGCCATCCACGGGGTCTTGCCAACGGCAGCGGTCAGGTCGGGCGCAACCTGCTCTTTGCCGGGGGTGGCGCGGCCTCGGGGCGGTTGGTCTATGCCCGACTCCCGGAGGCCCAGGCGGCGGCGCTCAAGGACTCGCGTACCTTCGTCAACCGGGCGTTGCAGGACTGGTATCGAATCGATGATCCCGAGTTCGGTCCACCGGCCAAGGGGGGCACCATCGACTTCGTGCACCGGCACCCGGCACCCATCGCCCGCGCCCACGATCAGGCCCAGGGCCCGGACGGCCTGCGCTGGGGCCTGCCGCTCAAGCGCCGGCTGGAGTCCCACTTCCGCGACGGCATCTACATCAAGGTGGAGGCCTTCTGCGATTGGATGCCGGTCGACGCTTGCTTCGTCCGTCTCGATCCGAAGGTCAAGGACAAGTGGGGACTACCGGTAGCACGCATCCGTACCGGTTTTCACGTCCGGAACCTCGAGGTCGGCTGGTACCTAGCCAGCAAGGGGGCGGAAGTGCTGAAACGGATGGGGACCGAGGACGTGCTGCACTTCGCCTCCGGCGCCCCGCCCACCAACCTGGTCGCCGGCACCTGCCGCTTCGGTGACGATCCGGCGACTTCGGTGCTCGATCAGGACTGTCGCGCTCACGAGGTGAAAAACCTGTTTGTCACCGACGGCAGCTTCATGCCCACCGGCGGCAGCGTACCCTATACCTGGACCATCTATGCCAATGCCTTCCGGGTCGCCGACCGGATCGTCGCCCAGCTGGGCGGGCCGAAGGGCGGGCCGAAACGGGCGGTTGATGACAAACGGGCGGTTGACGACACGGGCCGGGGGCCGGTCTGATTTGTGTGTTCGTAGCGGCCGTGCCGATCCGTGATCCACGCGGCAAGCCTTGGGCCCAGCTGGTCCCAGCTGCCGCGGCCATCGGTCTGTTCCTGGTGGGCTACTATTGGGGAAACCAGTACCAGCGCCACACCTCGACTCCCCCCGCAATCGAGGGGGTCCTGATCCGGCCGCCCCGCCCGCTCCCCGAGTTCACACTCCGAGACACAGCTGGGCAGCCTTTCACCGCCGAGCATTTGGTAGGGCACTGGACCCTGCTGTCCTTCGATGATTCGAACCAGGTCCCCGGCCAGCCGATGGTCACCCGTATGATCGAGATACGCAACCGCCTGGCGAGTGATCCCGACCTCCAGGAGAGGCTCCTGCTCGTACTTACAATCCGGCCTGACGATTCGCCCCCGACATTGGACTTTGACCATTTGTCCCCGGTACTCACAGTTCTGTCGGGCACAGCCGGTGAGCTGCAACGCCTGCGGACGGCCTTGGGAATGCCAGCGCAGGCAACTACCCTGACCGCGGATCAAGCGATTCCCTGCTACCTGATCGGACCCTCGGGCCGGCTGTCGGCCCTGTTTCCCGGTGCCCAAACGCCCGCATCCATCGCCTCCGACCTGGCCGCCATCGCCGTTCCCAATTGATGTTGGCTCTTTATGGATTCCAGACTGGTTAGGATATTTTGCGCAAATTTGCCTTCTCAGAAAGCCAGGGGGGAGTCGTATAACTTGCTGTTATTGTTGAGAAAAGACTGCCTATTCTGTCATTAGTCAGAGTGCTACGGACCACCGTCCCCTTCGATCAGTCTGGAATCCATAAAGAGCCTTCAGGAATATCGGTTCCTCCGCAAAACCCTGACCTGGTACTGGTCGATACCCAGGTGATTGCCCAGGGTCCCCCCCGGTTGCTGGCGAGCGCTGTTGCTGGCGGTCGAGTTAAAATTGTGCCCATCCGATCCAGCCCCCAAGTGAGTATCGCCATGGGCCAGTACAGTTTCTTCGACCACGAAAACCGGTTGCACAGTATCAGCAAGTTGGGTGCCCCCCTGGAGCGGCTGGTCGCGGCGATCCCGTGGGAGATCTATGCGTCCTCTACTGGAGCCGGTCCACGAACGGGAACGCAAATCCAACGCGGGTCGCAAGCCGTTCGATAAGGACACCGAACCCACCCGCTCACTGACGAGCAGCAAGCCAACAACCGCAAACGTTCCAAGATCCGTTCCCGGGTCGAGCACATCTTCGGCTTTCAAGAAAACAGCATGAGGGGGAAATTCATCCGCACCATCGGATTGGCTCGTGCCGAAGTCAAGATTGACCTCATGAACCTGACCTATAACCCCATGCGTTACCTGCAGCTCACCAAAGGCAGGAAAGGTGCGCCCGTAGTGGCCTGAAACGGCCAAGAAAGGTCCCAAAAGAGCCGGCTGGCAACAAACCAGCCGGGTTCCCGACCTCTTTTTGCCCAATCTTGTCCCCTCAGCAATAAAAATTCGCCTTGGTTGACCACTTGACCTCCAGAAACCGTGTTTTTCGAGGTTCCCTTAAGTTAGCTGTTGGCCGCTTGCCGTGGTGGGTCGAAATACGAAAGAGAAAACTACGAATCACGCGAATCGGCGCGAATCCATTCGTGAGGATTCGCGTGATTCATGGGTCGTTTTTCACAGCTTATTTCGATTGCCCCGGCACCGCCTACCGAGCGTTGGTTCGTACCGACCCGATGGCGTATCATCATGACTCTATGTCGCCCCAGGGTTTGCCGACCATGCCCTATGGAATCTTGTCCGCGTTCTTTTCGGTCGCCCTGTTCACCCTCGGCGGCTGCGTCGGTGCCATTGAAAGGGGCGATATGGCCAAGGCCCTGGAGGTGACCCTTGCCACCTACGGGGAAGCCATGCGGTGGGGCTATCGAGACCGTCTACGGTTATGTCCCTCCCGACCAACGCCGGGAGGCCCTGCGGCACATCGGCAACCTACGGGTCGTCGGCTATGAGGTAGTGGAGGGTCCGCGCATGCGGAGCAGCTAGTCCGCATCCGGTACGTCCACGAGGACGTACAACGGCTACGCTTCTTGTCGGATCGGCAGCTGTGGCGCTACGACAAGGCCGCCAGCGGCTGGTGGCTGGAGTCCGGGATTCCGTCGTTCGAGTGAGGTCAGAGCGATGACAGGCGAGGTCGAATTCAGCCCCGCGGGGCGGTTTCTGTTGGTCAGCGGCGCCTTCGTGCTGGTGGCCGCGGGTCTGCACGCGGCCGCTTCGCTCATTACTCCTTTTCTGCTCGCCGGCTTCATCGCCGTCATTGCCGCCCCGACCATGTTCTATTTCGTGCATCGCGGGACGCCCGCCTGGCTGGCGCTGCTGGCGGCGAGCGCGATCATGATCGCCGTCGGCGGTCTCATCGTCGTCCTGGTCTCCGGCTCCCTCAACGCCTTCACGGTCCAGCTGCCGGAATACCAGATGAGGCTCAAGGAATTGACCCAGGAGTTGGTTATCTGGTTGAAAGATGCGGGGATCGAGGTGCCGCGCGCGGCCCTTACCGACTATTTGGATACGGGCAAGGCCATGCAAATGGCCGGGGTATTGCTGGGTGGTCTGGGTGACATGCTGACCAATGCCTTCCTGATCGTATTGACCGTGATCTTCATCCTGCTCGAGGCGTCCAACCTCCCGGCCAAGTTGAAGGCGGGGCTCCGGGCGCCGGATTCCTCGCTTGCGCGGCTACGGAGCGTGCTCGACAACATCAACCGTTACATGGTCCTCAAGACCCTCATGAGCCTGCTTACCGGCGGCCTGATCTGGGGTTGGCTCTGGTACCTCGGGCTCGATTTCGCGCCGCTCTGGGCCTTGGTGGCCTTTCTGTTCAACTATGTACCGACCATCGGTTCCATCATCGCGGCGATTCCCGCGGTCCTGCTGGCCCTGGTGCAGCTCGACGTCCAGTCGGCGCTCTGGATCGCCCTCGGTTACCTGGTGGTCAACGCCGTCGTCGGCACCGTGATCGAGCCCAGGTTCATGGGGCAGGGCCTGGGTCTCTCCACCCTCGTGGTCTTCGTCTCTTTGATCTTCTGGGGCTGGGTCCTAGGCCCGGTGGGCATGTTCCTGTCGGTGCCGCTGACGATGGTCCTTAAGATCGCCCTCGACGCCAACCCCCAGACCCGTCCCATCGCAATCATGCTCGGCCCGGAACTCAAAGTACCCGCGAAGCCGGCGCGCAAACAGGAAGAGCGGCCCACGACCTGATGCCGCAGGATGGGTATCGCGCCGGGGACACGGGCGCATGGCCGCCGCGCGGGTTTTCCCCGTATACTGACCGCATCGAAACCAAGGAAGATCTCTCCCTTCGGTCGAGATGACATGCGGTACTGTAACCCGGCAGTCGACCATTTGATCGACCAGAGGGTCCGCCGGGCGGGACCTTCCAAACATCGACCCGGCCTAATACCCGACATTCCGGAATCCAACCGTGGGGAACATCACACTGCGCTCAGCCTGGTCGGGGGAGGCCGACTGCCTCAGTTGTTTCCTCCGCGCTTCGGTACTGTTCGCCGGCCTGGAAGAACAGGATTTCGAGCGTATCCATGACCCCATCGACCAATTCGCGGTCAGTCCCGGTACCGTTCTGTATCATATCGGGGACGTGGGGGATCATATGTTCACCATTCGCCGCGGGACCTTCAAGCTGGTCCAATATCTGTCGGGGGGTGGACAGCGCATCGTGCGGCTCGCCCGCACCACTGACATGATCGGACTCGAGACCCTGGTCGAGGACCGCTATGAGCATGATGCGATCGCTATTCATCACACGGAGGTCTGTCGCTATCCGGCGCGGGTGGTGCGCGTCCTCGGACGGGAAAACCCCAAGCTCTACCATGAACTTATGGCCCGCTGGCAGCGGGCGCTCTCGGAGGCGGATACCTGGTTGACGGAGCTGTCTACGGGCTCCGCCCGTCAGCGCGTAGCCCGGTTATTGTTGCGCCTGGTGCACAACCGGGTGGGTAGCGAGTGCAAGCTCTTTTGCCGCGAGGACATGGGCGCTATGCTCGGGATTACCACCGAGACCGCCAGTCGTATCATCGCCGAGTACAAGCACCGGGGCCTTCTGGTGGAGATAGGCCCCAATGCCTTCCTGCCCGGTGTTCCCAATCTGCGCCGGATTGCCGGGGATTGACGGAGAACCTTGCCGGAGTCCTGACCCGGCGCCTGGCGATTGACTGTCTTCAGTGCCGGCCGACCTGCGAGCGCCTTGACGAGACCGCGAGGAAACCCATGCAATTCATCGACCTTCAGGCCCAGTATCGCCAGCTCAAGGAACGGATCGATACCCGCATCCGACGGATGTTGGATCACGGGCGCTACATCCTGGGCCCCGAGGTCGCGGAGCTCGAGGAACGGCTGGCCGAATACGTTGGCGTCAAGCACTGCATCGGCATCTCCAGCGGAACCGATGCCCTGCTGGTGTCCATGATGGCCCTGGGTGTCGGATCGGGAGATGAAGTCGTCACCACACCCTTCACTTTCATCGCCACCGGCGAGACGATTGCCCTGCTCGGCGCGCGGCCGGTCTTCGTCGACATCGATCCGCGCACCTACAACATCGACCCGGACCTGATCGAGGCGGCCATCACACCGCGCACCCGCGCCATCGTGCCGGTCAGTCTGTATGGTCAATGCGCCGAGATGGATGCGATCAACGCCGTCGCCCGACGCCATGGGCTACCGGTGATCGAGGACGCCGCCCAGAGCTTCGGCGCCACCTATCGGGGCAGGTATTCCTGCGCGCTGTCCACCGTTGGATGCACGAGCTTTTTCCCCTCCAAGCCGTTGGGCTGCTATGGCGATGGGGGGGCCTGTTTCACGGACGACGAGGCCCTTGCCGTCAGGATCCGTCAGCTCTCGGCGCACGGACAGGACCGCCGCTATCATCACCCCCTGATCGGCATCAACGGGCGGCTGGACACGCTCCAGGCGGCAGTGTTGCTCGCAAAATTGGAGGTGTTCCCGCAGGAAGTCAAGGCGCGTGAGCGGATCGGAAGGCGCTATACGGATCGCCTCGCCGACAGCGTTCGGGTCCCCTATGTGGAACCCTATAACAGGAGTGTCTACGCCCAGTACACGATCCAAGTCCAGGCGCGTGATGAGCTGGCCGAGAAGTTGAGGGCGGTCGGTATCCCCACCGCCGTGCACTATCCGGTCCCGCTGACGGACCAACCGGCCCTCGACGACCCGAACGCCCAGGTGCCGAACGCGACCGCGGCCGCCACCCGTGTGCTCAGTCTTCCCATGTCACCCTGGCTGACCGAACCCGACCAGGATGCGGTGATCGAACAGGTTCGAGCCGCACAACCAGCCCGCCGTCGGCTTCCAGGCGTCGGCAGTGTAGGGTAGGCTGTGCCCACCTTGATCCCCTCTCCCCAACCCCTCTCCCGGCGGAGGGTGTCGCAAAAGGCCCGCTCCCGGTATCCGGTTCCCACGTAGCCCTGTAGGTCGGGTTAGGCGCGTATTCATAACATTGAATTGTACACATGACCAGCTGTCGGCAAAACGGTCAGAGCAGACGCCTTCCGGGCCGCACCGGATAACGCCGGACAGCCGCAGGTTTGGCTCCCGTGGGTGGACACCGGCCCGATGCTCTCCGCGGCGCGGAGTGTTTCGGAGATCCGATGGGCCTTAGTAGCACGCCTACTTTTGTCATCCCTGGCGCCTGGGTTCCGGCAATCCCTGCCGGAATGACGGGGTAGGGGCCGGCAGACTTCATCACTTAAAATTTAGCCACTACCAAATTTACCACTACCGGGAAATTTATACGTGTTCGCCCTACTTCGCGGACTCTACGGCTTGACAGGTTTTTGGCATAACGTCAAACTGACAGAAAACCTGTCACTACTGAGCAATCGCAACATGAAATCCTTTAGCTACACGGAGGCACGGGACCACCTGAAACACCTGATGGACCAAGTCAACGAGAATCATGCCCCCCTGTATATCCAGCGTCGCAACGGCGGAGGGGCGGTCCTGATGGCGGAGTCCGATTACGCCGGGCTCCAGGAAACCCTTTACCTGCTCGGAAATCCGGCCAATGCGGAGCAACTCCTGGCGGCCCGGCACAGGAGTCGAGAGGATGGGATACCCTGGGAGGATGCGAAAGAGCGGCTTGGTTTATGAGGCAGCTGATCCTGGACCCCCAAGCCCTGGAAGACCTGCAATGGTGGACGAGAACCGATAAGAGCGTCGCCCTGAAGATCCTGCAGCTGTTGGAAGAAACCCTACGCAACCCATTTGCGGGCAAAGGCAAACCGGAGGCCTTGAAATTCGATCTTTCCGGGTGTTGGTCGCGCCGCATCGACTTGGCGCATCGTCTCGTCTATGAGGTCACCGACAGCGACATCCGCATATTGTCCTGTCGGTTTCACTATCGATAATCCGGTACGAAGAGTGAGAGCGCATAGACGGTACCGAACGCGAGGGTCGTCGCCATGCGGGTCGGGCCGATCAGCAGGATCAGGCCACCGCCTGCCGCCAGCAACAACAGCCAGATATCCCGGCCCCACTGACCCGGTGTGACCCAGGCCGCGTCGCCGATCAGAATCACCGCCACAATGCCGAGGGCCGAGGGGTTGAACAGAAAGAGAAAACGACGAACCGTGCGAATCGATCCGCGAGGATTCGTGCGATTCATCGTTTTTCTTTCGGTGGGATTCGTCCTCACCTCAACCTGAATTCAGGGCATGGAACGGAATAAGCGTTGCAGCTATAGGCATCTTCCTCACGCCGCGCCGAGCCGCTCCAGCACGGCCAATTTCTCGGCCGTGCTGAAAAGGGTCCAGTTGGCGATTTCGTCCAGGGTCCGCCGGCAGCCCCGGCAGAGGTCGGTGGCCGGGTCCATTTTCCAGACACCGACACAGGGCGCGGCGGGTTCTCGGGCCTCGCCGTTCACGCCAGATAGACCCGCTCCAGGGAGCTGCGCGAGCGGTTTCCTTGCTTGTCCTCGGCCTGGATGTAGTAGCTCACCTCGCTGGCGCCTACCGGCAGTTCCGCGGTGAAGAAGCGCGCCGTAACCTTGGGGCCGGTCTGTGACGGATAAGGACCCTGGTCGGTCATGGCGACGGTCTTTTCGCCCTTGGCCGTGCGGAGTACCAGTGATACCCGCCCCAGGTCCGACACATCGTGGACGAAGCTGTGTACCACGCCTTGGCGCGGCGCGTCTTCGAGGCAGCCTTGTCCCCATTTCTTGCCGCCTGGGTTCTCCGGAATGATCCAGGGCGGGAAGATGGTCGGCCCGGTCTTGTCTTTGCCCGTGGAGACGAGCCGGTCGAGGTCGCCCTTGATCAGGACGTAGGCGGCGTTGGCCGCGTTGGTCACCTGGGCATCCCACTCGGTCTGCCCGGTCCAGTACCAGTAGCAGCTGGTCTCCGCCGTCAACATTAGGCGGGAGGCCTCGCCCAGCTTGGCACGACTGGCCGCCGCGTCTTCCAAGGTGTGGACGGCGTTGTGCAGCGCGGTCAGTACGGCCCAGGAGTTCAGGTCCGGCGAGTAGGGCTCATTGTAGCGGCTGAACCATTTCATGAATCGGGGATCGCCGTTGTCCGCGCCGCTCCAGGAGCCGGATTCGATGTGGATGGCCGGGTCGGGATCGGGCGGAAACAGCTTCAGATAGTCCTGAATAGTAACCAGGTCGAAGCGTGGATCGCGCTTGATCCAGTCCACCAGGGCCCCGGTGTTGTGCTTGTAGTAGCTCTCCGCCCCGCCGCCGTGATTGTCCCCGTCGGAATGCAGGACGAAGAAGGGCGGATGCCTGGGGTCATAGGTCCCGGTAGCCACAATCCGATCATAGACCTGCCCCAGCACGTCGGGATACTGCAGGGCGCCGAATCCGCCGCGGGCGTCTTCGTTGCCGATGTAGCGTTCCGCGGGCACGGCGATGATCTTGTGGCGCTGCCCCTCGGGGTCTTCGTATTGCACGTACTCGGGCCGCAACAGGCTGGGGGCGATTTGGGAACCGGCCCAGATGTTGTGCAGATGTAGCCAATCCTTGGCCGGGGGGTTGCGCTGATCCGCCGGGTTGGGGGGCAGCATCCCCTCGTTGATACCGGCGTAGGGATACTCCTTGCAGGTGCGGAAGCGGTGGATCGAGTCGTAGATGACCGCTTCGATACCGGCCTGGTTCAAGGCCGGGATCATGCGCACATGGAAGGCCGTCTCCGGCGGGAACAGCACGTTGGACGCCTCGACCCCGAAAGTCTCGCGCACGAGCCCCCGGTGGCGGGCGATCTGCTCGACGATGTTCCGCCCCGGAATCAGCGCCATGAGGGGGTGGAAGGAACCGAAGGCGGTGAAATCCACCCGCGGGTTTCCCAAGCCGGTCCGTTCGACAGCGATGCGACGCAGCTCCTTGGTCCAATCGCCGAAACGACCGCCGCACAGGCCATCGCGGGCACAGCGGTTGAGCTGCTCGATGAGGGTGCCGCTCCAGCTCGTGGACAGACCCGCATGGGGTAGTCCGCCGTCGATGTATTGGCGCACCGCCGCCGGGATGAACTCGGTGTAGGGCCCACCGCGGGAACCGAAGATCTCTTCTTTTTCGCCGTCCCAGTAGTTGCGATCGGTCGCCTGATAGTAAGGCTGGTGCATGTGCTTGTGGATACCGAAGTAGACCTTCGGCTCCGAACTGAAGGTGCCTGGCTTCAAGGTCGCCCTGGACACCGGCTTCGGCTTGGCCTTGGCGGCCGCTGCCGGCTCGCCCGTCGCCGCGTCCGGTCGAATCCGGACCCGCAGATACTCCTTGATCCAGTCGCCGTCACCGGCTTGCCGCAAATCCGCCTTCCGGCAGCCTTCCACCTGGACCTCGACCGCCCCTGGCCCCGCGAGCCCCGCGGGTACGGAAGCAACATAGGTAACCCGACCGTCCGCGTCCGGGCCGGACGCCGCGATCATCCGGTCCTTGATCAGGTACTGCCGACTTTGGGCGTACAGGATGACCTGCGGGAAGGGGATCCGCCCGTCGGCCAGGATGGTGATCTCGAAGGGGGAATTCTTGCCGGAGGAGTCGCAGACGACGAATTCCGGCGCCGCGATGCGGACAAAGCGGGAGAAGCCATCACGCATCTTCATGCCCCTCTTGCTGCTGAATCCCGACAATGAGCCAATCGCCTGCGCTGCTTTCCCAGGCATGCTGTACGTGCCAGAGCTCGCGGAAGGGGTCGGCGGTTGCGTTCTGTTCTTCGCGGATCAGCCCGGAGAAGAGGATGCTTGCCACTACCTGGTCGCCGTCGCGTTGGACTCCGACGAGTTCTGCGTCCAGGGTCACGACCTCGGTGTGTTGGGTCTTCTCTCCCAGGCGGTTGCGCTCGCGCTCCAGCTCGGCGAAGAGTTCGGGTGTGGTGTAGTCGCGGATGTCCCGGAAATCGGCCTTGTCCCAGGCGGTCTGGAGCCGAATAAAGTGGTCCTTGGCGCCCTCCGGGAATCCCGGACTGTCGAACCAGGCCGGGGCCTCGTCGTCGCCCGCGGCGGGTTCGCTTCGGGTCGGATCACCGAGCGCCGGCGGCGGCATCTCCGGAACCGACCCCCTGTCTCCGGCCATCGATTCGCCGTATGCGCCGGCCCCGGTCCCGGCCGCCGTGGGGCGACCGCGGCGCATGGCCTTGAACAGCATCAGGCCACCGAAGCCCAGGGCCGCGACCAGGAGGATGTCCATGATCTGGAGGCCCTGGAAGGCGTCGCCGAAGAACAGGGATGCGAGCAGGCCGCCGGCGGCCAGTCCGGCCAGGGGACCGAGCCAACGGCCCATCCCGCTGGCACGGCCGGCGGCCCCGGCTGCTGCCTGGGAGCGACCGGGTGCGGCCTGTCGGGTCTGGCGCGGCGGGGTACGTGGTGTACTCCGATACTGCTTGCCCAGACTCATACCGCCGCCGAACCGCTTGGCCTCGGCAGCATCCGGCAGGGTCACGAGCGTGACGGCGAACAGGGCAAGTACAAACGCGAATAGGGTCTTCATGGCGAATTTTGGACCTCGAATGGTGGTTTGGAAAAGAAGCAGTGAACCGGAATGGGCTTTTTCGAGTGCCCCTGCGGGGTAAAGATCAATGTCATTAAGTTAAGCTGTCATTTCGCCGGGGATTGGCGGAATCCAGTCACAGGGATGTGGGAATTCTCACACTTTTCATGGCTTTCCGGTTCCGGCAATCCCTGTCGAATCAGCAGCATTGCCTCAACTTAGTAGCACTGGGGTAAAGATACCCCAATCAGCGCACCTCCGCTTTACCGACACCCCGTGGATCGCTTGCCGCCCGGACCTGGTTTTGCAGCCGGTCCCAATAGACGACCTGCATATTGCCGTAACCATCCCGGATCTCGTGTAAACGGTGTCCCTTGGCTTCGAGACGGCGGCGCTCGGTGGTGCTGAAGGCCCCCGGCTCGTATTGGATCCGGTCCGGCAGGTATTGGTGATGGAACCTCGGTTCGGCAACCCAGGCCGCGGGCGGGTCCCCGGCATCCAGTGAGAGGAGACCCTGGAGGACCATGGTGATGATGCGGCTGCCTCCTGGGGTGCCCAGGATGGCCAAGCCCTGTTCCGACTCCACGAAGGTAGGCGTCATGCTGGAGAGCATCCGTTTTCCCGGGGCAATGGCGTTGGTCTCGCCGCCGACCAGCCCGTAGGCATTGGGCATGCCGGGCTGTGCGGAGAAATCGTCCATTTCGTCGTTCAGCAGTATGCCGGTGCCCGGCGGTACGAACCCGGAGCCGAAGGGATAGTTGATGCTGAGGGTGGCGGCCACCCGGTTGCCCTCCCGATCCAGGATGGAGAAATGGGTGGTGTCGGCACCCTGCGTCCGCATCGCCGCGGGCCGGCTGGGGGTGGCCCGGTCCGGATCGATGTCCCGTGCCAACCCGGCGGCATAGAAGGGATGGGTGAGGCGCTCGACCGGGACCGCGAAGGTGTCCGGGTCCCCCAGATACAGGGCGCGGTCGCGGTAGACGCGGCGCATGACCTCTACCAGCAGGTGGACCCGGTCGGCGTCCGCGAGATCCGCCAGGTCGAAGCGCGAGAGCATGTTGAGCATCTGTACCAGGAGCACGCCGCCGGAGGACGGCGGCGCGACGCTGACCACCCGCCAGCCACGGTAATGGCCGACGATGGGGGCGCGCTCCACGACCCGGTAAGAGGCCAGATCCTCGGGGGTCCAGATGCCGCCGGCCGCGCGCACGCCAGCAATCAACAATTGGGCGGTACGGCCGGCATAGAAACCCTCCCGACCCGTGTCTGCAAGGCGTTCCAGGGTATCCGCCAAGTCCGATTGCACGAGCAGGGCCCCTACCGGCGGCACCTCGCCGTCCCGGAGGAATTGCTCGGCAGCGGCGGGGGATTGCAGGAGCACCGACCGCCGCTGCCGCGCAAGGCGACGGTAGTGTTCGTCCACGGCAAAGCCGGCGCGGGCGAGACGGATCGCCCGCGCGAGTGACCGCGCCAGGGGAAGACGACCGTAATGCTCCGCCAGGTGGACCAAGGCCGCCGGCTCCCCTGGGATGCCGGCGGCCAGGGGGCCGTTCAGGGACCGCTCCGGCACAAAGCGACCGGCTGCGTCCAGATACATGTCGCGGTGGGCCGCCAGCGGCGCCCGCTCGCGACCGTCGAGCATGAGTTCGCGTCCGTCCTCGGCCCGATGCAGGAGCCAGAAGCCGCCGCCGCCCAATCCCGAGCTATAGGGCTCTACCACTGCCAATGTGGCGCTGACCGCTACCGCCGCATCGAAGGCATTGCCCCCGGCGGTCAGGATCTCGAATCCCGCCTCGGTAGCCAGGGGATGGGCACTGGCAATTGCCGCCTGGGGCGGGCCGTTCGCTGCCCCGGATACCCCGGCGGTGAGCAGCAGCAAGGCGCAGACGACGGAAAAGAGGCCCCACCGCCGGGTTCGTGAAGCGATGCGCATGGGATCGGTCAGGCCACTTCGCCGGTGATCTTCCGATATTTTTCCATCAGCTGATCTTCGGTCTCCTCATGCCCCGGGTCTTTGAGGATGCAGTCTACGGGGCAGACCTCGACACATTGGGAGGTCTCGTAGTGACCGACGCACTCGGTGCAGAGATTGGGATCGATCTCGTAGATCTCGTCCCCCTGAGAGATGGCACCGTTCGGGCATTCCGGCTCACACACGTCACAGTTGATGCACTCGTCGGTGATGTAAAGTGCCATAGCATTATTCCTCCGGTAGGTTCCGACAGAAGGTGGCAGCAAATGTCAGGCGATTGGCGGGAGATGGTCTGTCATAGGGCGGAAATCGCCGACCCGAAGCGTTCCCGCAATGCGGCTTGCACGATGGGGGCCACGAAGGCCGACACGTCCCCGCCCAGGCGGGCGATCTCGCGCACCAGGGACGAAGATATATGGCCATATTGCTCCGCGGGGGAGAGGAAAAGGGTCTCAATGTCCGGGGCCATACGGCGGTTCATGCCTGCAAGCTGGAACTCGTACTCGAAATCGGAAACGGCGCGCAGACCACGGATGATCACCGGGATCCCGTGCTTACGGGCAAATGCGACCAGGAGACCGGAAAAGCGTACGATTTCCACTTGGGGGATGTCCCGCAATACCTGCTCCGCGAGCTCGACTCGGCGCTCGATGTCGAATGCCGGGTCCTTGCCGGTATCCACCGCCACCGCCACCACGACCCGACCGAACAGGACGGCGGCGCGCCGGATCAGGTCTATGTGGCCGTTTGTGATTGGGTCGAAAGTCCCCGGATAGACCACACTGCGCACCTGTTTTCTCCCGTCTCGATGGATGTGTAGGCCAAGGATAGCAGATGCCGCCTAACGGCCGTCTACGCCTGGGTCATGACTAAGAGCCTGTTTACGATCTTTAGGATTGACAAGGCCAGAAACGCCAAGGTCACAAATTGCACGCTGGTATTAAGTTTTCGCCCGCAGTTTTTCCAACCGTCGACATTTTTCCAACCAAGCGAAAGAGCGCTCGACAACCCACCGCTTGGGCATCACTGTAAATGTGTGCAGTTCGTTTCGTTTGGCAACCGCGACCGTCGCCCCCCAGCATTTTCCGCACGGCAGCTGCAAAGGGCTGTCCCGTATAATTGTCCTGATGTTCAGAGAACGCCACCAATGCCCCCGCTCGATCGGTGACATCCGCGGTCGTAACGGCTATCGCGTGGGGAAGCCCTTGCGTGTCCACGGCAAGATGTCTTTGATTCCAGATACC
>Ga0209453_1000003_pt1 | contig 27238 bp, 29 predicted proteins | sample WorMetulBAHAMAS1_FD_187397 | JGI IMG/M metagenome (GOLD analysis project Ga0209453, IMG submission 187397) | Marine gutless worms symbiont microbial communities from Max Planck institute for Marine Microbiology, Germany - Olavius ullae BAHAMAS.1... | ecosystem: Host-associated > Annelida >...
CCCCCCTCCCCCCCCCAGGCGATGAAAATCTTGCGGGACTTGACAAGAAGTTTGCAAAGATTGATCGTATCTCTTTGGACGTATACGAGGAGTTTGAATCTTGTGGTGCTCTGCTGCGCCACGTACTCAAACGCTCTTTGGAAGAGTAGATGTTGGGTCCCTACAAATGAATACAGATTTTTTGTCAACTTGGATCCGGCAGCAAGAAGGTAACACACTGAAGAATTCCAGAATTACCAACGGGACCACCGGGACAGAAGACCTCAGTGACACCACCTTCGAATCGGTGCAATTCGAGCGTGTACAGTTCGAGAGGATCGAGTGGCTAAGAACCTGTTTACGATCTTTAAGTCAAAGTGATTTTGACCCCGAGGAAAAGCGATGAGAGATTCCTACCCCAGTGATATAAGCCGAGAGCAGTTTGAGCCCTTACAAGCTGTATTCGAGCAGTCCAAGCAGCAGACCAAACCGCGAGTGGTTGATTTATATGATGTTTTGTGCGCCATTTTGTATGTACTGAAAAGTGGCTGCCAATGGCGAATGCTCCCCCGTGATTTTCCAAACTGGCCGGTGGTGTATAAATACTTTCGTCATACCCTGTAAAATATACTTCAGCATTATTTTATCCTTCACGATTCTGCAATGGAGTGCCCCTATAAAAACCTTGGCTCTTTATGGATTCCAGACTGGTTAGGATATTTTGCGCAAATTCGCCTTCTCAAGCAAACCAGAGGAGCGTCGCATAACTTGCTATTATCGTTGAGAAAAGGCTACCTGTTCCGTCATCGGTCATGGTGCTAGCGACTGTCGTCCTCTTCGACCAGTCCGGAATCCATAAAAAGCCAAAACCTTTACGCCTTTGCGATTCAAACCCACATCAGGCCTTCGCGGCATGAGGATCTACATCCCGATCCGCCAGGGATTCCGGCAAAAACTGAAGCACCCGGATGCCGACGGCGGTAATCAACAAGGCCACGGCAACCCCACCGATACCAAGGAATAGCTCAGGCAAACTGGGGGTATAAGCGGCAACGGCACCACCGACGCCGTCGTAGAAGCCGGATTCGAGGATGGTCTTGCCGGGGAAGAGGGGCATGGGGAAAGCTTGGCCGCCGATGATGATGACGTACATGCTGGTGAGTCCCCCCAGCACTGTCAGGCCGCAGGCGGAGGCGATCCAGGTGCGGTTTTTTCCCAGCTCCGGATGGAAGAGGATGCCGATCGGAAACAGGCCGCCGGCAAGGATCCACACGAACCAGAAAAGGATGGTGTAAATGCCGCCGTCGAGGAGGTGGAAGGCGACCAGATCATAGTGTTTGGCGCCGTAGAGCTTGGTCAGAAAGTAGACTAGTACCAGGAGCAGGACTGCGATGATGTAGGTCCCGAGTAGGTTGCGGAGCCGGAACAGTACCGTATCGCCGATGGGGCGGTCGTCTTGATCGAAGGCGAACAGGAGCACCAGCATGAAGATGGCGAGGCCGTAGGCGAAGGACATGGCGATGAAGAGGGGGGCCATGACCGCGGTGTCGTAGGCTTGGCGTGCGACCAAGAAGCCGAAGATGGAGCCGGTACCTGTGGTGAGCGCCAGTCGCCAACCCAAGGCGATGAAACCCACCGGCTTGGCATAGGGCTTGCCCTTGTGTTCGGCCATGGTCCAGAGGTAGGCGATGACGACGATCATGAAGCCGGTGTAGAGGAAGATGTTCCAGGCAAAGATGGAGCGGAAGTTATAGGTAGTCATGGCGACTACCAGGCGCTCGGGGCGGCCCAGGTCGAGTACCAGCACCATGAGTCCACCCGCTAGCAAGGCCACCGCCAACAGGCTCGAGAGGCGCCCCATGGGTTTATACAGGGTCTTGCCGAAGACGCCGCCGATGGAGGCCACGCTGAGCGCGCCGGAGGCGGCGACGATGAGGAATACGGCGAATACGTGGGGGGTGCCCCAGACGATCTGGTTGGTCATGCCGGTGACCCAGTGGCCTTCGTGTTCCATATAGACGAAGGCGAGTCCGCCGAGGCCGGCGACGACGGCGAGGATGGCGAGCAGTCCCCAATAGCGTTGGGGTGCCAGCTTCCACTCCCGATAGACGATTCGTTTCATGTCAGTATCTCCGACAGAAATTACTTTGGCTCTTTATGGATTCCAGACTGGTTAGGATATTTTGCGCAAATTTGCCTTCTCAGAAAGCCAGAGGGGCATCGCGTAACTTCCTGTTATTGTTGAGAAAAGACCGCCTGTTCTGTCATCGGTCAGAGTGCTACGGACCGCCGTCCCCTTCGATCAGTCTGGAATCCATAAAGAGCCATTACTTTTTGCTGCAAATGAACGCGAATAAACACAACTCGGATTCACGTTTATTCGTGTCCATTCGTGGTTTCAAATTAAAGGGCACCTTGAAAAATTCAAGGTGTCTTTGCAGAACAAGGAAGCCCCGTTATGTCTGTGTGGGTAACTCCATGATAATCAAGGCATTCGAAAAGCACGATTTATGAGCATCACCATGATAAAGTATTGAGCATGGGATTTTTCAAGGTCCCCTAAACACCCGCATATCGCACACCTGTGTTGAGGGCGAGGTCCTCACGGATCTGGCGACTCGGAAGATCTGCGAGGGCCTTCCGCAGGGGGCCTTCGGGGTCTTTCAGATCGCCGAACAGGATCGCCCCGCCGCCTTGGGTTGCGCAAGCGTCGGCGCAGGCGGTGGAAGCCGTCCCGTTGTCCCGGCGGTGTACGCACAGGTTGCAGCTCTCGACGCAGCCTTTGCCGCGGGGTGTCCGGGTGAGATTGGTGTCTACGACCTCGTGGATGAAGGAACGCGCCCTGTAGGGACAGGCCATCATGCAGTAGCGGCAGCCGATGCAGGTGTGCCGGTCCACCATGACGATGCCGTCGGCCCGCTTGAAGGAGGCGCCGGTGGGACACACGTCCACACAGGGCGGGTGTTCGCAATGCTGGCACATCATGGGCAGTCGGCTTTCGTGACCGGTCAGATCGTCCTTGACCTTTACCATGCGGATCCACTTGGCGACCTGGCGATCCCACTTGCCAGCGTCTCCGCCCTCCGGTTTTGCCTGGAGGTCGAGGCCGTTCTCCCGGTTGCAGGCGGTGACACAGGCATCGCAGCCTTCCGCGCACTTGGCGCTGTCGACCAGCAGGCCCCAACGTACTGCGTCGGTAACCGCCTTGGAGCCCGGTTCGGATCGGGGTTCGGCCACGGCCAGGCGATGCAGTACCACGCCGGGCGCCAGGGTAACCGTGGTTACGGCAGCCGCGGCACCGAGGAATCCGCGCCGTGAGGTGTCGACCCTTTCTTCATGTTTGTTCATGGTCACTCGCCTACCCCTTGCTTGACATCGCGCGTGACATCTCTCGTTTCAGGCCTCCCGGTCGAGAGGCCGACTTTCCGCCCTCCCCCCGGTTGGGTCGAGTCTCCCGTCGGGTGCACCGGCACGCCGGCATGACAGCCGAAGCAATCCAGATGCACCGCCGTAAACTCGTGGCAATTCCTGCAGAACTGCCCCTCCGCGTATACGGGCATCGGCTGGCGCTGTTGGTCGTAGCCGACATGGCAATCGATACAGCCCGCCAAGCTATCGGTGGTGTTACGGATACCTTGATGTACGGTCACATCACGCTGGTGCTCAATCAGCTCCATGTGATTGCGTCGCATGAAGCCGGTTTCCCGCACGCAGTTTTCGAGCCCGGCGGCCTTGGAACCGGGGGTGACATAATCGGCTTTCGCAAAATCGGTCGCCGCGGCGGGGGCAAATCCGGCCGTCGCGATACCGATTGCGAGCAGGCAGTCTCTGATGAAGACCAGGGGACGCAACCTTTTTGATCCCCACTCCCCGGCCCCTTGCCCGTGCGTCTCTGCCTGTCTGCGTGCAGGGACGCACAGGCCGGCACCCAGACAGATATCCCCGAGGGAGCGGGGGAGCCAAGGCTTCATGACGCCGGAGCGTCGAGACCCTTCACGGGTTGAGACTAACCTGTTCCCACGCCGGAGCCTGAGAACCAGAGACGATGGCGGATAAGTTTTAAGTGGGAACATTCTCGATCCCCTTTCCCCAATCCCTCTCCCGGGGAGAGGGGCTTTGTGTGCAGTTACTCGCCGAGGCCCATCTTGATATAGCCCGTGGGGCACACGTCGGAACAGATGTGGCAGCCGATGCACTTGGCGTAGTCGGTAGCCACGTAGCGCCCGGTGGTGTTCTCTCTCTTCTTGACCCGATAGACCGCATCCTGGGGGCAGAAGATGACGCAGTTATCGCACTCGAAGCACATGCCGCAGCTCATACACCGCTTGGCCTCGTCGATGGTCTCCCTTTCGGAGAGGCCGATGAGGCGCTCATGGAAGTGGCCGAGCACCTCTTCGGCGGTCGGCACGTCTTCCTTGCGCTTGTTGCGGAGATGAAGGGCGAAATGCCCCAGAAAGAGCTCATCGTGGGGAATGACTTCCGCCCCGGAGCGATCCTCGTAGTTGTGGATAGCCCAGTTGCCGTCGGAGGTACCCCGCATATCACCGCGTTCCTTGACATCAAATTTATCGGGGGCCAAGTGGGCCTCTTCCATCTTCTTGAGCAGACTGAAGTGGTGCACATCCACCTTGGGGCGACGGGCGTGGGGTTCCTGCATCACATATCCGTCGATGGACTGGGCGGCGACCCAGGCCTGGCCGATGGCGGTGGTCAGCAGGTGGGGACGGATGATGTCGCCGGCCACGAAGTGGCCTGCCCGGTCCGGTACCTGGTAGAACTTGTCGGCATCGATCAGGCCGCGCCCGTTGTCGAATTCTTCCAGGCCCGTGAGGTCACCGCCCTGGCCGATGGCGGACACGATGAGGTCGGCCTCCAGGACGCGCTCGGTGCCTTCGGTGGGGATGGGCTTCATGCCGTCCATGGTGCAATCGCAGACCTTGAGGGCCTTGGCGCGGCCGTCCGCGTCCTTGATGACCTCCAGGGGCATGACGCCGTCGAGGATGGTGACACCTTCGGTCAGGGCATCATGGACCTCGTGCTCGGCGGCCATCATTTCGGTGCGTTTGAACAGGGAGGTGAGGGTGACTTCGGCGCCTTGGGCGGCGGCGGTCACCGCCGTGTCATGGGCGACGTAGCCGTCGTGGATGATGGATTCGGGGCGTTCGGCAGGTTTGGTGTGCTCGATGTGGCCCAACCGCCGGGCGACCGAGACCACGTCGATGGAGGTGTCGCCGCCGCCGATGCAGACGACCTTGTCGGCGGTTACTTTCATGCGACCTTCGTTGAATGCCTTGAGGAAGGCGACGCCCGAAACGCAGTTGGGGGTCCCCTCCCAGCCGGGCACCGGCAACCCGCGACCGCTCTGGCAGCCCAGGGCCCAGAGAATAGCGTCATAGTCCTTTTCCAGGTCCGCCACCACCACGTCCGGCCCGACCTTGGCCCCGAGTCGGGTCTCGACACCCATGGCGATAATGCGGTCGATCTCGGCATCCAGTTCCTTGCGCGGCACCCGATAACCGGGGATGCCGTAGCGGAACATGCCGCCGAGCTCGACGTTGGCCTCGAAGATGGTGCAGGCATGGCCCATGCGGCGCAGATGGTAGGCGGCCGCCAGCCCGGCCGGACCGCCGCCGATGACGGCGATCTTCTTGCCCGTGTCAGCGCCCGCCTTGAATTTGTAGCCCTGCTCGATGGCACTGTCGCCGATATACTGCTCGACGGAGTTGATGCCGACGAAATCTTCGAGCTCGTTGCGGTTGCAGCCGTCCTGACAGGGCGCGGGGCAAACCCGACCCATCATGGAGGGAAAGGGATTGGCATCGGTGGAGCGGCGGAAGGCGTACTCCTTCCAGTCCATTCCCTCCGGCGGCAGTTCCTGTTGGCGGACGATGGCCAGCCAGCCGCGAATATCCTCGCCGGAGGGGCAACTGCCCTGGCAGGGGGGCGTCTTGTGCACATAGGTCGGACACTTGTGTGAGGTGTCCTGGACGAAGATCTTCTCGGTCAGGTCATCCCAGGTGTGATCGCCGTCCTGATACCGGCGCCAGGAAAGCTTGGTGGTCGTTGCGTCGCTGGTAGTCGCCATCGATCGTTCTCCTAACCAGTAGAACTCTTGAGTATTCTTTGCTCAGGTTATCCGCAGATTATGCAGGGGACCTTGAAAAACCCCATGCTCAATACTTTTCATGGTGATGCTCATAAATCGCGCTTTTCGAATGCCTTGATTATCATGGAGTTACCCACACGGACATAACGGGGCTTCCTTGGTTCTGCAAAGACACCTTGAATTTGTCAAGGTGCCCTTATGCAGATTTTCGCAGATTATTTCGTTTTTTCATCTGCGAAAATCTGCGTAATCTGTGGATTCAAAATTCGCGTTTATTGTTTCAGCACGCTAGCCCAAACCTATGCCCTTTAGTGCAAGGCTTTAGCTGCTATACAGGTATTCTCTCAAACAATTCATGAGTGGTGGAAGAAGTGGTCATCATACCGTCTCTTCACAGCGAATGTCCGGGGCTAAAAAAACGATCCGGGCGAAAACCTGTTCGGATGATCGGATCGGGTGTTGGGCAACAGGAAATGTCAGCTTGCGAATGATTTCGGACTTTCAGTCCAAGAGCAACCTATGCACTTTCAATGCATAATTGTTCAACCCTCCAGTGGGCACCTTGAAAAATAGGTGTTTTCATCGACTGAGAGACTCTAAGCCATCGATTATTCAGACATGCCATTCACGAAAACTGTATTTTTCAAAGTGCCCCAGTATCTTTGCCATCCATGGCACCTGGATTCCGGCAATCCCTGCCGGAACGACGAGGTAGAGGCTGAACGATCACCTCGGTCTCGTCACATTCATTTGCGTCTATTCGCATTCATTCGCGGACTCATCTTCCGTGAGAATCCTGCTCGTTTAATGTCAGCCCATTCGGTGGGCACAGCCCACCCTGCACTTATGTATCTCAGTGTCGTTTCAAACATCTGCACTACGCCCGGAACGCCACAGAGGGCGTTCCCTACGCCGCTTCGGCGGTCTCCTTTTCTTCTTCTTCATCCTCCGTCTGCTGGCCGGTCAGGACGATGGCGTTGGACACCAGTTGGTGGACGCTGACGATCTGGTCCATCTCCAGGCCGTAGTAGGGCAGGACCTTGGAAAACTGGCTCTTGCAGATGGCGCAGATGGCGGCCATGTGGGTCACGCCCTTCTCCTGGATCAGGTTGTTGAGGGCCTCCACCCGGGGTTTGGCACCCTTGACCCGGAGTTCCATGAGGTCGTCGGTGAGCAGGCCCCCTCCCCCGCCGCAACAAAAGGTACGCTCGCGGATGGTCTCTTCGTCCATGTCGTAAAAGTGGTTGCAGGTCGCCTTGACGATGGCCCGCGGGATATCGAACTGACCGCCCGGTTTGTCACCCATGCGCGAGGCCCGTGCCACGTTGCAGGAGTCGTGATAGGTCAGGACCATATCGTCGTTCTGCGACTTGTCGAACCTGAGCTTGCCTGTCTTCATCAAGTCGTAGGTGAACTCGCAGATGTGCTGCGGCACCGGATAGTTCGGATCGAGGAAGTCCCAGGGACCGGCCAGGGTGTTGAGAAAGCTGTAGGCGACGCGCCAGGCATGGCCGCACTCCCCGAAAACGATGCGTTTGACGCCCAGATCCAGGGCGGCCTTGCGGATGCGTTGGGAGACGCGCCGCATGTTCTCGTAGGAGCCGATGAACATGCCGAAGTTGGCGGCCTCGGAGGCATAGGAGCTGAAGGTCCAGGACACGCCTGCCTCGTGGAACACCTTGCCGTAGCCGATCAGACCGTCTACGTGGGGCTCGGCGAAGAAATCCGCCGAGGGTGTGACCAGTAGGATCTCCGCGCCCTTCTGATCCAGGGGGTACTTGACCGCTACGCCGGTCTCGTCCTCGACGTCTTCCTCCAATCCCTCCAGGGTGTCTTCCAAGGCCGGACCGGGCAATCCTAAGTTATTGCCGACCTTGTAGACCTTGCCGATGATCTCGTTACAGTACTTCTGACCCATCCCGATGCTGTCCATGATCTCGCGCGCGGCCATGGAGATTTCCGCGGTGTCGATCCCATAGGGACAGAACACCGAGCAGCGGCGACACTGGGAGCATTGATGGAAGTAGCTGTACCAGTCGTCCAACACCTCGCGGGTCAGGTCCTCGGCACCCACCAGCTTGGGGAAGAGTTTCCCGGCCAGGGTGAAGTGACGCCGGTAGATCTTGCGCATCAGGTCCTGACGGCCCACCGGCATATTCTTGGGATCCTTGGTGCCCAGGTAATAGTGGCATTTGTCGGTGCAGGAACCGCACTTGACACAGGCATCCAGGTAGACGCGCAGGGAACGATACTTGCCGAGCAGTTCCCCCATCTTGGCGATGGCCTTCTCTTCCCAACCCTCGACCAGCTCCCCGGGGAAACCGAGGGGCTCCTGGAACTCGTGCTTGGAGAGGAAGGGGCTGCTGTGTTCCATCGTGTCCGGCTCAATGGCGGGTATCTCCGCGTATTGCTTGAGCTCCGGTACGTTGAAATCTGCTTTTGCCATGTTCTTAACCTTTCAGCGGCTGCCGCAACGCACTACCTTATACCCAACTGGCGGGTAGTGGGCATAGCCTGACGGTGGGCACAGCCCACCCTACATAGGGTCCGCCGCGAATCATTTGCGGCGGATTCGAGTCGGGATTCGTTCCTAACTTGTCAGCTCTCAGTCACTGCTCCAGGCCCTTGGCCCAGGCCGCGAGGTGTCGTTGCTCGCGGGAGTCGTCCACCTGGTTGCGCGTGGGGCTGAAGAACAACCCGGGCAGGTGCAACAGTTTGCTGAACGGGAAGACGATCATGAGGATCGCGACCAGCAGCAAGTGCAGGAGCAACAGGGGATCCGCGGGCAGCGGAGAGAAATCGAAGGTGATGAGGCCGCGGAAGAACAGCTTGATGGAGACCACATCCACATGGAAGACATAGGTCATTCCCAGGCCGCTGAGGCCGATAAGGACCAGCAAGGCGAGGAGCAGGCGGTCCGACGGCCCGGTGATGTAACGCACCCGATCGACCAGCACCCGGCGCGCCCACAGCCCGGCCAGCCCCACCACCATGGCGATCCCGCCATAGATGCCGAAGGGCTGGACCAACTGAATCGGCAACCAGACCGGCTCGATGAAATAGCGCAAGTGGCGCAGGGTGACCAGAAGCAGCCCGAAATGGAAGATCCAGCCGAAGATCCAGATCCATTTGTTGCCCTTGAACAGGCTCTCGAAGAAGACGACCTCCCGCACCAGGCGCAAGCCGACACCACCCTTGGTGATCGGCGCCGGCGCGGTCGGGATCTTCAAGGGTGCAGGGGTGCGCACGTATTGCACGATCTTTCGGACCAAGCCCACCACCAGCACGGCGGCGGCGATATAGAACAAGATGGCGTATAGGACCGTCAGCGTTGACATTCACCCTCTCCCCCACCCCCCTCCCTCCAGGGAGAGGGGCTTCGCGAATGCGCGTAATTAACGGAAATGTTACCCACAATTTCTGCTCCCGGAGGGAGCGGTGCTTTGTGTGCCCATGGGAACATCCGCGTCGATTCGTGATGCTTGGTTCCGGATTTCGGGCGCGGCCGTACTAGACGCAACCCGTCGGCTTGGGGAGACCGGCATAACGGCAGGCCTGCTTGGCAGGACCATAGGGGAACAGACCGTACAGGTATTTGCTGTTGCCCTTGTCCTTGCCCATCTTTTTGCCGACGGCCTTGGTGAGTACCCGCACCGCCGGTGCGATCTGATACTCTTCGTAATATTCGCGCAGGAACTCGATGATGTCCCGGTGTTCCTTCGTCAACTCCAGATCGTCTTCCTTGGCCATGACATCGGCTACTTCCGGGACCCAGTCGTTGATGTTGGCGAGGTAGCCCTCTTCATCGGTTTCCAGGGTCTTACCGCTGACTTCGATAGGCATGATGATTCTCCTCTCACTTGAAAATTGAAAACTACAGCCAAGCCTGGACCTTGTCATTCTCTGCCGCCAGATCCACGAAACCCGCATAATCCACGACCTTGATCCCGTCGATCACACGGTCTTCGGTGAACCCGCGGGCCTCAAGGTCGGGGCCCAGCACATAAAGCGACTGTTTGGCGAGCGCGGCCTTGAGCTGCCCTTCCACTTGCGTATCCTTCAGGACCGCGTAGACGCCATCCTCGAATAGGAGTACGGGGTCACCCTGTCGGGCAAACTTGAGGCAGGATTCCAGGGCGTTACGCTCGAACGGCGATTTGTTGACGGTGTGCAGGATGCTCATCGGATCCCCCTTAGAAGCTGAAGATCACATCGGATTCTTCCATGAGGTCGGAAACGCGGGCGGTATCCACCACCTCGACGATGTTTTCGATCTCTTCCTCGGTCTCCCAATCCTCCCAGGGGATCCGCACCAGGTCATCCGGGGTCAGTCCGCGGGCCTCGAGCGAGCCCTTGTCCACGTAGATGTTTTTCACCTCGTAGTCGCCCAGGGTACGGTAGGTCGGTGAGAAGTTCTTCATCCCGATGCCGGCCGTATCCTGGCCCGTGGTGAGCTGATAGACCCCATCATCGACAAACATCAACCGCACGTCCTGATCGAAGGCGGCGCCGATGAGCACGACTTCCAGGGATTCCCAGGCGTAGATGGTGCCGTAGGGGGCCTTGCGGTTGAGGTACAGGAACTTCTTGACGATCTCAGACATGGCGTACCCCCTTAGCCGCCGAACACGACCAGCCGATCCGACTGGATGGCCGCTTCGACTAACTGCCCCAGCCCGGAGATGCGGAACCTGGGATGGATGTTGGTGGCGTCCTTACTGTTTCGCTTGGCCTCGCCCTCGTCCACGATACCGCGCCGTTGAGCGGCGGCGACGCAGACCACCAGCTCGGTCTGCACCACCTCGTTGCCGTCCTCGTCCTGGGTGCGTGACTCAATCTTGTATTCCTCGGCCAGCTCCGCCCACCGATTGACGATGTTGCGGTCGTCCTGGGGCGGCGTCGTCAACCGGGTCCCGTTGTTGACACCGTCGTGGTAGAAGAAGACCCGAAACACCTCGTGCCCCTTCTCCAGCGCGGCCTTCGTGAAGAAGTACGCCGAGTCGGACGCTTGGTGTTGGTAGGGCCCCTCGTTGATTTGGATTGCGAACTTCATAGCGACCTCGATGTAGTCATTCCCCGCTCTCCATTCCGCGACCGGCGGGGAGCGGGCCCGCGATGCGTCTCAGAAGCGGATGTAGTTGGAGGCGTTGAAGCTGGCCCGAGCACCTCGCCAAGTATCGATGTGGTATTTGGTGAAGGGTAGCTCCACCTCTTCGAAAAACCGCGGCCAACCGATGCGTTCGATCCACTCGTTGACCCGCTCCCAATCCCGGGCGCCTTCTTTGTAGGCCTTGAGGATGCGCTTGACGATGGCGGTTGCTTCGGGCCAGCGCGGCGGATTGTTGGGGATGCCGGCGGCGACCAGCTTCTGGAAGGTAGGCTTGCCGCGGGCGTTGGAGTGGTTGCCGCCGACCCAGATGGCCAGCTTGGAATGCTCGGCGTCGTTGATCTGCATGGGCGGACAGGGCGGGAAGCAGGCGCCGCAGCAGATGCATTTGCGCTCATCGACCTCCAGGGAGGGCTTACCATTGACCATGGCCGGGCGGATGGCCGCCACCGGGCAACGGGCGACCACCGAGGGCCGCTCACACACATTGGCTACCAGATCGTGGTTGATCTTGGGCGGCTTGGTGTGCTGCACATTGATGGCGATGTCTCCCTGACCACCACAGTTGATCTGGCAGCAGGACGTGGTGATATGCACCCGATTGGGCATGGCGGCCGTTTTGAACTCGTCGATGAGCTCGTCCATCATGGATTTGACGACCCCGGAGGCGTCGGTGCCCGGGATGTCACAGTGCAACCAGCCCTGGGTATGGGAGATCATGGTCACCGAGTTTTGGGTGCCGCCTACGATGAAGCCGGCATCTTCGACCGCCTTGATCAGGGGTTCCACCTTGGCGGCATCCTCGACGACGTATTCGAGGTTCGAACGCAGGGTGAAGTGGACGAAGCCGTCGCCGTACTGATCGCCGATATCACACAGCTTGCGCATGGTGAAGACATCGAGGATCCGTTGGGTGCCGACCTTGACGGTCCAGACCTCGTCACCACTGTAGGCTACATGCCGCAGCACTCCGACCTGCGGGTGTTCGTGGTACTTCCACATGCCGAAATTCTTGCGCATCACGGGATGCAGGTATTGCCAGGGATCAGGGCATCCGGATTCGATCGGCTCACGCATATCTGCCATCGCCTTCCTCCAAAATCTTAAAATACAGTCGAAATCTCAATCGCCGCCGTCCGCGGGGATCGCACCCCGCGCCGGCCTGCGGAATTCAGCCTGCGGCGGCCTCGGCCCGACGCTCGAACCACTCTTCCGCCGCCTCGTCCCAATCATCCATCCGGACGTAGGAGCTCTGGCGCGGGTGGCTCAACATATTGGGGTCGGGCTCGATGTCGAGACTATCGAGGAAGTTGGCCAGGCCAATGCGTTCGATCATCTCGCCGCAGCGCTCGTGCTCCAGGCCGTTCTCGGCCCAGAAGTCGATGATTTCCTCGGCCAGCTCGACCAGGGACTCGTAGTCTTCCTCGGTCTCCAGCTTCTTGAAGGGGACGATAACGGTGCCCATCAGGTCGCCGATCTTGAGGGTGCGCTTGCCGCCGACGCAGATGGTCACGCCCTTGTCGTCGCCCGGATGCAGGGCCTTGGGCATGACGTTCAGGCAGTGCATGCAGCGCACGCAGTCGCGGTTGTTGACCACCAGGGTATCGTCGTCCTTCAGGGTCAGGGCCTGGGTGGGACAGCGTGTGACGACATTGTCGATGATGTACTGGCGGCCTTTGGTCCGGAGATATTTCTTGATCTCTTCCTGATCGACCTTCATGTCGTCGCGCCAGGTACCGATGACGGCGAAATCCGCCCGTTCGATGGCATTCTGGCAGTCGTTGCCGCAGCCGGAGACCTTGAACTTGAATTTGTAGGGCAAGGCCGGACGGTGCACGTCGTCGGTAAAGTTGTTCACCAGCAGGCGATGGGCCTTGAGCTCGTTGGTGCAGGACATTTCACAGCGCGCGGCACCGACGCAGGACATGGCGGTACGCACGCAGGGACCGGCGCCGCCCAGATCCCAACCATAGTCGTTGATCTCGTCGAAGAAGTGCTGGGTGTTTTCGGTGTCGGTGCCGATGAACATGATGTTGCCGGTCTGACCATGGAAGGTCACCAGACCCGAGCCGAATTTCTCCCAGCTGTCGGCCAATTGGCGCAGCATGCCGGTGGTATAGTGGTTACCCGCCGGCGGCTGGACGCGCAGCGTGTGGAATTCCTTGGATTCGGGGAAGGCCTTCCCGACCTCGGAGAAGCGGGGGATGATGCCGCCGCCGTAGCCGTACACCGAGACGGTGCCGCCCTTCCAATAACCCTTGCGGGTCTCGTAGGAGTGTTCCAGTTGGCCCAGCAGGCTGTTGGTCACTTGGTTGATGCGGGTGTCCGGGTGCTCGTCGCGCAGCCGCTTGATACCAGAGATAAAGCTCGGCCAGGGGCCGCTTTCCAGCTGATCGAGCATCGGTGTTTGGTGCTTTTCGGTGGCCATTACGCTGTTCTCCAACAGTCTTTAATCGAGTAAGTGTCAGAACTAAGAAATCGTGTCATTTTGCGCCGGTCGTCTGCGCGGGTCCCTCTACCCGCAGCATGCATCGCATTGCTCAGCTCGACGGACTCAGCAGTCGTCGGTGCGATGGTGGTTCCCCGACAGTGATTCCAGGGGGATACAGACCATTAATATACTCCCCCTGCAATATACTCCCCCTGCAATAAAGGGGAACCCTGCCGCCGTCAGGGATAATCGCTCCGCCCTCCCCTCCCCGACGTGCCGGTGTGGTTCCCGACCCACCAACTGCCCTGGAAACCCTTAGCCGCGATTCTCAATGCCGACCCCCGGCAAATTGGGCGGCGATGTTACGCTCTGATGATCCGTTAGTCAACGGATTCTAATATAAGCAGCTCCTCATATGTTAGTCCCGTCGCTAGGGTAAACAAGTATAAACTCCTTATCGATTAACACGTTGGTTCCCGGAGGGTGGGTTGTGCCCACCGTTTGGCGTTATGCGATTCGAACGATGCCGAGGCCAGGAATTGCAGTCTGTGTCCATACTCAAAAATTACTTGAGCGATCCGCTATGTATTGGTATATTACATATGAGTATACTTATATTTAGGGGCAACAGATATGACCAAGGCGGAGGCGATTCAGCTCTAGTACCCGGCCGTGCCACTCGAATCCGAAGGCCTCGAGGGTGCGCAGAATAGCATCAGCGGCACCTGGTACCTCCCGTGGGCCGAGGTCCAGCCATTCGCCGCCAGCGGCCCGAGCGTCGAGATAAGCTGCCGAGGGCGGCTACCAGGGGGCCGACCAGGGAGCCGAAATGGGGGGGTCCTGTCGGGGAGGGGGGCGAAAGCGACCGCGATATGCCGCGCCGCGGTTTGATCCGCAGTCGCTTCACCGCCGCGCATTCTATTCAGTCAAATCAATCGGCTGCGTCGGGAAGAAAACCACGAATCACGCGACTTCGCGGCAAAAAATGATTCCTGTGGAGGTATGCCGCCTCGCTATGCGCCGATCCTCAGCCATGCTGCTTCTCGCGGATCTCGTCGAGGGTCTTGCAGTCGATGCACAGGGTCGCGGTCGGGCGTGCCTCCAAACGGCGCACCCCGATCTCTACGCCGCAGCCTTCACAGAAACCGTACTCGTGATTGTCCAGGCGGGTGATGGCTTCGTCGATCTTTTTGATCAGCTTGCGCTCCCGGTCGCGGGTTCGCAGCTCCAGGCTGAACTCCGACTCCTGGGTGGCGCGGTCATTGGGATCGGGGAAGTTGGTCGCCTCGTCCTGCATGTGGTGCACCGTGCGGTCGACCTCCTCCATTAATTCCCGCTTCCAGGCCAAGAGGATGTTTCTGAAGTGCTCCTCCTGATCCGGATTCATGTACTCTTCGTCTGCCGCAGCTTCGTATGGCGCTAAGCCGAAGACTCGGGCATCTGTGTTGTCTGACTCGACCATGCAATCCCTCCGAACGGTCTGCCGCTGGTGGCGATGATCCGACGCACCCCGCGGAACAGGCACTATCGCTGTAAGGACCTCCAGCTTCAAATTATCCTTAAATACCAAATCGGACCCCGTGCGGCAACTGGTTTCTGTTATTCGACGGACTGTTCGGGCGCCCGCCGCGCCGACGTGAGGAATTCCATCTCAGCTGGCGGCCGCAACAGTTGGCGTGGTTCTGGGGAAAAAGGGTCCTGCCCCGATATTTCTGGGGATTCCGGCGTTTGGTGACAGGGCTGCAACGCCGCGTTCGGCCACAGGCCGCACCGCTACCGATGCCGATCGACGACGAGGTCACCCGGCAAACGGTGCGCGTGTATCAAGCCAACCTCGCTATCATCGTCTGCGAGGCAGGGTTGCGCCTGGCGCTGACGACCAGGGATCGGCTCACGGATCGTCCGCGGTCGGTAACTCCACACGAGTTCAGCAAACGGGTAGTGATCGACACCTATCCCGATATCGCATGGCTCCCCGATTATTTCAAAGAACTTGAAAAAGCTGACGTACTCGTCTGGTACTCCCCGTCCCGCACCGGGGCCGATACATCAATGTGAACCAAAATGGTCTGCGGGCAACCTGGAACCCACCACGCGGGACGGCGCCGACGAGCCGCCACCGGTGCGGTGAGGTGCCGGACATCGTGCTTTTTTACGATGGTATCAACGATGTGTTTTCGTCTCACCGCAACGGTAGAGTGGGTATTTCGACGAACGAGTGGGCCCGACGCGCGGAATTCAATCTCAACCGGCGGCCACAACAATTGGCGCGGATCTGGGCACGCGAGGTCCTGGTCAAACATCATTTTCGGGGATTCCGGCGTTTGGCGAGGGAACTGCGGTATCGCATCCGGCCGTCGGCACCGTTGCATACCAAACCAAAGGACCGTGCGTCGAACGATGAACTGGCCCGGCAAATAGTACGCCTATACGAAGCCAACCTCGCTATCGTCGAGTCGTTGGGGCGCAGCTACGGATTCGACCCGCTGTTCTACTGGCAACCTGCCATCTTTTCCAAGCGATACCGCTCACCCTTCGAGCAGTCCTGGACCAAGCGAGCTTCTTTTCTAGAGCCAATGTACGACGCCATCTACCGCCGGATACGACAATCCGAAACCCTGAATAGCCGCCCGCGGTTTCACAATATCGACGCGCTGCTCGACGACTTGGAAGAACCCTATTATTGGGACTATGCTCATGTATCCGAGGCGGGTAACCAGCGGGTGGATGACGTGATCGCGCTGATCGAGCGACGCCGAACGGCTGCCGAAGGGAAAGCGATACAGTGATCGCCTGCCGTGAGACGGAGTATGTATACCCGTCGCACGTGAATATTTTGGTAAGCGAGGTGTGCTGATCGTGCCCGAGAAGCAAGGCGCGACGAGGAGGAATAGCCAGGCCCTATTGCGACGAGTCGCAACGCGGCTATTAGGTGCGAGTGGCGGGTGCGAGCGGCATGCATCGCGGCGAAATATTCACGTGTGACGGGTATAAACATAACCGAGCACCCCGAACCATCCCCCACGGACCAGGCGGAGCAATTCGCTCGACAAGCCATGGGATGGTTTAGTCCTTAGACAACCTGTTAGCCACCACCCGATCCGGAAGCTGGCCAACCTGGAGAAGCAAAATGACCATGGTCGTTGCGGCCGAGACGCCACCCTTAGTAGCCGGTGCCGCCGATGTATTTCACGTGGGTAAGACGCGCGTGACCCTGGATACCGTCGTTGGAGCCTTCCAGGATGGAGCAACTGCCGAGGAGATCGCCACACAGTATCCGACGCTATCCCTGGGTCAGGTCTACGCCGTCATCGCTTACTACCTTGCCCACACTGCCGAGGTGAATGATTACCTCCAGGCCCGAAAACAGCAGTCGGCAGAGGTAAGACAAGCAAACGAACGGCTTTTCAATCCCGCCGGAATACGTGCGCGCCTGTCAGCACGCCAAGCCGAACAGGGCTCACCGTGATCCGGCTACTCGCGGACGAGAACTTCAACAACAACATCGTTCGAGGGGTTCGTCTTCGAGAGACCGGTATCGATCTGGTCCGGGTTCAAGACGTCGGCCTTGCCGGCGCAGATGACCCGAGCGTGTTGGAGTGGGCAGCTCGACATCGACGGATCTTGCTGACTCACGATGTCACCACCATTACGGCCTGCGCCTACGACCGCGTGCGTGCGGGTAAGCCCATGCCGGGCGTCTTCGAGGTCGGCCGTACGGTGGCACTCCGGTCGGCCATCGATGACATCCTGCTCCTGGCAACCTGCAGCGTGAATGGAGAATGGGAAGGTCAGGTCCGATATCTTCCGCTAGGGTAGACCGAGAGACCGGAAGCCATAGCCGCACCCGGAATCGCTCTTGGTTAGGCTTCAGTGCTCGATTTCAAAAGAGGGTAGAGTACACATGTATGGGTTTGACGCTTTGCTGCTGGATGTAGACGGGACCCTTGCCGATACGGAGCGGGACGGCCATCGCTGCGCATTCAATGCGGCCTTCGCCGAGGTCGGCCTCGACTGGGACTGGTCCGAGGCGCTTTACGGGGAATTGCTCTCGATCACCGGGGGTAAGGAGCGGATTCGCCACTATATCGAACGCTGGCGGCCTCCGTTCGACCCCCCCGGCGATCTCGACGGATCCATTGCGGACCTCCACCGGCGCAAGACCCAGCACTACCTCGAGCTCCTGGGCCAAGGCCGGATCCCCTTGCGCACGGGAGTGATGCGTCTGTTGCGTCAGGCCCGGGACGCGGGTGTGCGTCTCGCCATCGCCACCACCACCACACCGGAGAACGTCAGCACCCTGCTGGCGTGCAGCGGTGACGCGGCTCTCGGCGACTGGTTCGAGGTCATCGCCGCCGGCGATGTGGTACCGGCCAAGAAGCCGGCACCGGACATTTTTCGCTTGGCCCTGGACGAGCTGCGGCTTCCGGCCCACGCCTGCGTTGCCATCGAGGACTCCGCTCACGGCGTTCGCTCCGCACTCGGGGCCGACCTGCGGGCCCTGCTGGTGACGGTCAACGCCTACACCCGAGACCAGGATTTCTCCGGCGCGGCCTTGGCGACGGATGGACTCGGTGGACCCGACTCCCCGGTAAAGGTATTACGGGGCACCCTGGAAGGATCGGATCACATCGACCTCGCCGCGCTGGATGCCATGCACCGGCGGGTCTATCAGCAATCCTGAATGATTTGGCGTTGTCCGGGCAGCACCAAATAACACTACGAATCCTGCGAATCCACGTGAAAATCGATTCGCGCCGATTCGCGGGAGTGTTGGGCATACCTGCCACCCACAGATGCGGTTTGTGGCCTACCCGCGTGGACTCGCATTGGGCGCAGGATACGGTGAGCGCGGTGGTTCCGGGCTTACCGGACGGTGTACGCATTCCCCGCGCCAACCGCATTGATTTGAAATGCCTCGGATCAGCCTTGATCCACCGCTTTCATGCTCAAACGGACCCGGCCCTGTTTGTCCACTTCCAGGACCTTGACGCGGACCATGTCGCCCTCTGCCAGCTTATCGCTGACCTTTTCCACACGCTCCTCGCTGATCTGAGAGATGTGCACCAAGCCGTCGCGTCCAGGCAGGATAGTAACGAAGGCGCCGAAGTCCATGAGGCGAGCGACCTTGCCTTCGTAGACCCGGCCCACCTCCACATCGGCCGTAATCAGCTCGATGCGTTTCTTGGCCTCCTCACCGGCATTCCTGTCTACGGAGAAGATCTTGACCAGGCCGTCGTCGGAGATATCGATGGTGGCCCCGGTCTCCTCGGTGATGGAACGAATAGTGGCCCCGCCCTTGCCGATGACGTCGCGTATCTTTTCCGGGTGGATCTTGAAGTCGATGATGCGTGGGGCATGCTCGGACATCTCGGCGCGGTGCACGTCGATAACCTTGTTCATTTCCCCCAGGATGTGGATCCGCGCCTCTTTCGCCTGCGCCAGGGCGGTCTCCATGATCTCCTTGTTGATGCCCCCGATCTTGATATCCATCTGCAGGGCATTGATCCCCTCGGCGGTACCCGCGACCTTGAAGTCCATGTCACCGAGGTGGTCCTCGTCGCCTATGATATCGGTGAGCACGGCAAAATTATCGCTCTCCTTGATGAGTCCCATAGCCACGCCGGCTACCGCACCCTTGACGGGCACCCCCGCGTCCATCAAAGACAGGCTGGTCCCACAGACGCTCGCCATGGAGCTGGAGCCGTTGGACTCGGTGATCTCGGAGACCACGCGCACCGAGTAGGGGAAGGTGTCCGGACTTGGCATGACCGCCAGCACCCCGCGCTTGGCCAGGCGACCATGACCGATCTCACGCCGCTTGGGGCTGCCGACCCGGCCGGTCTCGCCGACGCAGAAGGGGGGAAAGTTATAGTGGAGCATAAAGGGCTCGCGCCGCTCGCCCTCCAGGGCATCGACGATCTGCGAATCGCGCTCGGTCCCTAAGGTGGTGACCACCAGGGCCTGGGTCTCGCCGCGCGTAAACAGGGCCGAGCCGTGCGTGCGCGGCAACAGGCCGGTACGGATAGTGATCGGGCGCACGGTGCGATTGTCGCGACCATCGATACGCGGCTCTCCGGCAAGAACGCGGCCCCGGACGACCCTTTCCTCCAACCTCTCGACAGCGTTCTTCACCGCCTGCTCCGACCATTTGGGTTCCTCACCGGCGGCGAGCGCCTCCACCGCCGCGCCGCGGACCCGATCCAAGGTGCCATAACGCTCCAGCTTGTCCGCAATGCGGTAGGCATCGCCCAGACCGGCACCACAGATGGACTCCACCGCGGCCATGAGCTCGGTATCTTCCGGCGTCGGCGTCCATGACAGCGGGGCCTTGCCGACCTCGGCCGCCAGTTCCCTGATGGCCGTGATCGCCACCTGCATCCGCTCGTGACCATAGAGCACCGCCCCCAGCATGACTGCTTCGGAGAGTCCCCTGGCCTCGGACTCGACCATCAATACGGCCTGCTCGGTGCCGGCCACGACCAGGTCCAGGTCGGTGTCCGGTCCGAGACCGGTAACGGGCGGATTGAGTAAATAGGCGCCGTCCCTGTAGCCGACCCGGGCGGCCCCGACGGGACCCTTGAAGGGTGCGCCGGATATCGCCAACGCCGCCGAAGCGCCGAGCATGGCCGGAATCTCCGGGTTGGTCGCGGGGTTGAGGGACTTGACGGTGGCGACGATCTGGACTTCCTGGTTATAGCCCTTCGAAAAGAGCGGACGGAGTGGGCGGTCCATGAGCCGTGCGGTGAGGATCTCGGTCTCGCTCGGCCGGCCCTCACGGCGGAAGAAGCCGCCCGGGATGCGGCCGGCGGCGTAGGTCTTTTCCTGATAGTCCACGGTCAAGGGAAAGAAGTCACGGTCGGCACCGGGGCGCTTGTCCACCACCACGGTAACGAGGACCACTGTGTCGTCCATGGTGACGAGTACGGCACCATCGGCTTGGCGGGCAATCTCACCGGTTTCCAAAGTTACCGTCTGGTCGCCGAACTGAAAGGTCTTTTTTGTGGGTGTCACTGGTTGTTCCTGCTGGTTGTTCCTCAGGGCATTGGTAGTACGCTGGCCAGCTCGGTTGCGCTCGGCAGCTTAGGACCCGATGTGGTGTAATCATCGCGGCGTTTCCAGATCTCAACCGTCAACAATAGCGGGCCTGGGAGGTCTCTGCGGACCCGATCCCTTATCGTTCGGCTCCTATCGCTCGGTTACGGGCCGGGGACCCGGCAATGACCAATCGCCGTTGACATTTATGCGCGGTGTCTTGCGTGCCGACCAGGCACAGCCAGGCGGAATAGTAAATCCATTCCGACGTGCCGCGACTCGAGCCACGCGGGCCGGACCTGAGAACGCCGCATGTCAACCGCCCCTGGTCCTCAGCGGCGCAGGCCGAGACGGGAGATCAGGCTGCGGTAGCGGTCCTGGTCCTTGCCCTTGAGGTAATCGAGCAGCTTGCGACGGGCATTGACCATACGCACCAGGCCCCGGCGGGAGTGATGGTCGTGCTTGTGCTCGGAAAAATGCCCGGTGAGCTGTTTTATGCGGGCGGTCAACAAGGCGACCTGCACCTCGGGAGAGCCGGTATCGCCCTCTCCGCGCCGGTATTCGGCGATGACCTGTTGTTTCTCTGCTGCGCTCATTGGCATGGAATCGTCTCCCGTGTGGAAACTCTGAAAAGGCCCCGCCGGCGATCTGCATCAACCGCCTTCAACCGCATTTGCGATAGCGACCACCCCGACAATGAGCTCAGGGGATCGGGCCGAAGAAAATGGATTGGCAATCATAGCCGGTTGCAATTATTGGTAGTAGCAATTCAGATTTCGATACGAGTCGGAAAGGAAGGCACCAGGTTCGATTGCGCCAATTCATGCCCGGAATCGAAGAAGCTGATTGAGTTCTTCCTGCAACACGCTCCGGAGCTCGGAATGCAGGGGCCAATGCGGTGTCATCAGGATCTGACCGTGCTCGTTGAGCTCGATCTTGTAGGGGAGGTTATCGAGACTCGAATCGGCAACAACGTCGGCCCAGTGCATGGTCCTGTCCCTCCTCCCACATAGCACAGAATGCAGCATGAAATGCAGCAATTTCATCCCACCACTTCTCGGAAAAGAGAATTCTTTTGTTTTGATTCGTAGTTTTCGTTTACAACAACCGCTTCGGCTGCACCTTGCCGTCATCCAGGATGCAGCCGACGCCGATAAACTTCCGCGATGGGTCATAAAGCCTGACCAGACCTTCCGTCGGCGCCTGGGGCACCAGCACCGCCTGCCCCTGACGCAGGTAGAAGGCGGCGTCTTCCGAGAGGCCTACCGACGGCCAGTGACCAAGGGCACTCTCCAGGGGCAACAGCAGGGCATCCAGGACATCCCGACTTTCCGCCAAGGCGTGCCGTTCCACCTCGTCCAAGGTGACGAAGCGGGCACCGGATTCCAGGTAGGGTCCGACGCCCGTGCGGCGGAGATCCGTCACATGGCCACCGCACCCGAGCGCCTCCCCCAGGTCCGCCGCCAAGGTACGGACATAGGTCCCCTTGGAGCAGTGCACATCAATCTCGAATTCCGGCGGCTCGAAGCGGCGTAGCTCGATCCGGTGGATAATCACCGACCGTGGAGTACGCCCCACCTCGATACCTCGGCGCGCCAGCTTGTAGAGCCGTTCCCCCTGGTGCTTGACTGCGGAGTACATGGGCGGCAGCTGCTCGATGGGGCCACGGAAGCGAGCGAGCGCTGCCTGTAGATCCCGCTCGCTCACGGCATCGGCGGATACCTCCGTGACGACCTCGCCCTCGGCATCCGCCGTGGTCGTCGTGACCCCCAGCCGCACCCGCACCCGGTAGTGTTTGTCCGCATCCAGCAAGAAGCTGGAAAACTTGGTGGCCCCTCCCAGACAAACCGGAAGCAGTCCGGTCGCCAGAGGATCCAGACTCCCGGTGTGACCTGCCTTGGCGGCCTTGAAGAACCGCTTGACCCGTTGCAGGGCCTCGTTAGAGGAGATGCCCCGAGGTTTGTCGAGCAGCAGGATGCCGCTGACGTCACGCCCATGTCTGCGCCGATGTTGCATGATAGCCCACTTGTCCCACGGGAGCGGCCGGTTCCACCTGGGTTTTCGTTAAATTACCAATGGCATCCCGGAGAAAGATCAGGGACCCTGTACCCTTATGATCAACGATTCCGACTCACTTCAATGCAAAACCTCATCGAGACGGTCGGCGGTGAGGACCCGCTCGGACCACACAAGCAGGGTCTGCTCGCTGGCCTGCTCGATCCGGCACTGTACCTCATCGGGTAAAGCACCGAATTTCAGGCGTAACCAGCGTTCCAAGACCAAAGTTTCGCCTTGATGCTTGCCTTGCTGCCTGCCCTCCTCGCGGATTCGACCCGTTCATTATCGTCAAGCGCGGCGTAGATGTCGATGAAATCCAGGTACTTAAGCTGCTTATATAAGGAGGCCAGTGCCTGGTACAAGTAGTCGAGAATCAGGTTCTTGAAGTTCCGATCGTGGAACATGGCCCGGTCCGGGAACAAGCAAGCGTTGGAACGTCACCACACATCAATCATCAGCGTCGATATCCGCCCCAGGCTCGGCCGTCGCCACCGCTGTTTCGATCAGCTGCGAGAGGTGCTCACCCTGGGCGATCGATTCGTCGTGGATGAAACGCAGCCGGGGCACGGTCCGCAGCCGGGCGCGCCGGGCCAGGACCCGGCGTAAAAACCCCGCGAGTCTACCGTTGAGCAGACGCTCTTGTTCGACACCGCCCTCGTCGCTGGGGAAGCAGGTAAAGTAGACCTTGGCATGGGCCAAATCGCGGCTCACCCGCACCTCCTGCAAGGTGATGAGCTTCAGGCGCGGGTCCCTCACCTCTGCACGCAGGACCTGGGCGAGTTCACGCTGGAGCTCGGTCCCGATGCGTTCGGTACGGGCATGCTCTTTCATACCGTCGAACTCAGGGAACGATCAGCGGCTGCCCGGATCGAAATCCAAACTTCATCAAGGCGTTGGGTCATGGCCGACTCGTACAGCAGTGCCGAAGTACTGATGACATCGGTAGAATTTGGTTTTTTTCCTGGCTCTTTATGGATTCCAGACTGGTTAGGATATTTTGCGCAAATTTGCCTTCTCAGAAAGCCAGAGGGGCGTCGTATAACTTGCCATTATTGTTGAGAAAAGACTGCCTGTTCTGTCATCGGTCAGAGTGCTACGGATCGCCGTCCCCTTCGATCAGTCTGGAATCCATAAAGAGCCTTTTTCCTTTGGGACAGACCACGTTTCCTGGGATTTTCGGATCGAATGCGGGGGATTTTATCTCGACCGCATAAGTTAGCTGTCAGACGCCGGGGGTGATAGGCGGGTCAGGCGCGTCTTTCGAGGCCGTCACGGAAACAACGACCAGCTGTGTTCCACCCGGTACCTGGGGCATTCCCCCGGGCGTGCGATTACCAACGCAAACGCCGAAATCGGCCATACAACCGGGGGTTCGATTCCCCGCGCCGGTAGCGGCCGCGCCTTACGAGCCAAGGTCACATGCGGCGTAAAGGCCCGCCGTTCGGGGCGAAAGCCACAACCCCGCAAGCCACTGTCGAGGGCATGAACCAAATCCAGTAGCGGTCGCGGCCACGCCGAGGCACCACACCAGAGGACCCGGGCCCGCGGAAAACAGCCACAGCGGTCCAGATTCAAAGCGAAGGGAACTCCCCGAACCGAGTCGGCCACCTCTTCCGCGCAGGCGCGCCGTTCCGCATCCAGATCACCGAGAAAGACCAGCGTGAGGTGGAGATCTTCCGGATGAGTCTCACGCCCCTCATGGTCCGGCAGGTCCCGTTGGACTCCAGCCAGCGCCGTTCGTTGCCGTTCGCCGGGCCACAGTGCAAAGAACAGGCGCTCAGTCACCGTCCTTGAGCAGATCCAACAGACGCTCCAGCGCCAGGCGCACCGACTGGTGGCGCACCTCTTCACGGTTACCCGCGAATTGCACCCGTTGGCTCAGCGGTATCCGGCCCTTGAACGCCCAGGCGAAGCAAACGGTTCCCACGGGTTTATCCTCGGTGCCGCTGGCGGGCCCGGCAATGCCGGTGATCGCCACTGCCACGTCCGCCCGGCTGTGCTCCAAAGCACCCTGGGCCATCTCCTGGGCCACCTCCTCGCTCACCGCGCCATGGTCGGCGATAGCGGCGGTGGAAACGCCCAGCAGCTCCTGCTTGGCAGGATTGCCATAGGTCACAAAGCCGCAGTCGAACCAAGCACTGCTGCCGGGGATGTCGGTCACCACCTTGGAAACCCAACCCCCGGTACAGGACTCGGCGGTAGCCAGCATAAGCCCGGCGGCCTCAAGCCGCTGCCCCAGGTCCCCGGCAAGCTTGTCGAGTCGTTCGGTCATGGAAGAGAGTGTCCCTCAAGTGCTGCCTGGGGGCAAGCCGGTAGCTTCATGCTAAGGGATGTCAGTCACCCCCATTGTCCGTAGTTTGGTTCGGGACAGTCGTGTCCGGTTCCATCGCCGCCTTCCGGCGCTCCTGGTCCAGATACCGCATCAGGGCCCGTGTCAGACCCTCCGTACCCTCGCCCGTGACGGCGGAGATACCGAAGGCCGGGCCGGTCCAGCCGAGCCGATTCAGGATTTCGGCACGCCGCCGCTCAAAGTCCGCGGGCTCCAGCAGGTCGCGCTTGTTGAGCACGAGCCAACGCTCCTTCCGTGCCAGGTTTCCATCGTAGGCATTGAGCTCACTTTCGATCTCACGCACCTGTCGCACCGGATCGATAAGATCGTCCAGGGGGGCAATGTCCAGTAGGTGCAACAACAATCGGGTACGGGCAAGGTGCTTGAGGAAGCGAATGCCCAGCCCCGCCCCCATAGCCGCACCCTTGATGACACCTGGTATGTCCGCGACGACAAAGCTGCGCCCGTTTCCCGAGCTGACCACGCCCATATTGGGGTATAGGGTAGTGAAGGGATAGCCCGCTACCTTCGGCCGGGCGCTGGATATCTTGCGGATCAGACTCGATTTGCCCGCGTTCGGGAAGCCCAGCAGCCCGACATCCGCGAGCAGAATGAGTTCCAGGTGAAGCCGGCGCTGCTCTCCAGGCGTTCCCGGCGTGGATCGGCGTGGCGCGCGGTTGGTGCTCGACCGGAAGCGGGCGTTGCCGATACCGTGGAAACCACCATGGGCAACGAGCAGACGCTCACCTCCACGCAAGAGCTCGCCGATGGACTCCCTGGTCTCTTCGTCCCACACCCGGGTACCGACCGGAACCCGTACTAGCAGGTCCTCACCGCTACGACCGGTCATATTACGGCCCCTGCCACCCTTCCCGCACTCGGCGCGAAATCCTTGCCGATGGCGGAAATCCACAAGGGTATTGAGATTGGCGTCCGCAACCAGAAAAACACTGCCGCCGTCACCACCGTCACCACCATCCGGGCCACCTCTGGGGATGAACTTCTCGCGCCGGAAACTCACGCAACCGCTACCGCCGTCACCGGCCTCGACACGGATACTGGCTTCATCGACGAACTTCATAAAACGCAAAAAGCCCCGTCATCCGACGAGGCTTTTCCACCTTAGGGACTTAGGACCCGAAAATAAGGAAAGGCTCTTTATGGATTCCAGACTGATCGAAGGGGACGGCGGTCCGTAGCACTCTGACCGATGACAGAACAGGCAGTCTTCTCTCAACAATAACAGCAAGTTATACGACGCCCCTCTGGCTTGCTGAGAAGGCGAATTTGCGCAAAATATCCTAACCCGGCTGGAATCCATAAAGAGCCTAAGGAAATAAGGAAATTAAGCGGTTTCGACGCTGACGTATTTGCGGTTTCTGGGACCTTTGACTGCAAACTTCACGATGCCCTCCGCCAGCGCATAGAGGGTGTAATCTCTACCGCAGCCCACATTCTCACCATTGTGGATCTTGGTGCCCCGCTGACGAACGATTATATTGCCGGCCCGGACCGCCTGGCCGCCGTAAATTTTGACGCCAAGGCGTTTAGACTCTGAATCACGACCATTGCGGGAGCTGCCGCCTGCCTTTTTGTGTGCCATGGTACCATCCCCCTCAATCGGCGTTGATACCGGTAACCTCGAGCTCCGTGAACCACTGACGATGGCCCTGACGCTTCAAGTGGTGTTTACGCCTGCGGAATTTGATGATCTTGGCCTTTTTGCCCCGGCCATGGGACTTGATAGTAGCCGTGACTCTGCTGCCGTTCAGGTAGGGCTTACCAACCTTGATGTCCTCACCGTCGGCAACCATGAGCACCTTGTCGAGCTCGACAACCGCGCCAGCTTCTGCAGCGATTTTCTCGACCTTTAGTGTATCGCCTTGGGAAACCCGGTATTGTTTGCCTCCGGTTTGAATCACTGCGTACATGAAACCCATCTCTCCAACAATCTGGCCGGTTTGGCGTCCCCGGGGCGGGACAAATCGGAAGAGGGTAATGCTAGCCTGAGCCGCCGATCGAGTCAAACCATCCAGTTCAAATCTTTCATATTCAGGGCACCTTGACAAATTCAAGGTGTCTTTGCAGAACAAGGAAGCCCCGTTATGTCCGTGTGCGTAACTCCATGATAATCAAGGCATTCGAAAAGCGCGATTTATGAGCATCACCATGAAAAGTATTGAGCATGGGATT
>Ga0209453_1000004_pt1 | contig 27100 bp, 24 predicted proteins | sample WorMetulBAHAMAS1_FD_187397 | JGI IMG/M metagenome (GOLD analysis project Ga0209453, IMG submission 187397) | Marine gutless worms symbiont microbial communities from Max Planck institute for Marine Microbiology, Germany - Olavius ullae BAHAMAS.1... | ecosystem: Host-associated > Annelida >...
GTATGGTGCCTGGACAACAGGGAATGTAACGGACGAAATGGTTCAAGAATACTTGGAGCATCACCGTCACCCATCCAATATGGATACAGGAAACATTATCCTGGAATGATTTAGGACTTTCAGTCCAGGGGGCAACCTATGCACTGAAAGTGCATAATGGTTGAGTCATCCAAGGTCGATATCCGCGTCCAGGCACCGCACGACTACCTCTCGCACCCGCAAGACTTGTTTGTCACAGGGGACGCTTGCTCGCCACACCGCAATGAAACATTGCCGGTCCGGTTCGAGCACCAGGGTATCCCACACCGGGGTGCGGGTATGCACGGCACCGTCGATCATAAAGTCGACGGACAGACGGATACGCGGTAGCTGGAAGTGCAGAAGGCCCGACTTGCAGGCATTGACGATTTTTACCCCCCACCTCCCTGCAGATAGCTATCGGCGCTCAGATCCGGGTGGGCGGCCTGATTGAAGCGGGGATCGAAGTCCGTCGGCAGATAGGGGGCCCGGTTCTTCTTCCAGTGTTCATCGTAGGTTCCCGCATAACGCCAGCGCGGTTCCCAGTGGGGATGGATGTAACCAAATCCGGCCGGTGGGGGACGATCTTTCGGGCTATCGATGAGGTGTTTCGGGTCCTCCAGGTTGGGCAAGGGCATTCCGGTCAGCGCCCGTTCGCTACCCCGGACGCGAAATCCGCAACCTATGGGATTCGCCGCATAGACGTGGGCTTGGGCCCCGTCGCGCCCCGACACCTGGTCCCGACCACCGAAGGCGCGTTCATAACGTAAGGATATCTCCGAAGAAGGGAAGGGGATCGGTGATGTGGGCAATGCCCAAGGTTTGGTCCCAGCCACGATCACCAAATACCCGTACGATCTTATGTCGGGAACCGACCATCAGGCCGACGTCAATGGAAGTTGCCCGCCGTTTGGCCGGTGCGTAGGCATGACCGATCATAGCGATATCGGTTGCCGGTTTGGCAAGGCCAAGTTCGGCGGCATACCGAATCGAGGAGGGGCCCGGCTCGTCCCAGCATTCATCGGCACGTACCATCGGCAATTGTTCCGCCGCGATTCGGATCCCTTCAGGTCCGATGTCAAAGGTCCCTTTAGTAACCGAGAAAACAGTATCCACACCTTCCTGATCCGGAAATACGGCCAGTGCGGTGACAAAGGGGGTGTGATCGGTGGTTTGCAGCACAAGAGGATTCCCGATTATGAAGAAATATTCTTCCGTTTCGAGCCAAGGGTCAAGGCGCCGCTAAGGATCATGATCGGCGACTGGTAGCCGGAAGCCGGAGGCTTTACTCTATAACCTTGGCATACAGCGGATTCACACCGGAAGCCCGCAAGCGGGAGTCAACATAAGATGTTCGGGTTCGGCAAGAAGAAGCAGGAACGCGCCCCCCAAGGCGAAGGGCAGCCCAAGGAGCACCGCCGACGCCTTATAGCGCGTCTGAAGGACGGCCTGACGACGACGCGGGCGGTGCTCAACACGAATATCGGCGACCTGATCCGCGGGCGTAAGCGCATCGATGAGGACCTGCTCGAGGACTTAGAGACCCAGCTCCTGACCGCGGACGTGGGTGTCGATGCGACCAGCCGCATCATCGGCCACATCGCGGAACAGGTGAAACGGCGCGAGCTGGCGGACCCGGCAGCCCTGATCGGTGCCTTGCGGAGCGAGCTCGCGGCAATCCTGCACCGCTGCGACGCCCCGGTGCATCAACCCTCCGCCGGCCGGCCCCAGGTCATACTGGTGGTGGGGGTAAACGGAGTCGGCAAGACCACGACCATCGGCAAGCTGACCAAGCGGCTCCAAATGGAAGGTAACGATGTCATGCTGGCCGCCGGTGATACCTTCCGGGCCGCCGCCGTGGAACAGCTCCAAGCCTGGGGGGAACGCAACGGGGTACCGATTATCGCGCAGCACCGGGGGGCGGACTCGGCCTCGGTGATCTACGACGCCCTACAGTCGGCCACTGCCCGCCGGATGGATGTGCTCATTGCGGACACGGCGGGCAGACTGCATACCAAGGACAACCTCATGGACGAGTTGGCGAAGATCGCCCGCGTGATCAAAAAGATCGACCCGGAGGCCCCCCACGAGGTGATGTTGGTGGTGGACGCGACCACGGGTCAAAATGCCCTCAATCAGGCGACTCAGTTCGATCGGGCCGTCGGGCTGACGGGTATCACCCTCACCAAGCTCGATGGTACGGCCAAGGCTGGTATCCTATTTGCGATCGCCGACCGGCTGCGGGTACCCATCCGGTTCATCGGTGTCGGCGAGAAGATCGAGGATCTGCGTCACTTCGACGCCGAGGCGTTCCTCGACGCCCTGTTCGCGCAATAGACCGCGACGCTCCTAATCGAAGTCAATCAGGTGATCCGCTTCGAGCACGTTACGAAACGCTATCCGCAACGCGGGGATGCCCTCAGCGACTTGAGCTTTGAGCTCAAAGCCGGTGAAATGGCGTTTCTTACCGGCCATTCGGGTGCGGGTAAGAGCACTTTGTTGCGACTGGTCGGTTTGATCGAACGCCCGACCCGAGGCCAGGTCATGGTCAATGGACGCAACCTGAGATACCTGCCTACCCGCAAGATCCCCCTGCATCGCCGCGAGGTCGGGATGATCTTTCAGGACCACCGCCTGCTCGCGGACCGCACGGTGTTCGACAATGTGGCCCTGCCCCTGGTCACGGCCGGTTACCGGCACAAGGAGATCCGCCGCCGGGTACGTGCCGCCCTCGGCCAGGTCGGTCTGCTGGGCAAAGAGCGGACCTTTCCGATCACACTGTCCAGCGGCGAACAGCAGCGGGTCGGCATTGCCCGGGCAGTCGTCGCCCGCCCGCCCCTGATCTTGGCCGACGAGCCGACGGGCAACCTGGACCCGGAACTCTCGCGCGAGATCATGGGGTTGTTCGAGCGCCTCCATCAGGTCGGTATCACCCTCCTCATCGCCAGTCATGATCTGGCATTGATCGCGAGCCTGCCCTACCGAACATTGACGCTGACCCACGGCTCCTTGGCGAAGGACACGGGTACCCGGTAACCTTATGCGCGCACACCGCCTCTCCGCCCACAGACGCGTTCGCGTCCACCCGCTCGATCTTCCGGGTACCTGGTTGAGCTATCACCTTCAGGTGGCATTGAACAGCCTTGGGCGCTTGTTGCGTAACTCGTGGGCGACAGGCATGACGGTTGCCGTCATCGCCATCGCTATCGCATTGCCCGCGGGCCTGTATGTGCTCATCCGGAACCTGAATCTGTTGAGCGAGTCTTGGGACCAAACTACCGCTATCTCCCTATTCCTGACGCCGGATACGGATATGGAACAGGCACAGGTATTGGCGGAGGAACTCAGGGCGCACCGAAACCTGGACCATGTCACCCTGATCAGTCCGGACCAGGCTCTGTCAGAGCTCGGCAGTTACGATGGCTTCAGCGAGGCAATCGCCCAACTCGAAGAAAATCCGCTACCGGCGGTGCTTGCCCTGCAACCGGCGCCAGAGGTCCGGATTCCCGAGGCCCTGGAACGCCTGGCCAAGGAGGTCGAAGCATTGCCCCGGGCCGATTTTGCGCGTCTCGACACGCGCTGGGTACGTCGCTTTCAGGCCATCCTAAACCTGACGCAGCGCGGGGTCGTACTGCTCGGCGGTACGCTGGCCCTAGCCGTCCTACTCGTGGTCGGCAATACGATCCGCCTGGAGATCGAGAATCGCCGCAACGAGATCGAAATCATGGAGCTAGTGGGGGCCACACCGGCGTTCATTCGCCGTCCCTTCCTTTACACCGGCAGCTGGTATGGGTTGTTCGGCGGGATCGGCACCTGGTTACTGGTAACCTTGGCGTTGATCCTTATCCAGGGTCCGGTCTCCCGTCTCGCCGCGCTCTATCATACCCAGTTTCCGCTTGCCGGCCTGGGGTTGACCGCCTCGCTGACGATACTCGGCGGTAGTCTGGGGCTCGGCCTGCTCGGGAGTTGGGTCTCCGTCGGACGCCATCTCAGCGCAACGCAACCGCGTTGAATCCACACGCAAACCTTCATTCCGAACGCCAAATCGATCTTGCCTGCATACTCTTCCCGATGCTAGACTATTTCTTATCGAAATACTCAAGTTTAAACCAAATGACCAAAGACATTGCCATCTTGCCGACAGGCAACATTGACGTCTATATCAGCGCCGCCTATCAGATACCCATCCTCACGGCGCACGAGGAACGCAGGTTCGCCGAGCAGCTGCGTGACCATGGCGACATGGAAGCAGCACGGCGGCTGGTTTTGTCCCACCTACGCTTCGTGATTCGAATCGCCCGCGGCTACATCGGTTATGGCCTGCCGCTGCCGGACCTCATTCAAGAAGGCACGGTGGGTCTCATGAAAGCGGTCAGGCGCTTCGAACCGGACATGGGCGTACGTCTGGTGTCCTTTGCCGTTCACTGGATCCGCGCCGAGATTCACGAGTACATCCTGCGCAATTGGCGGATCGTCAAGGTGGCTACCACCAAGGCCCAGCGCAAGTTGTTCTTCAATCTGCGCAGTGCCAAGAAGCGGTTGGGGTGGTTCTCCCGCGAGGAGGTCGAGGGGGTCGCCGAGGATCTGGGCGTCAAACCGGAGACGGTGTTGGAAATGGAATCGCGACTGGCCAACCAGGATCTCGCCTTCGACGGCGACGATAGTGACGACGATGAAGGTCCATCGGCACCAGCGGCCTATCTGCCGGATATGCGGATGGAGCCGGCAAGCACCATCGAACGCGAAGACACCATGACGGATCGCCGCTGGCGTCTCTTGAGTGCGCTCAATGGCCTGGATGACAGAAGCAAGACGATTCTGGAGGCGCGCTGGTTGACCGAGAAGAAGCAGACCCTGCACGAGCTCGCACAGCAGTTCGGCGTTTCAGCCGAGCGCATCCGGCAAATCGAGAAAACCGCCATGAAGACCATGCGGCTACAGCTGGAGGCCTGATGCCCTCTTTTCCCGGCCCCGGATAGGCCACCGCCCAACCGCACAGGGAAGCGGCATCTCTGCTCCGAAGACGGGCACCTTAGAGTCTCAGGTACCATCAAAAGTGTTAGGCTCTTTATGGATTCCGGACTGGTCGAAGAGGACGACAGTCGGTAGCACCATGACCGATGACGGAACAGGTAGCCTTTTCTCAACGATAACAGCAAGTTATACGATGACCCTCTGGCTTTCTGAGAAGGCAAATTTGCGCAAAATATCCTAACCAGTCTGGAATCCATAAAGAGCCAAGTGTTATTTGGAGACGAGCTTTTTAACTAAACCAGCGACGGCTATCAGCACGCCGCCGCCCACTCCGCCTCCGCGCCTCCGGCGACATTGGTGAGGATTCCGCGGCCAGGTCCCAGACCTCCGGCGACCCCGGGCACCTCCTACAGCCTCGGCGCCTCCTACGCCTAACATACCCAGTAAGGGTAGTCCCAGTAACTGGCCACCGACCCCACCACCGATGATGCCAGCATCAAGTTACCGAGTGTCCCCAGAGAAAGGTTCTTAAACAGCCCTCCAGCGGCGTTACCACCGACCGCTCCGCTGACGAGCTGAATGTGATCAATCCGGTCAAATCCACGATGCGTGCCTCTTGGTAGTGATGAACAACGAAATTACCGGCCGCACATGGAGTTAGTGCGACGTCACTCTCGATGCCGGAAACCTGTATCGCGGCGAAAAATCTATGTGTGACGGGTATACTCTGAATGAAAACCTACCGGTCGGGTGCCAGCTGCTCCATTCGGCAATGTATGCGCTCCTAACCGCCTCTTCCCTGTCCCTCTTGTCATCCTGCGCTCAACTTCAGCCATCTCGGCCTCCGAAGATTGTATCCAAACCTTCACCGAAGCCGAAACCGGTACTCTATCAGTGGCAGGGAAATGGACATAAAGTCTCCCGTATCGAGGTCGACCTGGACAAGCAGAAGGCCTTTTTCTACGCCGGACCTGATAAGATCGGCTGGGCTCGGGTAGCTGCTGGTGTGCGCTCGACCCCGACGCCGGTGGGAAAATTCAAGATCACCGAAAAGGTCGCGAAGAAGCGTTCGAACCGCTACGGAAAGATCTATGACAGCAAGGGTAATCTGGTCATTCGGAATGCCGCAACCAACATTGACACCATTCCGAGGGTAGGACGCTTCGAGGGCGCGCCGATGCCCTATTTCATGCGGTTGACCAACGACGGCGTCGGTCTACATGGGGGACCAATCCCCCGGGCAGGCCGGCCAGCCTCTCACGGCTGTATCCGTCTACCCACCAATTTGCCCCCATTCTGTATCAATACACAGCACTCGGAACCCCCGTGCGTATCTTCGGGGGACCGTCCGACCCCAGGTACTCCGACACTTGGGCCACAAAGCAGGGAAACGGACTAACGGCTGACCGGGGCGAGAACGCTACTCCCGTCATCGTCAGCGATAGCAGCAGCGCCGATAATACCCCCGATTTGCGGGAACAAATGCACCTCCAGCGGGTAGTAGTGCATCAGGTTGCTGAGCCACAATAGGAAGAGGTTCTCTGACTGCAAGCGCCAGGCAACACTCCTCGGCGTCAACGGTATAGGGCCCATGCTTGTCCGTTACCTTATGGTCACAACGAAATAGTATTCGACCATGGCGGAGTCTTCTTCCCTCTTCAAGACGTCCGGGACCACGACGCGATCACCACCCTTGAGTTCCATACCCTCCGTGCCGGCGATATAACGTAGTTCTCCCCTTCTGCGGGTCTCCTCATTTTCCACCATCGCCTCGACGTTTATGTCCCTCAGCTCGGCAATCGCATCGTGCCGCGAGTGCTTGCTCGCATCGAGGGTTTAAGGCTTTAGCTGCTACACAGGTATGCTACAATTAGCTAGTCCCAGTATTAAAAGGAAATATTCAAAAGCGATGCCGAGAACTTATCATTCAGATATGTGATGCGGAAGATATTCATATTCTGAAAGGAGTCGTAAGCAAGGATCATATACATATGCATGTTGAATATCCGCCGAGGTTATCAATAAGCGATTTTGTAAAGCGGGTTAAAGGAAGGTCATCACGTCTTCTTCAAAGCGAATTCCCAGAGCTAAAAAAACGATGGCTCTTTATGGACTTGGTTAGGATATTTTGCGCAAATTCGCCTTCTCAGCAAGCCAGAGGGGCGTCGTATAACTTGCTGTTATCGTTGAGAAAAGGCTACCTGTTCCGTCATCGGTCATGGTGCTACCGACTGTCGTCCTCTTCGACCAAGTCCGGAATCCATAAAGAGCCAAGACGTAAGGGCACCTTGAAGGTGTCTTTGCAGAACAAGGAAGCCCAGTTATGTCCGTGTGCGTAACTCCATGATAATCAAGGCATTCGAAAAGCGCGATTTATGAGCATCACCATGCAAAGTATTGAGCATGGGATTTTTCAAGGTCCCTAAGGGCTGCATCCGATTGCTTCGGGCGTCCACGCCAGATCCAAGTTCCGGGCGGCACGTACTTCGTCCAAGCGGCGTACCGACATCCGGTGGGGCGCATCTTTGACCAGGTCCGGTTGTTCCCGCGCCTCCGTCCGGATCTTTACCAAGGCCTCTACGAAGCCGTCCAGCTCCTCACGGGTTTCACTTTCCGTGGGCTCGACCAGCAGGCATTCGGGAACCAGCAGCGGGAAATAGGTGGTCGGGGCGTGGAATCCATAGTCCAGTAGGCGCTTGGCAAAGTCCATGGCACCGATTCCCAGCTCCTTGGCCTCCCGATGCAGGGTAATGATCAGCTCGTGGCAGGCACGACGCTTCCCGTAAGCGGCCTCGAAGCCGACCTCGGTCAGACGCCTGAGGAGATAGTTGGCGTTGAGGGTGGCAAACTCGGCTACTCGTTGCATCCCCTCGGCGCCGAGCATGCGGGCGTAGACATAGGCCCGCAGCAAGACGCCGATGTTGCCGCCGAAGGCCGTAAGGCGACCGATGCTGTCCTGGCGTACCGTCTCCTCGAGCCAGGCATAATGGGTACCGTCGTAGGTCACCAGGGGCACCGGCAGATAGGGCTCCAGGCGTTCCGATACCCCCCCGGTCCGGCGCCCGGACCACCGCTGCCGTGGGGGGTGGAGAAGGTCTTGTGGAGGTTGATGTGAATCACGTCGAAGCCCATGTCTCCGGGGCGCACTTTCCCCAGGATGGCGTTGAGGTTGGCGCCGTCGTAATAGAGCAGGCCGCCAGCGGTATGTACCCTAGCGGCGACCTCCCGGATGTTGCGGTCGAACAGGCCCAGGGTACTGGGATTGGTGAGCATGATGCCGGCGGTGCGGGGACCGACGGCATGACGTAGGGCGGCGATATCCAGGTCACCGTCGTCCCCGGTGGGGATCTCCTTGACCTGGTAACCGCACATGACCGCCGAGGCCGGGTTGGTCCCGTGGGCCGCGTCGGGAATCAGAATCTCGCGGCGTGCAGCATCCCCTCTGGCCCGATGATAGGCACGGATCATGGCCACGCCGGCGAATTCACCCTGAGCACCGGCGGCCGGTGCCAGGGAGACCGCGTGCATGCCGGAGACTTCCTTGAGGATCTCCTGCAACTCGTACAGACAGGCCATGACGCCCTGACCGTAACTGGCGGGGGCCAGCGGGTGACGTCCCAGAAAACCCGGCAGCGAGGCCAGGCTGTTACAGGCCCTGGGGTTGTACTTCATGGTGCAGGAGCCCAGGGGATAGAAGTGGGTATCGATGGAGAAGTTCCGCTGCGACAACCGGGTGTAGTGACGTACCACCTGGAGCTCGGAGACCTCCGGCAGATCGGGCCGCCGCTTACGGCGCAGATGTTGCGGCAGGTCGTCCGGCACCGGGACCGGCGCGAGCGGTGCCTGGGCACCGGCGCGGCGTCCGGGGCGGGAATGGTCGTGGATGAGCATGGGTTGCATAGTATGAGTTGGCGTAATCGTTCAGGACCCCACTGCATCGTTCCGGCAGGGAGTGCTGGAATCCAGTGCCATGGATGGTAACGGTGGGAATTTGAACAATTAAAAATTGGCTGGTAAACACCTATCGCTGCAAATCACTGGCGGCAAAAAGCAGAGCAAGGAACGAGCATCGCTTTTCACTGTTCGCGTGCATGTGATGTTAGATGCGTTCTCACTCATAACTTACCTGCTTGGTGGAGTTCTTCACGCACTGCAACTATTCTAACTAATTTCCCCGACGGCATTATTTTTACGTACACTTCGTCATCTATCGGATATGTATGAACCACACCACCACTCTCCTAAAGATTCCAAAACGACCACCGTTCCCATCTGCTGTACTTTTTGATGGAGATTACATTTCAAGCGGTCTCCCATGCGATTAAACAAGGAGTGATGCGAAAGCGTTACTCCAATAGAAAACATGCCGTGGAGATGAATAAGGCAAAAGAACCCTTTACTGTTTCTAATAAGTGCCAGAAAATGTTTCTTGCCATCCAGATCAAGATAATCAGACATTGAGGCAAATAGCTTATGGTTGAAGCCATCGCCAATATTTACATAGTCCTCCACCGAATCGTACTCCGCATTTTTCAATATTTTTGCGATCTTTCGAGACGATTCATCAGCAAGGTACTCGGGCAATGAATCTACAGGGCACCTTGAAAATTCAAGGTGTCTTTGCAGAACAAGGAAGCCCAGTTATGTCCGTGTGCGTAACTCCATGATAATCAAGGCATTCGAAAAGCGCGATTTATGAGCATCACCATGAAAAGTATTGAGCATGGGATTTTTCTAAGGTCCCCTACAGCAAATCCATATGCGATCTCCAAGAGACCTATTTTGCATGGCTCTTTATGGATTCCAGACTGATCGAAGGGGACGGCGGTCCGTAGCACTCTGACCGATGACAGAACAGGCAGTCTTTTCTCAACAACAATAGAAAGTTATACGACGCCCCTCTGGCTTTCTGAGAAGGCAAATTTGCGCAAAATATCCTAACCAGTCTGGAATCCATAAAGAGCCTATTGAAGGGCTCGATTGGTGCATTCTTTATTGTTTCAGCACGCTAGTCCAAACCTATGCCCTTTAGTGCAAGGCTTTAGCTCTGCTACACAGGTATTCTCTCAAGCAATTCATGAGTGGTGGAAGAAGTGGTCATCATACCGTCTCTTCACAGCGAATGTCCGGGGCTAAAAAAACGATCCGGGTGAAAACCTGTTCGGATGATCGGATCGGGTGTTGGGACAACAGAAAATGTCAGCTTGCGAATGATTTCGGACTTTCAGTCCAGGATAATGTTTCCTGTATCCATATTGGATGGGTGACGGTGATGCTCCAAGTATTCTTGAACCATTTCGTCCGTTACATTCCCTGTTGTCCAGGCACCAGACCCTATCGCCCAAAAATGCTTTCCCCAATATCGTTTTTTCAGCTCTGGGAATTCGCTTTGCAGAAGACGTGATGACCTTCCTTTAATCCACTTTACAAAATCGCTTATTGATAACCTCGGCGGATATTCAACATGCATATGTATATGATCCTTGCTTACGACTCCTTTCAGAATATGAACATCTTCCGCATCACATACTTGAATGATAAATTCTCGGCATCGCTTTTGAATATTTCCTTTACAATATGGACCAGCAAAATGCTAACCGTATGACTACCGCGTCTTTGATCACTCATTAGCTAATTGTAGCATACCTGTGTAGCAGCTAAAGCCTTGCGCTAAAGTGCATAGTTTTGGACTAGCGTGCTGGGACAATAAATTGCCCTCACCACGCATCGTCATCACTGCGGCAGGTGCCGCGACCCCCGTGGGCCTCACACTGGCCCAGACCGCGGCTGCGGTACGAGTGGGGATCGCCAATTTCAACGAGATTAGCTGGTGCGACAAAGAGTACGAGCCCTTCGTCATCGCCTACATCCCCGAGGAATGCCTGCCCGCCCTGCCGAACACCTTGACTGCCTCGACGCAGTATAGCTGGCGGGAGTCCCGGATGCTTCGGGCCGCCAATCTGGCCTTGCAAGATCTGGTCGGTGGCTGTGATAGCGAATATGACCTGGAACGGCTAGGACACTTGGACCGCGTTGGCCGACTCAAGTCGGATGTCAACCTGGACGGCTTTATCCCCGGTGAAGGCGCCGGTTTTCTGCTCCTCAGCACCGAGAGCACAGCGGCGAAGCTGGGATTATCGACGCTGTGTGTCCAGCCACCGCCAGGGGCTTCGAGCATGGCCACCTCTACAGCGAGACCCCCTATCGCGGTGAAGGTCTGTCCGAGACGTGGCAAACACTACGTGTCAGGTCCCGGATGGTTGTCTTCCGGGTTTTATACCCGTCACCCATGGGTTTTCCGCCGCAATGCCCATTTCTCGCACCCGAGAGTTCGTTGCACCTTGCTCTCGGACGCGAGAAATGCGCCCCGCTTTCCGCAAGACCCATGTGCAAGGGATATGGTCGAATCACAGCGCCCGGATTTTCTCTGTCTGCTCTTGCAGCTTTACCAGCGCGGCCTCCTGCTCGGCGATCTTGTCGCGTTCCTTTTGGGCCACCGCCGGCGGCGCCTTGTCCACGAAATTCGGGTTTGCGAGCTTCTTTTGCGTCCGCTCCAGGTCCGCTTCCAGCTTGCCGATGGCCTTGGCGAGGCGCTTGAGCTCCGCTTCCTGGTCGATGAGTCCGGCCATGGGGATGAGTATTTTCATCTCGCCCACCAAGGCGATGGCGGACTCGGGGGCCTGATCGGCGGGTGACAATACCTGGATGGATTGAGTCCGGGCAAGGGCGTCCAGGTATTTGCGGTTGGTTGCCAGCCGTGCCAGGTCCCGGTGGTCGGCGTTCTGCAGTAGGACGGGTAGGGGCGTGCCGGGTGGGATGTCCATCTCGCCTTTGATCCGCCGCACGCCCAGGACGAATTGCATGACCCAGTCCAGCTCGGATTCCGCCTCCGGGTCGATGAGATCGGCATCGGCGCCAGGGAAGGGGGCCAGCATGATGGTGTCGCCCGCGACGCCGGCCAGGGGTTTGACCTTCTGCCAGATTTCCTCGGTGATGAAGGGGATGAGGGGGTGGGCGAGTCGCAGCAGGGTCTCCAGGGTCCGCACCAGAGTGCGGCGGGTGCCCCGTTTGGCCACCGGCGCGGCCTGAGCGTCGGTGAGTACCGGCTTGGACAGCTCCAGGTACCAGTCGCAGAAGGCGTTCCAGGTGAAGTCGTAGATGGCCTGGGCGGCAAGGTCGAAGCGATAGCCCCGGATCGCCTCGTTCACCGTGGAGATGGTGCCCTGCAGGCGGGAGCGAATCCAGCGGTCGGCCGCGCTGAGTTGGATATTGCCCCCGGTGCCACTCCCAGTCAGGCCGCAATCCTCGCCCTGGGTGTTCATGAGCACGTAGCGCGAGGCGTTCCACAGCTTGTTGCAGAAGTTGCGATAGCCCTCGATCCGGCCCAGGTCGAATTTGATGTCCCGGCCGGTGGAGGCAAGCGCCGCGAAGGTGAAACGCAGGGCATCGGCACCGAATCCGGGGATGCCGTTCGGGTAGTCCCGGCGGGTCGCGGCGGCGATCTTCTCGGCCAGGTGGGGCTGCATCATGCCTTGGGTGCGCTTCTCCACCAGGGCCTCCGGGTCGATGCCGTCGATCAGGTCGATGGGGTCGAGCACATTGCCCTTGGATTTGGACATCTTGTCGCCGTGGGTATCCCGCACCAGTCCGTGGATGTAGACCTCGTCGAAAGGCACATCCCCCATGAATTTGAGCCCCAGCATAATCATGCGGGCGACCCAGAAGAAGATGATGTCGAACCCGGTGACCAGCACGGAGGTGGGGTAAAAGGCCGCCAGGCGTGGTGTCCGTTCCGGCCAGCTCAGGGTCGAAAAGGGCCACAGGGCGGAGCTGAACCAGGTATCGAGCACGTCCGGGTCTTGTTCGAGGGGGAAGTCGGGCGCTAGGCCGTGACGCACGCGCACCTCCTGCTCCGAACGGCCCACATAGACATTGCCTTCCCGGTCGTACCAGGCGGGGATGCGATGTCCCCACCAGATCTGGCGGCTGATGCACCAGTCCTGGATGTTGCGCATCCACTCGAAATAGGTGTTCTTCCAGTTGTCCGGGACGAAGCGGATGCGCCCGTCCTCCACCGCGGCGATGGCCGGGTCCGCCAGGGGCCTGATCTTCACGTACCATTGGTCGGTGAGATAGGGCTCGATGACGGCCCCCGAGCGGTCGCCCCGGGGCTGCTGGAGCCGATGCTCCTTGGTCTGCGCCAGCAGATCGAGTTCCGTCAGGTCGTCGAGGATGCGCCGTCGGGCCGCGTAGCGGTCGAGCCCGACGTAGGCAGTGGGGATGAGCTCGCCTTCCTCCGGCAGGTTCTCGCGGATGGACGCATCGGGGGTGAAGATGTTGATGAGCCCGCTGTGGGCCTGTTCGGCGATGGTGGTCTCGTCCCGATGCCGCAGCCAGACCTCGTGGTCGTTGAAGTCGTGGGCCGGTGTGATCTTGACGCAGCCGGTGCCGAGTTCCGGGTCCGCGTGGACGTCGGCGATGATGGGGATGCGCCGGCCGGTCAGGGGCAACTCGACGAATTCACCGACCAGGTGGCGGTAGCGTTCGTCCTGCGGATTCACGGCCACCGCGCAGTCCCCCAGCATGGTCTCCGGACGGGTGGTGGAGACCACCATGTGGCCCTGGCCGTTGGTCAAGGGATACCGCAGATCCCACAGGTGGCCGTTTTCCTCTGCGGACAGGACCTCCAGGTCCGAGACGGCGGTGTGGAGTACCGGGTCCCAGTTGACCAGGCGTTTGCCGCGGTAGATGAGCCCTTCCTCGAACAGGCGCACGAAGACCTCGCGCACCGCGCCGGAGAGGCCTTCGTCCATGGTGAAACGCTCGTGCTCCCAGTCCAGGGATGCGCCCATGCGCCGCAACTGGCGGGTGATGGTGCCGCCGGATTCGGCCTTCCAGGCCCAGACGCGTTGGGTAAAGGCGTCGCGGCCGAGGTCGTGGCGGGTCTTCCCCTCGGCGTCGAGCAGCCGCTCGACCACCATCTGGGTCGCGATCCCCGCGTGGTCGGTACCCGCCTGCCAGAGCGTCGGTTCGCCCTGCATGCGGTGATAGCGGATCAGGGCGTCCATGAGGGTGTCCTGAAAGGCGTGGCCCATGTGCAGGCTGCCGGTCACGTTGGGCGGCGGGATCATGATGCAGTAACCGCCGCTCGCCCCGGCGTCCGGCCCGACGCTGGGCGCGCCGGCAGTGGGAGCAAAATAACCTTTATCCTCCCAGGTCCGGTACCAGGTCTCTTCCAGAGTCCGGGGATCGTAGTTCTTGTCCAGCATAGGTGTGTCTCGGGGTCGTTCAGGGCACTGTGGCAAACAAAGCATTATAGGGCACCTTGAAGAATCGGAACCGCGAGCGCCGGGGGTCGAGGCCGACGAATGTTACATCGTCGGACCGATCGCGAAGACGCCGCAGCGACCGGACATTGCAGTCGAAGTGGGCTGGTCAGGTCCAATCGAGGCGTCGCAAATTGCGTTCCACTTCGTCCTGGTCGCTGTAATGACTCTTGTGACCATCGCGGACGATGTAGCGCTCGTGGCCTTTGCCGGCGATCAGCCCCACCCAGGGCTCGTCGGCCGGGCGTTCGGCCAGCAGGTCGAACAGGCGGGCGATGGCCTGCGGGCGTTCGACCACGACCTCCCGCTCCGTGCCGGGCAGGCCCGTGAGGATGTCGCCGATAATCCGCTCCGGGTCCTCGCTGCGGGGATTGTCCGAGGTCAGGATCACATAATCGGAGTGGCGCGCCGCCGCGGCGCCCATAAGGGGGCGTTTCCCGCGATCACGATCGCCGCCGCAGCCGAATAGGGTCAAGACGCCGGCGTCCGGGAAGGCGTGTCGAATAGCGGTCAGGAGGGTTTCCAGGGCAGCCGGGGTATGGGCGAAATCGACGATCAGGGTGCGGTTGCCGACGACCCGGCACTCGAAGCGTCCGTCTACCGCCTCCAGGTGCCGCCAGTATGGGCGTTCCCCCGGGCCGAGCAGGGTATCCGCCAAGGTCGCGGCCAGGGCATAGTTCCCCCGGTTGTGCATCAGGGCCAGAAAGGGCTTGGCCGCGATTGCCTCCGGTCCCAGGGTCGCCGCATTCAAACGCTGTATCGGGATCGGCGGCGTTCCCTGTTCCAGCAGGCGGGAAGCGACTTCCGGGCTGGTGCAGAAGAGTCGGCCTCCGTCCCGGATCAGATCCAGGATACGGGCCTTGGCGGCGAAGTAGGCGGCCTCGTCCCGGTGATAGTCCAGATGATCCTGGGAAAAGTTGGTCCAGCCCGCGTTGCGGAGCGGGATACCGTGGAGTCGTCCCTGGTCCAGGGCGTGGCTGCTGGTCTCCAGCACGACCACATCGTAGCGGCCTCGGTGGGCGTGCAACAGGCGGCGTAGCTCGATTTGGGGCGGGGAGGTAAAGCCGGTCTCGGCCAGCGGCTCCCCGTCGAGCGAGACGCCGAGTGTCCCCACCGTAAGGACCCGTCGCCCATGGGTGCGGAGCATGGATTCCAGATATTTGACGGTGGTGGTCTTACCGTTGGTCCCGGTGATGCCCAGGAAACCGCCGGTGACCTCCGGGAGGGGGTAGAGGAGGTCGCAAAAACGCCCCACGATGCGCGGCCAGTCATCGGGATGGGTCACGAAGACCCCCTTGTCGGGCAGATCCGCGAAGCAATCGAGCATGCGGTTGGTGACCAGCACGGAAAAGACGCCGTCCGCCAGGTAACGCCGGTAGAGTTCCGCATCGTCGCGGCCGTCGTCCAGGCGCTGGAAGAACAGGACAGACCCCGGCCCACAGGCGTCGATGCGCCACTGGATATCGGTGAGCGGGACGGGAAGTACTGGCTCCCGCCGCCAGGCGAATGCCGTAGCCGCGAGCAGCTTGGTAAGCGGATCGGAGGGCATGGGTTCCTTGATTCTGCACCGAGGGGATATCGCTGGCACTCTACCAGCTACCAGTCGCTGGCTACCAGCTACCAGTCAGGCAGAAGGAGACAGGGCTGAACCGCGAAGGCGTAGCCGTAGTGTAGGCTGTGCCCACCGCTCTGGCATAGGAGCCGAAGAAGCTACGGAATCGCCCGTCGCCGGCGGTTTCCCGTCGCGGGCGTGGAGGGAACGCGGGCTGGTAGCCGGTGACTGGTAGCTGGAAGCACTCACCCTGCCGTGCGCGGCAAGGCGGTTGATTTTCAACGGTCGAAAAGCTATGGTTACGCCCTTTTTAAAGGTAAGGAGGTGATTATGCGTCAGCCTTTGGTCGCGGGTAACTGGAAGATGAACGGGTCCGTGGGGAGCGTGCGTGAGCTGCTCGCCGGGATCAAGGCCGGGATCGGCGATATCGATAAGTGTGAGGTCGCGGTCTGTCCGCCTTACATCCTTATTCCCCAAGCGCAGGCCGATCTGGCGGGTACGCCGATTCCCTGGGGCGGTCAGAACCTGTCCACGGAGACATCCGGTGCCTTCACCGGCGAGGTGGCCGCCTCCATGCTGCTCGATTTCGGCTGTACCTATGTGATCGTAGGTCACTCGGAGCGCCGGACCCTGTATGGTGAAGACGATGCCCTGGTGGCGAAGAAGTTCGCCGTAGCACGCGCCGCCGGACTCAAGCCCATTTTATGTGTGGGTGAAACCCTGGACGAGCGCGAGAAGGGCGTGACGGAAGATGTCATCGCCCGCCAACTGGATGCGGTAATCGAGCTGGAAGGCGTCAAGGCGCTTGCCGATGGCGTTATTGCCTACGAGCCGGTGTGGGCCATCGGAACCGGTAAAACCGCTACGCCGGAACAGGCCCAGGAGGTGCACGCCTTCATCCGTAAACGGATTGCGGATAAGGACGCGGAGGTTGCCAAAAATGTGCGGATTCAATACGGCGGCAGCATGAAGCCCGACAATGCCGCCGAGCTGATGGCCAAACCGGATATCGACGGTGGCTTGATCGGAGGTGCCTCCCTGAAGGCCAAGGATTTTCTGGGTATCTGCGAGGCCGCCAACGACAGCGTCTGATGCCGTTGGGACCTGCCCGCGAGGCAACCCGATGAAAGGCAGGTGGTTAGGTATTTGAACCGCTTACGAGGCTGTCTGAACAAGGGCCGTAGGCCAGAGTCGGGGCCGGCTGGGTTAAGGAACGAAACCCGGCGTTTACGGGGAAGCTTGGTTTGCTTAGGCCTCTCCCCTGCCTGCCTGTACGTCCCTGCACGCAGATGGGTCGGAATCCAGTGCCAGGGATGGTAAAAACACCAGGGTTCATTGTCGAAGTTACTGACAAAATCAAAAGTCCGGAGTCAGAGAGGTTCCTGATGACCTTATGACCATGCAAATCGTCCTCAATGTCTTCCATCTCTTCTTAGCCATCGGCCTGGTGGGGTTGGTCCTGATCCAGCACGGCAAAGGGGCCGATGCCGGAGCGGCATTCGGCAGCGGTGCGTCCGCGACCGTGTTCGGCGCCCGCGGCTCCGGGAACTTTCTCTCCCGCACCACCGCCGTTCTGGCCGCCTTGTTCTTCCTCACCAGCATGGCACTGGCCTATTTCGCAAGCCAGGTGGACAGGCCCAAGGGCCTGATGGAAGGCGTCGAGATACCGGCGAGTCCCGTGCCTGCACCGCCCGTCGGAACGCAACAGGATGTACCCTTGGTTCCGGGTACCAGCGGTGGTCCGAACCGGAGCGACGTGCCGGAGATCCCGCAAGCCGCAGTACCCGCCGCCAAGCGTGCCGCAGGTTCCGGTTCCGAAAGCGGCCCAACCGGAAGAGACCGCGCTCGTATCGGCACCGCCCGTATCAACACCGGATATGCCGACGCCGGTGGATGGCGATACGCGGTAGGATGAGAAGGATGGGAAGAATCGTTGCAACCGTAGATATTCAAAACCTGGCTGCATCGGGATTGTCGAAAAAAATCGATGCTCTTGTCGACACCGGGGCAAGTTATCTGACGTTACCTTTAGCTTGGAAAGAACAATTCGGATTATTCGATGCGGAAGAATCGGTCGAGTTGCAGACGGCTACGCAACAAGTTGTCGAAGGTACTGTCTGTGGACCAGTTAAAATAAAAGTGGAAGGATTCAGATCGGTTTATAACGAAGTACTTTTTGTGGATATGGAACCGAACGGTGGTGAATATGAACCTCTGCTGGGTTACCTTGTTCTCGAGCAGTGTGGGGCGGCGGTGGATATGATTGGACATCGACTGATCCCGGTAAAATACATGGATCTCAAATGAGTCAAGAACGTGTTATCATAAATGATGAAAAACTCAACCACTATGCACTGAAGCTGTGAAGAGACGGTATGATGACCACTTCTTCCACCACTCATGAATTGCTTGAGAGAATACCTGTGTAGCAGCTAAAGCCTTGCACTAAAGGGCACATAGGTTTGGACTAGCGTGCTGAAACAATAAAATTTGGATTATATACCGGATTGTGAAAGGCTGGTTGCGTTTGCATGATGGCAGAGAAATGCACACATAAGACCAGGGGCTGTTGACATCTTGTGACACCATTGCCGGCTTTGGAAAGATAATGGGAAGAATCGTCACAACCGTAGATATTCAGAATTTGGCCGCATCGGGATTTCAAAGGAAATCGGGTAGTGTTCTAATTTTGTTGTTACCGAGTAGACGATACGCGTACAGCAGCGCCGAAAGCCGTAAGAGCGGTTTCGAGAGCCGTCTGAAAGACGGCGGTCCTAGCCTGACTCGCAGCCCTGGAGCGCCGACATCCTGTCGGCTTGGGATGTTGAGGCCAATGCTTGGAACGGCAGGTCGGACCTTCCCGACCAAAACAGGACATTAAGGTGAAACCGGATGCGACGCGGAAACAACAAAGTTAGAACACCACCGAACGGATAGTTTAGCAAATCCGTGGCCCATAAAATAACAAGAGGTAATTGAAACGATGGAATCAACCAAAAAGCGGGTTGCGACTACGACTACTGTGATTTCGGGTAAAAGAGTTAGGCTCTTTATGGATTCCAGACTGGTTAGGATCTTTTGCGCAAATTTGCCTTTTCAGCAAGCCAGAGGGGCGTCGTATAATTTACTGTTATTGTTGAGAAAAGACTGCCTGTTCTGTCATCGGTCAGAGTGCTACGGACCGCCGTCCCCTTCGATCAGTCTGGAATCCATAAAGAGCCGAGCCTGGATAATTTGAAAAAAAGATGACCGAATTGGATGATTTGATACACCTGTCCGGGCATGAAATCAAGGCCATTCATGATTCGATATTTGAGAATTTAATGAGGTAAGTTCCCCCAGCCTATATGCTTTCCCTGTTGGGCGTTCAAGAAGGTGTTGGGAGAAATATGGGAAGAATCGTTACAACCGTAAATATTCAGAACTTGGCTGCATTGGGATTGTCGGAAAAATTGATGCCTTTGCCGACGTGGTGGAATTGGTAGACACGCTATCTTGAGGGGGTAGTGGCGTAAGCCGTGCCGGTTCGACTCCGGCCGTCGGCACCAATCTGCAAGCTGACCGGTCTCCGGCTACCGGTTTCCAGCCGTGCCTTCCTCCATGCCCGCAGAGGGAAACTGCCGGTGATGGGGCTCTTCCCTAGTCTCATCAAGACCATCGGGTCTTTTTTCTTATACTCAATCCAACCTGATCTGTCCCGTGGACCCTAACCTGTTCCGTGGACAAAGAGTCGCGATTTCTTGCAGCTGGTGAGTCATCGGTGGGCACAGCCCACCCTACGGTTTCGGTTTTGCCCGCTTTATCGTGGATTACGCTGGTTTTCATAGATTGGAACGAAACAAACAGTCTAATGGCATTCGGGTTGCATTGAGACGCCGACACCGACCCGGCAGACGATCAGCGAGCCCTGGTGCGTGGTAACACAACCGCGCAAAGAATTCAGGATTGCTCTAATTGCATGAAAAATAAAGTAATTATCAACGGAAGGGCGGCTTGACAGGTGAGCACGAACTACACTAGACTCTGCCGTTACACCTGCCGTCATAAGAATTACACAGTGCAGGGGAGGAGGGGGGATGCTCGAAAACTATCTGCCCATCCTGATCTTTCTGGTGATTGGGATCTTGGTTGGGGGCGGGGCCATTGCGGCCGGTTTCGTGCTTGGCGAACAGCGTCCGGATGCGGCGAAAAACGCCCCTTACGAGTGCGGCTTCAAGGCCTTCGAGAGTGCGCGCATGAAGTTCGACGTGCGCTACTACCTCGTCGCCATCCTCTTCATCATCTTCGATCTCGAAATCGCTTTCCTCTTTCCTTGGGCCGTGGTGCTGGACGCCGTAGGCAAGGTCGGCTTTGTCGCCATGGTCGTCTTCCTGGGCATTCTCGTTGTCGGTTTCATCTATGAGTGGAAAAAAGGGGCCCTCGAGTGGGAGTGAGGGCCCCGGGCAGCCGTGTTCCCGGACTTGCAACCGGGGGTCTTGGTAAATCCTATCTTTATTGTTTCAGCACGCTAGCCCAAACTTATGCGCTTTAGTGCAAGGCTTTAGCTGCTACACAGGTATTCTCTCAAGCAATTCATGAGTGGTGGAAGACGTGGTCATCATACCGTCTCTTCACAGCGAATGTCCGGGGCTAAAAAAACGATCCGGGTGAAAACCTGTTCGGATGATCGGATCGGGTGTTGGGACAACAGGAAATGTCAGCTCCCGAATGATTTCGGACTTTCAGTCCAAGAGCAATCTATGCACTTTCAGTGCTGAGTAAAAACCACGAACAGACACGAATTAGTGTGAATTCGTGTCTGTTCGTGGTTCGAGACGAGGCATTGGTTGCGTGATGTTTCCGGTAAATACGGGCACCCGTACCAGCGGCGAGGTCGATCATGGGTATTGAGGGCATCCTCCAGCAGGGCGTAGTCACTACCACGGCGGATAAGCTGATCAACTGGGCGCGTACCGGTTCCCTGTGGCCCATGACCTTTGGCTTGGCCTGTTGCGCCGTGGAGATGATGCATGCGGGTGCCGCCCGCTATGACCTCGACCGCTTCGGCATCGTCTTTCGCCCCAGCCCCCGTCAGTCCGATGTGATGATCGTGGCCGGCACCCTGTGCAACAAGATGGCGCCGGTCCTGCGCAAGGTCTACGATCAGATGGCCGAGCCGCGCTGGGTCATCTCCATGGGCTCCTGCGCCAATGGGGGCGGCTACTATCACTATTCCTACTCGGTGGTGCGGGGTTGTGATCGCATCGTGCCGGTGGATATCTATATTCCCGGTTGCCCGCCGACGGCGGAGGCCCTCTTGTACGGCATCCTCCAGTTGCAGAACAAGATCCGTCGTACCAACACCATTGCTCGTTAGCCTCTAATGTGGGGGACCTTGAAAAATCCCATGCTCAATACTTTATCATGGTGATGCTCATAAATCGCGCTTTTCGAATGCCTTGATTATCATGGAGTTACGCACACGGACATAACGGGGCTTTCTTGTTCTGCAAAGACACCTTGAATTTTTCAAGGTGTCCTAAAACAAGAGCTGAGAAAATAGCGAATGGGCTAACTGATTTGGTGCTAGATAAATTGCTCGCACTGATATAAAGGCTAACATACGTCTCCAGCCGCAGCCCAAAGTGCTGCGAGCGAAGCGAGCGGCACTTTGGGCTGCGGCTGAGGCATCACGGGCATCACGTTAGGCCTGTCAGAGAGGAAGCGTTTATGCAGGAATTGAGAACCGGCGACGCCAGATTAGACGGGTTGGCGGATCGGCTCACCGAGCATTTCAGTACCCAGGAGTGCGAGACCTTGACCGCTCCGGGCGAAGTCACTCTGGTGGTCCCCCGCGAATCGCTGCTCGCCGTCGCCAACCTGCTGCGGGACCACGAGGACTTTCGCTGCGAGCAGCTGATCGATGTCTGCGGGGTGGACTATGCAGCCTACGGGCGTTCGGAGTGGGCCACGGTGGATGCTTCCAACAGCGGTTTCGGTCGTGGTGTCGCGCGCGGTTTCGAGCTGGAAGAACTCGAGGATCCCAAGCGTTTCGCCGTAATCTACCATTTGCTCTCGCTGATGCACAATCGCCGCCTGCGGGTGCGTGTATATGCCGGTGCACCCCAGCCCATGGTGGATTCGGTGGTGACGGTTTGGTCGTCGGCCAACTGGTTCGAGCGCGAGGCCTTCGATCTGTTTGGTATTCTTTTCAAAGGTCACCCGGACCTGCGGCGCATCCTCACCGATTACGGCTTCGTGGGCTATCCGTTCTGCAAGGACTTTCCGCTGAGCGGGCAGGTGGAGATGCGCTATGATCCCGAGCAGGCGCGGGTGGTCTACGAACCCGTGAGCATCGAGCCGCGCACCCTGGTGCCCCGCGTCATCCGCGCCGACGCCCGCTGTGAGGGCGGATCGGCCACATCACCGGATGCCCCGGATGTCTGAGCAAAATGCCTGAGATCCGCAACTACACCCTCAACTTCGGCCCGCAGCACCCGGCGGCCCACGGCGTTTTACGCCTGGTCCTGGAGCTGGACGGCGAGGTGATCGTCCGCGCCGATCCCCACATCGGGCTCTTGCACCGGGGTACCGAGAAGCTCGCCGAGTCCAAGCCCTTCAATCAAAGCATCGGCTATATGGATCGGCTCGATTACATGTCCATGATGTGTAATGAGCACGGTTATGTGCGTGCCATTGAGAAGCTGTTGGGGATTACAGCCCCCGAGCGGGCCCAGTGGATCCGTACTCTGTTCGACGAGATCACGCGCATCCTCAACCACCTGCTGTGGTTGGGGTCCCATGGGCTCGATGTGGGTGCCATGACCATGTTCCTCTATTGCTTTCGCGAGCGCGAGGACCTGATGGATTGCTACGAGGCGGTCTCCGGTGCCCGCCTGCATGCCGGCTATTACCGCCCCGGCGGCGTCTACCGGGATCTGCCCGACCGGATGCCCCGCTATTCGGAAGCGGCCACCAAGTATCACAGCCAGGCGGACATGGAGCGCAAGAACGCCGTTCGCGGTGGGTCGCTGCTTGATTTCATCGAGGACTTCACCAAGCGCTTCCCCACCTATGTAGACGAGTACGAGACCCTGCTCACCGATAACCGGATCTGGAAGCAGCGCACGGTCGGCATCGGCGTCGTCTCCCCCGAGCGGGCCCTGCAGCTCGGCTTCACGGGTCCTATGGTACGGGGCTCCGGCTTTGCCTGGGACCTGCGCAAGAAGCAGCCCTACGCTGCCTACGATAAGGTGGATTTCGATATCCCCGTGGGCCAAAACGGCGACTGCTACGACCGCTACCTGGTGCGGGTCGAGGAGCTGCGTCAGTCCAACCGAATCATCAGACAGTGCGTGGATTGGCTGCGCGCCAATCCGGGTCCGGTGATGATCGACGACCACAAGATCGCGCCGCCCCCCCGCTCGGAAATGAAGGACGGCATGGAGGCCCTGATCCATCACTTCAAACTCTTCACCGAAGGCTACTGTCCGCCACCAGGCGAAGTCTATGCCGCGGTGGAGGCGCCGAAGGGCGAGTTCGGCTGCTATATCCTCTCCGACGGCGCCAACAAGCCCTATCGACTCAAGATCCGGGCACCGGGATTCGTCCACCTCTCCGCCATGGATGAGATGACCAAGGGACACATGCTGGCGGACGTGGTCGCCATCATCGGTACCATGGACATCGTATTTGGGGAGATCGACCGCTGATGAGTTTTAGAACGGCACCAATCAGTGTCCCCTCCAGCTGCGACAAGGGGACCCTGTTCACACCCGAGATCCGGGCCGAGATCGATCGCCACGTCGCCAAGTATCCGGCCGAATGGAAGCAATCCGCGGTCATGCCGGCCCTGACCCTGGTGCAGGAGTCCAATGGCGGCTGGCTGAGCCGCGAGCTCATGGACGACGTGGCCGCCTACCTGGATATGCCGGCGGTTGCGGTCTACGAGGTCGCCACCTTCTACGGCATGTACGAGCTGGAGCCGACGGCCAAGCACAAGGTGTGCGTCTGCAACAGCATCTCCTGCCTATTGTCCGGCTCCGAGGACCTGATCGCGCACCTGGATAAGAAGTACGGCGTCAAGCCTGGCCAAACCACGCCCGACGGCAGATTCACCTTCAAGGAGGTGGAATGCCTCGGTGCCTGCCGGCATGCCCCCGCGGTACTCGTCGGCAAGACCTATCACGAAAATCTGTCCGCCCAGGAACTGGACGCGCTGATCGCAGGGTTGGAGTGAGGCGATGAACCAGTCTCACAACAGCGTCTGCTTCCGCACCCTGCACCTGGAGGCTCCCGCCTCCCTCGAGAGTTACCGCAGTATCGGCGGCTATGCCCAGTGGGAGTGGATCCTCACGGCAAAACCGGACCCCGATGACATCATTGAGGAGCTCAATCTCTCGGCCCTGCGCGGACGCGGCGGCGCGGGATTTCCCACCGGGCTCAAGTGGAGCTTCATGTCCCGTACTGCCCCAGGCCAGAAATACATCGTCTGCAACTCGGACGAAGGCGAGCCCGGCACCTGCAAGGACCGAGATATCCTGCGCTACAACCCGCACCAGCTCATCGAGGGCATGGCGATCGCCGGCTACTGCATCGGCGCCACGGTCGGTTACAACTATATCCGCGGCGAGTTCTACGAGCCCATCGCCTGCTTCGAGACCGCCCTGCGGGAGGCCTACGACGCGGGCCTGATCGGTAAGGACATCCGGGATTCCGGCATCGATTTCGATCTTTACACTCACTTGGGGGCTGGCGCTTACATCTGTGGTGAAGAAACGGCACTGATCGAGTCCATCGAGGGCAAGAAGGGCCAGCCCCGCTCCAAGCCCCCGTTCCCGGCCAATGCAGGGCTTTACGATCGGCCTACCACCATCAACAATACCGAATCCCTGGCATCGGTCCCCGTCATCTTAGAAAAGAGCGGTCAATGGTTCCTGGATCAGGGGCGGCCCAACAACGGCGGCCCCAAGCTGTTCTCGGTGACGGGGCACGTCAACCGGCCCGCCAACTTCGAGGTCCCCTTGGGTACCCCCTTCAAAGACCTGCTGGAAATGGCCGGCGGCGTCAAGGACGGTAAAGCGCTCAAGGCAGTCATCCCCGGCGGGTCCTCGGTGCCCGTGGTACCGGGAAAGGTCATGCTGGAGACGGATATGGACTACGACTCCATCGCCAAGGCAGGCTCCATGCTCGGCTCCGGGGCCGTCATCGTGATAGCCGAGGGGACCTGCATGGTCAAGGTCCTGGCCAACCTATCCCACTTCTATGCCAAGGAATCCTGCGGCCAGTGTACCCCCTGTCGGGAAGGGACCGGCTGGCTGTCCCAGGTATTGCACCGTATCCTGCACGGACAAGGTCGACCCCAGGACCTGGATCTGCTCGACGGAGTAGCGGGGCGCATCGGCGGACGCACCATCTGCGCCCTGGGCGATGCCGCGGCCATGCCGGTCCAAAGCTTCATCAAACATTATCACCACGAGTTCGAGTACATGCTCAAGCATGGCAGGAGCATGGTCGAGGCCGCTTGAGGTGGGAGGTATCTGGCAATGCCGTTAAGTTAGAGGGGAAACTACGAATCACGCGAATCCTCGGGACAAACGGGGACAGACCACGTTTCTTCACCTCTACCTTGCGGATCGATTGAGGTGGTTGTTAGTGCATTTTTACGTTCCTGACCTATTTCTACTAACAAGTCGCCACGTCGAACCAAAGCCGTTGGGGTTCGCCCCTCACCCCAACCTACGCAAAAATGTAGGTACGTTGTTTGCGGTGGAGAAGCCGTCGATTGTATGTTATGCGATGAAACATAGAGATAAGGAACATGGTAAACATTGAAAATTACATCCAGAATATATCACGGATGAAAAAGGCCAAAAGAGATCTGTTATTCTTCCTATCTCCAATTTTCAAGAATTGATCGACGATATTGAAGATCTCGCTGCCATTGCTGAAAGGAGGGATGAGTCAACCATTTCTCATAAAGAGCTTTTGAAAGAGTTAAAGAAGGATGGCCTCATATAATATCGAATGGAGGCATTCCGCGAGAAAAGGACTTAGGAAGCTGCCAAAGCCGTTAATTTTAAAGGCTCTGGCTCTTTATGGATTCCAGACTGGTTAGGATATTTTGCGCAAATTTTCCTTCTCAGCAAGCCAGAGGGGCGTCGTATAACTTGCTGTTATCGTGGAGAAAAGGCTACCTGTTCCGTCATCGGTCATGGTGCTACCGACTGTCGTCCTCTTCGACCAGTCTGGAATCCATAAAGAGCCTAGCAGCTTTGGAAAAATGATCTGCATAAGAGCGAGCGCATAACAAGACAAATACACACGGACGGCAAAAAGAACAAGGAAAAAAGAAAAAGGGGTCAGGCTCAATTGATGGGTCGTTTTTTTCAGCTCATTCGCCTGACATTCGGCTGCAAGCGACCCAATGCCACGGTCCGGCTCCTCGGCAACTTTAATCTCAGTGCCACTCGGCATTGGGCGTCTGAGCCGAGCCGTTCGGCGTTTACATGCAAAAGGGCATTCGGAGGCAAGCTCAAATCGGGTTAAACGTAGATTGGCATGCGTGAATTCGATCTCATTGGTGAGATAACCGACGTCGAGATGATCGCCCGTGGCCCTGGTATCCGCGACATAGCTCGACTCAACCGTCAGTATGGAAAGGGGAAATGGAGGAAGCTAAACGAGTATGTTGTGTGCATTGATAACTCCGATTACCCGACATCCTTAGAGCGCCATAAGATCTATAAAGTCGTTCCAGATAGAGGGTGCTGCGGCAGATGGGGATATTAGGGTCATTGATGAAAGCGGTGGAGACTACCTCTACTCTTCAGGGCGATTCGTTCCGATCCGTGTACCCTCTGCGGTAAAGAAATCGCTGGAGATGGCCGCGTAATGAGGAAAAGGAGCCAAGCTCGATTGGTGGGTCGTTTAGAAAGCGATCTTCGAGAAATTCTTGGAAATGATGTTACAGTTGAAGAAAAAACGGAATATGGCCAGAAATATGAAGTCGCGGGGACCTTAAAAGGTCCATTGAAAACAGCAAATGTTATTGTGGCCTGGATTATCCCGAAAAATGAAGATCTACCTAGGTTTGTAACAGCGTACCCAGGAGATAGAAAATGAAACTCAACCACTATGCACTAAAGTGCATAGGTTGCCCCCTGGACTGAAAGTCCTAAATCATTCCAGGATAATGTTTCCTGTATCCATATTGGATGGGTGACGGTGATGCTCCAAGTATTCTTGAACC
>Ga0209453_1000005_pt1 | contig 26641 bp, 19 predicted proteins | sample WorMetulBAHAMAS1_FD_187397 | JGI IMG/M metagenome (GOLD analysis project Ga0209453, IMG submission 187397) | Marine gutless worms symbiont microbial communities from Max Planck institute for Marine Microbiology, Germany - Olavius ullae BAHAMAS.1... | ecosystem: Host-associated > Annelida >...
CGTGTCAGCCTGTGGAGAGGAAGGCGCTGGCGGCGATCTTATGACCGCCGTGAAACCGGCCTCTATGAAGCAGGAAATCAGCCCAATAGCTACCTATGGGTAAGTTTGAGTAAGTCTGATAGAACGGTTCCTAATCGGGATGGCGGCCTCGATGGATGTGCGCCAACTCACCGCTAGGCCCTCTTACCAAAGCCCAGACCTGATTCGCACCCTCGGGGATGAGGGGCGGCCCGGTCCGTCTTTTGGCTGCTCGATCACTTTGACATAACCGCGCTCTTCCAGGATATCCAAAGCCCTGCTAAGCGCATTGACGTTATGAAATTTTTTGCGTAGAGCATTGAAAGCGTCGCGCACGGAACAGCCGTTCTGTTTGCTCCGTTTTATCCAATCCAATACCTCCCGAGCCTTGGCAATAGTGAAATTGGCCCCCATCATGTCCAGCGCCGCTAGGCTATGAACGCTGATAACGGTGATGATCTCCAGGGCAGCGTTCATGGTTTCGGCAGTGATTTCAGCCTTCCATGGTTCGCCGTGGGCGTGCTTGATGCTGTGCAGCACTGCGGCCACGCGTGCCGCCGCCCCCGGTGCTTTGCCCGCCCAGCCGGTAAAGTGTTCCAGGTCTTCTCCGGGTTTCATCCGCTCTTCAATACTCAGGGAGAAGTCATGCCATTCCTTATAGGCTGCCCTGCTCAGTTTTAACGAGTAGAGCCTATTGCCGTCTTCGTCGGGATCTGATTCATTCCAATCCAGCATGGCGCGGAGACCGGCGTGATAGGCATTCTTCACCTCATCGGGTATGGGATGGGATTCCAATTTGCGGTAGCCCAGCGGGGATGGCGGGAGTAGGTAAAGAAACCGCGAGGTCAGCCCACGACCGCTAAATTCCGGTTTGGATATTAGCCCATGCACTACGCTTGGTTGCGGACTTAGGCCAATACTGAGGCGCGGGTACTTCAGATAGACCGATGGGCGGTTAACCCGGTCTGTCCAGAACGAATCACCGCTATGGGCCTGCAGCACCGCGTCCAGATTGGGGATTCCTCTGGAATAACGCCCTTGCAGAAGATCGAAGATACCGCCTTCCGACGACAGCCAGGCCAGGCTCCCGCCGCCCTGGACTAATCGTTCGCCCAGACTTTCCGGGGTGGCGTCCGATGTCCAAATCCGCAGCGTCTGGGGGATTTCGGGAAGTTCGGCCTCGATGTCGGCTATTTCCTTTTCTAGCTCTTCCACCTTGTGTTTTTCCTTCTGTTTGGCGGCGTCGTTGCGAAGCTTCCTGATTCGGGCCTCCTGGGTCTTGAGCTTACTGGTGATGCGCTTTATCTCCGGTTCCATGGCCTTTCTCTGATCGTGTTCCCAATCTAAAAATGGCGCACAAGCGTTGGATTGCACGGCGCTTTTGCGGTTGCCGGACGGCAAAGCGACTAGGACCCATAGATTGCAGGGTTCGAAATAACCTGGTTCCACCTCCACCCGCAGGCGACGGGCAGTAACGACAGAGCAGGCGGCCAGCACCATCCCGGCGGCTAGCTCAGGCGGGGTTTCGGTACTGGCGGATAAGGCGCGGGCAAAGTCTCCGGCCCAGCCTGGCAGATGTGCGAGATCGATCCGCGTAAGCTCAAGTTCGGGGTTATCCAGCGGCACCAGATCCGGCCAACTCTCGGCCGGTGACTTGGCGTTCTGAATCGGTAAGACGTTCGATGGCAGTGGAGCGTTCATGTCACGCTCCTTTTCAACCACACAGCCAGATCGTTGAAGTCGGTCAGATGCTCCGGCGCGTCATCAGGCCATTGGGGGAGCGCTAGCAATGCGTCCGAGTCGATGGCGGCGGCCTTTGCCTTGGTTGCGCCTGGATTTCCGGGTGTCTGGCGGTCATCGTCGCCAGCGATCAGCAATGTGGCGGATACCCAATGGTGGCGGATAGCTAGAGCAACCGGACGCAGGTTGCCTGCATCGATGGCGGCAACCACCAGTGCGGATGGTTTGTCCTCGGCCAAGGAACAGCCGGTTGCCCATCCTTCGCAGATGATGATGCAGGAATAGTTCGCCGGATCGCCTGCTACGGGGATATAGCAACCCTGTTTGCGACCATCTTTGAGCAGGGTCTTGTCGCGTCCGGTCGCGGGGTCTTTTGTTGGCGAGATGAATTGCAGGCTGGTCAGCTTGCCGGTGAAGTCAAGCACCGGCAGCACCAACTGATTGTTGTAAATCCGCGCCCCATGGGGCTGGATTTGTTTGCGGACCAGGTACGGATGATCGGGCTGGGCGGCCTGGGTGTTCGCCCAGATATTAGCGGCACGCTGAGCGGCGTCCTGATGGATTTTCTCCTGTTCTTTTTTACGCGCCTCCTGTGCTCGCTGACGATCACGTACAGATGCCGAACGTGCGGCGTCTGCAAGGCCTTTCTGCCTGTGGTAGTACCAAGAGACCTCAACACCGCTGCGCCAACACCCGAACTTACCGCCTGGGTTCCTGTTGGTATTGGCGTTGGCGTGCGCGACATACCAACCGGCCTTGTCTCTCTTGTCGTCGGAATCGAACCGATAGACTTGACCATCGAAGATGATCTGGTCTGGCGGCGTTAAGCCGGCATCGTGGATGGCGTCTTGGAAGGATCGTTCAGCATCTAACAGATTTGTATCCATGATTTTCTCCGAGGAAGAACCATGAACACCTTGGAGGAAATCTTGTATGGATGCGGCAATACAGATATAATTTTAGTTGCCTATCCGTCAAAATTAATAAGGTTTTCATAGTACAGCCTTTTATTGGTTAGGTTTTGGCATACAAGGGATACAGCCTTGTATGCCGTTTTTTGAATTTGCTCGTTTAAGTTCATTGATCCCTAAAACCAGACGCGCCTCGTCTGGTTTTTTTGTGCCTTCTGGTTTCTTATGCCGTGCCAAGGGTCTTCCCTATCCACACGGCTATACGAGGGTCGTCGCTCTTCGCTTTTCGCTCCCTCGATTTCCTGTGCTCATCCCACATTTTTCCGGCTCCGGCTCGGTGTCTTCGAGATCGGTTGCCTTGATCTCGACAGCGCGTATTTTTAGCGCAGTGAAGGCCTTCTCATTCAGCTTGCCTTCTCCGTGATGGCGTTTGATGACATGGTATGGGTTGTAGATCAAGACATAATTCATGGGGCCGCTCGCCCCTTCCTTGAAGTCAATAAATCCCAGCTCCATGAGTATCCGCATGCGCGTTGCCCAGGTGCTTTCCGCCCGTTCACCGGTAAAGCCTGCGTAGTACGCCATTTCTCTTGGGTTGGTCACAATGACAAAGGCGTTATCGAATGTCCGGCACCAAAGATCGAGGTAGGTTTGTGATACCGGCTTTCCCTTGGGGGCAAGCGTGTCCATGATGCGTAGCAGCAGTGGCATGGCGCGTGGAATGTTCAGCCAGCCATCCGACTTTTCACGGAGCCACAACGATCCTTCGTCAAGTTCTGGCCACACGGATTTCCGTATATCCCGTTTCTGCTGGGCAATCTTGGAAAGCTGTTTCTTTGTTGTTATAGCTGTCATAGCTGTTATCCGCTGCTAGCGTTGAAAGGTGTAGGCCGGGTTTTGGAGGCCTGGCTCCCGGTGCTGAACATTTCCAATGTTCTAATTCTACAATAAAAAGTTTGTGAGTAGACGATATATATCGTTGATATACATGTTTGGATATGCAATAAATATTGTTGATTTGTTTGTTGAATTAAAACTACAAAACTTCAATATTCGTTAAAAAACAGCAAGTAACAGAGTTTGCGTTGTGATTCTAAGTAATCCTTTATCTATAGTGATAATAAGTGATATATGTACTTTTTTTCTGGAGCGAAAAATTGGCGACGGCCTTGGCTTTCGGCGACCCGCGTTGAAGCCGACGCCCTGATGCTGTGATCCGTCAATCGTATTGACGAGGCGTTTGAGGCTGCATCCCCACCGATCCAACTTCTACGCGCCCTCGCATGGCCCCGCAGTGGTTCCCTTCCTGTAGACCTATCCCCAACGCTGGTAGCGACTAAGTTTTAATCTCCTCTGTCGCTCGTTTGAGCTACTTGCAGGGCGTGCCAAGCTGCCGGAGAGCGGCTGTGACGTGGATGCGGCGATGGAAGCCGGGATGGTTACGGGGCCAGTTGCGAGAGGATTGCCGAGGGTTGGTGGGACAACGGGTGTCCATCCGGTGTTTTCCAACTGCGGGGAAGTGGGGATTCAGGCGCGTTGCCGGTGGAGCAACAGCTGGCAGTGGAGGCCGAACTGCAACGCCTGGCGGATCAGGGGTATCGCGAGGATGAGGTGCTGTGGGTGTATGAGCGTTTGCTAACGAGCGTTGGTGGGAAAGTGCGCAACGCGACCTTTGAGTATTATGCTGCCCACCTTTCGGAAAGCCCCTCGGCCTGTTGCAGAACCGTTTGGACCGCGGCTTCCTGAAGGTCCGGTGGGTAGCCGTACTTGCACAGGATGTGCTTAACCGAGGTCCGCATCCGGGCGCGGGAGTTCTTCCTGTCGGTGACAATCATCGCATCGTGCAACCCTTGGTGAAACACTATGTTATCGGTCTTTTGCTCCCCAAGCCGTTATACCCAAGGCAAGAACGCCACCGGTGTCCTCGGCCAGGAAATGGCCAGTCTTGGCCTGGAAGGTCCGGCCCTGATCGTGGCTGGAAAATCTGCCATTCGTCAGTTGACGGATATATGGAAGACGACGTTGGCCGATGCCAAGATCGAGTATGTCGTCTTTCCTTTTGGCGGAGAATGCTCCCTGGCCGAGATCGAGCGCGTTAAGACCATGGCTCGACAACACAAGGCGCAGGTGATTATCGGCTCCGGAGGTGGAAAGGTACTGGATACAACTAGGGCGGTGGCTAACGACTTAGCGTTACCGGTCGTCAACTGCCCTACCGTAGCCTCCAGCGATGCTCCGTGCAGTGCCTTGTCGGTGATCTACACGGAGAAAGGCATAGTTCAGGAGTATCGGTTCTACCGCAAAAACCCTGATCTGGTGCTGGTCGATACTCAGGTAATTGCCAATGGACCCCCCCGGTTGCTGGTGGCTGGAATGGGTGATGCCCTAGCCACCTGGTTCGAGGCGAACACCTGTGTTGCCGGCCACATCCCCAACATGCGGGGTGGCGCTTCGACCCGTAGTGCCTCAACCTTGGCCAACCTGTGCTACGAGACCTTGTTGGCCGATGGAGTCGAGGCGTTGCGTGCTGTTCGGAACCAAGTAGTCACTCCGGCTCTTGAACGACTTGTGGAAGCGAACACCCTTCTTTCGGGTCTAGGTTTTGAATCGTCGGGTCTAGCGGCAGCTCATGCGGTGCATAACGGCTTAACTATAGCCTCTGAGACACACGGCTATTTTCATGGAGAGAAAGTCGCCTTCGGCTTACTCGTGCAGTTGGTTCTCGAAGGGAAACCTCGATCTATCCTGAACCAAGTATTGGCTTTTGCTACCGATGTGGGCTTGCCCATTACCCTGGCAGAGATCGGGCTAACCCAGCTTTCTAAGGAATTGCTGGAGCAAATCGCCAACCGGGCCACGGCCAAGGGTGAAACGATCCACAACGAACCTTTCGAGGTGACGGCTGACATGGTTGTCGATGCTATCCAGGCCGCCGATGACCTTGGACAATGCTGGCAAAAGTCGAAAGAAGCGCGGGTTTAAACCGACCCCGCGCCGGTTCAGGTCTTCCACCACCTCGACCAGATGCTTGAGACTGCGGCCAAGGCGGTCCAGCTCCCAAAATATGAGATCGCCAGTGCTAATCGAGCAGGCATGGCGCCTGATTAGAGTTAAAATCGGGTCACGACTTCGGATCGAGCATCCGGGTACCGCAACGCCAATCAGGAGGTACTGCTATGTTGAGAGGAGATAAGCTTCAGGAGGCGTTATTCAACGCCTTGTGTCAGGAACAAGTCCCGGTGTCCGTATCTCTGAGGAATGAGGCCAAGTTAGAGGGCCAGATCGCTTCGTTCGATCAGTATGCCATCTTGCTGAAAAGCCCCACCCTCCACCTGATCTACAAGCATGCCATCTCCACCATCGTTCCCTTACGTGATTTCAAGCTGCCGCCTGAGCTTGGCCCTGAGCATGCACCGGAAAGCAAACCGAAAGAGGCGCGGAAAAGTGGTCCCAAGCGCTGAGCCGGTTGTGCTCAACCTTATTGCCCGGACTTACCTACTGCTCAGTAGCCGCTGTCCCGCTTCTTTTGGAGACCCGTCGCCGTTCAAATATTCGTACAGCGTCGTTCTCGCGATGTTTAGGTTTTGAGCGACCACTGTCGGCTTGCTTACCCGGTTGGCAAGCGCCGACATTGCCAGAGTGAGCTTTTCCCGCGTCATCTTGCGTGGTCTCCCACCCAAGCGGCCTCTCGCGCGTGCGGCTGCAAGTCCGGCGCAAGTACGCTCCCGGACCAATTCGGCCTCGAACTCGGCCAGGGCGGCGAAAATCCCGAATATGAGCCGCTTATCCGCGGTCGTGGTATCGATCTGAGCACCGGCCCCCATTAGCACCTGCAGGCCGACGTCGCGCCGGTTCAGGTCTTCCACTACCTCGACCAGATGCTTGAGACTGCGGCCAAGGCGGTCCAGCTTCCACACCACGAGGGCGTTGCCTGGTTGTAACGACTGCAAGCAAGTCGCCAATCCTGGCCGGTCATCCTTGCGTCCGGAGTCGAGGTCCGAGTAGATGCGCGCTGCCTCAACCCCGGCTTCCAACAAGGCATCACGCTGGAGATCGAGGACTTGGCTGCCGTCGCTTTTCGAGACGCGGATATACCCGATTTTCATATCAACCACGTAAGAAAAGATAAATCGAAGTCAACAAGCTAACTAAGATTTACGTATCGAGTTTACTTACTGCTTTTCGTAGTATATGGGGCGGGTTTTGGAGTGTAAGTAAAACGAGCGTTTAGCGGTCAGTCTGACCGGCCATTCGTGTACTGGACGGCTCAAGAATCTCAAACAGCTAGTAGGCGCAGGGATGCGCGCGCAGGCAGGATTCCGAAGTCTATAAAGATGTAGAAAGACGGGGTGTGGAAGCCACCAGGCCGATATGTCACGCTTGCCTGACCTCTAGCCTCCCGTACGCAAGAGATAACGGAAATATGTTGTTCTGAGGACGGAGACCAACAGCCCTACTCCCAATCGGCATTCTTGAGTTCAAGACTACGGGCATTCTCGGAAACCGCCCGTTTCACGGTATCCGAAGCGCCTTCCGGAAACTCCGCCGAAATCTCCACCACCAAACGAACCGAGGCGTTCGGGTCGGAGGAAAGCACTGAGACAATCTCTTCGGCGATCTGCACGAGGCGCATCTTGGCCGTTGCCGCCGGAACCTCGGCCGATGCATGGAAGGCTTTCGGCCCCGCTATAGCGGGGCCGGGCTCAGGCTCGGGGAGCGGATGAACCGATGGGATGGTAGTGCCTGTTGTGCCAGCCGTATCCGTGGTATCCCCCCCAGCACCGGGAACCTCCGGCGGGGGCTGATGTGCATCTTCGTATGCCTTCGCCGCTGCCGTCTCGATCAGCAGCAATGTGTCATCGAAGATGACCTCGCCGCTGCCAAACTGGAACCCCTCGAACGTCTCACCGTCCTGGCCGTAAGCCGTACCGAAGAAGTCCCGGCTCGCCGCGCCAGTGCGGATCGCTTGATACAAAACATCCCGGTCCTTGAAGCGCGGCAGGTAGAGATAACGCAGCGTATCCTCGAACAACCCAAAGGCGCTCACCACACTCTGGCCGCCCTTCCAGTAAAGCTCCTGGAGCAGGGTGCGCAAGTGAATGGGAGACCAGGTTGGGATGACCAACTCATTGTCGAGACAGACGCGCTCGATTTCCGCACCAAGAGATCCGCCGGTCGTGGTCAACGCAAACGCCTCGACCGACGGCTTCGGATCGGTTGTGACCTCCTGTACCGGGCACAGGAGCCACTTGTAACATTCGCGGGCGGCGCGTGGCAGCACCTCTTCGGCGCTCTCGAGCGCCTTCTCCGCCTGGTTTTTTTGCAAGAGGTCGATATTGAGCTTCTCTTCCTTGACATCATCGATAATCGAGCCCCAGGCCAGCGCGGTGCAGGCCGCGTCTTTCAAGCGTCCAAGAACGCCGTGATCGGGGGCGAGAAACAATAGCCGGTTGCCGCGATAGCGCGGTTTCGCGCCATGCTTCTGGACCGTATCGAGCACCGCCTCTTCGGCAAGGCGGGGTTCCTCGCGCGCATACCAGCATGCAGGCGGCAACACGATCAGGCGCAGCGCCGTATCGTCAGGCACATCCGTATGCGGCGTGAAGATATGAACGCCGTCGAACAAGGTGGCGTGGCCGACAACCTTCCTGATCGCTTCGGCAATCTTGTCGCGCACTTCGGTCTGGTCATCGAAGCGACGCTTACGGTCTTCCATCTCCCGGCGCAGGTTAGCGCGGGTATCGAACCAGAACCGGGTCGTATCCCGGGCTTTGTCGCCCGAGCTATTGAGATAGTGGAGACGATCCGCGAGACGACTGAGCGCGTCCGTATAAACGGACGCGGCCTGCCCTGGTTGCAGACAGCCAATCAGGATGCGTGTGGCATCGATGCCGCGTGTCGTCGCCTTGGTCGCGACCGATGACGGGGCGCTGCCGAGGAAGATGGTGCGCGCGACGCGCCGAGCCGCACCCACCTGCCCGAAGCGCGGCTCCCTGTTTTCAAGCTCGACGGTTTCGGAACGTTCGCCGTCGATGTCCTTCTCGATCACGGCATCCCAGCCCGCCGGAAGGTAATAGGTCAGCTCGTTGCGGCTGCTGCCGTCATGTAACGGCAGGCTGCCGGGCAGGATCATCAAGTCCTGATTGTCCTCTTTCCACAGGCGATAGATGACCTTGGCCATGAGTTTAAGAACGCCACGGGTGCGCTGAAACCCGTCAATCGTGGTCCAGTCCTCGTACAGGCGGTCGAAGACTTCCGGGTGAATGGGATACGCTTGCACGAGGCGCTCGGAGTAACGCCGCTCCTGTGTCTCGGACGGGAGTTTCGCCCCTTCCGCGGCATAGGCATCGGCGAAGGCGCGGCAAACGGCCTCGCTGGCCTTGGGATCGCGCACCGGCTCGAAAAGACGGCGGCGCACGATCTCGAAGGCTTCTTCCGTGGCAACCGGCTTCCAAAGGGCCTGAATGCGCCCGAAGGTCTTCTCAAGCGCGCGGAGCGTAGCAACGCCGCGCTGACTGCCCGCTTCGACCTCGGATGCGGGGAGCGATGCCAGCACAATCGCGCTCGGAACGAGTTTCGCGGCCTCGGTGAGGGCCTGCACAAAGGACAGATTGCTGTCGTAACTGCCGCCGCTGAGGGTCTGCCCTGCCGGGAATTGCCGGACATAGGCGACCAGCTCGTCGATCAGGATGACGCAAGGGGCATGGCGCTCCAGTAGATCACGGAGCACGTCTTTTCCCGGCGAGGTTCCGGTTGCATCGGCGTCGCTGACGAGGGCACAGGCTTCCTCGCCACCGAGCTGCCAGGCAAGTTCGCCCCACAGCGTCTTGATCGTCCGCTTACCGCGTTCCCATGCTTGCCCAGGGGAATGCGCAGTACCGTCGAGCACGGCCACGCGGGCCTGGGGCACGTCCATGAGATCCGCGCGGTCCACGAGCGCAGGAATGCCCGCAAGGTCGGAAAGCGCACACTTGCGCGTCGCAAGGTGGTAGACCGCCAGCAGGGTGTGGGTCTTGCCGCCGCCGAAGGCGGTTTGAAGCTGAATGACCGGCTCGCCGCCCTTGCCGACGAGACGCTGCGCCACCTGCGTCAGCAACAGGCTCATGCCTTCGGTGATGAAGGTGCGCTCGAAGAAGGCAACCGCGTCCCGATATTCGCGCGGGGCGCGCCCGGTGCGCACGGCAGTGAGGTCGGCGGCGAATTCGGCTTGCTGGAAAGAGTCTTCCAGAACGTCCCGATGGGGAACCGCAATTTCTCTCCAAGGCTTCATGCTGTTTCCTGCCCTTTACGCGAACAGCCCGGCCTGCCGGGGAGCAGGGGCTTCTGCCGCTGCGGCCTCGATAGCGCTCCAACTCGTCACGATCTCGTTGTAGGTGCGGGCATCTTCGGCCCAACCGGCCCGCTCGCACAGCGTATAAAGGCGATAGGCGAGCTGGCGGGTTGCCTCGGCCTTGCCCTGAGCGGCGGCGACGATCAAACCCGCCACGCGCTCACCTGCTGCCTTGAAGACGCGGATGAGTTGATGCAGGAACTCCCAGACTGGCAGGCGCTCGTCTTTCTCCGGCTTCCACTCAACCGGGTACTCGGACCATTTGAGCAGGCGCACGATGCCGCTGGCAGCATAGAGAACACCGGACTCCTTTACTCCGTCCACGCTCGTGCCCTTGGCGCGGGCAAGGGTGTCGGCCTCGCCGAACTTTCCCGCCTTCCAGCCATACTGCTCGAACCAGTGCAGACAGAACCGAGTGTCGTGATCGAAGTCGTCCTCGGCCAAGAAGCGGTTGATGAGTTGCAACGCCGTGCGCACGCTCATCGGCGTGCCGTCGGCTTCAAGGACGGCGGCATATTTGGAGAAGGCCGCCATGCCGGGACCGATGATTGCCTGCGAGAGGTCCACCGGCGCGACCGGCGAGCGTTCGTCTCCAGCGCCCCGTGTCATCTCGTCGAGAGCCTCGGGGAGCACCTGGTTCAGCTCGCGCAGGAAGGCGCGGCGGGAGATGCTCTTTGCCGTCGTGGATCGCGGGCGGCACACGAGGACGATGCTGGAGGCCAGAGCGTTGGTTCCGGCCCCAATCATGCGGCTACTGAGCTCAGTGCGCATCGGCCAGGTGCCGGTAAGGGAGAACCCAGAGCGGATCACGGCGTCCAGAAAGGTCTCCCACCCCGTACTGATGGTTCCGGATTCAGCTTTCGTTTCCGATTGCTTGAAGGCGTAGTAAATAGTGACCGGCAATGATGGGTGCGCCTGGCTGGCCAGGCGACGCATCGCCTGAGTCATCCCGTCAAGGAAAAATGCTTCGGCCTTGTCCTTACTGCCGTGCCGGTAGGGCGTTGCCACCAGCTCGTCCGCCTTCGGCACGGCAAGGGTTGCAAAGAGACCGGGAAAGAAGGGCTTAAGCGCTCGGCGGAGCCAGACGTAAAAGAAGTCGGAGAGGTCTGCGTAACCGATGTTGTCGTAGTAAGGTGGATCGGTGGAGACAACCTTTCCGGCACTCACGTTCTGATTTTGAGCATCGTTTTGTTGGGCAAATCCTTTGGAAATCGCTGGGACAGTGCCAACGGCTTTCCATGTCCAAGCAACCATTGCCATCCAGTTCCCTGTAGAAGCACTGAAAGGATTAGCCTCCGCGTAATCCCAGATCATAGGGATGGCTTGACGCCCAAAAGTATTCCTTATCAGTTCTCGGGAACTGTTCCAGCTACATATTGATGACCAATAGTCGCTACACTTATCTACGATAAAACCTAAATAAACTCCCACGGCCTCGGCATAAGCGCGTGCGCCTTTTCCGCTTGCATCGAGTCCCGTCTCTTCATTGGGGAGTCCTGCGTCCACAGCATCCCGAAAAATCCTGTCCTTGGCCTCCGTGACCAGATCGCTGAATATCGTTAATGCCACGAGCTGACGGGGGGTGAAGAGGTCACCGTACGCCGTCAAACCGTAATTGACCGTCCAGAATGCGCGGGGGTCGTGAGGCAAGGATGTTTCCGGTTTCCAACCCGGTTCTTCTTGCACAGCAATCGCCTGCATTTCCGTAGTAGGCTGGAGATAAACTCGTCCACGTTGGCTGTTGACCACAACAGCCATCAACTGCGAACCCATCCGACCGGATTTTCCTTCCGACTTAATGTATTTCGGCTCGATGGGAGTGTCAGATAGTAGGCACCTAAAGTTCGCACCTCTCGACAACTTCGTCCCCGCCTTCGCCTCGGCAGGCGGTTTGCCCATCTTCACGGTAAACCGGTAGCTGTTACCCTCGATCACCGGTTCCACATAGGCTTCCCTTCCCACCTTGCTCGACAGGACGAAGGTCGCCGCAAGCGGCACGTCCACATGCCGAAACGCGGGGTTCGGGCTCTTCACCGTCCGCACCCAAATCCAGGCAATGACGGTCAGCTTCTGCCCCACATACTGCTTGAGGTCAGGCCGCTCCTGCGCCATCTCCGCCGTGATCTCGACCGGCGGATAGAGATGCCCGATGCGTTTTTGCGCCTCGTCCCGCATCCACTGACCGTAATAGCGCACGTCCTCGGCGAGCCCTCGCGCCCCGCGCCAATCCTGATCGACCAGCTCCTGCCTGTTCTGCGCCTCCGGGTTGACCGGCGGCCTTCCAGAAAACTTCGGCGGGATTTCGATCATCGCCTTGTTGATGAGCACAGCGACCGGATTCAGGTCGCTCGCATAAGTTTCGAGGCCCAGCCGCTGCGCTTCGAGCGGCAGAGCTCCGCCGCCGGCAAACGGATCGTGGAAAGCGGGGAGCTTGTCAGGATCGAAGAGTTCCATCGCCTGCGGATGGTCCTTATTGATCTCGCAGGTCTCGCGCCAGGATTTGCGGATCTCCGCGCGGGCCTTGTCCAGCACGGCCTCGTTGGTGGTGTTCTCCCACTTTACGAGTTCCTTGATCAGCGTGAATAGTCGCTTGCGGTTGGCCGCCCAGCTCCCCTTGAGATTGCCTGGAGGAATTTCGCCCGGATGCTCCAGTCCCCACTTCCACGAAGGATCGTTGACCATCTGCGCAAAGATCACCGCACGCGCCGCAGCCAAAGGACGCCGTGCCCACCACAGATGCAGGGTGCTCGGATGGCCGTGGCGGATGGATTTCTCGCGTGCCGCTGCCGCGTTGATCGCATCCAACGGCAACGCGACTTCGATCAGTTTCTTCGGGGTCTTGACGGGATAGGTCATGCTCAGGCGGCCTCTGCTCGTCCGAGCAGATCGCCCAGGTTGAAGTTGATGGATGCAACGCCCCAGCTGGGCTCCCGCTCGAAAGGATTGCGGATGTAGTACGGGCCAGCGAAGCTGTCGTCTTCATCGACGAGCACGACGGCGAGCACGAACTTGTCGCCCTGATTGAAGGCGTAGAGCATCTCGTTGCGGGTCACCGTGATCGTGCTCGCGCCCTTGACCCGCCCCTTCACCTCGATATGCCTTGGCTCGGGCTGTTTGCCCTGGCTTTCAGGGGGATAGGCGGTGAGGTCCCATCCGCATTTGTCGGCAGACACATCGACAATGCGGAAACCGCGTGCCTCCTCGACCCTACGCACAGCGTCCATCGCAATCCGCTCGATGCGCGCGCGCGCCTGTGCGTCGGCAGCGACGGCATCGACCGGTTCCTCTCCGCGCAACCTGTTCATCAGGCCCACCGGGACGATCAGCGCAGTGCCCAGCATCACGGGCGTTCCGCTCACCACATGGCGCATGGACTGAAGCTCCTTCTTGCGGCCCTCCAGGCGGCTTTCGAGATCGTCAATCGTGCGCTCGACGTTCTGGAGGTTGAGACGCACATCCTTGCCCGCTTCGCTGTCCTCCTTGAGCTTCAACCACCGGTCCTGCCAGAAGTCGATCTCCTTGGTCAGGCGCTCATTCACGGCGGCAAGGGTCTTCTCCACGTGCGCAATGCGCCGGTGCGCAACTTCTTTGTAGTGCTCCGGCACCAGGGTTTGCGCGGCCAAGGCAAGCGCCCGTTCCTCCTGCCCCGAGGCAATCCAGGACTCGGCAAGCGTTTCTTTCAGCAACGGGTGCTCAGCCCTGGGAAGCGGCTCCAAATCGAGATGGGGTGCCCATCCCGCGAATGCCGCCTTACCATCTGCGCCAACACGCACGAATTGCAGCCGCTTGGAAAGCACCCGGTCATCGCCGGACTTGATCTCATGGGTCAGGAGGAAAAGCAGGGCGGGATCGCGGCCATCGTCCGCCGGGTCGATCAGGATGGTCCCCTGGCGCAGCAGGTTCGCATGCTGATCCAGGAGTATGTCGGTCATCGAGAGCATCAGCGGATGGCTGGGATGCATCAGCACGGCCCGCTCCATGCCAGACGTTTCGAGAGGCTGGATGGCCTCGCGCTCGAAACAAATGCGGCTATAGCGCTTCAAGACCGGCTCGTGCTCGCGTCGGTTACGCCCGGTGATACGGCGGTCGCGCTCGCGGATCGCCGCCGGAACATGGGTGATTTCGAAACGCCCGGCTTCGCGCGGATGGGCCGTACCGCCCAGGGTATCAAGCGCCCTGGTAAAGAAGGCCCGCACGAAGAACGGCTGCAAGCGGCGTGCTTCTGCCTTGTCCATCGCTCCCTTGACGGCAAAGAGCTGCTCCGGGCTCATCGTCTCCTGAGCCAGGGCGTTACGGTTCAGCAGGGATTCCAGATGATCGTGATCGAGCGCCTGGTCAACCTTCTTGCTCAGGCGCGCGCGGATGTCGGGGCGGTCCCCGTAGCGGATCGCCTCCATCAGCAGGTCTTTAAGGCTCGTCTCCTCGAAAACCTCGCCCAGGATGTCGAAGACGCGGCCCTTGAGCGCACTACTCGCGGCTTCGAGCTTCATCAGCAGGCGGTGATAAACATCGCCCTCGCGCGTTTCCTTGGCTACCAGGTTCCACAGATGACACACTTCGGTTTGCCCAATGCGGTGGATGCGCCCGAAGCGCTGCTCCAGGCGATTCGGGTTCCAGGGCAGGTCGTAATTGACCATCAGGTTGGCGTTCTGGAGGTTCACGCCCTCCCCGGCCGCGTCGGTCGCCACTAGCACGCGCACATCGGGATCGGAGCGGAACAGAGCTTGAAGACGGCGGCGCTCGTCGCGGTGCGTCCCGCCGTGAATGCTGATGATGGGCTCCGCATTGCCAAGCACGCCTGCGATCTTGCCGTGCAGGTAGTTGAGCGTATCCCGGTGCTCGGAAAAGATGATGAGCTTGCGCTGCCGCCCGGCAGCATTGCGCATCTCGGGACTGTTCTGGAGGATTTTAGAAAGCTCGTCCCACTTGCGGTCCTGGTCCGATGCCACGACCGCCCTGGCCTGCTCCTCCAATCCTTTGAGGAGCATGATCTCGACTTCGAGCTCCGCCACGGTTCTGGCGGCGGTGGCGTCGTCGATCAGGGTCTCTTCGAGACCCTCCTGCTCCTCGGCGGTGAGATCGTCATCGTCCTCCGGGATGGTCTCGGCGAGCGCCTCATGGTCCTCGATCCAGAGCTTCTCGTCGCGCAGACGGTTTTCCAGGCGTTCACGGCGGCGCTTGAGCGACTGGAAGATCGCCTCCGGGCTGGAGGCCAGGCGGCGTTGCAGGGCCGTGAGGGCAAAACCGATGGAGCCCTTGCGCGACCCCTCGATCTGGTCGGCCTTGCCCATTTCGGTCTTGACGTACTCGGTGACGGCCCCGTAGAGCGCGGCTTCGAGCTGGGAAAGCTCATAGTTGACGGTATACGCCTTGCGCTCGGGGAACAGCGGCGTGCCGTCGAACTTCACTAATTCTTCCTTGACCATGCGCCGCATCAGGTCCGAGGCATCGACCTTGTGTACGCCGTCGCGGAACTTGCCGTAGAAACGGTCGGCATCGAGCAGCGACAGAAACAGCTGGAAATCCTCTTCCTTGCCGTTGTGCGGCGTGGCCGTCATCAGCAACAGGTGGCGGACATGCGCACCGAGCTTTTCGGCCAAGCGAAACCGCTTGGTCGCCTTCAGATCCGAGCCGGAATAATGAGCCGCGAGCTTGTGGGCCTCGTCGAAGATGGCGAGGTCCCAGCCCGGCGCACAGAGTTTCTCCTGAAGCTCTTCTTTGCGCGAAAATTGGTCGAGCCGCACGATTAGACGCGGGAAATCATCGAAGGGGTTGCTGCTTGGTGAGGTCTGCTCCAGCGACGCCTCGTAGATGCGAAACTCCAGCCCGAATTTCTCGTACAGCTCGTCGTGCCACTGCTCGACCAGGCTGCCGGGGGCAATGATCACGATACGGTGAGAATCCGCGCGCATGATGAGCTCGCGGATATACAGCCCGGCCATGATGGTTTTGCCCGCACCCGGATCGTCCGCCAGAACGAAGCGCAGCGGCTGACGCGGCAGCAGCGATTCATAAACGGCGGTGATCTGGTGGGGCAGCGGCTCGATGTTCGAGCTGTGCACCGCCATCATGGGGTCGAAGAGAAAGGCAAGGTCGATGCGCTTGGCCTCGCAGACAAGCTGGAAGGCTGCGCCGTTGCCGTCGAAGGCGAAGGGGCGCTCGGAAGTGGCGATTTTGACTGAGGCCTCGTCGTCCCGCGAGAGCAGGCGTTCCTTAATCGCGCCCTCGTGGGTCCGGTAGATGAGCTGGAGGGACTCCCCTCCGTGAGGCACAGTCGCGACGACTGAGACAACCTGACTGGCCTCGATGCCGGACAGGCTTTGCCCTGACGTGATCGCTTCGAGTTTCATGGCCTATCGTTTCCTAAACGTTCCCACATTTCGCGTTCGGCGCTCAGGCCATGTTATCGCGATCCATAAGCCCGGTGTGACAGCCGGGGAGGTAGCAGTAGGGAGTGGATTAATTGATCTTGATGCGTGCGTGGGGTCTGCTCTTGGGTGGAAACGCGGGTGTAGACGACTAGCATGGCAGTCAGTCACCAAACGGGAAGCCGTGCTAGGAACAGATGCTCCACACGAAAAAAGGTGTGGCTGGAAGGGTACGAGGTTGTCCTGAGATTGATTCCTGAAATTACTTTGCGCTACTATCACAATCTAAAATGGATTGGGAGTTCCCGGTCGGCGCTGGGGTGCGATGAAAATCGCACCCCTTCTGCTTTTTAGGGGAAGATTTTCAGTCCATATCCCATCATCTTCCCATGCGTGCTACGCTGAAACTTCTTCTTCACCATCTCATAGGCCCGGTTATTTTGTTCCGGCTTAAGCCGGTGTCTGCCAATCGGATGGCAGACCAAATCGGCTAGTTGCAGGCCGGATAGATTTTGCTTCTTGTCCACAAATATAACCTCGAATGGCAGATGATGGCGGGAGAAATTGTCTCCGTTACAGATGTCGTGGAACACCTGTTCCAGGTCGGTATCTTCCTTTCTTCCCCGAGATTCCACCAGCACATGTGTCAGGTTGTCCGTCTCGCTCTGACCCTGCAAGTAGAAAAAGGCTCGCTCTAGGCAGAACTTCATGGCGATGGAGTAGGGGTTGTAGGGTTTAGAGTACTGGTCATTCAACCGCACCTTGTCGATAGTGCTGGCGACCAGAATATATGGCAGCCTGCCCATGAGAGTAGTTAAATCGTCCATGAAGCGTCCTCTCACCTTTCTATCGAATAAGAACCCGAAGTCGCCCTTCCCCTTACGGATCTCATGGGCATGCAGGATCACCGCCTCATGCCCAAACCAGCGGTGCTTGAAGTCTACTACCTGAGGTATGATCCGCGCCCGGTAGTCTGTCTTTGACACCAGGCAGAACGTCAACACGAATAGCGGGTATTCCGGGTCGATGACCTTCAGACTATGGTCACCGCTTTCGTCTACGTAAATGATGTAATTGCTGTATCCCATTCAATTCAACTATCTATTTCGCTAAGACGCAGAAAATTCCATTAAGAAAATCAACGCAAGGTTGACTGATGCTACCTTTCCTTTTTGGCATGTAAGACATGACATTCGAGTTTTCCACCGCTGGGCGCATCCTATTCGGTGAAGGCATTCTGGATCAGGTTGGTACTTATGCGGCTAAACTGGGTAGCCGGATACTGGTCGTCGGAGGCGGCACCACAGCGAGGAACAAGCCTCTTTTGACCAGACTTGAAGAAAAGCAGCTATCGATCAGTACCTTCTCCGTCGTCAGCGAACCAACGGTCGCGTTGGTTCTGGAGGGTACGGCGCAGGCCCGCAGCTGCGACGCTGATCTTATCATCGGCATGGGGGGTGGCAGCGCCATCGATGCGGCTAAAGCTATCTCTGCCTTGCTGACCAATCCCGGCGATCCTTTCGATTACCTGGAAGTCATCGGCTGCGGTCGGCCTTTGGTCCACCCAGCCGCACCGCTCATCGCCATCCCTACCACCGCGGGCACCGGCTCCGAAGTAACCAGAAATGCTGTACTCGCGGTGACTGAACAAGGGATCAAGGTGAGTCTACGCCACCGATCCATGTTGCCCGAAATCGCCCTCGTCGATCCAGTACTGACCTATGGTATGCCACCAGCGGTTACCGCCAGCACCGGCCTGGACGCCCTGACCCAATGCCTTGAGTCCTTTGTCTCCCATCTAGCCACGCCACTGGCTGACGGCTTCTGTCGCGAGGGGATGCGACGGGCAGCACGCTCCCTGCGCTGTGCCTTTCATGCGGGCCATGTCTCGGCGCGTCGAGACATGGCGCTAGCCAGCCTGTGTGGTGGCCTAGCTCTAAATAATGCCAAGTTGGGGGCAGTTCATGGCCTTGCCGCTTCCATCGGCGGCATGTTTAATGCACCACACGGTGCTATCTGTGCACGTCTATTGCCATATGTGATGGAGACAAATGTGCGTACTCTCCAGGAACGTGCACCCGAAGCACTGGCCCTGGCCCGCTACCGAGAGGTTGCGGCTATCCTCACCGGCGATGCTGCCGCTAAGGTTATCGATGGCGTTGCTTGGATACGGGCACTCAGTGATGATCTGGCCATACCTGGTCTTTCCGACTATGGCTTGACTCCAAGCTGTATAACCCCGGTTGTGGGCAAAGCCATGCTCTCCAGAAGCATGCAAGGTAATCCGATTACCTTAACTGAAATGGAGCTGACAGCCCTATTGACCCATGCGTTGTGATTAGGGCAAGTCCTTGCCGCTCTCAGAATGCCGGGTGACCTTGGGAACGCTCTTGGCGATCAAGAACCCGCCAGTGGTGAGCTATGCCCGTCAGGCAAATATCGCCCACGGGCCACGGCAAGTGATCAACGCATCAGCCGCTCCGGATGATACCCCGTGCGCTGGCGCGAGGGAAAATCTGGACCTACGAGATGTAGTCCAAACGTGAATGAATTTCGCCATTATCATATTGTTTTATAAAGGGATTATTCTATAAGTTGTTCATTCAGTTCACGGAACCAGGTCATAAAGGTAGAAGTACGAAACTTCGGCAAAAGAGGAAGTTGAAATGGCATACACGAAAATTGTTACTGAAAACCCGAAAACCGGTCGTATTAGAGAAGCTCCGGTAGGCTTTTCATGGACCGTCCTGTTTTTTGGGTTCCTTACACCGCTATCTCGCGGGGATTGGAAATGGGCGATACATCATGTTGTTGTTGGGTGGGATTACGATGGGGTTGACTGGCTTGGTATTCAAGTTAATTTACAACAAGCTGTATATTAAAGACCTCATTGGATACGGTTTCAAAGTCAAGTCGGTAGGGATGGGAACAGTCGATCAGATGACTCAAAAACTGGATATCAGCCTCCCCATGTTGGAGGCAAACATAGTTTGAATGCCTTGATTGTCACTGAGTTACGCACACAGACATAACGGGGCTTTCTTGTTCTGCAAGGACACCTTGAAAAATTCAAGGTGTCCTTGTAACAGCCCATCACCTCAGAGGTACTCAAACGCTTGCTGATGGCTTCCCGATACTGACTTGAAGGGTTGACCGTTGCTAGAGATGCACCACAGGCGCTAAGAGGGCGACTCTGGGCTTGGTCCTGCAAGCGCAGGGATGCGCGCGCAGGCAGGGATGCCGAAGGCTATAGGGACGTAGGAAGATGGGATTTTGGGGGCCACTGACTGTCACGATCCTGCTGGGCCTGTTTTCCGCTCAGGTCCTTGCAGAATCCCACTGTAGTCTTTTTCCTGTAGACGAATCCTTCGATCTATCCGATGACTTGTGCGTTGCGGGTATGGCTTCATGCTTTTGTTAGTTACCCACAGGCTGGATGTTGTTCCTGTGGTTGGATGGTATGGGATTTTAAAAACTGATTAATGGCCACCACTTAACGGAAGATTTACCGACACTTATTTTTCGTTCCGAAGCGAGCAGCCCGGCGATGCGTCTATTTTCTGTGGGGAAGGACTTGATTTCCGAGCGGAAGGTCGATGCGGCGAGGCGTTTTGGCTCTGATCGGCGGCAATTCATCCGTAAATTCAGCCGTGGCACGGATCGGGGGTAAGGAGCAACCGTTCGGCTTCCTCGATGAGCCGATCTCTGGTCCAGTGGGGGTGGGCTTGTTTGAGTTCCAGCGCCTTGAGGTCTCGTCGGCGGCGGTGTTCCAGGTCGTCTGGCGGCGGGCGGTTCGGTTTGCTGCTCAGCTTCCCGGTCAAGGCTTTCAGAGCCAGCGTCAACCGGGCCTGACCAGCACCCTCTTGCTTCCTGGCTTTTTTCGCTAGCCGCTTGCTGGCCTTGTCACGTTCGCGTTTCAGCATACCCCCCAGGCCGAACAGAGCGAACAGGTGGCGGGATACGGCCTTGACGGCGGCTAGGCCCTTCCAGGAGCCATCAGGGAGGCGTTTGCGGGGTTGGGCAATGGTCACTAGCCTGGCGGCCTTCAGATCGGCCAGGGCGCGCTCTACGCGCTTCGGGGCCATGCCGGTTTGCTTGCCGATGTAGTCCACGGTAAGGCTCAAGAAACCCTCCGGGGTGGGGATGCCGACCCGCAGGCTGGCTAGGTCCGTGTACTTGAGCAAGGCCATCAGCAAGAGCAGGCAGGCTTCCCGGCGCTCGCTGCGTTGCTGCCGCTCGCTGCCGTTGGCTAGGTCCAGGGAAGGGATGAGCTTGCGTGGGTTGTTGTAGTAGTCCTTTAGCCTTTCCGCGCAAAGCGTGAGAACACGGGGAATGCCGCCCTTGCCGGTCTTGGGTGGCTTCGGCAGCGTGAGCCTGGGATTCTGCGGATCGTGCCCGCAGAAATTGCCGCCTAGGTTTTCACGCGGTGCGTAGGGCCTGCCCACGTGCGATCCCCAGCTTGGCAAGCGGGGAGCGGGCAGTAGTCACTTCCCAAGTCCCCGTGATTGAGACCTTGCAACAGGGGATTTTGGCAGGTAGGATTTTCATCGACCGTTGCTGCCATAATACTGTTACGGTTACTTAGCCCGCGTTGGGACGTAGACCCCAGCGCGGGTTTCTCTTTTATGTCTCTCTATTTAGCGTTTGTCTCCGCCCTAAGCATTCCTTACCAGCACTGGGCGGTGCGATTGCCCACTAGACTATCATGGGCGCTTATCAGCGCATAATCCACCGCCCCTTCCAACTTGCCCTTAGCGCTGCACGCCATGACGGCAGTTAGAGCATGGCCTCTGAGCCACAAAGGGGCGTTCTAGGCCGTCCTCTCGGAGTGCCCGTTTGTGGGTCCCGCCGCCCAAGGAAAACCTCTACGGGCTCTTACGTGGCTAGCGCATCGATGCCTGGATTCCGTCAGGCAAAGCCCGGAGTCGCTGTACCGCCAGGGCCGTTTGCCGTCTTGGTGTTTTGGTAAAGAAGTCTGACGGACTACGAGCTTTGCCGTCGGCGGGGAACACAAGCAAAACCTTGCCCTTCAATTCGGCATTTTCGGTCGCGCCGGTCCGGGTTTCCCACATGTCCAAGAATTGCCACCGGCTGTAGGTGCGGTTGCCCAGCGATGGATCGGCTAGCCAGACGGTCGATTCGTCGATCCCTCGCAGCACGGAGAAATGCTCAGTCTTGCGGTGTTTCAAGTACACAATCACAGGCATTTTGAGTTTGGTTAGTTGCTCGTAGTCAGCGGAGAAACCAGCACCGTAAAAACCGAATTTCGCCAACGCACGGCGCATATCCTCAAACGAAGCCATAAAGTCGCCCGTATCCATAGCGGCTAACAATTGCTCCTCGGTAACGGCCTGCCCGTAGTGCTCGTTGAGCACGGTTGCGAGGGATGCTGCACCGCATGAATAGTCCAGGTCTTGCTTTACCACGCGCTCATCACGCAGTGCCTTCCAACTCTTGACTTTGACCACACCGGTTAGTGTGGGGCCGCGGAGATATGCCTGTCCGTCCTCCGCATAGGCAGCAACAGCGACCAGAGACAGTATTGCGCCATACGCCACAAGTGGGAGAGGCCGGCCCTTCGTGTTCACCGTTCATCCTTAGCTATTTTCGGAGACCTTGAATGCCTTGAGAGCATTGTTAACCCGCATCATGAATGGAGTTAGTGATAATATTATAAATTAGCTGGAAAGGGTACAAACATGAATTTCACCGATAAAATTCCTACTAAAAATAAAACCAAAGCCTCAATAAACAACATTAATTTCAAGACCGGCCCATATTCATCAATATGTTTCGGCAGAGTCCCGCGCCTAATAAAAACGAAATTCATGACTGACACAGGCAGTACCAAAGCAAATATCCATAATAAATAAAACACATAATCCTTGTAGAAACTGCTCCCCTGGTTGCAGCCTAAACCAAACAAGTGATCCAATAGCACTGAAGAACATATAAGCACTGCGCCTATTTCGATAATCATTATTCCTTCTATAAACAAACGACCCCTATTTTCTTCGGCTCCCCACGCATTGAACAACGCCAGACGAGGTAAGAATAACCACCTAAATAATACGCCTATCACCAAGATAAAGGCCATAATGAGATAACCCCTGTATTCGCACATTACCATAGAATCCTCGCTTTAACGCCAACTGAAATATAAAATTCCAGTTGACGCGTTATTAGCATTTTTCTTCAATCGGTCAAAAACCCCGCTTGTTAGGGTGCCGATTGGTCATTCGCTTGTCTATGAAACCTAGTAACCATTGTAGCCGCCATTCCTGTTAATATAATTCTCCCCCCCTCCGTATAACCAACGCCGTGACCACCAGCGGTAAGCGCCCCAATTACCATATATGCACCAAACTCATCCGCGTAAAATCTGCCAGTTCCTAAATTTTCCATAACATAAACCGCCGCACCTGCTACTCCGCCAAAGACATAGCGTGCCACAGCTGGAAGGATAGCCCCCTTGGTTTCCCTCATTTCCTGCTCGGAAAGCAGCGCCAACTGCATTGGCTCCCCGTCATTCTCGAATGCCATCTCAAGCTCTTGAGCAGATAGTACGTTTGACAGCGTGGGGGCATGAGTTTGAGCTAGAGCCGGTGTGCCCATTAGCAATGATAACACCAAAACGAAGAGTGTTGACTTGTTCATTTGCATCTTAAACCTCTGGTTGTAGCTGTGGGTTAAAAAGTATGTCGCCAATTGAACCACAAGGACGATCCGCCGTTGCCCGACGTATTCGCCGTGAAGGTCGATTGGATAACGTCGTCCTCCGAAACGCCATAACTGACGCCGAGCCTCAACTCGGTGCTGGTGCACACATCGGGCCGTAAGTCTGCACTGGTGCGCGGGTTTCTTTGTGCGGCACTACGGTCCGCTTGCTGACGCATCCATCGCCAGCCCGTGGTGAGCGTTACCCGGTCATTCACGGCAAAATCCACGGCCGGGCTTAGGAATAGGGAATTACCGGACGGGAAGTCATGATCTCCAGATTTGCGCGTTTGGTCGAGTCTGTAGCCAGCCGTGAGGGAAAACACGATAGGATCAACCGCACGGTAAGTCGTGAACCCAACCGCCCATGACTTGAAATAATTAAGCGTTCCTTGGTATTCATCCAAAGCTGCGGTTTCGGCGAATCCTAGCAAAGCAGGCGTGGCGTCGTCTTCCTTGAACCGATAGTTCACGCCCACCCAGGCATCAAGTAAACGGTTGTCTTCGGCGGTGCCGGTCTCATCATGACGGCTAGTTCGTGCATGGCTGTATAAATAGCTACTGCGCCCGTAGATTTCGGTGTTGCGCGTGAGGCCGTAAGCCAATGACAAAGAGCCGACCAGAATGTCGCTATTGTCTTGGCTCGGCACCCAAATATAGGTGCTCTGGCCTATCGGCACAGAACGTAATGAGTCTTCTTCGTTATTGGTATAGCTCAAGGACAGATCCAGCTTGACGTCCCCTTTGTCGGTGATTAAATCCTCGATGGTCAAGGGCAAATCCGCATACGTTGCCGTGCCAAGTGAACAGAGCATCGCGGCAAGCACGAGCCGGAAACCATGCGCCATGGTTTCCGACCGTTCGGAGCGTTCAGGGAAGATAGAGGGGATTGATAAGTCCCGCTTGGCGTGCGGAACCCGTTTGAGGAAGGTAAGATTGGTGCTAGCCATAGCCGAACCTCGTTATCAGGTTGGTTATGGTTAGGACCTTGGTGTGTCGCAAGCACACTAAGGTCCGATTCTTTCAAGACCGTACAGCGGCCTCGTTATGAAAACGGGGACAGGTTCTTGCCGGAAATGCAGAACGAGCGCAGAACAGGTATGATTGGCGCTAGCCATGGCCGAACCTCGTTATCAGGTTGGTCGTGGTTAGGGCCTTAGAGCGTGCTGACAACGCCCTAAGGCCCGACTTCGTTAGCTGTGGCCGAACCTCGTTATCAGGTTGGTCGTGATTATGACCTCAATGCATGCTGACAACGCACCAAGGTCCGACTTCATGTCAATAGGTTATTGAATTTACCTTACCCGGTCAACTACTTTCAATTTCGCACCGCTTAGAAAAACGCTTCGACGATCACGAGTCCGCTGCCGCCACCGCCTGTGTTGGGCGTCCCGGTACTAAGCGAAGGGGCCAAGGATTGTCTGCCCCTTGACCCCGCCCCACAAGCCCCTGTAATGGCCTCAGCGGCCATAGGATCGGCTGAGGCCATTACAGGGGCTTATGTGGCCGGTCAGAACCATATCGAAAAGGGAACCAGGGCAAGGAATGGCAGGCCCTAGCCACTCTGCAAACCGACCACCACTTGTCGTCCGAGCCCAAGCGAAAACCGCAGGATCAAGCCCTAAGCCGCCCTCTAAGCGCCTATGGCGCGTTTCCAGCGGCGGCCAACCTCGTATCCGTCGGGCGGTTAGCCTCTGGGGTTGGAATCCCGGTAGCGGTAAGTCCTGGTCTTAGTAGGAATCATACCTGGTCATACCCGGCCAGTTGCCGTTTCTGTTCCCGTAGAGCACGCGACAGTTCGCGCAGCAGCCGCCAGGTGCCGCCCTTGTATGCGTTTCGAGAGGCCCCTCTCTTACCAGCCTCGGTCTTCGGCCCCGTTGACTTCTCCCATCGATCTGCTCCAATAGTTCGTTTTTCAAATTTTGATTTTCCCCCGCGCCTGCGCACGGGGCATCACCCGGAGCGGCTGATGCGTTGATCACTTGCTGTGACCCATGGGCGATATTCGCCTGACGGACATAGCCCACCGCTGGCGGGTTCTTGAGCGCCGAGAGCGTCCCCAAGGTCGCCCGGCTTTGCGACTGTGCGCGCAAGGCGAGTTTGAGAAACCGCTCGAAGTTATCCGCGCATTTAGCGTTGATAGCACGCCGTGCAAGAGTGTTGAAGATGGCATCCAGCGTGTGGGCCTGAGTCGTGAGCATGGCATCGGCCCGCTTCAGGTCGCCGCCGCTGCTCGCACAGGTCTGTTCCTCCAGCGAAGCGATCAGGCCGTCCACGTTTAGGTGGTCGCCGTAGTAGGGCTTTCCGTACTCCTTGATCGTAACTGCGGCCTGCAACGTTGGCTGCAACACCGCGCGGGAGAAGGCGACAGCCTGATCTTCTCCAGGATTGCCAATGGCGGTGCTTTGGTTCGGATCACGGTTCTTGGTTAGCTTACGTTGGCTCGCCATAGGTTTTGATCGTCCATTTTGATGTGTCGATTAAGGGTTCCAGCACCGGAGGCCGGTTCCTGGATAATTCCTCGACTTGTCGCTGCCCCGCTGATGTTGGATTGAAAGGATTCCGCCAGCCACCCGTGAGTCGGCTCGCGTTCAGAATGCCGGTATTGACCGTGACCTTCTTATAGAGCGTATCGGCGATCTTGAGGTTCGCCACCGCCTTGCGCTCCGGATTTCCGTTCGGCAGTGCCTCCACAACATGCAGGGGTTGATCCCGCCCCTCAGCACAGAGGCCATGTCCACGTAACGGAGACCCTTTGCCTCCAGCGTCTCCACCAGCTTTCGTTTGTCGGCTGTCGGGACGAAGGGTTTCTGGCCCGGCGTGGCCGGAACCAATTCATCCCTGAAATACTTCACCAGCGTCGGCACAGAGACACCATCCCTCACCTGTGGGGCGATTTTGTCGAAAGGAACCCCCGCTTCTTGGGGCAACCGCGCCACCTTGGCGTGTTCCTTAAAGAGCCTCCTTTTTTTATGATTCTTATAGATTAAATACCATCAATCAACAACTTATGAATAACCATCCCATCGGCAGATTCCTACATCCAAACCGGACCGCAGTGCCTGCAGGTGGCTGGTGTTGCACCCGGTAGCTCTCATGGCTAATCGGTGACTTCAGCGGCCAGCTTGTGGCTCGAACGCCTCAGTGCCGAGACCTGGCGTCGAAAGGCTTTTGTTTCGCCTGAATACAACCCGTGCTTGAAGTTGTGTTGATTGCCGCGTAAGGAACCAGGGCGGGGGCCGGTGGACTTACCGCCGTGCATTCGACAGCGGCCATTCTTCATTGCTGCTGCGCGACAGGGCGTCCCTTTATCTGGTCTTCGCGCCACACCGTGGGCATCGCTGCATCGCAAGCCAACGATGCATGGGGTTTGAACCCTTGGTTTTCGCTCCCCCTTTAGCGTTCGACATTGCCCACCACCGCCTGCCCACCGGCTCTAATATTGACATGTTCGACGATCATCTTCTGCTGACCTTTGCCTCTATGCTTGTTCAAAGCATCCAGCAACCGCGTATAGGTTCTCGATAGCTTGCCTGCCTGGTTGAGGTAATCCTGCT
>Ga0209453_1000006_pt1 | contig 26140 bp, 27 predicted proteins | sample WorMetulBAHAMAS1_FD_187397 | JGI IMG/M metagenome (GOLD analysis project Ga0209453, IMG submission 187397) | Marine gutless worms symbiont microbial communities from Max Planck institute for Marine Microbiology, Germany - Olavius ullae BAHAMAS.1... | ecosystem: Host-associated > Annelida >...
CGGACAGTATTGGTGGAACCGCAATAAGGGCAGGTTGGATCTCCGCCCCATCGAGCCTGCTCAAGATGAACGATGCAAGCTACTTGCGTTGGAAACCGTTCGAGGATCTTTCCGATGTTCAAGGCATTTTGTCCTGCATGGGGCGTTTGACAGGAAAAACATAGCCAACTATGACGTAAAATATCAATATCTTAAACTAGGAAATTCCGAATTCTTTAGACCCTATACTGTGTTAGGGGTTTCAAAAGTAGATATCATCCGGTGTTCTCATGTATTAGATCATTTCTTTCCCTCTGAAATTCCATATATCTTGAAATTATATTATAAATACCTTAAAGAGAGAGGTGAGCTCATCATTGGCGTTTCAGATTTAGATATTGTGATCGAGAAAATTCAAGATAATTCAAGGAAATATTTACATTTTTGGGAACAAGATTTTGATCCTATTGCATTCGATTGCTTGTATAGTGCGTTTTATGCACCCCCATTACGAACGCGAATCAGCATTTGAAATATTATACCGTGTTTAAGGAGTTACCCCTTCAATCTCTTTTGGAAAGTGTTGGTTTTAAGCATGTCAAAAGATTTCGTTGTAAGACGATGGATGAAAATCATGGATTTGACGACGGTATGCTCAGTCCGTCGTCTTTGAATATGATATGCACAAAATGAGAACACTAAATGTCAGGTCCCGAATGATTTCGGACTTTCAGTCCAAGAGCAACCTATGCACTCTCAGTGCATAGTAGTTGAGTGCGAGCGTTCCCGGCCTGTCGAGGGTTAGAATTTAGGACGCCGGCCCCTGCCCCCTGACAGCTGCTATTCCCCAAACAGCCGCAGGCTGACCGTCCGCTCCCGTGGCCCGTCCAGTTCCACCAGCATGACGGATTGCCAGCGACCGAGGTCCGGACTCCCATCGATGATCGGGATTACCTCCGAGCTCCCGACCAGCATCGCCAGCAGATGGGAATGGGCATTCTCCGGTTCGTCGGGTGGACAATCCCGCAGCTCGATGTCGTTGTGCAGATAGGTCTCCCCCGGCGGGGCCAGGCGTGTGAAGAAGCCTCTGACATCCTCCAGCAGTCGCTCCTCATTCTCATTGATGGTGATGGCCGTGGTGGTGTGACGGGAGGTCACGGTCAGGAATCCGCGGGCCAGGCCGCTGTCCGCAATCAAGCCACGGATCTGCGGCGTGATGTCGTGCAGGGCGATGCCGGTGTCGGTCGAAATCGTGAGGATGTGGTGGATACTGATCATCGTGCGAATACAATATTATTACTCGTTCCCACGCGCTGCGTGGGAACGCGGAAGAGCGATTCTTTGCAAGCACTGTCCGGGGTCGGGGGTACTACCGGATGCACAATCGCGTCCGGCTTTCCCGCATGCGTATGCGCACCCTTTGATGGGCAGCCGATTGTCCAATCCGTTTCACGATGGGATCGGTGGCCCCGGCGGTTGGATCATCATCAATGAGCCGACAATTCACTTCCGGCCCGGGCGATCGGGTGGTGGTGAAGGGGGACGGTATCCTGGTGAATGGACAGCCGATTGAGCATAGCGCCCGGTTGGCAGTCGATGGCGCGGGCCGGCCCATGCCGCCACTGCCCACCGCAGGAGCCGTCCCGACCGGCTACGTCTGGCTGTTCTCGGACCATGCGCCGGAAACCTTGCGTTCCCGCGCGGCGCTGTCCACCTGGATTGGGAATCACGCGAACGGAGGATGAAAGATGAGCACCACGGCTTACCGAGATTTGGAGAACTTGCCGGAGCGGGCGATTGGTGAACTGTTCGATGGGCAGCTGCACGCGCAGTCCCGTCCAGCTTTCCCGCATGTGCATGTGCATTCCTCGATGGTAATTTCCGTAGGAGCACCGTTTCACAATGGCATTGGCGGCCCTGGTGGGTGGATGATCCTCGATGAGCCGGAGATTCACTTCACGCTGGATCTCGATGTTGCCGTACCGGACCTGGCGGGATGGCGGCGCGAACGTAAGCTGAAATTTCCAACCGGCCATAAAATCGAACTGGTGCCGGATTGGATCTGCGAGATCCTGTCGCCGTCTACCCGGAGCATCGATCGGGAAATCAAGATGCCGCTGTATGCGCGGTATGGTGTGTCATATCTCTGGTTGGTCGAGCCCATCGAGCACATCGTGGAAGCCTACCGGCTGAAAGACGGTAAATGGGTGGAGGCTGGCCTTTACGGCGGCGAAGACCAGGCCGCCATCCCGCCGTTCGACGCGGTGCCGCTCGATTTGGGCAGTTTGTGGATGCCCACTTAACTCAGCCGGAGGTTCGGAACATGCACTCGCAGTGGTGTAACAAAAACGAGCGTTAATGCAACGAGCGCCGGGAAGCCTGCCTGCTCTTGCTGATGGCCTTGCTCAAGTACACGGACCTTGCCAGCCTGCGAGTCGGCATCCCCACCCAGGACAGGTTCTTGAGTCTCACCGTGGACTATATCGGCAAGCAAACCGGCATGGGTCTGAAACGCACAGAGCGCGCCCTGGCCGATCTGAAAGCCGCCGGACTAGAAAACCTTGCCCAACCCCGCAAACGCCTTCCTGATGGCTCCTGGAAGGTCCTAGCAGCCGTCAAGGCCATATCCCGCCACCTGTTCACCCTGTTCGGCCTGGGGGGCATGCTGAAACGCGAACGTGACAAGGCCAGCAAGCGGCTAGCGAAAAAAGCCAGGAAGCGAGAGGGTGCCGGTCAGGCTCGGTTGACGTTGGCTTTGAAAGTCTTGGCTGGAAAGCTGAGCAGCAAGCCTAATCGTAAGCCGAAAGGCGACCTGGAATATCGCCGACGACGGGACATCAAGGCATTGGAACTCAAACAAGCCCACCCGCACTGGACCCGAGACCGGCTCATCGAGGAAGCCGAACGGTTGCTCCTTACCCCCAATCCGTGCCACCGCTGAAACGCTGCCGGTCAGGGGCCGAAAACGGCCTCGCCGCAGCGAGCTTCCGCGCGGAACCAAGCCCCCGCACCGCCGGAAATTGATCCATCGCCGGACTGCTCGCTTCGGAGCGAAAATTAAGTGCCGGTAAATTCTCCGTTAAGTGGCAGGCATTAATCAATAAAAAATCAATTCAGAATCAAGCAGTTAGAACCAAGCCCAGGAGATGCCACAAGAAAACCTTAGAAAGCCGCTGAGAGCCTTCCACAGTATCTTCAGGCAACAGAGACCACTAGCCGAATCGTGGCATTCGTCTACAGGAAAAAACCACTGTGGGATTTGCGAGGACCTGGGCTTGAAGCCAGGTCAGCGAGATTTGACATTCAGTGGCCTCCAGAATCCCGTCTTCCTACGATCCCTGTAGCTTCGGCATCCCTGCCTGCGCGCGCATCCCTGCGCTTGCCCAGCTGATAGCCGCTCTGCGGAAGTTTTGCGCCGGTTTTCCAGCGCCGGCGGAAGGGGGGGTCACGGGGCGGGGGGTCCCCATCCGGCGAGTTCCGAACAACTTCCTAAGTCCCCCCTCCCATCGGGGAGGATTTTCCCGAAACGCATCCCGGACATGACCGTGCCTTCCAGCGATCACGCGGCTGGCCTTGAGGACACTGCCTGAGAAGCTCTGAGAAGCCCTGTAACGGCTTCTCTGTGGCTCACAGGATTCTACCGGAACCGCCTCACAGGCGCTAACAGGACGGCTCCGGGCCATCAGACCAGGCAAGCGCAGGGATGCGCGCGCAGGCAGGGATGCCGAAGCTACAGGGACCGTAGGGAAACTTGATCTGGAAACCCCTGTCCGATCATGTCCAACCATCCCTGGAAGCCCACCCCAGCCCTCGCAAGACGCCCTAAACGTTCCTTTCCTGCCGAACCAATCCTCCAATCGATCCGACGGCTCGGGCGTTGCAGGTACGGCTCCTGAGCCATTGGGTTTACAACCGATGCCCTTTCAGGATGGAACTATAAAAAAACTTTGTTGTTACTCCGTAGGAGCCTCTAGCAACTGACGGGGGTGTTGGGTCGCAGTGTGGTAAACCAGGGGAAACGTGTGGGGACTTGCCCGGAGGCAAGTATCCACACGCTCGCGCAGCGATTTCCCCGGTTTTCCACACGGAGACCTTAGTGACCCGTTCCTGGCTGTTGGCATCGGAGCGTCCCGTTTTTTCCACAAGTTGGACGGGGTTAATATCGGTTGATATAGGTACCCTATCGGTTTGTCCCACCAAGTGCCCGTGGATAACTTGAGTTATTCCGGGGGGTTATGCACAGGGAAGCGTTTTTTGGCGATGGGTGGCGGGCTGTTGCGCAGGGTCAATCCTCGATCATCGCCGACGACCTTAGCGCGGGGGTGAAAAGCGAGGACTTGGCCTAGGACAACCCGGAATTTGTGTTTGAAGTGATCCATCCGGCCAAGCCCGGCTCCGAATTGTTCCTTGAGCGCGGCCCAGGCGACGAATTGAGGTTCACCACGTGGCACCCGGTGCAGCCGTTGCGCCAACCAGGCGTAGGTATCCAAGGCCATTGCCGAATGCGCGAGACCACTCAGAGCGTTCTCGTCGAGCGGTACGGCATGTTTTTGGAGGCTAGCGAAGTAGTCCTGGCTCAGGTAGAGCGTCGCAGGCCACAGGATGCGTTGCTTCTCGTCCTTGGCGAGCAGCAACTCGAAGGCCGCGACGATTTGGCTGTTTATCTGAAAAGCGCGGTCTTCCGCTGTGGTCATCGCCATGCGGATCGTTGCCGTGGCGAGACGGCTGATTTGCTCTTTGAATGCGTGAATCTCTGGTCCAGTGGGCGACCGCCTTTGGGTTTGTGGGAGAGGGCGAAATGATACGCTAAGGCGTGCGGCGCACAAATTTTGCCCAGACCCGGACCTCAGTCAAGATTCCTGCTGCGGTGGCGTTTGACGATGTCGGTAACGGTGTTTTTGCTGATCCTGGGCGATGTTGCCACAAAGAAATCAGTACAGGTATTGTTCATTGTCACTAGTTTATTGAAGATGTTTTTGAGTGCTTAAACAAAAACTCGTGTTTTTCTCCTGGTACAGAAACAACAATTTTTACGTTTCGGTGTTGATTGGAATTTGGGATTTTGTCACTAGTAATGTAACCACTGTGCGAACCGCTCGGCATGATTGTGGTTTTCTTAAGCATAGTGGAGCTAAGTGCATTTAACGATTGTTCTGTTCTCTGTCGAATAGCATTAATGTACGCTTGTGTTTTAGCATTGGCAGCGGTTTGTGCTTGTTGCGCTGCCGCTGCATCGTAGGTGTAACCAGAGTAAGAGCCGTAACCATGCGCACTGTTGCCAGAATTACCATAAGCATAAGCATTTACTGTACCTGAATGGTAAGAGTATCCAGCATTAGCAGCGTTCATCGAGTTTGCTACGTCATTTAACGCAGCCCCAACAACAGCCCAATCCTGTTGTCTTTTGACTTCTTCTATCAACTCATCATAAGTAAATATTCGATGCCGTATATCATCCACATACACTTTAATATTTTCCGTTGAAAAATTAAAAGGAGAATCTGTTCCATTGAATACAGTAATAACAAATGAAGGTCTTTTTTCAGATGAATATGTAGTTGATGATGGACGAACTTCTACAATAGAACGTTTTTTTGAAAGAATAGCCCCCACCCCTTCTTGAAAGACTGTTTGTTGTCCTTTCAATTCTATAGGATCTAATTGAAACGTGGTGGCACATCCTTGAATGGTGAGAAAAAAAACTAATGACAATAAAATTCTCATAAGAAATCCTTCCTACTTAGATATTTGCAAGTCTTCGTTCGGCACTATGACCAGAATGATCCAATGCCATTGATCAGGAATGGCTCAAGTTATCCACGTGTACTTCGTGGCATAACCCTATAGTTACCGCTGTTAGCACGCCTGACCTGTGGAAAACCGAGCCGCTTCGGAAGCCAAGGGCCTGGAGCCGTTCTGTAAACTCCCGTGCGGATAGCAGGGATTGGCGGATTAGTATCCAGGAACGAAACTCCTGGGGCACCATGCGAGGGTTGAGGCGGACGGCCAGGTCAGAGGAACATGGTCGTCCAGAGGCATTTGGATTCCGTTTTTCCTAACTTCCCTGTAGCTGCCGCCCCTTTCAAAACAGCTACGCAGTGCGGGGAGCACCGTCGAGGAAAGCACGCAAGCGCTGTCGCAGTGCGTCCTCGTCTTTCAATTTACATTCCCACAATGTAAGTACTGCCCAGCCGTCCGCTTCTAACGCTGCGACTTGTCCGGCGTATCGCCTGACATTCTTGACAATTTTAGCACGCCAATAATCAGCATTGGCGGCAGGCTGGCGTGCGCCGCGTTTACAATCGTGGCCGTGCCAGAAACAGCCATGCACAAAAATGACCTTGCGGCGTGAGCCAAACACAAGATCAGGTTTGCCTGGCAGGTCTTTTCGGTGCAGACGGTAGCGGTAGCCCATTTGGTGCAGCACTCGCCGCACCTGCATTTCAGGTTTGGTATCACGGCTTTTCACCGCGCGCATGGTGTTGCTGCGTTGGGTGGAAATCCAGGTCATGACCGGCGAATAGCAGTCGGGTCAGATTTCCGTTGCACTTTGCCATCACGGGTGATGCGCGTGATTCTAACGGTTTCCGAACGCTGGTGCGCAACATCAAAGCTAACGGAATTGATTTCCTCTGGCCGACAATCAAAGCAATCATTGAACGCCTGCAGGATTTGAATGTCCGCAAGTGCTTGCGGCTCAGGCGATGGATTGTTGCGCGGGCTGGGGATCGTTGCGGGCAAGAGGTAAAGGCATGGCGGTGGCAGAGAAAACGGGCCGACATCGATACGGCGCGTTTCATCCTCTGCAACTTTGGGGCAGGGTCGGCTCATGGTTCCGCACACCATATCCCAGATCACAATACCGTCAACGCGTTGTTCGCGGGAAATGATTTCCGCGCTTAACCGCGTGTGTATACCTGACCAAACATTATGACGCGGATCGGCTCCCGTATTGGTGCAAACGCTCCAGATTATGAACTCATGGGCATGGTGCGGGCGATCAAAGATATTAGTGTTGTTACCATCCAAACAGCCTTTCAATTCGATGATAGCCGTGCGTCCTGAATTAAGCGCCACAGCATAATCATGTCGATTAGCTTCACCGGCAGATTCCCAATCTGCAACGAAGCCTTGATACTGCATGTGGTTCAGGACGTGGGCGATAAACTCCCGCTTGGCGCGCATGGTCGCGGAAAACTGACCACGCACGCGCTCGATTACGCCTCGGAAGAGACCGCTATTGTAGAATTCATTTTCAGATAAGCCATGACCGCCAAGCGTGTGCGATTTAGTTTTCAGGGTTTCGGCAAATTCTTCGATTTTCTGGCGAAGTTCTCGGTTCGGTTTACAAGGAATAACGCTCATGCAGCGGCTCTTGTGCTGATCATTTTGGCAATCACAGGCTCGAAAACCTGATCCGCCAGAAAGCGAACAACGGGCACTACAACCCCATCACCGGTTAAGTGATATGCCTCGTTGTAGTTTTTAGGCAATTCGTATTCGTCGGGCAGTCCCATCAGACGCGCTGTTTCCCGGCTTGAAATCAACCGTGAACGCACCTTCTGGCCATCGACGACGATAATAAGCTGACGACTAGAACCGCCCGCAGGCGTTCTTAGGCATCCGGCTACATCATCAAAGCGCGCTTCCGCGCGTTGGACCTTACAGCCATTTGCATCTCGGCGGGTGCGCTTGTAAACACCGCCGACGATTTGGCGTCCCTCGCGTTTGGCCTCGCAGACTTTTTCTAAGTTAACATCACTCATCATGGAGAGGAGCTTGCGCGTTTCAGCAGGCGTATACCATGCAACGCTGCTCGGGTTGTCCTCGATCAGGTCAGACAACACCGATTTGCGTGCGGGCGGTTCCTGAACATTCCACCAAACCCATTTTTTCTGACTGGCTTTCGGCAGCGTGTTGTAAGCCATTTTTAGGGTACGGGTGTGGAACGTCCTAGTAGGGCCGTCACCGATGAGGCTGTTTGGGATCTCAATATCATCGTGGACAGCAATCACGAACAGCCTGGGGCGGGACTGCGGCACGAACAGCGCCGCGTCAACAATAAGGGCTCCATATTGATAACTACCATCGCGTAAGGCGCGACAAATGGCGGCAAAGTCTTTGCCGCCATGGGATGAAAGCGCGCCGCATACATTCTCAAGAACCAGAACGGCGGGCGCACGGCCTTCATCGTTGAGTTCGGCCATGATATTCCAAAACGGCCAGAAAGTGCCGGAGCGTTCACCTTTCAATCCGGCACCGCTACCGGCTAATGACAAATCCTGGCAGGGGAAAGAAGCCCAAACGAGATCAGCGATTTCTGGTAGCTGTGCGGTGGTTATGTCACGAACGTCACCGCACCACATTTCATCTTCGCCCCAGTTGTTGCGATAGGTGGCAGCTTTCTTCCGGTCTAAGTCATTAGAGAACAAGCATTTCCAGTGCAGGCCAAGGCCAGCGCGGGCCATACCTGCTCCGGCAAAGAACTCGTAAAAAGTGCTAAGAGCATGTGCCATTTTACGTCCCCCGGTTCCAGCCGACCTTTTCTATCTTTTTTTATTTCATCCTCTGGGATTATCGATTTTGTTTATATTCTACACAAAGCGAGAATTAAGACAAGAAAACCCTCAACTTTTATTCTTACTCAATTGATTTTAATATTTTTTTCATCTAACGCTTTTTACAAAGTCGAGTATTGAAAGAATTGAGTCATCCCGCGCCTGCGTCAAGAGTCGGGCTATCGGCTGGGCAAGCGCAGGGATGCGCGCTGCAGGCAGGGATGCCGAAGGCTATAGGGACATAGGGAAGCTGGATCTGTGAACCGCTAGACTGGCATGTTCGATGAGCCTGGAACTCAAGCCACGTGGCTCGCAGGATACCGCTGTGGTCTTTTTCCTGTAGACCAATGCCACGGCCCTTCCAGCGATTGCTGTTGTTTCAAGATACCGTAGGAAGCTTTCAGGGGCAGCCTAGAGGTTTCTTGGGGATCTCCTTAGCCCTTCTAGTTTGACTGCCTGGTCCTAAACTGATTTTTTGTTGATTAATGCCCGTCACTTAACGGAGGACTTACCGACACTTAATTTTTGCTCTGAAGCGAGCAGCCTGGCGAAGGGTCAATTTTTGGTGGGTGTAGGCTTGGTTCCGCGCTGAGAATCGCTGCGGAGAGGCGGTTTTGGCTCTGGTCGGCGGCAATTCAGCCGTAAATTAGCCGTGGCCCGGATCTGGGGTAAGGAGCATCCGTTCGGCTTCCTCGATGAGCCGATCTTTGGTCCAGTGCGGGTGGGCTTGTTTGAGTTCCAACGCCTTGAGGTCTCGTCGTCGGCGGTGTTCCAGGTCGTCTGGCGGCGTGCGGTTCGGTTTGTTGCTCAGCTTCCCGGTCAAGGCCTTCAGAGCCAATGTCATCCGGGATTGACCGGCGGCTTCTTGTTTCTTGGCTTTTTTCGCTAGCCGCCTGCTGGCTTTGGTGCGTTCGCGTTTCAACATGCTCCCCAGGCCGAACAGGGTGAACAGGTGGCGGGATATGGCCTTGACGGCTGCTAGGCCCTTCCAGGAGCCATCAGGAAGGCGTTTGCGGGGTTGGGCAACGGTCACTAGCCCGGCGGCCTTCAGATCGGCCAGGGCGCGTTCTGTGCGTTTCAGCCCCATGCCGGTTTGCTTGCCGATATAGTCCACGGTGAGACTCAAGAACCTATCCGGGGTAGGAATGCCGACCCGCAGGCTGGCGAGGTCCGTGTATTTGAGCGAGGCCATCAGCAAGAGCAGGCAGGCTTCCCTACGCTCGCTGCGTTGTTGGCGGCTGCTGCCATTCGCTAAATCGAGGGAGGGGATGATCTGGCGCGGGTTGTCGTAGTAGCTCTTGAGCCGAGCCATGAGCCGCGTGAGCACAAGGGGAATGCCGCCCTTGCCGGTCTTGGGTGGCTTCGGTAGCGTGAGCCTGGGATTCTGCGGATCGTGCCCGCAGAAGTTGCCGCCTAAATTTTCACGCGGTGCGTAGGGCCTGCCCACGTGGTCCCCTGTTCAGCAAGCGGGGAGCGGGCAGTCGTTACTTCCCAAGTCCCCGTGATTAAGACCTTGCAACAGGGGATTCGAGCAAGTAGGATTTTCATCGACCGTTGCTGCTCTAACACTGTTACGGTTACTTAACCCGCGTTGGGATGTAGTCCCCGGCGCGGGTTTCTCTATTTATGCCTCGAAATTAGCGAGTGTTTCGGGTCCGGGCATCCCTTCCCGGGGTAATGGGTGATGACAGTAGTCTGTCAGGTTACCACGGTACACGCTCGTGCGTAATCCGCAGCCGTTTCCAACTTACCCTCGATGCTGTGCCCCATGGCGGCAGTCAGAGCGTGGCCTCTGAGCCACAAAGAGGCGTTCTAAGCCGTCCTCTCGGAGTACCCCAAGCCCCCTTGGGCCCACGGTCCACGGAAAGCCTCTACAGGCTTTGTGGCTAGCGCATCGATGGCTGGATTCTGTCAGGCAAGGCCCGGAGTCGCGTTACCGCCAGGGCCGTTTGTCGTCTTGGTGTTTTGGTAAAGAAGTCTGATGGGCTACGGGCTTTGCCATCGGCAGGGAACACAATCAAGACCTTCCCTTTCAATTCGGCATTTTCGGTCGCGCCGGTCCGGGTTTCCCACATATCCAAGAATTGCCACCGGCTGTAGGTGCGGTTGCCCAGCGATGGATCGGCTAGCCAGACGGTCGATTCGTCGATCCCTCGCAGCACGGAGAAATGCTCAGTCTTGCGGTGTTTCAAGTACACAATCACAGGCATTTTGAGTTTGGTTAGTTGCTCGTAGTCAGCGGAGAAACCAGCACCGTAAAAACCGAATTTCGCCAACGCACGGCGCATATCCTCAAACGAAGCCATAAAGTCGCCCGTATCCATAGCGGCTAACAATTGCTCCTCGGTAACGGCCTGCCCGTAGTGCTCGTTGAGCACGGTTGCGAGGGATGCTGCACCACATGAATAGTCCAGGTCTTGCTTTACCACGCGCTCATCACGTAGCGTTTTCCAACTCTTGACCTTTATTGATCACTGATAGTGATGGGCCACCGAGATATGCGCGCCCATCATCAGCCAAGGCGTTAGACAAGATCGAGCACAACAGGAGGCCGCAGATCATGCGGAGGAATGGACGGGTTGCTGTGTTCATTGCTCGTCTCGGATTTTTGCTGCGATCTCGAATGGTCTGGACAGTTTTCAACTTCGCAATATGAGGTGTAGCTCTCCTTGCATTCCTTTAGACATTCTTTGTGTTCTTTATAACAAGTGTTTTGGCACCCGATTAATGTAATGAATAGCACGGACGCCAGCGCGAGGGAAGTTTTATTGTTCTTTTTGTTGTTGTTTTCTTATATTGTGGGCAAAGAGTATAGGACCGTTGTGTACATATGAGAGAGTAAGGTCCCATTTAAACCCCAAGCACGCATGGCGCGTATGTATCAAAAACAAACCGTGAAATGGCATGAGACCCCTTCGCCGTTAAGAACGCAAAACCTAAAAGCAGAAGCCCTTTCGGAAGACTTCGTAAAGAATATTCATTGAATGGTAGTCGGTTATAATCAAAACGGAAAATTTTCGGGACAACAAACCCGAAATAGATGGCCCACGTAACAGCAAAGAAAAAGAGCGAAAACCCAAACCTTAGCCTTTCAACAGAAATAGCTGCTCCTAATTGATACATTGTTATGTCGGCGGCAAAAAATAAGCATGCGGCTGCTGTTATGATTGCAATAGCACGGTACATCTCGACTTCATCGGAATGGCTGCCCCGCGCTTTCGACCTTCTTATCCATATATACCCCCCCCCAAAAAATGAAACGAAACCTATACTAGCGACAACAAAAGTCAACACGACCGGATATAAGTAAAGTATAGTTTCCATTCCTCGTCCTCTGGTATGTGCTATTCGGCTTGCAACGATGGGAGCAATAAACCATCAGTTGCAGATTTATTGCTCCCGGTTGCCCTGATTATTAACGACGCCAATGCGCGCTGGCGGTCGTGGCTGTGGCCGTGGCTATCCTGCCCACAATGCCTGATGGGACAATTGACTTAAAAGCTGGCATGTGTTCTTCAGGCATAGCCGCCAAGAAATTGTTTACGGGTTCAAGTGGCAGGCTATCCAAAAAGTCCGCCTGCGTGGTGTCTGGCGCGACGTCCGATAAAACCCTATTAAAAGTATTTCTAGGAATATCGGACAAAAATTGCCGTAGTCTGTCTTGTGGGAGCGTCGCCAGAAGACCAACCAAATACCTGTTGGCATCGAATTCCTCCGAACGCGCCGACACCGGTTGCGCCGACATTGGTTCTGGGCTACTACCCCCCGATCCGCCTCCTCCCCCTCCAATAAGTTCAGCAACTGCCCTATCAACGAGGGTAGCCGCATGATCGACGGCTTCCCATATGGACCAGTCGTTTTCCCACATTATTTCCTTCAACGAACCAAAGGAGTAGTCCGCTCCAAAACCAAGGCCGTAGCCTATGGCGGGATGTGTAGAGGCAAGCCCAATTAGACTATAGGCCATTAATTGTGAAGCTGATATCTGGTATAGCGTTCTAATATCACCGTAATTACCTCTGTTATTTACATCAATTCCAGTTTCGAGCCAGCCATAGGATGCCCCCCAAAAGAGGCGTCCTAGCCAAGAGATGTTAAACGGCCAAACCGCTCCTTGAGTTTCCCTCATTTCCTGTTCGGAAAGGAGCGCCAGTTCCATCGGCTCCCCGTCATTCTCAAACGCCAGGGCCATATCGCGCTCGAAGCCTGGATACGGCATCTTCCCGAAAGCCGGGCTTGCTATTGCCAGAGCAACGGCACTTGCGATAGCGGTTTTACGTAAATTCTTCATCTTCGGATATCTCTTGTAAAGCAAGGTGGGTGGTCAGAAAGTATGCAACCAATCGAGCTTCAGATTTGAACCTCTGGTGCCTGAGACATTCGACGAAAAGGTCACATTGAGAATGTTGTCATCGGAAAAGCCGTAATCCACACCAAGTTGTAAATCGGTGTTGGTTTCACGATATTGACGCCTGTCGGTGTGCCAGGGCCATGTATTCGTCCAGCGTACCCCGGTATTGAGCGTGACGCGATCATTAACAGCAAAGGCGACCGATGGGTTCAAAGCAAAGGTATTGCCTGGATCGATGGTCGTCTCGCCATCCTTGCGCGGTAAGTTGAGGCCGTAGTACCCCGAAAACACGAAAACGATTGGATCAATCGATTTGTACGCGGTCAACCCGGCAGCCCAGGACTTGAGCGCGTAGGTGCTATCTTTCCCTCGCTCGAACAGGGCTCCCTCGACAAATCCGATCAGCGCCGGGGTCTCGGTGTCTTTTTTGAACTGGTAGCTTGCTCCGGCCCAGGTATCCAGGAAGTGGGCGTTCGACTTCTCGCCAGCGGCCGTGCGAATGTTGCTGTATAGGCCGCTCCCTCGGGCGTAAATTTCCGTTTTACCCGTGAGACCATAACGCAGGGTTGCGGTGCCGACTAAGGTATCGCTATTTAAAAACCCCATGGTCGTGCTGTTACTGTATGCCAGCGATAGGTTCAGTTTCAGCTTTCCCTTATCGGTCAGGAGGCTCTCGACCACCAGCGGCAGGTCAGCTTGCGCTACCGTGCCAAGTGAGCAGAGCATCACGGCAAGCATGGGCCTGAACCCCTGCCGCTTGGGCCTCAAGTGCTCAGTAGATCGGACGGGAAGATTCCAACGGGTATGCGGAATCGGCACACCAAAGGTATGATTGGCGCTAGCCATTGCCGGACCTCTGTGGTAGGTCGGTGGTGGTTAGGTCCAGGGTGCGTTTTACGGACGCGCCTTGGACCGTCTATTCGTTCGATAGGATATTGAATTTCCCGCTACCCGTTACTCATGCCCTCGTCGGCGTATGTCGCATGAGGAATGGATAACGCTCAGTAGGGACGAGCGAGACGGGTACAGAGGGGATATAATCGGCGTCAGCCATGGCCTAACCTCGTTATCAGGTTGGTTGTGGTTAGGGCCTTGATGCGTGGGTGAAACGCGTCAAGGCCCGGTTCATATCGGACCAGATATGGCCTAACCTCGTTATCCGGTTGGTTGTGGAACCTTGGCGCGCGGGTGAAACGAGCCAAAATCCGACTGTCTATTGAACAGGCTATCCAACTAACCCCACGGCGTCAATTGCTTTCAATCAAGCCCCCTGGTGATTATCGGGGGTACGTGCCGGAATCCTTCGATTCGCGTTACGTCGGGCCGGTCAGGCGTTCCACCATCGGGAGCGCCGCGATACCGCGTCATGTTACGAAAAGCAGCAAGGAAACTCGATACGTAAATCTTGGTCAGCTTGTTGTATTCGGTTTACCTTTTCTTGCGGATTTGCGGATTTGAACGGCGGCAGGTTTGGGATCACTTCGCTGCGCTTCTTTCGGTTTGCTTTCCGGCGCAGGCTCAGGTCCAAGCTCAGGCGGCAGCTTGAAAGCACGTGAGGGAACGATAGAGAAGATGGCGTGCTTGTAGACCAGGTGAAGGGCGGGGCTTTTCAGCAAGACGGCATACTGGTCGAATGACGCGATCTGTCCCTCAAGCTCGATCCCATTCACCAGAGAAACGGACACCGGGACTTGCTCCTGACAGAAGGCGTCGAGGAGCATGTTCTGGAGCTTCTCTCCTCTCAACATAACAGCATCTCCTGATTGGCGTTGCGGTACCCGGATGCTCGATCCGAAGTCGGGACCCGATTTTAGCCCTAATCAGGCACCATGCCTGATCGATTAGAACTGGCGATCTCACATTTTGTCGGTGGACGAACGGAGAAAGCGCCTCGGCCAGCGCCGCCAAGCCATTACGCCAAAGTTAACCGATCCGTTGGCGGTTAGCCTCTGGGGTTGGAAGCCCGGTAGCGGTAAGTCCTGGTCTTAGTAGGAATCATACCTGGTCATACTCGGCCAGGTGCCGTTTCTGTTCCCGGAGAGCACGCGACAGTTCGCGTAGCAGCCGCCAGGTGCCGCCCTTGTATGCGTTTTGAGAGACCGCCCTCTTACCGGCTTCGGTCTTCGGCCCCGTTGATTTCTCCCACGGTCGCCATTGCCGGATCAGTTCGCCCTGGCGTGCACGTCGTTCCGGGGTCCAACCGTTTGCCATCGATCTGCTCCAATAGTTCGTTTTTCAAATTTTGATTTTCCCGCGCTCCCGCGCACGGGGTATCACCCGGAGCGGCTGATGCGTTGATCACTTGCTGTGGCCCGTGGGCGATATTCGCCTGATGGACATGGCCCACCGCTGGCGGGTTCTTGAGCGCCGAGAGCGTCCCCAAGGTCGCTCGGCATTGCGACTGTGCGCGCAAGGCGAATTTGAGAAATCGCTCGAAGTGATCCGCGCATTTAGCGTTGATAGCACGCTGTGCAAGATTGTTGAAGATGGCATCTAGCGTGTGGGCCTGGGACGTGAGCATGGCATCGGATTGTCTCAGGTCGCCACTGCGGCTCGTTTGGGTCTGTTCCATCATCAAAGGGACCAGGTCGTCCAAGTTTAGGTTGTCGCCGTAGGACTTTCCGTACTCCTTGATCGTAGCTGCGGCCTGCACCGCTGGATGCAACAAAGTGCTGGTGAAAACGGTAGCGTAATCTTCTTCAGGAGAGCTATCAGCGGTGATCTGGTTCGGATCACGGTTCTTGGTTAGCTTACGTTGGCTCGCCATAGGTTTTACTCGTTCATTTCGATGTGTCGATTAAGGGTTCCAGCACCGGAGGCCGGTTCCTGGATAATTCCTCGACTTGTCGCTGCCCCGCTGATGTTGGATTGAAAGGATTCCGCCAGCCACCCGTGAGTCGGCTCGCGTTCAGAATGCCGGTATTGACCGTGACCTTCTTATAGAGCGTATCGGCGATCTTGAGGTTCGCCACCGCCTTGCGCGCCGGATTTCCGTTCGGCAGTGCCTCCACAACATGCAGGGATTGATCCCGCCCCTCAGCACAGAGGCCATGTCCACGTAACGGAGACCCTTTGCCGCCAGCTTCTCCACCAGCTTTCGTTCGTCGGCTGTCGGGACGAAGGGTTTCTGGCCCGGCGTGGCCGGAACCAATTCATCCCTGAAATACTTCACCAGCGTCGGCACAGAGACACCATCCCTCACCTGGGGGGCGATTTTGTCGAAAGGAACCCATTCCTCCTGGGACAACCGCGCCACCTTGGCGCGTTCCTTCGCGGTTGGGGCAAACGGTTTGCGCCCAGCGCCGGGGTGGGGGCCACCATGGATTTGCCTCCACCTATCTTGCAAAAATTTTGATGGAAAGAAACCTTTATATAAGGTGATCTTATATTTGGTCCGCCTTGGTCCATGTTGGTCCACCCCAATTTTGTTTAAGGTGGACCAAAAACTTTACCTTAAATATCAATCTGATATAACAATTTAGGCTAACTTGGTCCACCTGGTCCACCCTATTTTTAAAAAAGATATTTAGGTAGTAGAAAGTAGAGATATACCCTACTTATATAATGGGATATATAGACACGATAGGCATAGTGTGTTGCTGGATATCCATATCCCTATAAGAAAGTTCACGATATGGGGCGGACCAGTGGACCAACCACAGTAACCTACTGAAAAATAATCTGTTTTCCTGGTCCACGCAGTGGTTTAGGGTGGACCACCCCCCGGACACCGGTGGACCACTATGAGGTCCTCAGATGGAGCATATTGTCCTTTTTGTCTTCATAGAGTTCACAACCGCCTGGTAGATGTGTGAACAGAGGGATATTTATTCCCTTTTTATTACACCTGCCTTGACCATTTTCATTAATGATAGTCCTTGAATGCTTGCAGTTAACGCAAAATTTTAAATCTGCTTCTGTTGGTTTCTGTTGATCTAACACGGCTTCTGTTGTTTTGGCCTCCGCGACCCCTTCAGAAGGGAGATAAATCCATGGTCGATAATTAGGATTGTCTGAGAAATGTCCTCTGGGCGCTCTTTTCTTTTTATATTTATTCTTAATCATAACAGTACCAATCTGTGTTTTTAGGTATTGCACATGGCTAGCCTTCTTTGTCTCAACAAGATACTGAGCGCATTGTTCATTCGTGAATCCATCCTGGTTTTTGAACGCGAATTCCATAATCGCTTCCTCTAACGGTTCTTCTGTGCGGTACTCGTCGCGGAGTTCGTCTGCGATCACCAGTGCCTCTTTCGATAAATTGAAGAATGTCTTCTCGATCTCTTGCTTTTGGAGCCATGCCAACGCTTCCGCGAACCATCGGTCCTTGTTAGCCTTGATGAAATCGAAATCGACCTTATCCAATATTTGAAGCGGTAAGAACCGAGTGTTCTCACCAGGATCATTCAAGAGTCCTTTGGCAGATTGGTTGCTTGTACCGACCAGGATACAGCTTCTTGGGTGCCGCTTCGGCTCGCGGGCGTAAGGGTCTCTAATATCGTCATATCGGGAACTGATAAACTGTTTAAGCTCTTCGGCCTCCGCCCGCCGCAGCACATCCATTTCTCCTAATTCTGCGATCACATAATCCCGCAACAACTGCAATGTGTCTTTACTGCCCGGCTTTATGAATTCATCGGTAACCCACCTATCGCCCACCAGAGCTTTCAGGCTTGCCGACTTCCCGATCCACTGCCGCCCAATCAGAATCGGCACCAACCGAAACTCGCAGCCTGGGTGCATGATGCGGGCAACGATTCCCTTGATGAGTAGCTCGCCAACCTCGCGGGTGTAGGCGTTATCGACTGTAGACCAGCCTTTCGGCATGACCTCATGAAGCCGCTTCGTGCCATCCCACGGAGGTAGTGACTTAAGCCAATCAACCAATGGGTTATATGCGTTTTCTGCCGCTACATTCTTGATTTGTTGCGCTATCAGGGAGGCCCCGAACTGAAGTCGATTTTCTGAGAACCAGACTTGGACTGCGGATATATCCTCGTCTGTCAGACTGCGTGTTTCTGTCCATTTTATTTCCGAGGCAGGAATGGCTTTGGTAACCTCTACCCGGCAAGTCTTTTCATTAAGTCGGAAGGTTCCTTTTATATCGGGGTCATTGCATAAATACAATTTCAAGTTGAATGCACTGTTAAGCTCGTAAGGAAAACCCGCTCTGCTAGAAGCACATTGTAGTTCCTTCCGCCATTCATAATCCTTTTCTGTTGTGTTTTCGCTTTTCTTGTAATTGTCCACGATTTGGTTATGCCGACGAAGCTTCTCCTCTTTCCTTTCTTTTTCCCTAATTGGTTTAAGTTTCTTCTGCAGCGCCTCATCAAATACTGTTGATCGGCATATTTTTTGGGCTAAGACTTCTTTACGAAGGTTTTCACAAAACGTCGTTCCCCCTTCCTTTTCACGCCGCAAAGCTACCAGTTCCATAACCCCGTCACTAAGAAGTTCATCGGGCGTTAAGCTGCCAGCCTCCAATTTATCCACTATTTCTTCGAGAGGGTCGCGGATTTCTTTTGCGTTTTTGATGATTTCAAGAATGGGGTGGGGAGGGTCATTTGTTATTAAATTTGTTTCATCATCACCGACATGGTTATAGGTTTCTTTAGCCGTATTAATGAGATCAAAAACAGAATGATCGCCTGTTGTTTCCGGCACAAGCAGATCCTTTGTTGATAAAGTGGTCGCTTTTGATTCCTCAAATTTTATGCGTTCAATTAAGGAACATTCAGACAGAGGGTCATGTAATATATCGTTGAAATCATTGTGTGGTGGCGGCCACGCTATAAACACCTTTCGTCTTTCGTCCTCGACCCAACGCTTGGCAGCGGCACTCGCTGCCTTCTCGCCAGTGTCGTCCGCTTCCCCTTTCGATATGGATAGATCGTTGAAGTCCACGGACTCCCCCTCGTCTGCCGGTGGGATTGCGAGATAAGCCCCTACAGATCGAGCCGCCTTGGTCGCCTGCTCCACGCCGGGGTTCCCTTTGCCCTCGGCCGCTGTCTTGCTGTCGTTGTCGGCACAGACCGTGATCCGTGCGTTTGGATACCGCTCGCGGGTCAGCACCGCCACTGGCTCTAGTTTGTTGGCACCGAAAGCGACGACCGTGGGGTGTCCGGTCGCCTCATGGATGGTGGCAGCGGTGGCAATGCCTTCCGCGATGCAGATCGTCTCCATGCCTTCGGTGTTGCCAGAAAGGTATTCATCAGGGCCGCCGATCATAAAGTGGCGGTCCTCGCTAGTTGCCCCTCCCGGCAGGAACCGCTTCTCGAATTTCCCGTCCCGCTCGTAGATTCTCTGTAATGACGACAGCTTGCCGTCGCGGTCGTAGACGGGAGCCAATAACTCTCCATTCGCGGTCGCACGGAGGTTGTGAGGCTTGATGCGCTTACATTTCAGGTAAGGATGCATATCGAGCGCGGGCGATGCTCGACCCCACATATCCTGGGCTTCCGCTGCCGCCCTTTCATGCTTCTCGGTTTCGGTTTCTTGTCGCTCGATCCTTGCTTGTTCTGCCTGCTTCTGGTACTTCCTTACCTGCTGCGGTGATCTAGCCTTGCTATCGACGAACCATGTTTCCTTTAAGCCCGTAGAGTGGTCGCAGATGACGCCGCCTTTAAGATCTTGGAACAACCGGCACGATCCGGCGGTATTCCGTGGGCCTTTTCCCTGGCCGGGGAAGCGGGTCCACTTTCCGGGTTCGATTACCTCCGGCGGTTCTAGGCCATAGGACTGGATGGCGTCGCGGAATCTGTCCACGACTTCATGGAGGGGAAGTTCAGACATGGCGCTGCCCTCCCTGCTGACCGGGGTGGTCGGCAAGTTTTGACGGGCAGGTGCGACAGATTTTGACGGGCAGGCAGGACGAGTCAGGAATGGGGATAGACCCCATCTCTGCATAGGCCGCTGCGTACTCTACGAGGTTATCTGTGCGGGATTCGATCTGCGGGACTTTGATGTCCATGGAAGATTCTCCACTGAGAAGGAGAACCCATAAACATCAACGAAAAAATAGTGCATAGGCAGGAGAAAATATGTATAATTTTTCTACTGAAACTGAGAATTTCGTTGATATTCATGGATTACTCCTTTCTCGGTTTTTAGTGTGGGAGATAATAAGTTACAGTCGCTAAGAAAATTTCAGATTTTGCCTGGAACCGGCCATGTCAATGGCCGGTTTTTTTGTGCCTCCTAGTTAGTGCTAGTTACCACTTGCTGTCGCTGTTCGGTGCGTCAAACTGGCGGCGAATCTGTCCGGCTCCGACGAACTGCGACAGGAGCCGATAATTCTTCTGCTCAAACCTGATTCGTCCCGCGATGATGGCGGGATGGATTTTCAGCTCATTTGCTAGGCTGAGAAGACCGATTGCTGTCGGACTATTACGCATATCGGTTGCTTCCCAAACCTCGCTCGGGATGAGCGCTTCTTCCGCCCATTCGTCGGCTTGCGCTTCCCTAGGGTCTTCCGGTCTCCCGTCTGACTTGCGCAGCGTCAGATCGTCAATGAAGGCGTCGCTTTCGCTGCCGTTTAGGTGGCGGCCAACATGCGCTAACTCATGCAACAGGCAGAACCAGAAATTATCGATTCTGTCATAGCGCAGAGTGAGCCCGATCACTGGACGCCCATCCTGGAGCCGGAGTGCCGCGCCGTCGAGATAGGTCCTCGGCAGATGTGGCAGGATGACAAGCGGGATACCGTGTTCCTCCAGCAAATCTTTTGCGTGCCTCGGGCCATCCCCAAGCCTGCTTAATTGCGCGACCTGATTGAGAAAGTCCAATGTGACGACGCCAGGCTCGTAATTCGCCACCGGAAGCCTCTCGTTTGCTGTCGCCATCACCTGCCAACACCACGCCTTAAGCGCGTAGGGGTCAACCTTGGCGTTAATGCGTCCCTGATCGTTCTTCCGGTAAAGCGCAGGGGCATTGCCTCCTTGCGCCCGGTCGATTAGACCTCGTAGCAGTTCCTCGCCGCGTCCTGCCAGGTTGGGGCCATCCGGTATCCATCCGCGCTTCACCATGACCTTCAACGGGAAGCGGTCCCAACGCATCCCGTCCGTTGACTCGTTGGAGGGCATCGGGGCGGGCACCGGCTCTCGAAGCAAGATCTCTGCTGGAATTCCTAGGTGCTTATGAAGTGCCCTTGCCATTGGCATGCTAAGCCCGCGCTTGCCCAAAAGGATTTGATACACCCCCGATTGGCTTCCGATGTAAGGGATTAGGTCACGTGGGTTTAGACCCCTTTCTTTCATGCACGCCTTGATTGCTTCAAGCGGAGATTGGTCAACTTCTCTTTTTATCGATTCTTGATGTGCCATATAAATCCCCATGTTAGATCACATCAGAAATGTACGCCTTTTACATTGTTCAGTCAAGGGTCTCGGATCGGATGCCAGGGTATCTGATTTTTTGCGTAATCCTTCAGATAAAATACATAAAATCAATTAGTTAATATTTTATCATATTATATACTTGTATTAAATCACGATAAAATCGTATGTCGTGACCTGTTCGTTTTTGCAAGCGCCAAGCTTGCAAGCGCAAGGATACGTGCGCAGGCAGGGATTCCGGAGCCTACAGGGATCGTAGGAAGACGGGGCGTGGAGGCCACCAGGACGATATGTCCCGCTTGCCTGGCCTCTAGCCTCGCGCCCTCGCATGGCCCCGCAGTGTCCCTTCCTGTAGACCTATCCCCGACGCTGGCAGCGACTGAGGCGGTTGAAAGATGCCATAGGAGGCCCTCAGCGGCTCTCTATAGGCTTTCCGCGATCCTTACTGAGCCTTTGTGGGTGGCCGCTTGGAGTGTGCCGCTGCGCCTGCCCCCTCCTGGCGTGGTACCTCGGCGGCAGAATGTGCCCCTGCGGAAGTTATCCACCGATGGGGGATCGATAGCTATCTCAGTGGTTTGGGGGAATCCACGGGTCTTCTGCGGGCTTGCTAGCCACTCGGCAATACCTCACCGAAGACGCTGCGGCCAGCGCCGCCGTGAGACCGCCACGCCAATCGATCAGGCATGGCGCCTGATTAGGGCTAAAATCGGGTCACGACTTCGGGTCGAGCATCCGAGTACCGCAATGACAATCAGGAGACGCTGCTATGTTGAAAGGAGATAAGCTCCAGGAGACGTTATTCAATGCCTTGTGCCAGGAGCAAGTCCCGGTGTCCGTGTCCCTGGTGAATGGGGTTGAGCTTGAGGGACAGATCGCATCGTTCGACCAGTATTCCATCTTGCTGGAAAGCCCAGCTCTGCACTTGGTTTACAAGCACGCCATCATCCACCTCGAACCCTCACGTGACTTCAAGCTGCCGCCGGAGCTTGGACCTAAGCCTGCGCCCGAAAGCAAACCGAAAGAAGCGCGGCGAAGTGGTCCCAAGCGTTGAGCCGGCTGTGCTCAACTGCTTACCCGGACTCACCTACTGCTCAGTAGCCGCTGTCCCGCTTCTTTTGGAGACCCGTCGCCATTCGGATATTCGTATAGCGTCGTTCTCGTGATGTTTAGGTTTTGAGCGACCACTGTCGGCTTGCTTTCCCGGTCGGCAAGCGCCGACATTGCCAGAGTGAGCTTTTCCCGCGTCATCTTGCGTGGTCTCCCACCCAAGCGGCCTCTCGCGCGTGCGGCTGCAAGTCCGGCGCAAGTACGCTCCCGGACCAATTCGGCCTCGAATTCGGCCAGGGCGGCGAAAATCCCGAACACGAGCCGCCTATTCGCGGTCGTGGTATCGATTTGAGCACCGGCCCCCGTTAGCACCTGTAAACCGACCCCGCGCCGGTTCAGGTCTTCCACCACCTCGACTAGATGCTTGAGGCTGCGGCCAAGGCGGTTGAGCTTCCACACCACGAGGGCGTGGCCTGATTGTAACGACTTCAAGCAAGTCACCAATCCTGGCCGGTCATCCTTGCGCCCGGAGCCGAGGTCCGAGTAGATGCGCGCTGCCTCAACCCCAGCTTCCAACAAGGCATCACGCTGGAGATCGAGGACTTGGCTGCCGTCGCTTTTCGAGACGCGGATATACCCGATTTTCATATCAACCACGTAAGAAAAGATAAACAGAAGACAACAAGCTGACTAAGATTTACGTATCGAGTTTACTTACTGCTTTTCGTAGTATACGGGGTGGGTTTTGTGGTCGCAAGGAAAACGAGCGTTTAGTGGACAGTCTGATCGGCCATTTGTGTACTGGACGGCTCAAGAATCTCAAACAGCTGGTAAGCGCAGGGATGCGCGCGCAGGCAGGATGCCGAAGTCTATAGGGACGTAGGATGACGGGATCTGGAGGCCACCGGCTGTCATGATCCCGCTGGGCCAGCTTCCTGCCCAGGCCCTTGCAGAATCCCACAGTGGTCTCTTTTCCTGTAGACCAATTTCCCATGATCGATCCAATGGCTTGGGCGTTGCAGGTATGGCTCCTGATCCTTGGGTAGTGGTAAACCTTGGTCCTTTCAGGTTTGAGTCAAGAAAACCTTGTTGTTACTCCGTAGGAGCCTCCAGCAACTCTGGAGCCTGCGGGTCGCAGTGTGGGAAACTAGGGGGAAAGTGTGGGGACTTGCCTCTAGCAAGTGTCCACACGTTCGCGTAGCGATTTCCCCGGTTTTCCACACGGAGAACCCTTTAACCGTTCCTGGCTGTCGGTACCTGTCAGTACCGCGGCGCTCCGGTTTTTCCACAGGTGTGCCGAGGTTAATATCGGTGATTATAGGTATATATCGGTTTGTGCCACAAAGTACACGTAAATAACTTGAGTTATTCCGGAGGGTTATGCACAGGGAAGCGTTTTTTAGCGATGGGTGGCGGGCTGTTGCGCAGCGTGAGTCCGCGATCATCGCCCATGACCTTGGCACGGGGATAGAAGGCGAGTACCTGGCCTAGGGCCATCTCATCAAGCGGCACAGCGTGTTTTTGGAGGCTGGCGAAGTAGTCCTGGCTCAGGTGAAGCGTCGCAGGCCACAGGACGCGCTGGTGCTCGGTTTTGATGAGTAATTCAAAGGCCGAGACGATTTGGCTGTTTATCTGAAAAGCGCGGTCTTCCATGGTCGTCGCCGTGCGGATCGTTGCCGTGGCGAGGCGGCTAAGCTGTTCCTTAGTAAGCCGTGATCTCCCATCCATTGGGTGTGTATCTTTGGATGCGCTGGACGAAGGCCGTGAAGCTGTTTTCGACGTCTATTTCCGGCGATCCCGTCTTGAGTGCCTCGGCGTTCAGGTGGGCCAAAATCAGACAGGATTAGAGAAAACTATGAAACAAAATAAAGAATCATTTGGCATACAAAAACAATCCAAATCGAAAAAGTATGTCATTTGGAACAACAAAGGTGGAGTCGGAAAAACTACTTTAACGTATCTCCTGTCTACGGAGTATGCAAAACAGAGAAAAGACTGCAATATTATTGTGATAGATATGTGTCCTCAAACAAACATATCTGAAATGCTTCTCGGAGGAAACGGGAAAGGTGAAGAAAACCTTGAGAAGCTATATGAGGGAGATAAGCATATCGCAGCCTACATAAAGGCTCGGTATGACAAATCCAGATTTTCTAAGATTGGATCTGAGTCAAATTATTTTATTAAAGTATTAAAATATAATCAAAACTTGAAAGAAAATATATATTTGTTGCCAGGTCATAATGATCTTGATTTGTGCGTACAGCTTATAAATTACTTGGCGAGCGCTCCAGAAAAACGGGCTTGGTGGCATAGCCGAGCGATTCTTATAGATTTGATTGCGTCATTTGAAGACGCAAACAGCAATAAAGAAAATATATTTTTTATTGATTGTAACCCAAGTTTCACGCCGTACACGGAGCTTGCAATACTCGCATCCAATAGGTTAATTGTTCCTTGCACAGCTGATGCCGCATCAATAAGGGGGTTAAGGAATATATTAAGATTAGTATATGGTAAAGGCGAGGAAGACGATAATCCTTTTTTCGTATTTTCGACCTCGTGTGATAGGGAGGGATTCGATATGCCAAAAATACATTCTGTGATCCAGAACAAATCAAGGTCTCACGAGAAAAAGCCATCAAGTGCATTTATGGCAAATATAGCTGAACTGGAGAAGGTTGTCAGTGCATATCATGTAGATTACCCTGATCTTTTCCTTAGCGACAAAAAAGATGTATTGAATATAAAAGATGGGAATACTATAGCGACTGTACTGAATCATACTGGAATACCTCTTTCTGATCTAATACCACTAGATCAAAAGGGAAAAAAGTATCCCATCTATGGTGGAGATACGCAGGTTACTAGAGATCAGCAGGAAACTCTCATCAGAGATTTAAGCCAGGTTCTATCCATATTATAAAGAGTTAGCCGTGTTCAACGCTGTACTCGAAGCTATCAAGCGGCTAGAAGCCTGAGAAGATTTGTCCAAGAGCGATCAAGAGCTCTTGGACTACCTGTTTGGCTTGGGTATTGACGACGGTTGGGCTAAGTCTTTCGCCGGCTCTTTGGGGATTGCTTGCGGTCCTCTTTTTTAACGCCGGATGAGCACCGCAGAAGGCCCTTAAACGCTCGCTGACGGCTTCCTGATACTGACTACGACTCCGAGCTTACAATCGGACAAGCGATCAGGGTGGCCGCCGCTAGCCTCGGTTGTCAGCCCTAGCCTTGGGGACATCCGCCTGAGAAGCTTTGAGAAGTCCTGTAACGGCTTCTCTGTGGCTAACAGCATTCCCCCTACCCACTACCAGAATTGCTCCACAGGCGCTAACAGGACGGCTCTGGGCTATCAGCTGGACAAGCGCAGGGATGCCGAAGCTACAGGGATCATAGGGGAAACGGGGTCTGGGGACCCCTGTTCGGTCATGTCCAACCAAACCTGGTTACTCACCTCACCCTTTCAAGACACCCCAAAGTCCTTTTCCTGTCGAACTAATCCTCTGATCGATCTGACGGTTTGAGCGGTGCAGGCACGGCCCCGGAGTTTTGGGACGGTGAAAGACAGATGCCTAGGTGTTCCCCTACGGGGCCAAGGCCTGACTGGCCTTGGCCCCGTAGGGTTTGTTTGGAATGGATGCTTCGGTGTTTTTGTGGGCCTGTCGAACCGCTCTCTACCTATGATTGGTAAGTTATTTGATTAATGCCCGCCACTTAACGGAGGACTTACCGACACTTAATTTTCCGGAATTTCCTAGTTTAAGATATTGACATTTAACGCCGCAACCTAGGAAATTCCGTAATTTTTTCTTGTGAAAACCAACGGATTGGAAGCAAAGCTATTCGTCCAAGGGTAAGGGTAGTGATATGTT
>Ga0209453_1000007_pt1 | contig 26056 bp, 29 predicted proteins | sample WorMetulBAHAMAS1_FD_187397 | JGI IMG/M metagenome (GOLD analysis project Ga0209453, IMG submission 187397) | Marine gutless worms symbiont microbial communities from Max Planck institute for Marine Microbiology, Germany - Olavius ullae BAHAMAS.1... | ecosystem: Host-associated > Annelida >...
GGCTGAGACTGTAATTCCAGGCGGATAGCCGGTGGGGTACGGGCGTTCTTGTGCAACTGGATGTTCATGGTGGGTGATTGCTATACTCAAAGCGTGATGATGTCGGACTTGTCAATCGCCGTCGCCCCGCAGCTCGGCTTCCTTACCCCTCCCCTCTATTCCCTCCTCGGCCAGCAGGCGTAAGACCTCTCTCGCTTGCAATAGAGGATTGCTCCTCTTCAGTATGTAATTATACGGGACCTGACACCGTTGCGATACCTGTTGGTAGTACCTAGTTTCGACCGATGTTGCAGGTTCACAATATCTGTGGGCTCACACGCTTGGCTTACCCACTCCGGTATGGGGACTAGCAATAGCGACCGAAACTAGGTAGTAGGCAGGAAGTTCAAATCGGAATGAACCCGGCGGTGTTACCGCCGCGGCCACGTATCGAGGAGGTCAGGAACATGCCACTCACTATCCATTCCAAACGACCCGTCGGTTGGGGTGAGGCCGTCAGCATCCACTATTTGGAATGCGGCACCAGGGGGTGCACCGACCACTTGGCCGGGGTGCCCATGACGGCGGAGGGGAACGACTGGTTTGCATTCACCTAGCAGGACGCAGACGCCGCCGACCTGGTTTTCAACGACGGCACCGGCCGCCAGACCGGCAACCTGCGCCGGGAGCGGGACGGCTGGTTCTTCACCGGCAACACCTGGTACGACGAAAACCCGGAGCGGCCCCAGATCCCGGTAGTGCGGGCAATCCCCCGCGGCGGACTCTACAACCGGGCCCAACACAGGTCATCCTCGAAGGCTCGAACGACGACGACAGCTTCTTCTACACCCTGAATGGTACGGAACCCACGACCGCATCCCCGCGCTATGCTGGACCCATCGCCGTCGAGCGGACGGCGACGCTCTCGGTAGTCGGCGTCAACAGTGCGGGTGAGCAGGGTCAGATACGCACCTTCACCTACACCATCGACCCGAACGCCGACCTGGAGCGCCCGGTAATCACCTCGGTCACGACGGTGGGACCTATGCGGACCCCATCGACACGGTGTTTACCGTGCGCGACAACCGACCCGCGCCCATTACCGCCTACTTCACTCTTGACGGCAGCGAACCCGGCGTATCCGCACCCGTCTATGTGGAAGGAAACGCGGACGGATTGGCGGGCCCGGCGATACCCATCACCGCTACCACCAGCGTGCGGTTCCTGGTGGTGGACGGTGCCGGCAACCCCGGACCCGGCGCAGCTTCTACTTCAACATCGGTCCCAGGGTGGCCCCCGGCAATTTCCGCGAGGAGACCATCTACTTCCTCCTCACCACCCGCTTCTACGACGGCGACCCGAGCAACAACTACTTCTGCCGTGACCGCATCCGCCTCGACCCCGATACCGGCAAGGCGGAAGGACCCCCACTGGCGAGGCGACTTCCGCAGCCTCATCCAACGCCTGGATTACCTCCGGGATCTCGGCTTCACCGCCATCTGGATCACGCCGCCGGTGGAGAACCGCTCCGGGCTGGACTACCACGGCTACCACGCCTATGACTGGACCCGCATCGACCCGCGACTGGAATCCCCCGATGCCACCTATCAGGACCTCATCAACGAGGCCCACGCCCGTGGACCAAGATCATCCAGGACGGGGTGATCAACCACTCCTCCCAGTACGGCATCCGCGGCCAGGTCTGGATCGACCACCTGCCGATCAAATACTATGTGCCCCAAGGTTCCCAGCAAGGGCGCATCGACAACGGGCCCTACCAGGGCAATCTCGGCGACTACACGCACCCCGCCCGGGCGGACAACGACACCCTGGAGACCACCGGCCGCGCCTACTTCGGTGATCACCTGACCGTGACTCAGGGCCATCCCCTGTACCGACATATCCGGTGCCTGAACCAGATCCGCCGGGCCATCCCCGCCCTGCAGAAGGCCCCCATGAGCCATGTGGGCGAGTGGGGCAGCGGCATGAGATTCATGCGCGACCACAACAACGGCGAGAGCTATTGCGTGGTCGGACTCGCCGTCGGCTCGGATCAGAACATCAGCGTCGGCAACGTCCGCAACGGTACCTACCGGGACGCCGTTACCGGCAACGGGCTCCGGATCGGCGGCGGCATCATCTCCTTCTACGTGCGCGCCAACTCCGCCGGTATCTATGTCCTCGATGGATCGGGGCGGGTCGGCGAAGAAGGCCCCTACTTACGTTATGGTTTTGAAAAAAACAACGAATCACGCGAATCCTCGCAGATCGGTTCGCGTTGATTCGTGTGATTCGTTGTTTCCCCTAACACCTTGCGGCATCATGAAATGAAGGGATTTGAACCGTAAAAACGCACAGGGTAGCCCTGTGGGAACGAGCCTGCGTGGGGTGGGTAAGCGGCCCCCCGCGCGGTTGCGGTAGCCCCGATGAGTCGGGGCCGCGCAACCCGCCGGCCAGTCACCAGCTTCCAGCGGGTAGCAGTCGGCAACTGATAACTGACCACTGATAACTGAAACCGCCCCCTGACGATCGGCGGGATGCGGCCGTCCATGGCCTGTCCCGCCCTACGGGGGACTGCCCCCTGCTGCGTTTCGACGCCCACAGGCCCATTGATTACCGCGGTTTCCGTGCCAGCGTCTCAACGCAACCACACCCATCGGACCGCCCGCGCGGCCTGCACGCTCGATCACATGTGCACGTAGGTCGGACAAGGCCCGTAGGATGCGGTGAGCGCGGTAGGTCTTGCAGGATGGCATCATGAGGAGACGCGAACCGCATCGATTGATAGGAGACAGGGTGCAGGAGACAGTTGTCAGGGGGCAGGGGGGTTCCTCTGACAACCCCCTGGACGCCAGGTTTTGTCGGTCAGGCGCTGCTCAACCTGGACAACAAGTCATCGAGAGCTTAATACCGAAGGCCTGTCCTATGGCCAACTCATAAAGCTCATCAAGGACTCCTGTGGTATTTTCTCCCTCAGGAATCCCCTCATTTTCCATTTGATAGCTGGTAGCAGAATCGGTCAGCCTACCTTCGTTATTGTAAATCTCCACTTTGTAGAACAACTCTGCATCCAATTCGGCAATCCGAATAGAATAGTCGGGAAAATTGGTTTCAAAAACGCCGGGGTTCTCTGTCGGTGCCCAAGTCAAGCGACCTTGTTTAGTCTGGGTCAACAGGGCGCTGGATCTCTTGATGAGCTTGGCCGTGCTAGGGTGGGTCATAGGGGAACCTCGAAAAACACAGTTTCTGGAGGTCAAGTGGTCAACGAGCCATCGATGTATGGTTCGAGGTTCCGCTCCCTGCTGGATGACAAGGTTATCGTCTGCTGGAAACGTGTTTGTTGATTTTCGGTAAGTGCTGCCACATTTGCGCTGCGCACGGTAATCAGGGCCTTCCTCAGCGCGGAGTAGCGGGTCGGGTAGGATCTCCCAGGCCGCTTTTCGTTGCAGTGCCTTGATTTCGTTCATGGCCGAGATCGCAGCGGACAGCTCCGCGACCGTGTCGATTCTCCGGATATCCTGCTGAACCTCGATGACCGCCTGTTTCGCCTTCTCGGCCGCGGATTTGGAACGCCACACGCCTACCAGCGTAAGACAAAAACCAATAACGGTCATGATCAACCCAATCGCGCTCGCCCAGTCTCCCCATCCCGACTTTAGAGCCACATCGAGCCTTGACCAGAGATCCACCTGAACTTTCCTTGGTTGCTCTTGGCGTCTCGGCGGTTACAGGTTTCTCCCCCCGCTCAACGTGGGTAATGGTCGTCCAGGTTTGCCGGGCACAGTACTTCCCGCATGATCCCGATCAAATCCAACAGCTGGGGGTTGCGGATGCGGTAGTAGATCCGGTTTGCTTCCTTGCGCGCGGTTACGATGTTTTTGTTACGCAGCTGTTCGAGGTGTTGGGAGATATTGCTCTGAGACGTCCCGGTGCGTTCCACGATTTCCCCTACCGAGAGTTCCCAGTTTCCGAGCGAGCACAGAATCTTCCAACGCAGGGGATGGGCCATTGCCTTGAGGGCGTTGGCGGTCAATACGGTATCCTCGTTCTCCGGCACTTTGGTCTCGACGAAATCGGTCATCGATCGCTCCTCAACTTGTCTCCTCCGGCATATTGCACCGCATCTGTAAGGATGCCGTCTCAACCGTCTCTTTCTGCTTCGATACGCACATAGCCTGTCATGTCCTTGGCGATGCAGATGATGTCGGTAATCCGCCCGCCGGGGTCTTTTACGGCGGTACGGGAAAAGAGAATCGGTACCCGGCGCCCGTCCTTGGCGATAAAGCGGGCCTCGATTTTGCTCAATGCGCCGGTGCGGATCAAGGCTTCGAGCCAGATCCCCATGAAGGCACCGGCCTGCTCGTCGCCTTCTTCCTCGAACACGTCTCCGATGGACATGCCAAGGAGGTCCCGCTCGCTGTAGTCGAGCATCCGGCAGGCGGTCGGATTGACCAGCTTGATTTCACCCCGGGGGGTGAGTACCAGCAGGGCCTCGCCCATGTAGGTGATGATGTTATCGAGATACTGATTCGCCTGGGCGAGCTCCGCGGTGCGCTCGGCGACCTTCTGTTCCAGCACCCGGTTGAGGTCACGTTCTTTCTCGATCAGCCGGAAGTAGGTGCTGATCTTGTTGATGAGCTGGTTGTCTTCGATCGGCTTGAGCAGGTAGTCCACCGCGCCCACAGCGTAACCCCGCTGCTGGAATTCCTCGGACTTGAAGGCGGCCGTGAGGAAGATGATGGGGATGTCGCGGGTACGCTTGCGCAACTTGAGCAGGGAGGCGGTCTGGAAGCCGTCCAGTTCCGGCATCTGTACGTCGAGGATGATCAGGTCGATGTCCGGCTGTTGGAGCGTGACATCAATGGCCTGGCGACCGGATATGGCCTCCAGGATCGTCGCCTCCATGTGCTGTTCGATCAGTCTCCGGAGGGTGAACAGGTTGTGGGCGTGATCGTCGATGATAAGGAGCTTAAATCCGGAATAGCGGTTCATGCCGTCTGCCGTTGTTTCTGCTCGGAGGAAGGCACAAGGTTTGCGCTCAGGTGCGCCGCGAGCTCGTCCCGATTCACGGGTTTGACGATGAAACCATCGGCACCGGCGGCACGGAAGAGCGCGCTCTTCGGCGCATCCACCGGGGTTCCCATGACCAGGATTTGGAGCCGCCGGTCGTGCTCATTCCCACGCATGGCCCTGATCGTATCACAGGTATTCTCCGTGGACATCAGGACGGCGAGAAGCACCAGGGCACATTCGCGTTCTTCCTCCAGGGTTTCCAGGGCCTCGTCCGCATCGGCCGCTGTCTGTACCCGTAGTCCTAAGGATTCGAGCAGGGTCGTTTCGGCCACTAGGCTATGCACTTCTCGTTCTACCACCAGGGCCCAGTGGCCGGCGAAGGACCAGTCGCCGGACGGCTCGCTCGGGGGCGGTTCCTGCACCGCGGTCTCCGACGCCGGGAGCGGTGGCTTGAGCGCGTGGATGGCCTGTTCGGAGTCCGAGTGGTCGGGGTCGAACTCCGCCGGCAGCGCTAGGTCGAAGCGCGCGCCTTGTCCCTCCTCGCTCCGGACGCTGATCTTGCCCCCCAGGAGTCCAGCCAGCTCACGACTGATGGACAGCCCCAGACCGGTCCCACCGTAGCGGCGCTGGGTGGAACCGTCGGCCTGTTGAAAGGCCTCGAAGATGACTTGTTGTTTGTCCGCCGGGATGCCGATGCCGGTGTCGGAGACGCCCAGCACGAGCGGGCAGGTCTCTCTCGCGACCCATTGCGCCTGGAGGACAACGCCGCCCTGGTCGGTAAACTTGGCGGCGTTGGCAAGAAAGTTTTTCAGGATCTGGCGCAACTTGTCCCGATCGCTGTAGATATGGTCCGGGACCCGGTCGTCGAGCTCGATCTCCAGGGTGAGTCCCTTGTCCTTGAACTGAGGCAGAACGAGCTGGATCAGTTCGTGGAGCAGGGAACGCAACTCGATCCACTCCAGGTTTACCTTGACCTGTCCGGCATCGATGCGGGAGATATCCAGGACGTTGTCGATCATGGTACGCAGGTCGCGACCGGCCGCATGGATGACCTCCGCCTGATGCCGTTGATCCGGGGTCAGGCCCGCATTCCGATCCGCGAGCATCTTGGACAACAGGAGGATCGAATTTAGGGGCGTGCGTAGTTCGTGGCTGATATTGGTGAGAAACTCGGATTTGTAGCGGTTGGACTGCTCCAGCTCCCGCGTATGCTCCTGCGCCGCGTGCAGATGCCTCACGTGGATCTCGGCCAGGGCGGTGAGCTGTTTACCCAGCTCCTTCACCTCCTGGGGGCCTCGCCAGTCGAAGCGGATGCGTTTGCCGTCGCGCACGACCTTGCCGAGTCCCTTGGTCAGCATTTGACCGAACTGCTCCGCCCTGGCCGCGATCCAACGGGCCATTATCATGACCAGGAGGGTCATCGGCAGGACGATGGTCAGCACGCGCCCGATCAGGGCATTGCGGAAGCTCTTGATGGGAGACGGGTCGACCGCGCGGCCGACCCACAGGGGGAGCGCCTCTTCGGTGAGGAACATGGGGACCCAGATCAGCTGCCGGCCCTGGTCACCTTCCCACAGCGCCAGCTTTCCGGCCGCGAAGATCTCGGCCAGGCCGGGAAAGTCGGCAAAGGCCTCCGGCTCCTCGCTGATGGGCTGTCCGGGGCGTAGATAGCTGCCGTTGCTGTTGACCCAGAGGGTATCGCGGTAGAACTGGGCCAGGCCGCCGACATCGATGCTCATGACCACCAACCCCATGGCCGTCCCCTCCGGTCCTCCGCCGATGGCGCTGACCAGAGACAGGGTCATGAGCCTGTGGGGATCTTGGGCCCCGGCGCGCGGATTGATCCGGATGCGGCTGATCATCACGCTGCCCGGCTGCATCCGCAGGCCTGCTTCGAGCAGCTGCTCGTGCGGCCGTTCCGGGAGCTTCGATGTCGGATGCCAGGCCAGCGTCCTTTCGTCTCGCTCCAGCCAGAATCGCTCCTGCATGTCCGCGCCGAGAAACAGGATCTCGATGATGTCCTGTTGGTCGCTGAGGATCTGATTTACCCAGCCCGTGTAACGGGCGCGGGCGAGGTCGATCTGATCGTCGTCGCCTCGATCGCCGAGGATCAGGCCCGGCTCCGGGAGTTTCGCAAGCAACCGGATCATCTCGTGACGGCTTGCCAGGTGTTGGTCGAGATCGCGGAAATCCGCACGCAGGTTCTGCAGATGGGCCTTTTGGTAGATAAACGCGGTGCGGTCCAACACCAGCGGTAGATTGAGGGAGACCGAGATCAGCAAGGGCCCCAGGCCGAATATCAGGAACAGGACGAGGATTTGAGTGCGAAGCTTCACGCCGGCCGCGCCCGTACCTACAGTCCCTGCACCAGCTCCAACATCCGGGCGGCATGGCCCTTGGGCTTGATGTCGTAGAGGGCATGGCGGATCTTGCCGTCCTTGTCCACGATGAAGGTGGAGCGAACGATGCCCATGCGTTTCTCGCCACGGGCATCCTTTTCCCTCCAGACGGCATAGGCCTCACAGACCTCTCCTTCGGTATCCGCGAGTAGGCGCACATCGATGCCGTGTTTGTCCCGAAAGGCGCCGTGACTATCGCAACTGTCTTTGCTGATGCCGATGACCTGGGTCTCCAGCGCCGCAAACTCGGGTTGCAGGTCCGTGAACTCGAGGGCCTCGAGCGTACACCCCGGCGTATCGTCTCTGGGGTAGAAGTAAAGCACTAGGTGGCTGTTGCCTCTGAACTGTTCCAGATTGACGCGCTCCAGGTCGGCGTCCGGGAGCGAGAACTCGGGGGCTTGATCTCTGGGCTGCAGCATGTGAGGTTGCTCCGGTGGTGGTAGTGGTCACCGCCGAAATTTAGGATCGACCCGGCGGTACGTCAACCACATTTGCGTTACCGCACGCCGATTCCGGCTTGGCGTGTCCGGTCCTTGGCCAAGCGCGGAAGTGGTTTAGGGGCTGCGTCACGCTTTGCGGAGCGGAGGTCGGGCCCGCGTCGGGGGGCTTGCCGCCAGGGCCTCGTCCAGGAGGGAAAGGGTTGCTTCGAGACCCTGACGCACTTCCTCCAGGGTTTGCGCCAGGATGGGATCGACCTCTGCCAATCGGCCGAAGGGCCGTCCGTTCTCGCCATCGGCGGTCTCACCCAACCGGTCGTTCGGTACACCGATCGCTTGCAGGTCGGCGGACTTGAGCTGTTTGAGATGGATTCCGCGGGCCATGGTGCTACGAGCGGATTCGCAAGTCGTCGCGATACCTGAGGCTTGAAGGACCGACGGGCGGAGGTTGCCCGTCAATGCCACTAAGTTAGCTGCTGACCACTTGTCGTGGTCGGTCAGGATGCGGAAGAGAAAACGACGAATCGTGCAAATCGACGCGAGTCCGTTCGCGAGGATTCGCGTGATTCGTCGTTTCTCCTCTTTTTTGTCGACGGGTAACGCTTAACTTACATGGCATTGGGTTACCCGTCGGCAAGGCTTATGGGTGATGTCAAGCGCCGGTACGCTTGCGAATGGCCGCGACGACGGCTTCGCTGGACGTAGCGGCTACGTCCGTCAGCAGGCCCTCACGTCGGTAAAAATCCACCAGGGGAGCGGTCTTCTCGTTGTAGACGTCCAGGCGATTGGAGATTGCCTCTTCGGTCTCGTCATCGCGCTGCACTACCTTGCCTCCGCACTTGTCGCACACCCCTTCCACTTTGGGAGGTGCCGACTTGACGTTATAGATGGCGCCGCAGTCGACGCAGGTCCGGCGGGTCGTGAGGCGGTCCAGGATCACGTCCCGCGGTACGTCCAGATTTACGGCCGCGTCCAGCTCGATGCCGAGGTCTGCCAGCAGGACCTTGAGTTGCTCCGCCTGGGGGATGGTGCGCGGGAAACCGTCGAGCAGAAATCCGGCCCGGCAGTCGTCTTCTTTCAGGCGTTCCTTCATGATGCCCATGATGAGTTCGTCCGGAACCAGATCGCCTGCATCCATGAATTTCTTGGCCTGTTTGCCGAGTTCGGTGCCCTCTTTGACCGCGGCCCGCAGAATGTCGCCGGTGGAGATCTGCACCGAGCCGTCGACGGCGGTGAGCAGCTTGGCCACGGTACCCTTGCCCGCGCCGGGAGCGCCCAGAAGGATCAGCCTCATTGTCGTCTCCTCATTCAGAGTTTGTCGAGATGTCGATGACCTGTCGCGGCGCGGACAGGTTCTTGTCGGCGACCGTACAAGTAGCTAAGCATTCTCGCCCTTTCCGATGATCGGAATCAAGATTACACTGAATATTCCACGCCCGGAACCGATTTCGTAACGCCACCGATACCAGGAGGACCTGCCGCCGTGTCACCTAACGCATGCAAGCTCCTAGCTACCCTGACCACCGCCGGCATTATGGGTACGTCCCTCGCGTATAACCCGGTAAGCTACGCCTTCGATTTTGGCGACATGATGAATCCTGGTCGCTGGATGGGTAGCGGTCGTGACCGCAACGATGACTATTACGATTACAGCGGACCCTATGCAGGCCCTTGGGGTGGCCCCTATGGCGGAGGCCTGTGGGGTGGTTACGGCCCCGCTCCCTATGGCGGTGGTCCCTACAGTATACCCAGGTATCGGGGCACCGTGCCGCCGCCGGTCCCTACGGTTCCTAAGGTTCCTAAGGTTCCTGCGGCACCCACCGCCAAGGTCCCCGCGGCGCCGGTGGCAAGCAATAGCGAGATCGATGCGCTCAAGCGGCGCCTCGAGGCGCTCGAATCTCAACAGCAACAGCAACCGCGATCATCCGCATCCCCTCCCGACGACCGAAGGGCAGTGCCGCCGTCCGGTGATGGGAACTCCAAGCTGACCTTCCGGCCCATGGGCAACGAGTAGCGAGGTTCTATCCCCGTTGCCCGTGAATGGTTTGGTCAGTGAGATGGGTCGATGGTGCCCGAGCGCAAGGTGAAGAGCATTGCAATACACCGACGCGAGCCTGAGAACCCCGGAGGAAATGTTGAAAGTGGATGATTTGAACGAGGCGCAGCATAAGACTACCGGCGTCGAGCTTTCGGTGGTTATCCCCGTCTCCAACGAGGAGGCGGTGTTGCCAAAGCTATTTGACCGTCTCTATCCGGTACTCGATGGCCTCGGTACCGCCTATGAGGTCGTGTTTGTCGACGCCGGGAGCCGGGATCGCTCCGCGACCTTGCTGCGCCAGCAGTACAGGCTGCGCCCGGATGTTACCCGAGTGCTCCTGCTGCGCGGTAACGTGGGCCGGCATGGGGCTGTCATGGTAGGCGTCGAAGTCTCCGGCGGCGACCGGCTGGTGACCTTGGATGCGGACCCGCGCCATCCCCCCGAAGCAATACCCCGGCTCTTGGCCGAGCTGGACCGGGGGCACGATTATGTGGGCAGTTTTCGCCGTCGGTATCAGGACAGCAGATGGCGGGCCTCGGTGTCCAAGGCCGTGAATCGCTTGCGGGAGCGGGTGACCCGCATCCGGATGACGGATCCGAGCTGTCTGCCGTGTGCCTATGGGCGCGCGATTGCGGATGCGATCCGGACCGCCGACCAGGCCCTCACTCCGGGCCTGGCCTATGTCTATGCCGCCAATCCTACCGAGATCGAGGTCGAAGATACTCGACAGGCGACAGGTAGATCCAAATACCCCCTTCATGAGTCCATCCGTCCCAATTTGGAGCTGATAACCGGCTTCTCGCTGATTCCCTTGCAGCTCTTCTCCCTGGCGGGTATGGGGATTGCTTTGGTTTCCTTGGTCCTTGCCATCGCGCTAGCCCTGCGGCGTTTCGTCATCGGACCCGAGGCCGAGGGCGTATTCACCCTGTTCAGCGTCCTATTCTTCCTGGCGGGCATGATCCTGTTCGGCATTGGTTTGGTGGGTGAGTATGTGAAACATCTCTGCGAGCAGTCCCGCGGCCGACCGAACTTCCCCGTGCGGGAGCATCTGCACCCAGGGTCGGGGCCGGCGAAGCCCGAGCGGTGATCCATCGGCCCTGACCCGGTGTGAAGGCCGGCCTTTGCCGGCGGGTTACGGTCAGGATTGGTCTATCCGGTGTCGGGATCATCTGCGACCGGAACCCGAGGTCCACTTCAGTACCTGATCGAGTCTCCGGGAGGACAGCACTCGGCGCAATCCGCCGAATAGGTAGGTGGGAACGGTGACATAGTAGCGGAGTTTGGGCCGTGGACTCTCCAGGGCATGGATCAGCTTATCGAGTACCGCCTGGGGGGGCAGGGTAAAGGGTTGGACCGGTCCTTCCTGGAGCAGGCGTCTTTCCACGGCGCGATATTGTTCCCGGTGGGGGCTATGCGCTCGATCGATGTGGGCGCGGAATTTTTCATAACTGTTGGCCCGGATCCGGCTCTCGATGGGACCGGGTTCGATCAGGGAGACTTGGATGCCGCTGCCGGCGAGCTCCAGACGCAGGGTATCCGTCAGCCCCTCCAGGGCGAACTTGCCAGCCACGTAGGCACCCCGGTAGGCTAAGGCCGCCAACCCCAGGATGGAACTGTTCTGGACGATACGGCCGTGGCCCTGGTTGCGCATGACGAGTATGACACGACAGGTCAGCTCATGCCAGCCGAGCAGATTGGTCTATGGAACTGTTCTGGACGATACGGCCGTGGCCCTGGTTGCGCATGACGAGTATGACACGACAGGTCAGCTCATGCCAGCCGAGCAGATTGGTCTCCAGCTGGGCGCGCAACACCGCGCGCGACAGATCTTCCACGGCCCCCACTTGCGTGTAGGCACCGTTGTTGAACAGGGCGTAGAGCCGGCCTTGGGTGCGGGCCAGGACTTGGTCGACCGCGTCCTGGATACCGGCCGAATCGTCCAGGTCCAGACGTAGCGCCTCCAGACCTTCGCCGGACAGTCGTTCCACGTCCTCCGGTTTCCGGGCCGATGCGAAGACGCGGTAGCCGCGTTCCCGCAACCCATGGGCACAGGTGTAACCGATGCCGCTGGAGCAGCCGGTGATCAGGATCGTGCGCGTTTCCTCGGGTTGCATTCAGTCTCTCCCAGGCTGAGAGGGTGTCGCAAAAGCCCTCTCCCGCCGGGAAGGGCAAAGATCGATGCCTTCTACGACACCCTCGGGCCGATGAAGGGGTTGTTTCGGAGACGGGAATTCTACCTGTGATCGGTTGAAATCACCCGCCGCGAGCCCCATTGGTCTCAGGTTTTCTCAACTGGCGATTGGCGAGGTAGCGAGATGCCTTTCTACGAATATCGATGCGAGCGGTGCAGCCACGAAATTGTCCTGATGTTCAGAGAACGCCACCAATGCCCCTGCTCGATCGGTGACATCCGCGGTCGTAACGGCTATCGCGTGGGGAAGCCCTTGCGTGTCCACGGCAAGATGTCTTTGATTCCAGATACCTGCTTGCCCGCGTCATAACCCTTCTGTTCCGCGGTATCTGTATTCTTCACGCTTTTGGCATCAACGATCACGAAGATTGTCTTCTCGTTCCGACCACGGTTGATACGGACCTCGCCAACCACATTTTTTCTACGCCTGCTCAAACAGGCTGAACTCATCATCAGAGGGTTTTTGACTCCAGTGACGAAAGTATTTAGGCTCTTTATGGATTCCAGACTGGTAAGATATTTTGCGCAAATTCGCCTTCTCAGCAAGCCAGAGGGGCGTCGTATAACTTACCTGTTGTTGTTGAGAAAAGACTGCCTGTTCTGTCATCGGTCAGAGTGCTACGGACCGCCGTCCCCTTCGATCAGTCTGGAATCCATAAAGAGCCATCACTTTGACTTAAAGATCGTAAACAGGTTCTTAGGAGAACCCATGCTCGGCGAGGAATGCCGCCGTGATGCCCTGGGCATTGGGATCCGCAGCCTTGTCACCGAGTATCAGGCGTTCGAGATAGCGGGCGAGGAGATCCACTTCGAGGTTGACCCGGGTCCCCGGACCATATTCGCTCATGATGGTCTCCTGTAGGGTGTGGGGGATGATATTGAGGTCGAACACCGGGCCCTTTACGCTATTGACGGTCAGGCTGACACCGTCTAGGCCGATGGACCCCTTGTGTGCGATGTAGCGCGCGAGCGCTGGCGGTGCCTCGATTCCGAACCGGATCGAGCGTGCGTCCTCGTGACGCTCCAGCACTTTGCCGACGCCGTCCACGTGGCCACTCATCAGATGACCGCCGAGGGGTGTCGCCAAGGTCAGGGCCTGCTCCAGATTCACGCGACTTCCGGTCCGCAGATCCCCGAGGGTGGTCAGGGCCAGGGTCTCGCGGGACACGTCCGCCGCGAAGCCGGGACCTTCAATGAGCACCGCCGTCAGGCAGACCCCATTGACCGCGATGCTGTCGCCAGGAGCAAAGCCCGTCATGTCGAGCTTGCCCGTACCCAGGGTCAAGCGAACATCGCCCCCGCGCGGCTCCAGGGTATGGATCTCGCCGATGGCTCGGATAATTCCCGTGAACATGGTCTTACCTCGAATCGAGTGTTCGGCCCGCATCGCTCACCGGTGGTGATTATCAGCAACCCATTTTCTCATGAATTCAGTCTGCTTTAAAAATTGGCTCTTTATGGATTCCAGACTGGTTAGGATATTTTGCGCAAATTTGACTTCTCATAAAGCTAGATGGGAGTCGTATAACATGCTGTTATTGTTGAGAAAAGACTACCTGTTCTGTCATCGGTCAGAGTGCTACGGACCGCCGTCCCCTTCGATCAGTCTGGAATCCATAAAGAGCCTAAAAATTTACTACTACCGACATTTCCATCAAATCAGTCTCCCGCGGTGGAGAGAGCGCGGGGCAGGCCGGGGTTGTTTTTTCCTGTTGAAACAGGGACCCGTGGATCCGTTCTCTACCCTCCGCCTCTCTTAACTTGAATATTCTTGCCGTCGATACCTCCGGTGAGGCCTGCTCCGTCACCCTCCTGATCGGCACTGAGCTCAGGCAACGCCTGGTGCGAGAGCCGCGCCGGCACGGGGAGCTGGTGTTGACCATGATGGATGGGCTCCTCGCCGAGGCCGGTATCGGCCTGACCCGACTCGATGCCTTGGCGTTCGGTCGGGGTCCGGGTTCCTTCACGGGCATGCGGATTGCCACGTCGGTGGTGCAGGGTGCGGCCTATGGCGCGGATCTCCCGGTGGTGCCGGTATCGACCCTGGCCGCCTTGGCGCAGGGGTATTTTCGATCCGGTGGTGCGTCCCGGGTCTTGGCGGCGTTCGATGCCCGCATGGGTGAGCTCTACTGGGGGCCTTACCGGCTTGGCGACGGGGACCTCATGCAGGCGGCGGGGGCGGAGGAGGTCGCCTCTCCAGAGGCGGTCGCGCTCCCGGCGGACGGCGGCTGGAGCGGGGTCGGCAGTGGTTGGACCACCTACGGCGATGTGCTGTGCGGGCGTCTGGGACCGCGGCTCCTGGCGGTGGCACCGGATACCCAGTGCGAGTCGCGGGATATTGCTGTGCTGGCCGCCGCCGAGTTCGCGCGGGGCCATTGGGTGACCGCGGAGCAGGCCCGGCCCGCCTATCTGCGCGAGCGGGTGACCGCCGGCTAGAAAGTTATCCAGACCCAGAGTAAGACTATACCGACGGACTCATATAAAGGTATAAACCCTCTCGACCTCAGCTTTAACAAATCTTCCGTCACTATCGACGTAGATATCAATGACTACATTGCTTAAATCCGGATCGTAGGTATCGGCATTGGCATCAAATCCCGCTTGGAATCTGCTTCGATGATAGTCGAAATCATACAGCAGCCCTCGCTCACTGAGAAATCGCTCGATCTTTTCGTAACTGTCACCGACTGTCAGGGATTGCTCATGGTGTTGCCATTGTTCATGGTGAAGCGATCACCATGGCGGATGACGGGTTGGCCGTTGACCCGCACCGTGCTCGACCCTTGGATCGGCTCGCACTTGCCACCGACGGTGCCGGATTTGACGCCGCTGGCGCTGCCTGCTTGATCGCCCCTGATATCCGGCGTTTGGCTACCCATGGTGAAGGCCAGCTTGCCGCCGAAGTTGACGTTCGGCGAGGCGTTCAGGGCGTCGCTGAGGTCTATGGTGACCGGATAGGGCACCGGTACTGTCGTACCGCCGATCGGTGTCATGCAGACATCGGAGGTTTGGCTGATGACGAGGGGCGGCCGCTTTTGCGGGCGGCTTCTTTATCGGCCATTGGGTATACCCTGAGGTCGGTCGGTCTTGATGAGCAGCGCTTCGATTGTGGTGGGCGTCCTTGAAGTCACCGGGCAGAAGGGGGTGTTTCTTGTCCCGGCACGCTAGTCCAAAACTATGGCGATATTATACCTTACAAACCTAATTCTGATTCGTATAATAGAATTATTGAGTTGGGAGAAAAACGATGAGCGTTCTAAACCGGCAGCACTTCTATGATGAAAAAGCCGCTTTTGAACATGTCGAAAGCATTCTTTGTCCAGACGGGCCTGTTTGTCCGAAGTGTGGCAACTGCGATAAGCACTACAAACTAGAAGGAGTTCGATCAAAACCCTCCAAGAAACATCCAAAAGGCGCTGAGCGTCACAGCCTCTACAAATGTGCAGCCTGCCGCACGCAATTTACGGTACGCATTGGCACCCTCTTTGAGGAAAGCCGGCTGCCTCTACACATTTGGTTGCAGGCGATCCATTTGATGTGTTCGGGCAAGAAGGGCATTTCAGCCAACCAACTCTCACGCGTGCTTGAGATCACCTTGAAATCGGCTTGGTTTCTGGCGCACCGCATTCGAGAAGCGATGCGCGGTGACGATTTTGTTGATTTCGGCACAGACGGCGGCGTTGTCGAAGTCGATGAGACCTTCATCGGAAATGATCTATCCGTGAAGCCGAAACATACCAAGAAGGGGCGCGGCTACGCACACAAGCACAAACTGCTTTCCCTCGTGGATCGGGAATCCGGACGCGCAAAAAGTATCGTCGTTGATGACCTCAAGGCCACAACCCTATTGCCAATCTTGATCGAGAACATCTCGACCGAGGCGGTCGTCTACACAGATGAGGCGGGGCAGTACAAGACCTTGGGCGATATCTTTCAGGCGCATGATTTCGTTCGGCACGGCACGGGTGAATACGGGCGCGGTGACATTCACACCAACACCATCGAAGGCTATTTCTCGATCTTCAAGCGCGGCATGAAGGGCGTGTATCAGCACTGCGCCAAGAAGCATTTGCATCGATACGCTGCCGAGTTCGAATTCCGGTATAACCATCGCGTGGCTAATGGCCCTGATGACAACGAGCGGGCGAGCATCACCCTCAAGGGCGCAGCCGGAAAGCGCCTGACATATGAAAGAGCTGGTGCAGCCGGGTAAGGAGTCTTAAGCGGTGCGATACTGGGGGCGGTTCACTTGGCGCCCTCTAATCTCCGGCGGCAAGCGAAGACCTTTTGAGGCGATCAGTAATTCCGTCCCGCGTCGCTTCGTTTCAACCGAATAGGTGATATCGAATTGGTATTGCCGACGATCACGATACAGCCTCATGATCGCCGGTACGTTGTCGTAGGTCACGATCCACGGGTTCTCTATCTCCAAGATCGATTTGGCCAAAACGCCATGGTCCTCGGGATCGTAGTAACTAGTGTAAAGGCGCTGGCCCTTACTGAAATATGGCGGATCGATACAGAAGAATGTTGAAGCCGGTAGATTGGCACTGGTCTCCTGAATGAATGCCAGCGCATCCCGTCGCACGAGGTGTATTCGGTTTTTGTACTTGGCTACCCTACGGATGCGTCTCTCTAAATCGTCGCAATTGAAGCGACAATCCAGTTTGTAGGGGCCTGTTTGATCGAGACCGCCAATCACGCCCGCCTTGATGATGCCAGAGCGATTTGTCCGATTGAGGAAAAAGGTTGAGAAGCCCAACCCAAGCGGGTCGTCAGCGTCCATTTGCAGATGGACCTCTCGCTGAGCCCGCCATTCGTTGACTGTGATCGGCGTTTCGCGGACGCGGTAAATAAATTCATCGGTGTGATTCAGGACGCTATGCCAGAGTGCCCAGATTGACGCATCGAAGTCGTTGATATGAATATCGCTAACGTGACCACCATAAAGCAAAGCGAGAGTTAGTCCGCACCCGCCGGCAAAGGGTTCTACATAGTGTCTGCGCTCAATCCGATTTTTCTGAAGGATCTCCGAAACCAGCGGGTAAAGGCACGTTTTGCCGCCGGGATATCGAAGCGGCGAGGTTCCTCTGGGCATCGCAAATCGTCCTTTTGTCTTTTGAGATCAATCGCATGATATCAAAGGGCAATTTTCTCGGCCAGCGTTTAGATCATTTTTTTCTGAGCGATGCCGTCTTCAATCAGTTTGAGAATAACGTCGCCCAGGCATTCCATATCGTTGGCAAGTTGGTCCCCGTTGAAGGTCGCCGCCGTGTCATGGTGTTTTGTCGTGTTGCCGAAGTGGAGAATTCTCTCCAACGCATCTCGTAGAGGCTTGGTCTGTTTTTTGGTGCCCAGGCCATATTCCTCCAGCTTGTTCTGGCTGAGAAAATTGTAAAAGCTTATCTGCAAATCACGGCCGATCCGTGCCGTCAATGTTTCAAAAAACGACCAGACCCCCACGGCAAGAAGCGGGGTGTTTCCTTGCAGGGACACACGGCAAACCGAATGGTACAGACTTTCAAGCTTCATGCTGCCCAATGCTTTTAAGGCATCCTCTATGTCGGGGCGCAATGGAATACGCTGGGTTTGTTTCAGCTTTCTCGGGCGAGAACGTCGCCGTTGTTTTTGCGGCTCTGGTTCTTCGTTAATTGGTTCCGGCTCGACGCGTTGATGGCTTTGTCCCGGCAGTGATCCGAGTTCGCGCGCATACGCCGTTATATACCTGCTATCCCTTCGCGACGTGACTCTCGGCTGCTCCCCAAGCATATCTGCGATGAACCGCTGGGAGAGAAACCTGAAATCTTCGTCCGTGCGGTTTCGATTTACCTTGCCGTCTGGTTCTGATGTGTCGAGCCCTAGTGTTTCGCGCATCACTGGATTGCTAAGAAACCGCTCTACCGTCGTCAGCCTTTTTTTCCGGTCATTCGGCCGAGATTAGATTTTGCTGTTCGGCATAGTCCAGGAACGCCAACGCACGGGCGTTTCGAGAACCGACGCCTCTATGGCGAGACTTCTGGTCCGCGCTCCATTCCTTCTGGCCAACACCACCAGCGAAGCCGTGATGGCGACGCTTTAGCCAGAGATCGAGATCATCCTGATCGTCGAAGATGACGCATGGCAACTCGGTTATCGGAACCCAAATCTCAGCCTGCTTCTCAAAAAACGCTTTCTGCTTTGGCGGCGCAAGGTCCGGATCGGTTAGGAGCTTTAGTGCGCATAATCGGCGGTTTCCTTCGACAGCAATATAGGTCGCGTCTTCACCGTCCGTTTCATGGTCTCGGATGACGCCAAAACGGTCTAAGGGACTTAATCCATGCTGCACAATATCGCGAGCGAGTTGCGACACTTCCTCGTTATCGCAGAGCCACTCTATAACCTGTACCTGCGTCTCGTAGGGTTTGTGACGCGGATTGTCTTGAAAGAGAAAAATCCGGCCGAGTGGAATTGTTTGCTCGAATCGTTTAGATTGGGACATGTGACGCTCGCAGTAGCCAGTGAGATTAGCCAATGACCAATTTTAGAAATTGCTAACCTAATCGGATTTAATATTCAACTCAAAGGTTTTCAGGCGCAGCCATGTCCAAAGCCGAAGAAAGGCAATTCAAAAAATTCAAAAAGGCGGCACGTGAACTCGAAACCGATGATGATGAGAAGCGGTTCGACGAGCGATTGGAAAAAGTCGCCAAGGTACAGAAGCGCACCGAAAAAGAAACCTAAGACATCGGTGCGGTAGTAATTACCACTCACCGAGCTTATAGCACCTGGGTTTGTAAAAGATAAAATCCCCAAAACTATGCACTTTAGGGCACCTTGAAAAATTCAAGGTGTCTTTGCAGAACAAGGAAGCCCCGTTTATGAGCATCACCATGAAAAGTATTGAGCATGGGATTTTTCAAGGTCCCCTTTAGTGCAAGGCTTTAGCTGCTACACAGGTATGCTACAATTAGCTAATGAGTGATCAAAGACGCGGTAGTCATACGGTTAGCATTTTGCTGGTCCATATTGTATGGGTCACTAAATATCGTTACCCAGTATTAAAAGGAAATATTCAAAAGCGATGCCGAGAACTTATCCTTCAGGTATGTGGTGCGGAAGCGGGACAGGCCAGGGATGGCCGCATTCCGCTGGGCATCCGTAGGGTGGGCTGTGCCCACCAACTCACCCGGTTCCGATAAAGCTCATAGGTGGGCTATGCTCATCGGCTACCCGCTACCCGCAGCTGGAAGCCAATGCCATTAAGTTAAGCGTTACCGGTCGGCTCGGCAAAGTAAGAAAAGAACTACGAATCACACGAATCCTCACGAATGGATTTGCGCGGATTTGCGCGATTCGTCGTTTTCTCTTTCGTATTCCGACCCACCACGACAAGCGGCCAACAGCTAACTTAATGGCATTGAGCTGGTAGCTCGTAGCTTCAACGAGGCCGCGGCGATAAGTCGCGGAATAGCGTACAGTTGTCAGGGGCAGACCCCCGTAGGGCGGATCAGGCCAGGGATGGCCGCCATCCGTCGGGCTTCTTACCAAGGACCTTCAGCATCAAGCGAAATGAAAAACGCGAGCGGGTGAGCTGGCAGATACTTTTAACTTGCAATATCTGTCGAAACCAGGTAATGGACTCGATGTCGCTAATCGCCGTCCGAGTCGATTTCCAGGCCCTTGCGGTGGGTCTCGTTGATCTGCTTGAGTAGGGTGTGGAGCGGGATCTCGTCCGCGTAGCGTGCGGCCAGGTCCATGAAGGGCAGGTCTTTACGTCCGAAGCTGTAGGTCCCGTCCTGCATGGAGCGATAGATGCCCTCGATGCCTTCCTGCAGGGGATCGAGGAAAGCCGGGAAGCGGTTGAGATCCTCCAGCCCGTACTCCAGGCATTCGCGCAGATCCCCGATCTCGAAGACCGCTTGGCGCACCCACTCGACGTATTCGTCGACGCTCCTTGCCCGTCTCAGGCTCATAGCGTCTCCAACTCCTTCTCGATGAGTGGATTGAACTCGCTGAGCTGGTCGCGCTGTATCAGGAATACGCCTTCGCCTCCCCGCTCGAACTCGATCCAGAGAAACGGCAGGTCCGGGAAGCGTCGCTCCAGCTCCGCGGCGGTGTTTCCGACCTCGACCACCAACACACCATCTTCATTCAGGTAGGTCGGGGCATCACGCAGAATGCGCAAGACCAGATCCAGGCCGGTTTCGCCACCCGCCAGCCCCAGCTCCGGCTCCTTGCGGGATTCCTCCGGCAGGGTAGCCAGCTCCGCGGCACTGACGTAGGGGGGATTGGAGACGATGATGTCATAACGCCGGTCCCCGATATGCTCGAATAGGTCCGATTGCAGCAGCTGCACCCGTTCCTCCAGGTGATGACGCGCCCGGTTGACGGAGGCTACTTCCAGGGCTGCTGGCGAGACCTCCGCGAGATCCACTTCCACCTCGGGCAGATAAACCGCACAGGCGATACCGATGCAGCCGCTGCCCGCACCCAGGTCCAAGACGCGATGCAGTCCTTCCGCCCCGACCCAGGGATCGAAGCCCGCCTCCACCAACTCGGCCAGGGGCGAACGGGGTACCAGCACGTCCTCGTTGACGTAGAATTCCAGTCCCGCGAACCAGGCGCGATTGGTCAGATAGGCGGCCGGTTTGCGCTCGGTTATCCGTCGCTCCAGCAGCTCGCAGGCCGCTCCCCGTTCGGGAAAGGTGAGTCGGCACTCGCGGTAGGTCGCCGGCAGGTCCGGCGGCAAGTGCAGGGCGTGCAGCACCAGTTGGGTCGCCTCGTCCAGCGCATTGTCGGTACCGTGACCGAAAAACAAGCCGTCCGCGTTGAAGCGGCTGGCCCCCCAGCGTATAAAATCCTGAATCGTCAGGAGCCCTTCGTATGAACTTACCATCTTATACTCGACTCGCACGATTGACCAGCGCCGCGTAGGAATGCGGCTGGTAAGGCCAAGAATAACACCTTCGGTGGAATGGTTTGAACCGCAAAGGCACGGCGGGTAACTGTTTGCCTGACCTATGACAGGCAGCCTATCCCGCAAGATCCTGTTTTCGGCAGGCTTTATGTTGCGTTTGGCGGTGAAGGAATATCCGAATCTTGCTCGACACCATTGCCGCGGCTAACATTCGACGAATTCTCCGAGGGCTTGCAGGGCCGATACCGATTTCCGAGAAAACGCTATCCGACCCTTATGAGCGTGTCGCAGAAGGCACCGATTTTCGCCCTTCGACCCCCTCTCCCCAACCCTTTTCCCTCAAGGGAGAGGGGCTTTTGCGACACCTTCCTTATGGGTGCGGACGGCGGTCGTTCCATTTTAAACCTTGAGAGCATTTAATCATGGCAAATATCTTAGCGATGTTCCCTGGCCAGGGATCTCAATCCGTGGGCATGGGTAAGGCACTGTACGACGGATTCGAGGTGGCCCGCGATACCTTTTCGGAAGCCGATGAAGTGCTGGATTTCAAGCTCAGTGATCTGTGCTTCAATGGCCCGGAAGCGGAGCTACGGTTAACCGCTAATCAACAACCGGCCATCCTTACGACCAGTATTGCCGCCTGGCGGGTCCTGACGAGCGCAACGGATCTACGCCCAGCGCTGTTTGCGGGCCACAGTCTGGGCGAGTACTCGGCATTGGTCGCGGCCGGTAAGCTCGATTTTGCGCGGGCGGTCAGTCTGGTCAGGATGCGCGGCCAGGCCATGCAAAGGGCGGTTCCGGAAGGAACCGGCGCCATGGCCGCGGTAATCGGCCTGGACCCGGCAGCACTGATCGAGAAATGTAAGGCCATAGACACAAGTCTCGGCACCGTCGAGGTCGTCAATTTCAATGGTCCGCAACAGCAGATCGTCTCGGGACATAAAACGGCCGTGGAGACCCTCACCAAGGCCCTCGCCGACGACAAGATCCGGTGCACATCGCTGCCGGTATCCGCGCCCTTTCACTCCAGCTTGATGGCGCCGGCGCGAGAAGAAATGACCCCCGAGCTGGAGGGTACGCCACTGAATACCACCGCGTATCCGGTCATCGCCAATTTGACCGGGCAATTGGCTCAGCCCTACATCGTCGACAATTTGATCAAGCAGATCGATAGCCCGGTCTTGTGGGCCGATACCCTGGCGACGGCCCTTGCCGAAGGGTGTGACACCTTCTTCGAGGTCGGCCCAGGCAAGGTGCTGTTCGGACTTGCCAGAAAAGCGGTCCCCAAGGGATCGAAGATCATTCACAGCGACGCCATCGACAAGGCCATCCAGGATGCCCGCGCGTTGATCTGAGCGGCTCGTTCGGGTGGTGGTTTCAGGCCAGGGCAGCGTGCGGTAAGCGCGGACTTGTCCGCGCCTTCGCACGCCCTTTACGAGCGATTCCGTGAGTTCATTGGAGCAGCCGGATCGATTTTCCTGTACTCAACCCGATCCGCTGTCTCCGTGACACCGGAACGATACGGAAACTCATACGCGCTCACCCCGGCGAATTGCGGGTGTGGCCTTGCCCGTCGCCATCGTCGCGGCTAACATCGGAAGTTTATTCTGTCCGGCACGACTTGAGCTTCGCTTCAGGTTTTCCGTCAGGGCACCTTGCAGAATCTGAAAACCCGCTGGAGAATATAAAGGCTTTTTATGGATTCCAGACTGATCGAAGGGGACGGCGGTCCGTAGCACTCTGACCGATGACAGAACAGGCAGTCTTTTCTCAACAACAATAGTAAATTATACGACGCCCCTCTGGCTTGCTGAGAAGGCGAATTTGCGCAAAATATCCTACCAGTCTGGAATCCATAAAGAGCCAATATAAAAATGCCCAGAAACACCAGAGAGGAATGCCAGATGGCCAAAGACAAGAAGAGCCGCACCCCCCTGCCCGAGCCGTTGCTGATTGATGAACGTGAGCTGGGGATGGACGCGACCAGCATCGTTGCCGATATCCGACGCCATTTCAATCATACCCTGGGTTGTGACAAGCACTCGATCTCTGCCCACCATGTGTATGAAGCCTTGGTCATCGCCCTGCGGGACCGGCTGATGGAACGCTGGAGAAACACCCACTATTCATATCAGGACGAGGAGTGCAAGCGTACCCAATATCTGTCACTGGAGTTTCTGATGGGGCGTAGCCTCGGCAACACCTTGCTGAATCTGGGGATCCAGGAAGAAGTCGCGGAGGCGGTGAGCACCCTCGGGTTGCAGCTCGAGGACGTTATGAAGGTCGAGCGTGACGCCGGTCTGGGCAATGGAGGCTTAGGGCGTCTGGCGGCCTGCTTCCTGGACAGTTGTGCCACCTTGCAGCTGCCGGTGATGGGCCACTGTATTCGCTATGACTATGGGATCTTCAAGCAGCGGATCGAGGGCGGCGAGCAGGTGGAACAACCTGATCATTGGTTGGCCTGCGGCAACCCCTGGGAGCTGGAACGCACCGAATTCATTCAGCGCATCAAATTTCGGGGGCGGGTGGAGATCGACCAGGGTGACGGCAAGGAGCTCCAGGTACGTTGGGTGGATACCGACGATGTGCTGGCGGTGCCCTATGACATCCCGATCCCCGGATATCGCAACGGTACGGTCAATACGCTGCGCGTCTGGAAGGCCTCCGCGGTCGAGGAGTTCGACCTGGCGCAATTCAACGCTGGCAATTACGCCGAGGCCGTGGCGGGGCGCATGCATGCGGAAAACATCAGTAAGGTCCTGTATCCCAACGATGCGAGCGAAAGCGGCAAGGAGCTGCGCCTGCGGCAGCAGTATTTTCTGACCTCGGCGGCGCTCCAGGACGTGATGCGGCGGTGGTTGCGGGACCAGGGGGAAGACTTCTCCCCGTTTGCGGAAAAAAACTGTTTTCAGCTCAATGATACCCACCCGGCGGTGGCGGTCGCCGAGCTGATGCGCCTCTTGATGGATGGGCGTGGCATGGGATGGGACCAGGCGTGGGCGGTCACCACCCGCTGCATGGCTTATACCAACCACACCCTGTTGCCCGAGGCGCTGGAACGTTGGCCGGTACGCATCTTTCGCGAGCTCTTGCCGCGGATCCTGGACATCATCTTCGAGATCAATGCGCGGTTCCTCACCGTGGTGGCCAGCCGTTGGCCGGGCGATACCGAACGTCAGGCGCGGATGTCGATTATCGAGGAAGGCATGAATCCCCAGGTACGCATGGCGCACCTGGCCATCGTGGGCAGCTTCTCGGTCAACGGCGTCGCGGCGCTACACACCAAGCTGTTGAAGGAAGGCCTGTTCAAGGACTTCTACGCGCTCTGGCCGGAGAAGTTCAACAACAAGACCAACGGCGTGACCCCGCGTCGGTTCCTGGCCCTTGCCAATCCGGGGCTGAGCGAGTTGCTTACCGAGACCCTGGGCGCGGGCTGGGAGATCGACCTGACCAAGCTGAAGGACCTGCGGCCGAAGACCGAGGACAAGACCTTTGTGCGGAAATGGCAGGAGATCAAACGCCGGAACAAGGTGCGCCTGGCGGAAATGATGGCATCCTGCTGCGGCGTAAAATTCAATCCCGATGCGATGTTCGATGTCCAGGTCAAACGGATCCACGAATACAAGCGCCAGCTGCTCAACGTACTGCATGTGATCCACCTGTATGGCCGCATCAAACGGGGCGATACGGACGACTGGACGCCGCGCTGTGTGTTCATCGGCGGCAAGGCCGCGCCCGGCTATTGGCTTGCCAAGCGGATCATCAAATTCGTCAACAATGTGGCCAAGGTGGTCAACGAAGACCCCGCCGTCGGCGATCTGTTGAAGATGGCCTTTATTCCCAACTACCGGGTCTCGGCGATGGAGATTATCGCGCCGGGCACCGACCTCTCGTCCCAGATTTCGACCGCCGGCAAGGAGGCCTCGGGCACCGGCAACATGAAGTTCATGATGAACGGGGCGGTCACCATCGGGACCCTGGATGGTGCCAACGTGGAAATCCTCGATGAAGTCGGTGAGGAAAACTTCTTCCTCTTCGGTCTTACGGAAGCGGAGGTCGCGACCAAACGAAAGACCTACGATCCGGAGCGGATCATCCGGGAGGACGAGGACCTGAGCCGCGTTATGCAGCTGATCGACAGCGCCCACTTCAACCAATTCGAGCCCGGAGCCTTCGATGCCCTCATCGGCTCGATGCGCAGCCCCCACGATCCCTGGATGACCCTGGCCGACTTCCGCAGCTTCATCGACGCCCAGCAACGGGCCGCGAAGGTCTTCCGGGATCAGGACCAGTGGACCAAAATAAGCATCATCAACGCAGCCTGCTGCGCCCGCTTCTCCAGCGACCGCACCATCGCCGATTACAACCGGGACATCTGGAAGCTCAAGCCTATCGTGCCCAAGCTTTCCGATTAGTCTGTCTGAGAGACTGTTTAACAAAGGGACCATAGACCGTAGGCTGGGTTGCGGCCAGGGACGGCCGAAACCCAGCAATAACTAAAGCTGGGGTTCGTTCCTCACCCCAGCCTACCGATTTAAAATCAATGGGTTAGTTTTTAGACAGCCTCTTAAATGTACTTTGAGACCACGGGAACAATAGAAGACATCGAGATCATCGCAGTCGGCGGCAATATCCGCGATATTAGACGTCTAAGGAAGCAGTACGGCAGTGGAAGATGGAGAAAGCTCAAAGGGACTGCCGGCATGACATTGCAGAATGGTCATATCCGTAGAGCGGAAATACATTCCAGGAAGGCTACTTACGAATAATCGACGAATCTGCGGAAGACTTATCTGTATCCAGCAGCCTGTTTTGTGCCCTTGGACCTGCCGCAGGAGGCCCGAAACGCCCTGACTAGGCCTTTCCATCCACCAAGAACGGCCGCTTCGCCGCATTGATCTCTGCTCTAGCCGCCGGACAGCGTGATTGGCTGGTTCTCTCCAGGCGGAGCAGATCTATAGTGCTGCTCTGATTAAGGGGACCTTGAAAAATCCCATGCTCAATACTTTTCATGGTGATGCTCATAAATCGCGCTTTTCGAATGCCTTGATTATCATGGAGTTACGCACACGGACATAACGGGGCTTCCTTGTTCTGCAAAGA
>Ga0209453_1000008_pt1 | contig 25521 bp, 29 predicted proteins | sample WorMetulBAHAMAS1_FD_187397 | JGI IMG/M metagenome (GOLD analysis project Ga0209453, IMG submission 187397) | Marine gutless worms symbiont microbial communities from Max Planck institute for Marine Microbiology, Germany - Olavius ullae BAHAMAS.1... | ecosystem: Host-associated > Annelida >...
GCTGGGGGCGACGGTCGCGGTTGCCAAACGAAACGAACTGCACACATTTACAGTGATGCCCAAACGGTGGGTTGTCGAGCGCTCTTTCGCTTGGTTGGAAAAATGTCGACGGTTATGGAAAAACTGCAAGCGAAAACTCAATACCAGCGTGCAATTTGTGACCTTGGCGTTTCTGGCCTTGTCAATCCAAAGATCGTAAACAGGTTCTTAGAGGGTTGAATTGAAAAGGCGCAAAGGGCCTGCAGGATTTCAAAATCAGGGCAGGAAAGAGCCAATGCGCCCGAAGGGACGGGCCATCTGGTGCACGTTCTGGCGCATGGTCGCAACACCGTTCATCATGAGATAGACGCGCTGGTCGATGACGCCCATTCCCTCTCCGACTCGGCCCATACTTTGCTCGATGCCGGCCATATCCCGGGTGATCGAGTCCATGTCGGTGCGGATCCTCGGCATGATTTCGGTCAGCGTCGTCATGTTCGCGTGAATCGACTCCATGTGACCGATGTGCTCGTCGAAGGCCTGCATCTGGTCGGTGATGGCATCCATGTCCTCGTCGACACCACGGAGGTGGCCGTGCATGTCGTCCATATTGGCGACGATGCCGTTGAGGTCTTCGTACAGGACCCGGACGTAGTAGACGTTGGAAACCGCCAGGACCACCAGCAGCACGGAGGTGACGATGAGAATTGCGTCGGTGATGCGAAAGTGGCGGTAGCGTTCGTCCAGGTGGAGCTGGGTCTCCCGCCCGAGCCGGGCAATGACCTGGACGATGGCGCGCCTGGGATCTTCTCTCATAGTTGCTCTTCCTACTGAGGTCGCCTTGAAGGTTCGAGGTGCCTATATGGGACAAGGGCGTCCTACCCGTTCTAAGAGGCTGTCGAATTTCAGACAGCCTCTGAGCCGCCTCATGGAAACGGGAACATTTTGTTCATGGAGCGGGCCGGCTTGGCCATATGGTGCACCTCCTGGGACATGGCCTGGATCTCGTGGTTCATGACGTCCATGTTGACCGAGATATTCACGACGTTGTCACGCACCGTGGCCAGATGGCGGTTGATACCGTGGACGATGTCCCGCATCGAGCGCATGTCCGAGTCGATGATGTTCATCGCCCGGTTCACGGTTCCCGTCATGCCCTGGATATCCTCCAGCAGTGCAACCCGCTGTTCCATACTGACGATGTGCCCGCGAATCCGATGCATCTGCTCGGACACGGACGTCAGGTGAACGTTCATGTCGCTTACGATGGCCGAAATCCGATTGATCTGGGCGCTCAGGGTCAGCAGCAACACCAGGATCGAGATGGCGATCGCGCCCAGGATGATGATGCCGGCCTGAATACTATAGTTGAGACGGGCACCGAGCTTATTCTTGATATCGATCTGGCTGAGGATGATGCCTTCGAAGGAGCTCAGCGCGCGCAGATATTGCTGTTGGAGAACGGCGTCCTCCTCTCTGGTCAATCGCTCTTCAGGCATGTCTGTGTTCTCTGCGGGAAGGATCGGGATGCGTCGACGGTGACCCGAGCACAACCCGGAATGATACCCCCTTTGGGGCCGGTTCGCCTCGGCACCCCTGAAATCCGATCGAGCTGGCGTGTCGGCGTCTCTTTGCGATCAAGGCGTCGTTTCGGTTACTGGTCGGGTCGATCGGGCACAGGGCCGGGCCTGGCCCGTGCCCAACACCCGACACACTCGCCCCGGTCCGGCGCCTTGTTTGAGCCGAATTTTCCTATGGGAAAGATTTTCATGTGTCGAACGGCCCCGCGACCCACCCGGTCCGCACCCCGGACCCTGAGGTCGATCGCGTGGTTAGCCTGGAGTCTGCGGTGCGGAGCTTCCGAAGGGCTAAATACAACCCGTAGGCTTGGGTAGTCCGCCCCACTTGCAGATGAGCTTCATGGGGCCTTTCTTGAAAATGGCGTACAGGTCCTTTCTGGAGACCTTGACTTCCTTGGCGAATTTGCGGATGGGTGGGACGACGCCATTTTCGTCGTACATAGACTTGTTCGGTCATCTCGAACGCGTCCGCGGCCGCCAATTCCCTTGCGATTGCCTCGCTCCAATCCTCGCGGTTGACCAGGAACCCTTCGCCGTCTAAGGGAACATCGATTGCCATCGTTATTGCCTCCGGTTATTCAAATAGGTGGTTAAGTATCGAGCCCAAGAGAATGCGGTCAATCCTATCCGAATCTACCCCGGCGATCCTATGGTCAATCTCGGGAAGCCGTCCGGTCAACAGCAATCCTGAATGATTTGGCGTTGTCCGGGGAGCCGGACGTGTGCGGGCGCGATCCTGAAAAACGGTCAGTCCGGCACGGGAAAGCCGTAAGGGGGATCACGCAGGGAGAGCGAGGGACCATCAGGGCCGCCGAGTCGTACCTCTCCGCGTTCCGCGACCTCGATCTCCACCACCGCCAGGAGTTCGTAGTTGCCCTTGTCGTTGATGCCAGCGTCCACTACCCGACCCGTGGCCTGCTCGGAGCGGCCACCCGCGGCGTAGAGCAGGTCACCCGGTACGGGTGGATTGGCCGTGCCGACCTGCCCCAGGTACATGCGGCGTTTGAGCTTTCCCAAATACTGCATACGCGCGACCACTTCCTGGCCCGTGTAGCACCCCTTCTTGAAGCTCACGCCATCGAGCAGGTGCAGGTTGGCCATCTGAGGCACGAAGGCGTCACTGGTCTGCCGGTAAAGAGTCGGGATCCCGGCCCGGATATCGAGCAAGGACCAGAACCCGGCATTGACGACGGTTGCGGTCGCTGCCAGGTCGTCCCATATAGCCTCCAGCGCGGCGGGCGGACCCAGGAGCTGGAATCTGGGTATCGGTCCCGGGATGCGAATGGTAATCAGCTCACCATCCTGGGTCACCCCGTTTTCCCGGGTCGGGACCGCGGCGAGGCGGGACGCCAGCAGGGACGGCGCGCAGTTACCAGCAATGGCGAGAGCGCTGAACCGTTCGCTCACGTCCTCGATGGTGGCCTTGGCCCGCAGGAGGTACATGCGCAGCCGCCTGGTCAAGGCCTCCACCTGGGCGCGCGGAAGCTGAAGATAGATGGTGTCGTCCCGCCGGAAAGTGCGAAAGCTGGCCAGCATCCGTCCCTTGGGGCTGCAATGGCTTCCGAGCCGGCTGACGGCGGCGGAGAGGCGGGTTACGTCATGCGTGACCTGCCCTTGGAGAAAAGTTTCCGCTTCCGGTCCGGAAACGGCGACCAGCCCGAGGGGGGAGAGCGCCATCAGGGCACACTCGGCCTCTACGGGGGCATCCGGGAAGCGCACCTTGCCCGCGTCGTCGATGCGCGCGGACCGGGATTCGAGGAAGGTTTTCCAAACACTGTTCATGGCGTCGCCAATCGCTTTCTCTCAGGGGGTCTCGAGCGGTGGCAGAATACCTCGCGCATCATGCCGACCAGCTGCAGGGTACGGGCATCGCCGACCCGATAGTACACCCGGTTGGCGTCCTTGCGTGAGGCCAGGATCCCCTTATCGCGGAGTATGGCCAAGTGTTGGGAGATGTTGCTTTGGGAGGTACCGACGTAATCCACGATTTCCTGTACACTGATCTCTTGGTCACCAAGGGTGCACAGGATCTTCAACCGCAGCGGGTGTGACATCGCCTTGAGCGAGCGGGACGCGCGTTCGATGTCGTCATCATCGGCGAACAGGTCGACGGCCGGGGCCTCCGTAGCCTGAGGGCGGGGATCGGTCGGTCCGGGATTGGTCGGGGGGCTGAGATCACCTGCCATGGAATTACACCCTGCTTCAAAATATCACCAGTATTCAAGGATACACTAATAAGCCGTCCTGAATTGTTTGGCGTTATCCGAAGATTTGACGTGTTGCGTTCGACGCACCAAGGTTCGTTGATCGTCTGCCAGGTCAGCGCCGGCGTCTTAACGCAACCTAACACCCATATTATCCCCCGCGCGGCATTATCCCCCACGCGGCCTGCCCGTGCGGACCTCGCTCCGGGGGGCACGGCGTCGAACGCGGCGTAACGCAACACGACGCTGACGCAGGGCCGCAGTCCTGTGCGGATAGACAAATTCGAAAGGCTCTTTATGGATTCCAGACTGATCGAAGAGGACGGCGGTCTGTAGCACTCTGACCGAGTGACAGAACAAGCAGTCTTTTCTCAACAACAGTAAGTTATACGACGCCCCTCTGGCTTGCTGAGAAGGCGAATTTGCGCAAATTATCCTACCAGTCTGGAATCCATAAAAAGAGCCTTCAATAATATACTGTGATAACTTGGATCATGTCGTATAGCGACCTTTCCGCGCCGGGCTCGGACACCTGATGGGACCCATGACGGCACTCGACCCCTTACGGGTCCCCCTGCGGGGTCTGACTCTGATCGAGGCCAGCGCCGGCACCGGCAAGACCTACGGCATCACGACCCTGTATCTGCGGTTGCTGTTGGAGCTGGGCCTGGAGGTGGATCGGATTCTGGTGGTCACCTTCACCGAGGCCGCCACCGAGGAGCTGCGTGATCGCATCCGCAAGCGGTTGGTGCAGGCCCTGGACTGGTTCCGGGGTGGTGTGACTCCTGGGGAGGGGGGAGATAAAGGGGGAAGCGATGAACCGGATCCGCTTCTCGCTGAGTTCTTGTCGGGGCTCCCGGATCGGGATCGGGCCTGCGCACTGTTGACCGATGCCCTGACGCGCATGGACGAGGCCGCGATCCATACCATCCATGGTTTCTGTCTGCGCACTCTTACGGACCGGGCCTTCGAGAGCGGCGCGGCCTTCGATGTCGAGTTCATCACCGACGAGACACGACTGCGGACTACCGCTGTCGAGGACTTCTGGCGCCGCCGGGTCGCGGGCGCGGACCCCCGGACCGCGCGCCGGGTGCGGGAGCACTGGAAAACCCCCCAAGATCTGCTCGCGGACCTGCAACCCACCCTGGCGCTGGATGACCTGCGGCTGTTGCCGCCGGTGGACGCGGCAGGCATCGAGGCTGGATGCCGGGAGCTGGATGCGGTCCTCGCCCGGCTGCAAGCGCAATGGCGCGCTGTCTCCGACCAAGTAGCGGACATTCTGGCGACCAGTCCCGTCCTCAACCGACGCTCCTACACCAAGCAGGTCGTCGCCCAGGCCGTTCGGACCGCCGCGGCGCTGGCCGCGGCCACCGAACCCCCCGCGTCCCTGCCCGCCGGCTTCGAACGCCTGACACCGTCCGGACTGGCGCGTGGGACCAAATCGGGTCAGCGACCACCGACCCATCCCTTTTTCGACCTCTGTGGCCGCCTATCCGAGTTGTCGGTCCAAGCCCATGCCGGCACCAGGGCCCTGTTTCTGACCTCTGCGCGAGCGTTCGTGCGCGCCGATCTGGAGCGGCGCAAAGGGGACGAGGGCCTACTCTACTACGACGACCTGCTGCGCCGCCTCGACCAGGCCCTGGCGGGGGACGGCTCGGAGGCCCTGGCCGCCGGCGTGCGTGATCGCTATCCGGTGGCCCTGATCGACGAGTTCCAGGACACGGACCCCCAACAATACCGCATCTTCCGTCGCCTCTACGGGGATCAGCCCGACTGCGGCCTGTTCCTGATCGGTGATCCCAAGCAGGCCATCTACGCCTTTCGCGGCGCTGACATCTTCACCTACATGCAGGCCTGGGACGACAGCGCGCGCGCCGGACGGCACTATGGCCTCACCGTCAACCGGCGTTCCGGCTCACGGCTGATCGAGGCCGTCAACTGCCTGTTCGGATCCGCCCGGGAACCCTTCATCTACCAGGATTACATCGGCTTCGAGCCGGTAGCGCCCGGTTCCACGGCGGACGAGAGACCTTTGCGAATCCGGGGCGTCGAACCCGTACCCCTGCAATTCCGGATGCTCCGGATCGACGAAGAGAATCAGACCCGCAAGCGGCCGATATCCATCCGCAACGACGCGGCCCTGGCGAGCGCGGCGCAGGCCTGCGCCGGATACATCGCCGACCTGCTGAACCGAGCGGATGCTGGCGAAGTGACCATCGGGGACAGCGCCCTGAGGCCGAGCGACATCGCCCTGCTGGTGCGTACCCACCGCGAGGGCGACCTGGTGCAGCAGGCCCTACGCGCCCGCGGCATCAACAGCGTGAGCCTGACCGAAGACAGTGTGTTCGCCACCGAGGACGCCGAAGAGCTGACCACCCTGTTGCAGGCCTTGGCAACGCTGCACGACCCAGGCCGCGTGCGGGCCGCCCTGGCCACGACCCTGCTGGGACGCAATGCGGCGGAGCTGGCGCGGCTCGCCGACGATGAACCCGCCTGGGAGGCGCTACTGGCCCGCTTCCACTCCTATCGGGAACGCTGGCGGCAACAAGGGATCATGGCGGCATTCCAGGCATTGCTCGCGGCGGAGCAAGTACCCGCCCGGCTGCTGCGCCGGCCCGACGGCGAGCGTCGCCTGACCAACCTGCTGCAGCTGTTGGAATTGCTGCAAGTGGCCTCCGGCGAGCATCCCGGTCCGGACGGATTACTGCGCTGGCTCGGCGAGCGGCGCGGGTCGCGGGCAGAGGACGCGGCCCAACAGCTGCGCCTGGAGAGCGATGAAGGGTTGGTCAAGGTCGTCACCCTGCACAAGAGCAAGGGCCTGGAGTATCCCCTGGTGTTCATCCCCTTCCCCTGGAGTGCTTTCAAGGGGTCCCAGGGAAAGGCACCGGTGTTCTTTCATGCCCCGGAGGACAAGCGGGCCTGTCTGGATCTGGGTTCGGGCGACCTGGACACACATGCACGCCTGGAACGGACCGAGCGGCTCGCCGAGCGGCTGCGCCTGTTCTACGTCGGGGTGACGCGGGCGGCCAAGCTCTGCGTACTCTGCTGGGGCAAGGTCAACGGCATCCAAGATGCGGCCCTGGCCTACCTACTGCATCGGGACCCGGAGAGCGAGCTCCCCACCAGCCGGATAGCGCGCCTGTCGGAATCGGAGATCCGCGCGGATCTGGACGCCCTGGCCGCACGGGCGCCGGATGCCATCGCGGTCCGCGAACTGCCGCCCTCGTCCGGCGGCGGGCCCTGGCTCGGAGGCCGGATCGACCCCGCACGGCTGGCCCCCAAGGAATTCCGCGCCACCATCGACGCGGGCTGGCGGGTCGCCAGCTATTCGGGCCTGGTGCGGGGAGACGAGAACGAACGCCCCGATTTCGACGCCGTTGTCACGCCCCCCGTACCGGAAGCCGAGCCGGGTGCCCCGATCGATCCGGTGTTTGCCCTTCCCGCCGGCGCCCAGGCCGGTCACTTTCTGCACCGGCTGTTCCAAGACCTGGATTTTCCCCACGCCGCCGGCGAGACTCTGACCCAGGCCGTCCGCGACCTGCTGGACCGCTATGGCGGACTGGGAACAGGCCGCGCCGCGGACCGGGAGTGGGCACCCGCGGTGGAGGGACTGGTGACCGACGTCCTGGATACCCGGCTGGACCCGGCGGAATCCCTGCGCCTGCGCGACATCGCCGCTGCCGATCGGATCTCGGAGCTGGAATTCCATTTTCCCGTCGCGGGTCTGAGCCCCGAGTCCCTGGGTGCCACCCTGGCGGTCTCCGAGGCCCATGCGGAGGCCGCCGCGGGACTGGGTTTCGAGCCCATGCGCGGACTCATGCACGGCTTCATCGACCTGGTGTTCCGCTGCCAGGGACGCTTCTACATCGTCGACTACAAATCCAACTGGCTCGGCGACCACCTCACGGCCTACGGGCGGGATGGCCTGCGCCTTGCCGTCCGCCGCCACCGCTACCGGCTGCAATACCTCATCTACACCCTGGCCCTGCACCGGTTTCTCGGGTGGCGACTACCCGACTATGACTACCGGACCCATTTCGGCGGCGTCTACTACCTGTTCCTGCGCGGCATGCGCCCACACACGGGCCCGCGTTACGGCGTCTGGTACGACCGGCCCCCCCGTGATTTGATCGAGGCGCTGGACCGCCTGTTCGGCGGCAGGCGGGAGGCTGCGATTCCCGGCCATGGAATGGAATAACGGACCGCCGCCCCCTTCGATCAGTCTGGAATCCATAAAGAGCCTTCGCATTTTGAATCCGCGGATTACGCCGATTTCCGCAGTGAGTTGGTGGGCACAGCCCCCCCTACGGGTCCTGCCCCCTTGTGTCCCGTCCGCCTTTGGGGTTCATTGCCTTCCGGTAGTGTTCGCGCGACGCGGGAGTACGAGTTTGTTGGCATCCCGCCACAACACGGGACCGGACAGGCCTTGCCAACCCCAGTGCAGCCAACTCAGGAGGCGATGGGCGAGCCACAGGGCCCAGGCCAGCATCAGGCCCCGGTGACCAGGATGGGCACCGAGATCACCCATACCCGCGGCAGCTCGGGGCCGCTTCGGTCCTGATACCAATTGAGCCTGGTCGCGGTCGAGCCGTTGCTGGCGATCTGCATCTCCGGCTGTCCCAGCAACCCTTGTCGGAGGGCGACTACCAGGGCCGAGAGCGCCGCTAGACTGAACAGGAACAGGCCGATCTGCATGAGATTGAACCGCCACGGGGGGAGCTTCCCGGTCCAGGCGCGCCCGCAATCCGAGGGCGAAGAGCCAGCCGGTCACCAGCAGCCCGACCCAGATCCCGGCCTGACTCAGCCCCAGACCCAACAACAACCAGTCACGGGTCTTCAGCGGCGTGAGCCTGCTACGTCCCAATCCGAGGGCCAGAACGACGAGCACGACCACCAGGCCTCAGAAAAGCACGGCCGGACCCAGGTCGGGACCGCCGGTGAACAGGACCCAGAGTGGTCCCGCCCCAGCTCGATCCGGGTGGTGGCGTTGACCCCACCGGTCCCGAGATTCGGCACCGACGGCGAATAGTAACTCACCAAGGCATCCGGCTGTCGCCACCGGATGCGGACCTGCTGGGTCCACGGAACCAGCGGCAGGCCCAAGCCTTGTCCCTCCAAACGCAGGGGCCGCTCCCGGCCGTCCACCGTCACCTGTTGCAGCTCGGCGTCTCGGGGCAGCAGGATCCGGTGCAGACCGCCCCGGCTGCTGCGCAGGGTCAGCTCCAGCACCGCTTCGGCCACCCGTTGCCCCGGTCGTATCAGGTAGTCGCTCTCGTCCAGGGTCAGGGTCGGGCCGGGGACTCCTCCCTGTGGGGGCGGGAGAGGGCGAGCGACAGGGTTTCCCCTGGCCAGGGCCGTCAGGTGGGCAGCCACCGCTCGAGGCGGCCCTGATGATGGATCATCGGGATGCCTTCCGCCGTCAGGTGCCACAGAGGGCTCAGATCCACCCGCCACTCCTCGTTGAGGCGCGGGTCCTCGGAGGCGTGCAGCCGGATATTGTCCACCGGCTTCAGGCTGGAGGACCAGCTCGTCTCGCGCTGTCCCGGCGCCAGGCTCACCAGCAAGCGGTCGGCGCGGACCGGCGCTCGACCTGGTTCAGACCCGCCCCAATCGACCCCCAGCCGGAGGGTGCGTCTGACCAACCAGCAAGGGGGGGTAGCTCGGTGGGTTACAGCACGGTCTCTTGGTCTCCCCGAGGCAGTCGCACGAGTCGGATCTGGGGGCCCGCACGCCCCTTGTCGTCGATCCCCTCCACCCGCCAGCCGTCGGCAATCACTTCCACCCGCCGCGGACGCACCGGTGCCCCCGGCAGCGGAACCCAGCTGCGGGCATAGAGGTGCCAACGCTGCGTGAACCGACCGCCGGTCCGGTCCAGCTCCAACGCCAAGCGGCCCGGCCAGGCGCAGGAACGCTCGCCCCCGATGCCGATCAGGGCGCCGACCAGGGGACAGGCGCGCTGATCGTCCTCCCCCAGTACCCAGGGGATCCAAGGCTCGAGTTCATCCGGGATAGAGGGCTCGGGTTCCACACCCAAGACCTGGGACGAGACGGCGAATGCCGTCAGGAACATAAGGAAGCACGAAAATGGGGTCAGGTCTTGATCCGTGACCTTGAAGGCGCAGGTCAAGACCTGACCCCTTCCCCTCGCGTTGCACCTCCAGCGGGTTAAATTATATCGAAGTATAATTCCGACTGGCTTGGTTTGCACGCTACTTGTCAGCTACTGAAGCGGCTGAATAATCAACGCTGGCAGGCCCGTATGTGGGCGACGAAGCGCTCGGTCCAGTCATTGCCGCCCACGGCGCGCAGGTGGCTGTAGGCGGCCACCAGGTTCTTGTGGACGATCGCATCGTGCCGGCCGTCGATCCCCGTGCCGCGCAAGACCTGGTAGCCGAAGGTCCAGGCGGGGTCCGGATTCAGGACGGACGAATAGTGAAACTCGTGGGCCCTGATTTCATACGGCCTCTCGCGCGGCGTCTCCGAGACCCGCGGCCAGGGAAAGGCCGGGGTCTCACGCAAGCGGACGTATCCCTGCCCCTGGGGCCGTTCATACATGGCGACATCCGCGTTCAGGACCCCACACATGGCGCCGCGTCGATCGCCCCAGTGCAGTTTGCGGCACAGGTACATAAGGCCGCCGCATTCGGCGTAAACGACGCCCCCGGATGCCACGAAGTCGTGGACCGCCGCGCGCATGGAGCGATTCTCGGCGAGCGCGCGCAGACGAAATTCCGGAAAGCCGCCGCCGATAAACAGCCCGTCCGCGTCCGGAAGCCCCGCATCCCGTACCGGACTGAAGTCCACCAGTTCCGCCCCGGCACGGACCAGGGCGGCGAGGTCGTCCGGATAGTAGAACCCGAAGGCGGCATCCCGGGCGATGGCGATGCGCACCGGTTCCCGAGTCGTCGCGGCTGGCCGGTCCGCGGGCAGGGGCGCTGGCGCCGCCGGGGCCGAGCGGGCGATTTCCAATAGCCTGGGGACGTCCACTTGCCCCGCGACCTGGGCGCGGATGCGCTCGATCCGATCCTCCGCCTCCTCCGTTTCGGTGCTCGGAATCAGGCCCAGATGACGCTCGCTGATTTGGATCTCCGGCGTTCGATGCAGTGCACCCAACCACGGCAGGTCGGTGTAGTGCTCCAGCACGCGGCGCAGATTGGTCTCATGGCGTGAGCCGCCGACCTTGTTGGCGATGATACCGGCGATATTCAACTCCGGGTCGAAGGCCGAATAGCCGAGCAACAGGGGTGCAATCCCCCGGCCCATACCTCGGACATCCAACACCAGGATCACGGGCGCGCGCAACAGCTTGGCCAGCGCGGCATTGCTGTTGGTGCCGTGCAGATCGACGGCGTCGAACAGGCCGACATTGCCCTCGATCAGTCCCACCTCCGTGGCGGTCAGACCGCGTGCAAACCCGCCGGTGATCTCCCCCCGCTCCATGGTGTGAAAATCCAGGTTGAAGCAAGCGCGACCGGAGGCCTGACCGAGCCACAGGGGATCGATGTAATCGGGTCCCTTCTTGAAAGGCTGCACGGATGCGCCAAGCCGTACCAGCTCGCGGCACAACCCGATGGAAACCGTGGTCTTACCCGATGATCTGTGGGTGGCGGAGATGTAGAGATGGGCCATGGCAATGACAAACCGGATGGGACTTGCGAGTTCGTGGGGTGGGCTGTGCCCACCAGTGTTTCAGCGGTCTCCTCTGACAACTCGGCTTCGATGAGCCAGGGTTTAGGGGGCAGTTTCGGATCTCATGGTGGGCGCAGCCCACCCTACCGGCCATATCAAGTAGTCTTCCCGACCGGCTCTATGCCCTTGTGGGGGATGAAAATACCGCAGCCCAGCTTGCCGTGGGGGCCGAGCCCCCGCTGTTGCAGATGGACCGATTCCTCCGGCGACAGGTCCGACAGCATGAGGCTGCGCGTGCGGAGCATGCCGCTCGGCGTGGTCAGCAGGGTCGTCTTGCCACACAGGGCCTTACGCACCCGGATGCCCTGGTCGCTCAAGGCCCGTACCGCCCAGTCGAGAAAGCCCTCCTCGGTGTCGTCCGGGACACTGGCCACATAGCGTGAGAGGAGGGTGGTTTCTTTGCTCAACCGGCGGATCTTGCCGGGGCCGATGGTCAACGGACAACCGGACACGTCCAGGGTCTCGCCCTCCAGATCCTGCATGAGTGCCGCCGTGTGTTGCTTGGGCACGCGGATAGTGAGTTTGGTGCGCTTGGACAGGATCAGGTGTTGGTCCGTACCATGATCGGGTCGCTCCCAGCCGTTCTGGGAACCCGCCACGTGGACCGTGTGGACCGCAACGCCGGAATCATCCTCGCCAATCCAGGGTGCGGTCTGCCGCAACGCGGCGGATAGGGCGTAGGCATGGTCTACGGGCAGGCGTTTGCAGACGACGGAAAACAGGACATCGACGATGGTGTCCGGGACTTGGAATGCGGTCTCGTGATTGTCTTCTTGCCAGAACATTTTCGAATGGCTCTTTATGGATTCGAGACTGCTAACGTAGCAGCAAACCGAGAAGGGAATCCAAGGGAATCCATGAGTCCTTTGCCGCGGTTTTTGGCGTTGTGGACGAACTCGAAAAAGCCCAGATACAAAGGTAAGTGCTCCTGGGAAATCCCCCGGTGTGGCCGAAGCCAAGAGCGCAGTAAGGACCAGAACCCCTCCATCGTGTTGACATGAATTTCGTGGGGCTCTTTATGGATTCCGGACTGGTTGTCAAGTCCCGTCAGATTATAGGCACATTTTTTGAACAGCTGGGTCTGTTTTTGGGACCAGTTTTTCATCGCCTGAAGGGGAGGACTGTGGCCCAGTGCGTTCTGCGGGATGTGCTGATTGTAGACCTTAACGTAGCGTTTGATGGTATCGGCGAAGTGCTCGGCGGAGTCGAAGCGGGTGGTGGCTAGGACCTCGGCGATGCGGCCGTTGAAGCGTTCGATCATACCAGTTGGTCTGTGGCGTTCTTGGTTTGGTCAGGCGATGTTCGCTGCGGTTGGCGGTGCAGACGCGATCAAACGCGTGGGCACCCGTGGGCTGGCGCTGACCGGTGGCGCAGAAACGATCGGTAAATTCCTTACCATTATCGGTGAGGACCTTGGTGGTCGTGAAGGGGGCCTTGTCGATCAGGCGCGTGAGGAAACCGCCGGCAGAGGCGGCTGACTTGTCCTGGAGGCGTTCGACGTAGACCCAGCGGGTGGCGCGGTCAATTAAAAGTAGCCGAAGAGCCGGCGAGTGATCGGGAGAAAATCGGAAAGTCCGGTGATTTAGACCGCACGTCTCATCAGGATGATTGGTGCCCCGACACCTGACAACGGGGCGCGCAGTAACCCTCTCTTGCTGGCAGTCTTGGAAAATCCCCAGGACGGGATTTTCCAAAGGTCCGGTCACCGGCGATCCCCTCACTTCACCTCGATAGTGATCTTCTTCGATACCAGGGCAGGCTCATGGGGGATGTGATTCCCGTCGCCCAGCAGGAGCTGTAGGGTATGCTTTCCAGGCGTCAGCTCGATCTCGGTCTCCGTCTGTCCCCCACCGAAATGCTTGTGGTGGGCGTCACTCGGCAGCGGTCGGTCCAGGGGCGGCAGCTTGTCCACATCGATCAGCAGGTGGTGGTGGCCCGTGTGCTTTCTATCCGTTCCGGCCGGCGCCACACCCATGCCCGACAGTCCGAAATGGACGCGCACCGGGCTGGTGACGACCTCCCCGTCGGCGGGTGAGATAATGTAGACTCGGGCCCCGTTCGGGGGGGGCGTTCCGGCCCAGGTCAGGGTCGAGCATACACACCAGACGGCTCCGAGCAGGATGGAAATTTGTTTCGCCGACATGCTTGAAATACCTCGTGTTATGGGTTGGCGCCGGTAGCTTACTAAGAAAATCGGAAGTAACGCCAGATCGGCTCCCTCTACCATCGGCGTTTACGCTAACCTATTTAGACGCCTATCGACGCCGGAGCGTGGGAGCCGGCAACAGAGGCCCTAGGAAGCCGGCAACGAAAAGCCGGCGACCGGAAGCTACCCCGGATGAATGAATGCCAACGGCCCCCGGCATCGGTTAAACTCCTGCCATCGTGAATATCTCGATCCACGCACGGCCTTGAGAATCCCGAATGTCCTACCAGGTGTTGGCACGTAAATGGCGCCCCAGGTCCTTCCCGGACATGGTGGGTCAGGAGCATGTGGTCAAGGCACTGAGCAACGCCCTGGATCGGGACCAGCTCCACCACGCCTACCTGTTCACCGGCACCCGTGGGGTGGGCAAGACGACGCTGGCACGCATCTTGTCCAAGGCGCTGAACTGCGAGCAGGGCGTGAGCGCCCGGCCCTGCGGCCAGTGCAGTAGTTGCCTGGAGATCGACACGGGGCGGTTCGTCGATCTGCTGGAGGTGGACGCGGCGTCGCGGACCAAGGTCGATCAGACCCGGGAGCTACTGGACAATGTCCCCTTCGCCCCGGTCAAGGGTCGGTTCAAGGTGTACCTCATCGACGAGGTACATATGTTTTCGACCCACAGCTTCAACGCCCTGTTGAAGACCCTGGAGGAACCGCCAACCCATGTGAAGTTTCTGCTCGCCACTACCGATCCGCAGAAGGTACCGGCGACGGTGCTCTCGCGCTGTCTCCAGTTCAATCTGAAGCGCCTAGTGCCGGAGCAGATCACCGCTCAGTTTGCACGCATCCTGGAGGCGGAGGGCATCGAGTTCGAGCCGCGGGCCCTGACCCTGTTGGCGCAGGCGGCAGACGGCAGCATGCGGGACGGCTTGAGCCTGCTCGACCAGGCCATCGCCTCCGGCGGCGGGCGGGTGGCCGGGGACGAGGTGCGGACCATGCTGGGCACCGTGGGCCGGGAGCGCTGTTTGAACCTGCTCCGGGCCCTCACCGAGCCGGATCGACCCGGACTGCTGGACGAGGTGGCCCGTATCGCGGAGCTGACACCGGACTTCGCCGGCGTGCTGCAGGAACTGATCGGCCTGCTGCACCGCGTCGCCCTCTACCAGGAGGTACCGGCGACCCTCGGGGAAGACGATCCCGAGCGCGAACACATCGCGGACCTAGCGGGACAATTGGCTCCGGAAGACGTGCAGCTCTTTTACCAGATCGCCCTCCTGGGACAACGGGATCTGCCCCTGGTCCCGGACCCGCGCACCGGGATCGAGATGGTCCTGCTGCGTATGCTCGCCTTCCGGCCCGATGCCGGGGATGAGACGAGAACGGAACAGCGGCCCAAGCGGCGACCGACCCGGTCGCCGGCCCCGCCGCGGGATGTCCCCGGGGAGTCGGGCACTCCGCGGGGGGAGCGGTCCGCCGGGCCGGAGGCGGCACACCAGTCGATCGGGGCCGAGGGTGCGGCGCGGGAGACCCAGGCCCCGGTCGCGCCACCGCCGCCTGCCGCATCCGGCAAAGACTATCGGACCCTGGGAGACACGGGGGATACCACGCCGCTGCGGGTGGCGGAGGCGAGCGTGGAAACAACCCTATCCGAGCCCTATCCACGGGAACCCGAAATCCCCGGCAGCTTGCAGAGTTCCGAGGATTGGCACCGTTTGGTCGCGGACCTGGGGCTGGGCGGGGTGGCGAGTCAGCTCGCGCACAACTGCGGGCTTGCCGAGTGGGATGGGCAGCGGCTGTCCCTGACATTGGCCCCCGAATGCCAAAACCTGCGGGTGCCTTCCGCGGAGGAACGGCTGAAGGGTGCATTGGTCGGCGTATTGGGCGAAGGGCTCAAGCTGGAGATCCGAATCTCCTGCCCGGAATACGAGATCCCGGCCCAGCGTCAGGGCCGACAGCATAACCAACGCCAAGTCCAGGCCGAGGCCCTCATGCAGGACGACCCGGTAGCACGTTTCCTCCAGGACGAGTTCGATGCCCGCTGGGTGCCCGACAGTATCAAGCCGACGCCCTGGATTCATCGCCGGACCGAAGGCCGGCGGCAACAAACAGCAGGAGATAACCCAAGGTGAAAGGCGGACTAAGCAACATCCTCAAGCAGGCCCAGAAGATGCAGGAGGAGCTGCAGAAAGCCCAGGAGAAGCTGGCTTGCGAAGAGGTCACAGGCGAATCCGGCGGGGGCATGGTCAAGGTAACCATGAACGGCAAGCACGAGGTCAGACGGATTGATCTCGACCCCTCGCTCATGGAGGACGACAAGGAGATGCTGGAGGACCTGGTAGCGGCGGCGGTCAACGCCGCGGTGCAGCGAGTCGGGGAGAAAACGCAGGAGAACATGGCGGACCTGACCTCCGGGTTGCAGTTGCCGCCGGGAATGAAGTTGCCCTTCTGAGCCATGACGGAACCTTCCCTACTCAACCAACTCGTGGAGGCCATGCGTTGTCTGCCGGGCGTCGGGCCCAAATCGGCGCAACGCATGGCGTTTCACCTCCTGGAACGGGATCGGGAGGGCGGGCGTCGCTTGGCCTCCGTCCTGGACGTGGCCATGGAACGCATCACGCGTTGTAAGCGTTGCCGTACCCTGAGCGAGCAGGAATTGTGCGGTCTGTGCGCCAAGCCCGACCGGGACGACTCCCTGCTGTGTGTGCTGGAGCATCCCTCCGAAATCGCCGCCATCGAGCAGGCCACGGATTTTCGCGGACGCTATTTCGTGCTCGGCGGCAGGCTTTCACCCCTCGACGGCGTCGGACCGGAGGCGCTGGGTCTGGATCTGCTTGAGACCCGGCTGCGGGAACGTGGGCTCGAAGAGATGATCCTGGCCATCAGCCCGACGGTGGAGGGTAGCGCCACCTCGCACTTCATCGCCGCTATGGCGGCCCGCTACCAGGTGCGGACGACCCGCATCGCCCATGGGGTGCCTCTGGGCGGAGAGCTGGAATTCGTGGACGGCGGCACCCTGGCCCATGCCTTTGCCGGTCGCCAAGGTGTGGAGCCCTGAGCGGTTTGGCGCGAAATCCAAGCCTTTTCAGCGCCCGCGGGGGACCGGTCGAAGCCTTGCGTCGGCGACGGGGATCGAGCGGACCTCGAACGACCCCCGCCAGGGAATTTTTCGATCCGCGAAGCCGGAAATGTGCGATCGTTTTCGCTTTATTCTCAAACGGTTACCCTAAGGTACACCCCTGGGGTAATGGAGCATGCACCTATGTCAGACACCCTGTTCAGTAAGATAGCGGCCGGTGAGATCCCGGCGGATATCGTCTACCAGGACGACGACGTCGTGGCCTTTCGAGACATCGGGCCCCAGGCACCGACCCATGTGCTGGTGATACCGCGCAAACCGATCCCGACCATCAACGATCTGGAGCCGGAAGATGCGGAGCTGGTGGGGAAACTGTTCCTCGCCGCCAAGCGGATCGCCGCGGATGAGGGCATCGCCGAGGCCGGCTATCGCACCGTGATCAACTGCAACGCGGCGGGCGGCCAGAGCGTATACCATTTTCATCTACACCTGTTGGGTGGCCGTCCTATGCAGTGGCCCCCCGGCTGAGGTCGAGAAACGGGTGCTTTGCCCAGCCGCGTTCAGGCCGTAGGATACGGTGAGTCCCCGTAGGGCGGGACAGACTAGGGATGGCCGTATCCCGCCGGGCAGTTATCAGTTGTCAGGGGGCAGGGGCGGCCCCCGTAGCGAACTGCATCGGCGATGCTGAAACGGGGGCTTTGCCCGACGGCGTTCAGACGTTAGTATGACACCCGATAGGCGCGGCCTGCCTTCCGCAAAATCCATAGGCAACGGGTACAAGGTGCGGCATTGCCGCGACATCCTCGCTCCAGGCCAATGCCATCTAAGTTAGCTGCTGACCGCTTGTCGTGGTCGGTCAGGATGCGGAAAGAAAAGCGCGAATCCATTCGTGAGGTCGCGTGATGCGTAGTTTCTCCCCTTTTTCGTCGACCGGTAACGCTTACATTTAATGGCATTGCGCTCCAGGCAGGGGAAAGGCCCCCGCTCTCGGGGCGTCGGGATCTGACAATAACGAGATCAATGGCGGTCATCACACCAGAATCAGAAGGGAAAACTCCTGCCGAAGCGGTCGAGCTCAAAGCGGCGGCCTTTACCCTGCCCGTTATTCGCTTGCTCGATACCGACATGGATACGGTAGCGGAGCAGCTGGGTCCGAAGGTGGGCCAGGCACCGGAGTTCTTCCGCAACACACCCGTGGTCGTCGATCTCTCGGCGCTCTCCCCAAATGGGGGTGATATCCCGTTTCCCCTGTTAGTGGGCCTTCTGCGCGGGTACGGTATGATCCCCGTGGGCGTGCGGGGTGGTAATGCCGCGCAAAACCAGGCCGCCGAGGTTATGGAGCTGGCGATCATGGGAGAGGCCAGCATCCGAAGCCCCGGGCAAGCCCTCGCTAAACCGGAGCCGAAACCCACCGCACAGGCTGCCGAGCAGGTACGGCGTACCGTTAAACCGGTCTCAGGGAGAACCTTCAAGGTGGTAACGCAACCGGTGCGATCGGGCCAACGGGTCTACGCCACGGGGGGAGACCTCTCGGTGGTGGGCCCCGTCAGCTCGGGGGCCGAGCTCCTGGCCGACGGGAACATTCACGTCTACGGCCCCTTGCGAGGCCGGGCCATGGCTGGTATGAGCGGCGATGCCGAGGCCCGGATCTTCTGTCGGTCCCTGGAAGCGGAGCTGGTGTCGGTGGCCGGACGCTACCGCGTCAGCGAGCGTATACCGGATGCACTCAAGGGAGTACCGGTACAAATCTTCCTGGATCAGGAAGTACTGCGGATAGAAAAACTCTGGGCTCTTTATGGATTCCAGACTGGTTAGGATATTTTGCGCAAATTTGCCTTCTCAGCAAGCCAGAGGGGCGTCGTATAACTTGTTGTTATCGTGGAGAAAAGGCTACCTGTTCCTCAGGTGCTACCGACTGTCGTCCTCTTCGACCAGTCCGGAATCCATAAAGAGCCAAACTCTGATATCGGTACCTCCCGGTACCGTAGGAAGCGCAGAGTCGATCGGCGTTTCTTAGCGATCACACGCCTTAAGGAGGGCGGAATCTTGGCGAGAATCATCGTTATCACCTCCGGCAAGGGCGGCGTCGGTAAGACCACGACGAGCGCCTCGCTGGCCATGGGCCTGGCCCAGCGCGGCAATCGCACCGCGGTGGTCGATTTCGACGTCGGCCTGCGCAATCTGGATCTGATCATGGGCTGTGAGCGGCGCGTGGTCTACGACTTCGTCAACGTCATCAACGATGAGGCGACCCTCAACCAGGCCCTGATCCGCGACCGGCGTTGCGACGATCTGTATGTGCTGCCGGCGTCCCAGATCCGAGACAAGGAGGCCCTGACCAAGGAGGGCGTGGGCAAGGTCTTGGAGGAGCTGGCTCAAACCTTCGAGTATGTCGTCTGCGATTCGCCCGCCGGCATCGAGCATGGAGCGACCATGGCCATGTACTATGCGGACGATGCGGTGGTGGTCACCAACCCGGAGGTCTCCTCGGTGCGCGATTCGGACCGCATGCTCGGCATCCTGGCGAGCAAGTCCCGCCGCGCCGAGAGCGGCGCCGAGCCCATCTGCGAGTACCTCCTGTTGACCCGGTACTCGCCGGAACGCGTCGCCAGAGGTGAAATGCTTGCCGTCGAAGACGTGCGGGAGATACTGTCCCTGGACCTGCTCGGCGTGGTTCCCGAGTCCAAGTCTGTGCTCAACGCCTCCAACGCGGGGGTGCCCGTGCTGCTTGACCCGGAGAGTGAGGCCGGCCAGGCCTATAGCGATATGGTCGCCCGTTACCTGGGTGAAGAGCTCCCGCACCGCTTCCTCGATGTGCGGCGGAAAAAGGGCTTCTTCAGCCGGCTTTTCAAGGAGTGAGTCATGGGACTACTGGACACCTTCCGTTCACCGCGCCCCCAGGGTTCCTCTGCTATCGCCAAGGAACGGTTGCAGATCCTGGTCACCCATGACCGCACCGAACGTAACCGTCCGTCTTACCTGCCGCAGCTGCAACGCGAGCTCCTGGAAGTCATCCGCAGGTATGCGGATGTGGACATGAACGCCGTATCTGTCAACTACGAGCAGGAAGACAGCCGTGAGGTCCTGGAACTCAATATTGTCCTGCCGGAGGCCGCCCAGCAGTAGATGAGCGCATACAAAACCTTTCTGAAAACATAACCTTGTCAGGGTGGGCTGCGCCCCCACCCCGACATCGAGAGCCGAGGGCACGTTCGCGTTTTGAATCCGGTGGAGTAGAGCGCAGGCGTTCCGCATCCATAGCCGCCCATCCGTTCCCACCCCTTTGGTTCGGTGGTGCCTCAGGGGCCGAATCATAGCCCCGTTCGCCTGCCCTCCCCCATCAAACCTGGCCTGCGGTTTTCCTGTGCGGCGCTTGTCGGCTGCCTTCACAATGGTAGGTAATGGCAAAAACGGTAGTATATTAAAGTGGACACCGGCCTCATGCTCTCTGCGGCAAAGAAACACTGTTAGCCCAAAGTCTTGAGCCAGAAGGATCTAGTACGCAACTTTGGGGAGATCTCATGCAATTTGCACCAAACCTTTTTTGGTTCCATCTCCTCGAAGATATCGGCTATGACGAGCCGTTTTTGTGTTTACGTTGCGGAGAGAAGGTCCCGCGCGCGCTTAAACAAATAATCTCCGACAATAATCTTGAGCCTTATATCAAGTATGCGGCCAATCATTGATATGAAAGCAATTATTTACTCCTCAATCCGCGCCAGATCATCCCCTCCCTGGACCTGGCTAACGGCAGCGAACGGCAGCAACGCAGCGAGCGCCGGGAAGCCTGCCTGCTCTTGCTGATGGCCTTGCTCAAGTACACGGACCTAGCCAGCCTGCGGGTCGGCATCCCCACCCAGGACGGGTTCTTGAGTCTCACCGTGGACTATATCGGCAAGCAAACCGGCATGACGCTAAAGCGCGTGGAGCGCGCCCTGGCCGATCTGAAGGCCGCTGGGCTCAACCCCGCAAACGCCTCCCTGATGGCTCCTGGAAGGGACTGGCAGCCGTCAAGGCCATATCCCGCCACCTGTTCGCCCTGTTCGGCTTGGGGGGTATGCTGAAACGCGAACGTGACAAGGCCAGCAAACGGTTAGCTAAAAAATCCAAGCACCGGGAGCCCGCCGGTCAGGCCCGGTTGACGTTGGCTCTGAAAGCCTTGACTGGAAAGCTAAGCAGCATAAGTGGTGGAAGAAGTGGTCATCATACCGTCTCTTCACAGCGAATGTCCGGGGCTAAAAAAACGATCCGGGCGAAAACCTGTTCGGATGATCGGATCGGGTGTTGGGACAACAGGAAATGTCAGCTCCCGAATGATTTCGGACTTTCAGTCCAAGAGCAACCTATGCACTTTCAGTGCGTAGTGGTTGAGCGACGACAGCCCAAGGGTGCTGGAGACGGCGAGGGACTATGGTTTTCGCTGGCTATTGGCGGTGCTGGCACCGGACTCCAAGGCATCCCGTCCGGGAGCCGGGCGGGTTCCCCGCCATCAGATACTGCGCTGACCTGCTGCCGGGCATGGGGACCTGAGCCGAGGAAGATTTCCGTTTGATCGATCGTAGGGTCCGCTCTCCGGGGGACAGGCCGGCGGCCCATCTGCCGGCCTCCGAAATTCCGACCGCTTGCCCGGCGGGATGCGGTCGTCCCTGACCTTTCCCGCCCTACGAATCGGCAAAGGCGAAGGGCGGGAAAGGCCGGGCGTCGGTGGGCGCCTGGCCGCATCCCGCCGCAAGGCCTGTCCGGTCCAAGGATCAAGGCATGGTCCGGGTCAGACGTTCCTCAGCCTCCCGGTATTTGGCCGCAGTCTTGTCGATGATGTCCTGGGGCAACTTCGGGGCGGGGGGGGTCCTGTCCCAGTCCAGGGTCTCGAGGTAGTCGCGGACGAACTGTTTGTCGAAGCTGGGGGGACTGATGCCGGAGCGATATTGGTCCTGGGGCCAGAAGCGGGAGGAGTCCGGGGTGAGCACTTCGTCGATCAGGTGCAGACGGCCGTCGGTGTCGAGGCCGAACTCGAATTTGGTGTCGGCGATGATGATGCCCCGGTCGTGGGCAAATTCGGCGCAGGTCGTATAGATGTGCAGGCTGAGGTCTCGTACCTGTTCGGCTAGCTCGCGGCCGATGAGTGCGACGGTGCGGTCGAAATCGATGTTCTCGTCGTGTTCCCCGGCAGTGGCCTTGGTCGAGGGCGTGTAGATGGCCTCCGGCAGCTGGTCCGCCTGGGCGAGTCCCCGCGGCAGGTCGATGCCGCAGATCGCGCCCGTGCGTTGGTAGTCCTTCCAGCCCGAGCCGATGATGTAGCCGCGCACGATGGCCTCCACCGGCAGCGGATCGAGCCGTTTCACCACCAGGGCCCGGTCGCCGAGCAGGGCGCGTTCCTCGGGGTCGGTGACGACCTGATCCAGGGTGACATCGGACCGGTGATCGGGGACCATGTCTCGGGTCTGCTCGAACCAGAAGTTGGAAAGGCGGGTGAGCACCTTGCCTTTACCGGGGATGGGCTGGGGCAACACAATGTCGAAGGCGGAAAGGCGGTCGCTGGTGACGATCAGCAGCAGGTCCTCTCCGACTCGGTAGATATCGCGTACCTTGCCGCGGTTGAGCAGGGCCAGTCCGGAGAGTTTGGATTCGAAGAGTGCCGACATGAGTATTGATTCCACGCTGTGAAAAGGGTAAATATAGCAATCCGGCGCGTCGTTTGAATAGCCGTCTTGTCTTTCTGGTAGAGGATTAGTTTGCGAAAAATCGAAAATTGCGAAAATCGGCGTGAATCCATTCGTGAGGATTCGCGTGATTCGTCGTTTTTCTTCCTTTTTGCTGACGGGTAATGCTTAACTTAATGGCATTGGGGTATATACCCGTCACACGTGAATATTTCGCCGCGATGCACGCCGCTCGCACCCCGATAGCCGCGTTGCGACTCGTCGCAATAGGACTTGGCTATTCCTCCTCGTCGCGCCTTGCTCTCGGGCACGATCAGCACACCTCGCTTACCAAAATATTCATGTGTCAACGCGGCACAAACAACCTACCCCCCGGTAACCGGCGGGAAGAAGGCCACTTCGTCGCCGTCCTTGATCGGGGTTTCGGGACGGGCCATCTCCTGATTGACCGCTGCCAGGATGGTCTCGCCTTCCGCCAGGAGGTCGGACCAGATACCACCGCGTCCACGCAGTAAGGCCGCGAGGTCGCCGACCGTCGCCAGCCCGGCCGCGGCCGGGAGCTCCTCGCCGGCGGTCGCCAGCTGTTCACGTAGGCGGGCGAAGTAGAGGATCTTGATCATCCGGTGAGCTCGCTGAAGGGAATGAATTCGATGGGGTCTCCCTCCTGCAGGACCCGACCCTCGGGGATGACGGCCAGACCGTTGGCCCAGGCCACGGAGGAGAGCACGGCGGAGGAACGGTTGGGATAGAGGCTTACCCGACGCCGACCACCCCCATCCGGCTCCAGGCGCGCGCGTTGGAACTCACGGCGCTTGGCCGGTCGCGGCCATGCGAAACCCGCCTCGGCCGTCACCGCGGCGGGCCGGACGGAGCCCGTGATGCCCTGCATGCGTCGGATGAAGGGTCGGGCGAACATGCAGAAGGTGACGAATAGGGAGACGGGATTGCCGGGGCTGCCGATGAATGGGGTCCGCCCCCCGTCGATGTGGCCACCGATGTGGCCGAAGGCCAGCGGTTTGCCGGGACGCATGGCGATCCGCCACAGGTCCAGGCTGCCCAGGCGTTCCACCGCCGGCTTGACATGGTCCTCCTCGCCTACGGAGACGCCGCCGCTGGCCAGAACCAGGTCCGAGTACTCGGCCGCATCGGCCAGGGCCACCATGGTGGCGTCCAGTGTGTCCCGGACGATACCCAGGTCCCGGACCTCACAACCCAGTTCTTCCAGCAGGCCGATCAAGGTAAAACGGTTGGAGTTGTAGATCTGCCCAGGCCCCAGAGGCATACCGGGCATCACCAGCTCGTCGCCGCTGCAGAAGACGGCGACCCGCAGACGGCGGTGGACGGTCAGCGCGGCGACACCCACCGAGGCGGCGAGCCCCAGGTGCTGGGCCCTGAGACGAATACCGGCCGGGATGACCTGGGAACCGGCGGCGATATCCTCGCCGGTACGGCGGATGTTGGCACCGACCTCGAGGTCCGGGGGGACCCGAACCTGATCGCCATCGGTGGTGCACGACTCCTGGATGACTACCGTATCGGTGCCTGCAGGTATGGGGGCGCCAGTGAAGATGCGCGCCGCCGTGCCGGGTTTCAGGGGTGGTCCAGCGACGCCGGCCGGAATGCGCTGGGAAATGGGCAAACGGCCGCCGTTAGCCGCAAGGTCGGCGCTGCGGATCGCGTAACCGTCCATGGCACTGTTGTCCCAGCCGGGTACGTCGATGGTGCTCACTACGGACTCGGCCAGCACTCGCCCGAGCCCGGATCGGGTAGAAACCCGCTCGCTGTCCGCGATAGGCCGGGACTGGGCCAACAGGAGTTCGAGGGTCTCCTCCACGGACAAGTGTGATCGGGATGTCTCGGAGCAGTCGTTGTGCCTGGTCATGCGTTCCCCCGTCCAAAGAAGGGTGTCGTAAAAGGTGATGCCCGCCGTAGCGCAGGCGTCTCGCCTGCATGGTTTTGGGGATAGGCCACCCTTTTCTCGTTCCCACGCACTGCGTGGGAACCTGGAAGCTCCGCGCCGCGAAGCGCATCGGGCCGGTGTCCACCATTCGTATACACAGGAACCAAACCTGCCGGCTGTCCGGCGTTATCCGGTGCGGCCCGGAAGGCGTCTGCTCTGAGCGTTGCCGACCGCTGGTCATGGGGGACGTGTTGCGACGGCGAGGGCCTTGGTCGCTACTCACGATGACGACGGGGTGTGGATGAGGGCGGATCGGAGGCGTCGAGAGCGCCGCCGGCCCAGTCGAACGGTCCAGGATGACCGGTGTACTCATAGCGGCTGAACTCACCTGCGACAGCTTGAGTTGTGAAGGCAACAGGAAAGCGCAGTGCGGGAAAACCGCATGCTGCGTTTGATGAGGGGGAGCAGGCGACCGTGGCTAGGATCCGGCTCGTGAGGCACCGCCAGACGAAAGGGGCGGCAACGGATAGGCTGGATCTACGGACACGGAAACCTGCTCTCTACTCTACCGTTAAACGACAAGAACGTGAATTCACACGAACGTCGGATTTATGCTATCTGGTTTCCAGACAAAAATTCACACTTTGCGATCTTAATGCGCAGCCTCGCTAGGATTCCTTGAGGGACCTGCATCTTTACAAATGAGTCAAGTTTTGCATGCACTATCGACAAACCACGAAGAACCAAGACTCAACCACTATGCACTAAAGTGCATAGGTTGCCCCCTGGACTGAAAGTCCTAAATCATTCCAGGATAATGTTTCCTGTATCCATATTGGATGGGTGACGGTGATGCTCCAAGTATTCTTGAACCATTTCGTCCGTTACATTCCCTGTTGTCCAGGCACCATACCCTAGTCGCCCAAAAATGCTTTCCCCAATATCGTTTTTTCAGCTCTGGGAATTCGCTTTGAAGAAGACGTGATGACCTTACTTTAACCCGCTTTACAAAATCGCTTATTGATAACCTCGGCGGATATTCAACATGCATATGTATATGATCCTTGCTTACGACTCCTTTCAGAATATGAACATCTTCCGCATCACATACCTGAATGATAAGTTCTCGGCATCGCTTTTGAATATTTCCTTTTAATACCGGGTAACGATATTTAGTGACCCATACAATATGGACCAGCAAAATGCTAACCGTATGACTACCGCGTCTTTGATCACTCATTAGCTAATTGTAGCATACCTGTGTAGCAGCTAAAGCCTTGCACTAAA
>Ga0209453_1000009_pt1 | contig 25038 bp, 21 predicted proteins | sample WorMetulBAHAMAS1_FD_187397 | JGI IMG/M metagenome (GOLD analysis project Ga0209453, IMG submission 187397) | Marine gutless worms symbiont microbial communities from Max Planck institute for Marine Microbiology, Germany - Olavius ullae BAHAMAS.1... | ecosystem: Host-associated > Annelida >...
TGTTTAGGTTTTGAGCGACCACTGTCGGCTTGCTTACCCGGTTGGCAAGCGCCGACATTGCCAGAGTGAGCTTTTCCCGCGTCATCTTGCGTGGTCTCCCACCCAAGCGGTCTCTCGCGCGTGCGGCGGCAAGTCCGGCGCAAGTACGCTCCCGGACCAATTCAGCCTCGAATTCGGCCAGGGCGGCGAAAATCCCGAACACGAGCCGCCTATTCGCGGCCGTGGTATCGATTTGAGCACCGGCACCTGTTAACACCTGCAGGCCGACCCCGCGCCGGTTCAGGTCTTCCACTACCTCGACCAGATGCTTGAGACTGCGGCCAAAGCGGTCCAGCTTCCACACCACGAGAGCGTTGCCTGGTTGTAACGACTTCGAGCAAGCCGCCAATCCTGGCCGGTCATCCGTGCGCCCGAAGCCGAGGTCCGAGTAGATGCGCGCTGCCTCAACCCCGGCTTCCAACAAGGCATCACGCTGGAGATCGAGGACTTGGCTGCCGTCGCTTTTCGAGACGCGGATATACCCGATTTTCATATCAACCACGTAAGAAAAGATAAATCGAAGTCAACAAGCTAACTAAGATTTACGTATCGAGTTTACTTGCGGTTTTTGGTGGTATATGGGGCGGGTTTTGGAGTGTAAGTAAAACGAGCGTTATTCGGAAAGTGGGGGGGCGGCTAGAGGCGTGGCCGTAACATCTGGGTCAAGGCCTATCGGCGAATAAGGAGGGCTTTAGCTCACTGCTGAGGGTATCGTAACTACGTCGAGCGTCCGCAAGAGCCTCAAAGTACCTTTGGACGGGTCCTCCCCACTTCTCTCGAGCTGCTTTTGCTTTTGGGACAGGAATAAGCAGGTCCAGATAGCGGTCCCCCAAATCCTCTCGGTTCATTTGCATTAGAACTAGGGACTTGAATTGGTCGTGAACGACCTTAAGAGAGGCTAGAGCTAGAAACAGCCAACGACCAACGAATTTTCCCTCGTCCTTCATTCGCCATATAAATATCTCTCTGGTCAGAATCATGTCCGTCTGCCACGGCATCGTGACGCCAAATAAGCCAATGTTTTTGCTGGCGCGGGTAGGTGTCAAAAGATCCCACGATTGGAGAGGTCGCTTTGCAGTGTACTTCTCAGCTACCTGACGGGGCATGAAATACTTTGGATTTTCGACCACGCGCCAATTCTTGATATCAACGACCTTAACATAAGGAACCTCCCCCTTGCCTTTGTAATGGGAACTCGGGCTGCCATGTCCCTCAAGAATCTTGATGTCTCCGCACTCAATAAGTTCTCTCACGGAGATGAGGTCACAATTATTATCTGCGGCAAATGCTTGGAGGTCATCAAGATAGGGTCTTCGCCACCAAAATGACGCAACGAGAACCCCGCGTTTGACGGCCTCCGCCTGTGAGAACGTGAACTTTAGCTTTGATTCAGGAGCTTCTGGGTTTGTCAGTAGTTCGGCAGCATAGTGCATCTCGTCGTCGAGGTCGCTGGTGACCTCCCCGTCAACGATATGGTATCTAGGGCGACCATGCTTATCCTCCCCGTACGTCTCGCAGAAGGAGCCAATAATTCTGTGCCCCTTCGGAGGAACCGACTTCTCAAGGACGATAATGCTGGTTTTAGCTCTACAGTGAGGTTCGAAGGCTTCAATCGGTACATTGACAGAATGAGTAAGTTTGTACTGAGAAAGCCACTGTACGAGCCATGAATAGGAACCAGAAAATAGGTAAGTATCCGGGAGAACGATGGCCAAACGGCCACCCGGACCAAGAAGTCGAATACTTCGCTCAAGAAACAGAAGTCCTAGGTCGCGGTTCTCATAATCGCGCAGAGGATGCCATTTCCCGTTTTTCTTGTCCTTTTTCCAGATACACGAAAGCTCGTATCCTTCCTCTCGCCCTATACTCTCTAAGACCTTGAGCTTGGTACCAAACGGTGGATTGGTTACAACAACGGTAAATGCGCCATCCTGTATGGTCGCTTGCAATGCGGGCCACCATCTGGACTGGCGGACAGAATCAGCCTTGTAGACGTGCGTACTACCGTCTCCCAACATAGATAGATAGGCTTTGGAAAGACGGACGGATACGGCGTCCTTATCGATGGCGAACAGCTGCGTAGTAGACCAATCGCGGCGTGCGAGGTTGATGGCATTCTCGTCTGAGCCGTACAGGTCAGTTAGGCGGCTAATGACGTTATTGAGGGCCGTTGCCAGGAATGACCCACTCCCGCATGCGGGGTCTATAACGCGGTCTTCTGGTCCCGGATTGACGGCAGCAACGGCGATGCGAACAACAGAGAGAGGTGTAAAGTATTGGCCCTCCTCACCTTTGTAGGCTTTGCCGCGAATAACTTGAAAAGCCTGCGCAACAGCATCAATGTCATTACTTAGGAGCCTGAAGTTCTGGAGAGTCTCGACGATGTAGTAGATGCTCTCATCGTCGATTTGGAATCTGATTTCCCTGCTTTCAGCCCCGAAAAGGGCTGTGTTTTTCTTTACCTCAAGCTCTAGTAACTCTTTGATTCTTGAAGATGTTTCTTCGGTATTATCGCCCAGCTGAAAGGAAAGGGGTTTTTTGGGGGTAAAGCGGTGCTCCTGCTCGTCAAGGATTTTGAGAAGTAGCAGGAGCGAGATATCTGGGAGAATTTCTTCATCACGATTGACATTTCGATCCAGAGTGGCGAGCCGATCCCGGATGCGGCGGAATACCGGAATTAAGGAGGGTGCTTTCTTGAGGTCTGGAAGAGTTAGGACCTTTTTTCCGACAGGTACAAGCGGGTCCTGTGGAGTGAGAATAGGGGTCCCGTCTGGAGCAATTTCGTACCCTGCGGTTGTTTTATAGACAACTTTGTGTTCGATGCCGTTGAACCAGATTCCAACACGGGCATGGGGCTCACGGTCGAGGTAAATCTTGAGTTGTTCAATTCCCGTCTGAACATCTGGCCGCTTGCATTCGCAAAGTATTTGAATGTGCTCTGGGTCACGGGCGTACTTCGCATCGTCGAATAGGGCAAGGTCAACAGGCCAAGTCCGTTTGTTAGAAGGTGAGGCTGGAACCCGCCATTGCTTTGGTCGAGAGACAATTTGCTCTGGTTTCCAACCAGCCTCATTAATCAGGATGTCAAGCAAGGGCTGGGTGGCGTCTCTTTCCTCGGGTCCAGCAGAGATGATTTTCCCAGAGGCTTTATCTACCGTATAGCCTTTCATTTTTTTAGCTGGTGGATCCCTAAAGAGAACGCTATTTCGTAAAATGGCGGTTCCCATTTGGATCTTTTGAGCCCCATCCAGGGTCCTCATTCCACGTTCTTCCCGGTTTTCGCGGCGCGATGCGAAAACTCAGATTCAAGGCGTTGACATCCTACCCCGACTTTAGGCGGGAGGGGGAGGACGTCAAGTTAAGCGAGGATCTCAATCATCCTGCCATCGATAGCGCACCTTAAGGGAATTCAGGTGCGTCCAAGGAAGATATCCTCCATGCTGAAGCATGCCGACGACAATCCCGGGAGCAATTCCCTGCTTTCTGGAAAAATTCAGAACGGTCGACTTACCGTGTGGAGAGCTCTTGACAAACCGTTCCCAAACAGACCGAGGAATGAGAGCGTTCGCAGCCCAATCGTTCGCCTCAGCTTCGATGTCAGTTTTACCTCCATTAACCTCATCGACGAAATCGACGAAGATGCCCTTTTTGCTGTGCAGATGAATGTGTGCCGCCTCGTGAAAGAAGCTGAACCAAAGGTGGTCATCTGACTTGTGCCGCGCACTCAGCTGGATCACCGCCTTTCTTGGTGTAAGCCACCATGTGGCGCCACTGATGGCTGTCTTAGGCAATGGCTTGACCAAGGCTAGTGCAACACCCGACTGATTGCAGAGCTTCTGTGATTGGGACAAAGCCTCTTTGATTGGTGCGCAGGTTAATCCGCGGATTTCACTCAACGCCTGCTTAAATCCAGTCTTACTATAATCGGCGCACTCCTGATCATCCGCATTAAGTTCTCCGAAGCGAAGCCAAGTCGTCAATGCGGCCTTGTTACTCTTGAAGCTCAGCGAATGCCGATAGGCTACGTTCACCAGGTCATACTTGAGCTGCCATTCCTTGACCGAGCTGACATGGAAGAACGATAGGAGTTTGGAAAGGGAATCCGCGTTAGACTCCGGCTGACGGATGATGCCGCGCTTGACAAGTTCCTGGATCGGAAATGTCCTCAACCATGCGGTGGAGCCAGCAGCATCCGCCGCTTCGCTCTCCCCTGCCCGGTGAATCTGATAGTCCTCCTCAATGCTACGCCAGATGCTCGCATCCATACCTAGCACCTTTTCAAACTGAAGCGCCGTCTCCGGCTCAATGGATGCCTTTCCAGCGATGATCTCACTTATTAGATTCGGAGAGCAACCACATCGCCGAGCGAACTCAGCATGCGAGATACTTTGCAACTCCAGGCGCTCCTCAAGGATCCACCCTGGCGGAACCGCATAGTCTGGTCGAAACTGATTGGTCGTTGTCGCCATGTATCTCTCCCTCCGTCAGTGATAGTCGATCACTTGGGTGATCATGATTGCGGTCACCTGTTCTACATCGATTCCTCCATCATCCTTGCGTGGGAATGGGTCGTGATTAGGTTCAAAAACAAGTCGGTGCGGATGAACGAGATCGACCGCAAACTGCTCATCTCGGTTTCCACTGAGCTGATGTCTCCTTTCTGGTGGTGTGGTTGGTACCAGCGCTAGATTGTGGGTCACCTTAAGGATAGCCATTCTCCTCATGATAGCCTTCGCCATTCGTATCCCATAAGATTTATTGAGAGCGTCTGCCGCATTAAAGGTCTTTTCGAGCTTGCGAGTCCGGAAGGCGATATTCATCAGATTAACTTATTTTAGTTACGTAACAGGTAGATATTTTCCCTTAAATATCAGTTGCTTCCTGTTTATAAATCCATTGCCGAATGCGTGAGACCAGCTAAGGACCGTTTTTGTGAGAGCACGCAACGCGCACCTTGGAGTATTAGGCCGCCCACCTTTCGGAAAGCCCTTCGGCCTGTTGCAGGACGGTCTGGACCGCGGCTTTCTGAAGGTCCGGCGGGTAGCCGTACTTGCGCAGGATGCGCTTGACCAAGATCCGCATCCGGGCGCGGGGGGCTTCCCGGTATGCCCAGTCAATGGTGACGTTGTTCTTTACGCTCTTTAAGAGCTCATGGGCGATGATGCGGAGCTGTGCATCCCCCATGACTTGGACCGCACTCTCGTTCTCGGCCAGGGCGTCGTAGAAGGCGATTTCCTCCTCGGATAATCCTGCTTCCTCGCCCCTCTGGCGGGCGGCCCGGATGTCCTTGGCGAGCTCGATGAGCTTCTGGAGAACCTGGGTTGCCGTGATGGCATTGCTGTGATAGCGGGCTATGGCGTCTTCCAGGCGTTCGGAGAAAGCCCGCGTCTGGACAACGTTGGTACGGCTGTGGGAGCGGATTTCGCCATTGAGCAACTTGCGCAAAGCCTCCATGGCAAGGTTGCGCTGTTCCATGCCCTGAACTTCGGCCAGGAAGTCATCTGACAGGATAGAGATATCCGGCGTCGTGACGCCGACGGCCTCCAGAATATCGACGATTTCGGTCGAGACAACGGCGCGGCTGACAATTTGCTGTACGGCAAAGTCACGCTCGGCGGCGGTTTTGGCAGTTCCGGGAACATTCTTGGCCAACGCCGCCCGGACGGTCTGGAAAAATCCAACCTCATCGCGAATAGCCCTCGCCTCGTCACTGGCAGCTGCGAGAGCGAAGGCCTTGGTCAGGGCCAGGACGCCATCGTTGAAGCGGCGGCGCGCGCGCTTCCTGCCTGCTTCTGTGGTTTCCTTGTCAGCATCCTTTTTCTGCACGTCGAGCACCCATTCGATAGCCCCGGCCAGGACGGCAAGCCGCTCCTGGGGCGTGCCAGTCAGACCCGGCATGTAATCGAAGCCATGGAACATGTCGCGGACGATTTCGTACTTTTCCATCATCACGGCAACAGCTTCGGCCTCGTCGATGCCGGCCTGCTTGCGGTCTTCCTGCGAGTACTGGCCGAGGGCGCTCTTAAGATTCTGGGCGATACCGATATAGTCCACGATCAGGCCCGCCGGCTTGTCGCGGAACACACGGTTGACGCGGGCGATGGCTTGCATGAGCCCGTGGCCCTGCATCGGCTTGTCGATATACATGGTGTGCAGGCAGGGGGCGTCGAAACCGGTGAGCCACATATCCCGGACGATGACCAGCTTGAGGGGGTCGTCCGGGTCCTTGGCGCGTTTGGCGAGGAGCTCCCGGCGGGCCTTGCCGCCGATATGGGGCTGCCAGTCCTGCGGGTCGGCAGCCGCGCCGGTCATCACGATCTTGAGCCTGCCTTGCTGATCGTCTTCGCTGTGCCAGTCGGGACGCAGGCGGATGATTGCGTTGTAGAGCGCAATACAGATGCGCCGGCTCATACAGACAATCATTGCCTTGCCGTCCATAGCCAGGACCCGGTCCTCGTAGTGGCGAACCAGGTCTTCGGCCACTAAGCGTAGGCGCTTTTCAGAACCGACCAGGGCCTCGATGCTGGCCCATTTGCGCTTGAGCTGTTCCTGCTCGTCGAGGGCTTCATCCTCGGTGAGCTCATCCACTTCCGCGTCGATCTTCGGCTTCTCGTCGTCATCGAGCTCGATGCGGGCCAGGCGGCTCTCGTAATAGATGGGAACGGTGGCCCCGTCTTCGACCCCCCGATTGATGTCATAGACATCGATGTACTCACCGAAGACCGCCGGGGTGTTCACGTCTTCTTTCTCGATGGGCGTGCCGGTAAAGCCGATGAAGGAGGCCTTCGGGAGCGCATCGCGCAGGTATTTGGCAAAGCCGTAGGAAATCTCGCCGGTATTCCGTTCGACTTTGGCCTTGAAGCCGTACTGGCTCCGGTGCGCCTCATCGGCAATCACCACCACGTTCCGGCGGTCGGTCAGGACCGGGTAATCGCCCGCTCCCTTGGCCGGTGAGAACTTCTGGATGGTGGTGAAGACGACCCCGCCGGAGGGTCGGCTCAGGACCTGTTGCAGATCCTCACGGCTCGCGGCCTGCTGCGGGGTCTGCCGGATGAGGTCCCGGCACATGCCGAAGGTGCCGAAAAGCTGGTTGTCCAGGTCGTTTCGGTCGGTAATGACCACCAGGGTCGGGTTCTCCATGCCCGGATGGGCCACAATCCGGCCCGCATAGAAGGCCATGAGCAGGCTCTTGCCGGAGCCTTGAGTGTGCCAAATAACGCCAATCCGCCGGTCGCCTTCGGGGCTTGCGGCCTTTAGGGTCTGCTCCACGGCATGGTGAACCGCATGGAACTGGTGATAGCCGGCGATGATTTTGACCAGCCCGGAACCGGTATCGCCAAACACGGTGAAATCCTGGACCAGAGATAACAGCCGGGTCTTCTCGAATACGCCTTTGATGAGGGTACCGAGTTCGGGTTCACCCTTCGGGGCGATTTCCACGCCATCCACGGTCCGCCAGGGCATAAAGCGTTCGCTGTCCGCGGTCAGCGAGCCGATACGGGCCTGCACGCCGTCCGAGGTCACAAGCATGGCATTGGTGCGGAACAGGGACGGGATTTGCTGCTTGTAGGTCTGGAGCTGGTTAAACGCCCCTTCGAGGGTGGCGCTCTCGTCACCGGGGTTCTTCAGCTCAAACACGCCAAGTGGCAGGCCATTGATGAACAGCACCACGTCGGGTCGGCGGTTGTTCTGGTGCTCGATGACGGTGTACTGGTTCAGGGCCAGCCAGTCGTTGTTGTCCGGGTTGTCGAAGTCGATGAGCCAGGCCTTGTCCCCGCCGATGCTGCCGTCTTCGCGGGTGATTTCGACATCCAGGCCTTCGACCAGGATACGGTGCAGCCTGCGGTTCTCCTCGACGAGGGATGGTTTTTCGGTCTGCTGGACCTTGCGGAGCACTTCTTCCAAGGTCTCTGCGGGAAGATGGGGATTGAGCTTGCGCAGGGCCTCCCAGAAGCGGTCGATCAGAAAAACATCGCCGTAGCTGGAGCGCTCGGGATTGGGGCCGTCCGGGGAGATATCGGGGCCGTGTAGCACTTGGTAGCCCAAGCCCTCCAGCCAGTCGAGGGTTGCTTTTTCAACGTCGCTTTCGGCCAAACGGCTCATGCCCCCTCCTCGGGATCTTCAGCGCCGCATACAGAGAGCTCTGCTTCAGCCACCTGCGCTTCCTGCCACTCGGAATAACTAATATTCTTCCCGACTACCCGCCAAGAACGACGGCCGTTATCGGCGCGGCCTAATATGACGGCTGAAGCTGCGCTCGGGCTCGCGAAGAGGGTATCCTCGGAAAAGCGGAGCAGCCCTACTTTATCGGGAACCAAGCGGCCCTGATCGACAAGGCGCGCATGCAGATTGCTGTAACCAGTGTGGGACGTTCCCTGCTGCATCCAGGTATCTCTCGCAAGAGATCCGGAGAGTACGACGAATTCGGCATCTACTTCACGCGCCTGCGCTCTCAATCCATGCTTACGGCTTGACAGTTCGAATAACGGGCTGTCGTAAGGGGACTTAGGCGCTTGACTATCATCAATGCCCGGCGCCGTAATACGCGGACGACTACGCAGGAACTCAAAGCCGAGCACCGGCATTACGAGCCGTATCTGCTCAATGAAGAACGTCATGTCAGATTGATCAGCCTCAGGTAAAGTGATCGGCGGCGGAGCCGTACCATTGCTGAGCGTTGCGCGACCAACCTCCTGGACGATTGTGATAAGACGTGATTCCAGATAACGAGCGTGCGCTTTGGTAATGTTCTGGTCCTTGCTGGTAACGACGCATGTGCGCTCCCAGAAGCCCTTGCCATCATCTTTATTATGCTGGGCAAGACGCTGGCGCACGTTGTCACTTTCGCCGATATAGACGATTGCGTTGTCTGGATCTTCGGGATCGCGCCCCGATAGAAAATAGATTCCGGTCCGGTCCAATTCGGACCGTTCAAGAAACCTGGGAAGGCCAGTGCGTGCACCGGCCAATACATGACCGGTCCAGTTCATGATCTCGGCCGTGATAAGCCCGGATGGCGTGCCATCTGCCAAGAAAAGTCGAACTGTACGTCCGGTGTTTTCACTCATAACACAGCCTCTACGGCTCTCTCGGCATCGCAGAGGCGGATTTCGCCGGACATCAACTTGGGTAGGAGCAGGTCGCGGAGCTGGGCGAGAGTTTCCGACTCCTTTTTGTTATGGGCAATTCGAGTGAGTAGCGGCTCCACTGTTTCAGAAAATGCTACGGCTACCTCTGATTTTGGTGCGACACATTCAGCACTGTAAGCTATCTCACGATTAAGGCCGGGAACCGCACTATCGGCAGCAAGCCCCGGAAGATTGAGTTGCTCCATAAGAAGCCACAGAAAGGAGTAGGTCCAATGTGGGCTCTTTGGTTTGGCATAGAACGTTGTGTCGATACAGAAGAAGTCTTCGATAACATAATTGGCTGTTCCTGGGTTACCTTTACGTCCCACGATGACTCCTGGGCCGTCAGCAAGGTTAACGTTATGCCAGCCCACTTGGCCGTTAGAACCATACACAGGGATTGAACCTGGTTTGCGTATATCGGCCTTCAGCGCCTTCCCATACACCAGCTCGACAAAGTCCCCCAGTCTGGAATTTATCCACCCCACGGGCTTGTCGTCGTCATCGAGGGTATCTGGGAAAAGCTCCCAGATTTCTGGGTCGAGGTATGGCGCTTGGCCTTCGGCCTTGGCGCGGGTGGGGCCGAAATCCACAAACCAGTCCTTGAACAGCGCTCGTGCTATTGATTCGAGCGTTTCGTTCATCCGCCGGTTGAGGTCGATCTTGTCGTCGAGAGCACAAAGCAACCCTGTAATCGTTTGCTGTGTCTCAATATTGGGAACGTGAACATCAAGATGCTCAAAAGCAGTTGTCGGCACTCTTTGCCGCCCAGATGTGCCGGTCATCTTGGCTATGGCAAATTCCCGAACTCTCGGCGAGGTAGCTACATAGTGAATAAACTCACTCGTTGTGATGCTTGGTTTTCCACGAAAAATAATAAACTCGGTTGAGCCATGAGCTAGACTCCCTTTGTCGACAGCTCTATACATTGCAATCTTGCCGTTCTCGAGACATGGCGTGATACGGGCAAACAGCGTATCGCCATCAGCGAAGCGGGAGCCGCTGGTAGAAAAAATGCGTTGTTCACTTGCATACACGAATTTTCCTTCCGGCTGTAATGCAGCCATCTCAACAAATGGATAAACCGACCCCTTGTCTAGTTTCACGGTCGGATTGATTAAAACTACATCGGGAAACGCTAGCTTTCGCCAATCACTCATTTGGGACAACCTTTTTGAGCTTTGCCCGGATCAGCGTCCCCAGCTCTTCCCCTTCGGCAAGCTGCTTGTCTAGTTTGTCCTTGAGTGCCGCGAAGCGCTCCGGAAACGGCACGTCGTCCTCTTCGGCTGCCGCCACGCCCACATACCGCCCTGGCGTCAAGACATGGTTGTGCCCCCGGATTTCATCGAGGCTGGCAGCCTTGCAGAAGCCGGGCGCGTCCTCATAAGAATCGGCCTCAGGCTCCCCGCGCCAGGCATGGTAGGTACCGGCAATCTTTGCGATGTCTTCATCCGAGAACTCCTTACGCGTGCGGTCCACCATGTGGCCCAGCTTGCGGGCATCGATAAAGAGTATCTCGCCGCACCGATCCCGCCAGCCATGACCGGGGTTCCTGTTGCGGGCCAAAAACCACAGACAGGCCGGAATCTGGGTGGAGTAGAAGAGCTGTCCCGGCAGGGCAATCATGCAATCCACCACGTCAGCCTCCACCATGGCCCGGCGGATGTCTCCTTCCCCTGACTGGGAGGAGGACATGGAGCCGTTGGCCAACACCACGCCGGCGACGCCTTTCGGGGCCAAGTGGTGAAGGATGTGCTGTAGCCAGGCAAAGTTGGCGTTGCCGACGGGCGGAACGCCATATTTCCATCGTGCGTCCTCGCGCAGACGGTCCCCGCCCCAGTCGGAGATGTTGAAGGGGGGATTGGCCAGGATGAAATCGGCCCGCAGGTCCTTGAGCTTATCCTGGTGAAAACTACCCTCGTTGTTCCATCGGATATCGGCATCGATGCCGCGAACAGCGAGGTTCATCTTTGCCAGCCGCCAGGTGGTGTAGTTGCTCTCCTGGCCATAGATGGCGATGTCGCCGACGCGCCCGCCATGGGCTTCGACGAAGTGCTCGGACTGGACGAACATACCGCCGGACCCACAGCACGGGTCATAGACCCTTCCTTTGTAAGGCTCCAGCATTTCAACCAGAACCCGGACCACGGATCGAGGTGTGTAGAACTCCCCTCCCCGCTTGCCTTCGGCCCCAGCGAAGCCGCCGAGGAAATATTCGTAGACGCGGCCTAGGATGTCCTTGGACTGATCGACCTCCTCACCCATGCCGATGCCGCTGATGAGGTCGATGAGCTCACCCAGCATGACCTTGTTGAGTGCCGGCCGTGCGTAGTCCTTGGGAAGCACACCCTTGAGCGAGGCGTTGTTGGCCTCGATGGCCAGCATGGCGTCGTCAATGAGTTTGCCAATGGTCTTTTGCTTGGCATTGGCCTGAAGGCGTGACCACCGGGCATCCTTGGGGACCCAGAATACGTTTTCGGCGAGGTATTCTTCCGGGTCCTCCGGGTCCGCATATTCGTGCTCTCGCAGTGCCGCGCGTTGGGCCTCAAAAGCATCGGAGATGTATTTGAGGAAGACGAGGCCTAGGACAACGTGCTTGTACTCGGAAGGTTCCAGGTTGCCGCGCAGCTTGTCGGCCGCGAGAAACATCCGGGTCTCAAAACCGAGGGTTGCGCCGTTGTTGTCCTGCTTCTTCTTTGTTCGCGCCATGGCCTCTCCCGGAGAAATCTTTCAAATCATCACGTTATACAAGGTTTTGGGTTTATGAAAGAAGGCCATTGAGCCGTTGAGAGTGTGCTTTTCAGGTGCCCCGGAAAAATGGAAAGCATCTTCGAGGCCAATCAAGCCGGTTTGCAGCTGCAGGGTTTCATGGAAAACTCTACATCAATGTGTTGGCCTAGGCTGTTGAGGATCTTCATTAGCTGATCGCTGGTGAAGTGATCCAGGGCGTTGTTGTGGATGCGAGAAAAATCCATACGAGCGTAGCAAGCGCAGGGATGCGCGCGCAGGCAGGGATGCCGAAGTCTATAGGGATGTAGGAAGACAGGATTCTGTGGGCCACCGCCTGTCATGATCCCACTGGGCCAGCTTCCCGCCCAGGGCCTCGTAAATCCCGCCGAGGTTTCTTTCTTGTAGACCAATCCTCCGATCTATCCGATGGCTTGTGCGTGGCAGGTACGGCCCCTGAGCCTTTATCGGCGGCACTGGGACCAGTTTGGCTACTCCACTCTAAATTGATTTCTTTTTATTGATTAATGGCCGCCACTTAACGGAGGACTTACCGACACTTATTTTTCGATCCGAAGCGAGCAGCCTGGCGAAGGGTCAATTTTTGGTGGGCGTAGGCTTGGTTCCGCGCTGAGTATCGCTGCGGCGAGGCGGTTTTGGCTCTGGTCGGCGGCAATTCAGCCGTAAATTAGCCGTGGCACGGATCGGGGGTAAGGAGCAACCGTTCGGCTTCCTCGATGAGCCGATCTTTGGTCCAGTGCGGGTGGGCTTGTTTGAGTTCCAGCGCCTTGAGGTCTCGTCGTCGGCGATATTCCAGGTCGCCCGGTGGCGTGCGGTTCGGTTTGCTGCTCAGCTTTCCAGTCAAGGCTTTCAAGGTCAGCGCCAACCGGGATTGACCGGCGGTCTCTTGATTCTTGGACTTTTTCGCCTGTCGCTTACTGGCTTTGGTGCGTTCGCGTTTCAGCATACTCCCCAAGCCGAACAGGCCGAACAGGTGGCGGGATATGGCCTTGACGGCGGCCAGCCCTTTCCAGGAGCCATCAGGGAGGCGTTTTCGGGGTTGGGCAACGGTTACTAGTCCGGCGGCTTTCAGATCGGCCAGGGCGCGCTCTGTGCGTTTCAGCCCCATGCCGGTTTGCTTGCCGATATAGTCCACGGTGAGGCTCAAGAACCCGTCCGGGGTTGGGATGCCGACCCGCAGGCTGGCTAGGTCCGTGTACTTGAGCAAGGCCATCAGCAAGAGCAGGCAGGCTTCCCGGCGCTCGCTGCGTTGTTGCCGCTCGCTGCCGTTGGCTAGGTCCAGGGAGGGGATGATCTGGCGCGGATTATCGTAGTAGCTCTTGAGCAGAGCCATGAGCTTCGTGAGCATAAAGGGAATGCCGCCCTTGCCGGTCTTGGGTGGCTTCGGCAGCGTGAGCCTGGGGTTCTGCGGATCGTGTCCGCAGAAATTGCCGCCTAGGTTTTCACGCGGTGCGTAGGGCCTGCCCACGAGCGATCCCCAGCTTGGCAAGCGGGGAGCGGGCAGTAGTTACTTCCCAAGTCCCCGTGATTGAGACCTTGCAACAGGGGATTTGGGCAGGTAGGATTTTCATCGACCGTTGCTGCCATAATACTGTTACGGTTATTTGGCCCGCGCTGGAATGAGACCTCCCGCGCGGGCCTTTCTATTTATGCCTCGAAATTAGCGAGTGTTTCGGGTCCGGGCATCCCTTCCCGGTAATGGGTGATGACAGTAGTCTGTCAGACTACCACGGTACACGCTCATGCGTAATCCGCAGCCGTTTCCAATTTACCCTCGACGCTGTGCCCCATGGCGGCAGTCAGAGTATGGCCTCTGAGCCACAAAGAGGCGTTCTAAGCCGTCCTCTCGGAGCACCCCAACTTGGGTCCTACGGCCCATGGGAAGCCTCTACAGCCCTCTCCGTGGCTAGCGCATCGATGCCTGGATTCAGGCAAAGCCCGGAGTCGCTTTACCGTCAGAGCAGTCTGTCGCCCTGGTGTTTTGGTAAAGAAGTCTGACGGGCTACGGGCTTTGCCCTCGGCGGGGAACACAAGCAAAATCTTGCCCTTCAAATCGGCATTTTCGGTCGCGCCGGTTCGAGTTTCCCACATATCCAAGAATTGCCACCGGCTGTAGGTGCAGTTGCCCAGCGAAGGATCGGCTAGCCACACGGTCGATTCGTCGATACCCCGGAGCACGGAGAAGTGCTCGGTCTTGCGGTGCTCCAGGTACACGATTCCCGGCATATTAAGCTTGGCTAACTGATCGTAGCTGGCGGAAATCCCACCGGATCGAAACCCAAACTGCGATAAAGCACGCTGCATATCCTCGAATGAGGACATGAAGCCGCCCATGTCCATGGCGGCTAATAAGTGAAGGGCCACGGAGATATGCGCGGCCATCTTCCGCTTGGGTGTTAGACAAGACCGAGCACAACAGAGCGCCGCAGATCATGCGTAGGAATAACCGAATTGACGTGCTCATTATGGATTCTAGACCGATCGAAGGGGACGACAATCGGTAGCACTCTGACCGATGACAGAAAAGGCTATCTGTTCCGTCATCGGTCAGAGTGCTACGGACTGCTTAACAATGAACACAACAAACCGACATTTGCCGATTTGTTATCTCCACCGATGCGGGTGGCGGCTACTGCCGCCAATACCCGGAAGGGTTGTATGCCATATGCTAAGCTTGAATCTGAGAGACTATAACTGTATTTAGCCCATTCATAATATGGGACGGGACAATCGCCTTGAAGGCTGGCACGTACTCTTCGGACATCGCGACCAAAAAGTTGTTTACGGTCTCAGCGGGCAGTTTCTCCAAGAAGTCCTTCCGCGTTATATCTGACTCAATTCGCGCTAAAGTCTCGCTAAAGAGAGTGGACAACCTAGCGAGGAAACTTATATCCGACAAATAGAATCGGTTAGACTATACATTATCTCAATCACAGATAAAGTAATTATTATCAAAATCGGTATATCGAATGCGATCCGAATGTGGGTTTTCGAGAAACTATACGGATCTATACCAAATTTTGGGAGAACAACCCATTGGTATAGCATTAAAAGAGGATATGAAACCAACAGGCTAATGACTGGCCTATATTCACACCATATTGGAATATTGAGTGTATTACCGCAAAATATAATATATAGGACAACCATTGGTGCCAAAATAATACCAAACGCGCCAAAACCCATCATCTGTGCCAACGGGCCATTCCGCGGTGCTGTCCTAAACCATGTGGGTAAAACTCTTCCAGCCAAAAGTGCCAGTGCGATGGCAAACAATATGCTAAAAACTAAACCATCTTTACATGACATGAAACAGCACCGCGTCGTTGTTTACCTATAATCCGGATCAAACTCTTTAGCAATAACAACAATCCCCGCAGTCGCCAAAGCTCCCGCTAGGGGGGAAGTTGACATCGCACCGATTGCTCCACCATAGACAAAATGCCTAAACACCCCCCTTCCGTCAAACGAAGGGTATAAATCATGAAACATGAAATAGGAAAATGCCCCGCTGATTCCTCCGTAAACAGTCCTAAGAACCGCTAGTGGTATAAGGGCTCCCTTGGTTTCTTCCATTTCTTTCTCGGAAAGCAACGCCAACTCCATAGGCTCCCCGTCATTCTCGAATGCCAGGGCCATATCGCGCTCGAAGCCCGGATAGGGCATTTTCCCTAAAGCCGGGCTAGCTATGATCAATGCAAGGATACTTGCGGCTATGGTTTTTAGGCTTTTGCTCATCTGCGGATACCTCTTGTGAAGTAAGTCGGGTGGTCAGAAAGTGTGCAACCAATCGAGCCTCAGATTTGAACCTCTGGTGCCTGAGACATTCGACGAAAAGGTCACATTGAGAATGTTGTCATCGGAAAATCCATAGTCCACACCAAGTTGTAAATCGGTGTTGGTTTCCCGATATTGACGGCTAGCGGTGTGCCAGGGCCATGTATTCGTCCAGCGTACCCCGGTATTGAGTGTGACGCGATCATTGACAGAGAATGCAACCGACGGATTCAACATCAAGGTATTACCTGGATTGATGGTCCCCCCGCCATCCTTGCGCGGCAAATTGAGGCCGTAGTACCCCGAAAACACGAAAACGATTGGATCAATCGATTTGTACGCGGTTAAACCGGCGGCCCAGGACTTGAGCGCGTAGGTGCTATCTTTCCCTCGCTCGAACAGGGCTCCCTCGACAAATCCGATCAGCGCCGGTGTCTCGGTGTCTTTTTTGAACTGGTAGCTTGCCCCGACCCAGGTATTCAGAAAGCGGACGTCCGTCGTCGAGCCAACGGACGTGCGGACGCTGCTGTATTGGCCGCTCCCTCGGGCGTAAATTTCAATGCTACCCGTGATCCCATAACGCAGTGCCAGGGTTCCGACCAGTATGTCGCTGTTCTTACGAATACTGGCATTTGATATTGGCACATAGACAACCCTGCCATCTTTTAGTGGCACCCTTGCGTAAACGGCGGATTCGCTAAATCCATTATGGTAGGTGAGCGAGGCATTTATCCTTGTCTCCCCTTGCTTGGTCAGTAAGTCCTCGATTGTTAGCGGCAGGTCGGCATAGGCCACTGCGCCAAGCAAATAGGATGTCGCCACAAGCAAACACGGGAGACCGCAACGCTTGGGCCTCAAGTGCCCGGCAGATCGGGCGGGAAGATTCCAGCGGGCATGCGGAACTGGCACACGGAAGGTATGATTGGCAGTATCCATTGCCGGACCTCCATACAGGTCGGGTGGTGGTTAGGTCCAGGGTGCGTTTTACGGACGCGCCTTGGACCGTCTATTCGTTCGATAGGATATTGAATTTCCCGCTACCCGTTACTCCTTCCCCCATCGGCGTATGTTGCATGTTGCATGAGGAACGGATAATGCTCAGTAGGGCCGAGCGAGACGAGCACAGAGGGGATATAATCGGCGTTAGCCATGGCCGAACCTCTTCATCAGGTTGGTTGTGGTTAGGATCTTGGCGCGGGCCTAAACGTGCCAAGGTCCGATTTCATCGGTGCTAGCTATGGCCGAACCTCTTCATCAGGTTGGTCGTGGTTATGACTTTGGCACGTGCCTAAACGCACCAAGGTCCGACTATCTGTGGAATAGGCTATCCAACTAACCCTGCTACGTCAATTTCTTTCAACGCAGGGGTCGTCGTCCCTGGAGCACACGCTTCATCTCTCTTCCTCGAGGTATCGGTACAGGGTTGGCGCGGAAATCCCAAGTTGCCGCGTAACGGCCCTCTTCGAGAGGCCGCATTGGCTTAGAAGCGTTCTGGCAGCACTCAATTTTTCATCTGAGACCACGCGGGGCCTTCCAAGCTAGACACCATTCTTGCGGGCCGCCTGGAGGCCGACCTGTACCCGCTCCCGGATTACCTCCCGTTCAAACTCCGCACGCTCAGCCAGGCCCTCTACCGTCTCGACAAGCTGCCTAAGAGACCGCGCTAGCCGACAGCGCCCCGGCCAGCACCGCCAAGCCATTACGCCCAAGTTAGCCGATCCGTCGGCGGTTAGCCTCTGGGGTTGGAAGCCCGGTAGCGGTAAGTCCTGGTCTTAGTAGGAATCATACCTGGTCATACCCGGCCAGCTGCCGTTTCTGTTCCCGCAGAGCACGCGACAGTTCGCGTAGCAGCCGCCAGGTGCCGCCCTTGTATGCGTTTTGAGAGGCCGCCCTCTTACCGGCCTCGGTCTTCGGTCCCGTTGACTTCTCCCACGGTCGCCATTGCCGGATCAGTTCGGCCTGGCGTGCACGTCGTTCCGGTGTCCAACCGTTCGCCATCGGTCTGCTCCAATAGTTCGTTTTTCACGTTTTGATTTTCTCCCGCGCCCGCGCGCGAGTCACCACCCGGAGCGGCCGATGCGTTGTTCACTTGCTGTGGCCCGTGGGCGATATTCGCCTGATGGACATAGCCCACCGCTGGCGGGTTCTTGAGCGCCGAGAGCGTCCCCAAGGTCGCCCGGCATTGCGACTGTGCGCGCAAGGCGAGTTTGAGAGATCGCTCGAAGTGATCCACGTATTCAGCGTTGATAGCACGCCGTGCAAGAGTGTTGAAGATGGCATCCAGCGTGTGGGCCTGAGTCGTGAGCATGGCATCGGCCCGCTTCCGGTCGCCGTCGCTGCTCGCACGGGTCTGTTCTTCCAGCGAAGCGATCAGTCCGTCCACGTTTAGGTCGTCGCCGTAGAGCTTTCCGTACTCCTTGATCGTAAATGCGGCCTGCACCGTTGGCTGCAACACAGCGCGGGCGAAGGCGACAGCCTGATCTTCTCCAGGATTGCCAATGGCGGTGCTTTGGTTCGGATCACGGTTCTTGATCAGCTTACGTTGGCTCGCCATAGGTTTTGCTCGTCCATTTCGATGTGTCGATTAAGGGTTCCAGCACGGAGTCGTTTATCTCGCCCCTCAGCACGGAAGCGATGTCCACCATAGCGCACTCCCTTGGCCGCCAGCATCTCCACCGGTCGGCTGTCGGGCCGAAGGGCTTCTGGCCCGCCTTGGCCGGAACCAACTCATCCCTGAACTGCTTCATCAGCGGCGGCACAGAGATGCCATCCCTCACCTGGGGTGCGATCTTGTCGAAAGGCACCCCCGCTTCTTGGGGCAACCGCGCCACCTTGGCGCGTTCCTTAAAGAGCCTCCTTTTTTATGATTCTTATAGATTAAATACCATCAATCAATAACTTACGAATAACCATCCCATCGGCAGATACCCACATCCAAACCGGACCGCAGTGCCTGCAGGTGGCTGGTGTTGCACCCGGTAGCTCTCATGGCTAATCGGTGACTTCAGCGGCCAGCTTGTGGCTCGAACGCCTGAGTGCCGAGACCTGGCATCGAAAGGCTTTTGTTTCGCCTGAATACAACCCGTGCTTGAAGTTGTGTTGATTGCCGCGTAAGGAACCAGGGCGGGGTCCGGTGGACTTACCGCCGTGCATTCGACAGCGGCCATTCTTCATTGCCGCTGCGCGACAGGGCGTCCCTTTTCTGGTCTTCGCGCCACACCGTGGGCATCGCTGCATCGCAAGCCAACGATGCATGGGGTTGGAACCCTTGGTTTTCGCTTCCCCTTTAGCGTTCGACATTGCCCGCCACCGCCTGCCCCCCGGCTCTAATATTGACATGTTCGACGATCATCTTCTGCTGACCTTTGCCTCTATGCTTGTTCAAAGCATCCAGCAACCGCGTATAGGTTCTCGATAGCTTGCCTGCCTGGTTGAGGTAATCCTGCTGCAAGCGGGGGTGCTGTTTGTCTCCCCAGGCCCGCCGGAAGCACTCCATGATCGCCTCCTGGATAGCGATCATCTGGGCCATGACCATACCTTCGATCTCATCTCCCGGCTTGAGGCTCATTAGGGCATCGAGCATGGCCTGACTCTTGCGCTCGATGACTTCCTGCGGCAGCCGTTCCAGGTTGGGAATAGCCATTTGCAGGCTGTCCAGGACGGCATCATTCCAAACATCCGACCGTGATCCTCCGACACTTCCAATCTTGGATTCGAGAGCCGGGGTTTCTCGGATGACTAAGTTCGTGCTGGCAGGCATGTCATAATCTCAGTTGATACCAGCATAAGTTTACCGCGGTTTTGTCCCCAATGTCGCATGGTTCATAAGAGCGAGCCAGCGAGAAACGACGATACATCACCGGGCGAAACCTCTCACCCCGACCTTCATCTTGGTTCGTCCTGTTCATCCCGGCAATATCCCTCTATTCCGCCTTCGGCGGCCCGATAGTGGATGCAGCTACCGCACATCCGCCAGGCGAATCAGCAAGAGATCGGATTCATCTTTCCTGAACTGTCGCACCTGTCGCACAAGGGTCGCACACCCCAAATACGACGCTTAAAGCCATACACCGTAAGGCTAGCGTGAAGTGTCGCAACTGTCGCACCGTCGCAGAATCCGATAAAAAGCGAAAATATACACTTTTCTCTATATGCATGAAAACAAAGGAAATTATAGGTAACTACCTCATGACACCCCATCCCTTGCAAGCTTCTGGCTTGAACGCTGGAGTGATGAAAACCGGCGTTGATCGGAAACGATCTTATGCTTGAAGGTCGCGTTACCGATTCGGTGGGATTACTACGGTTTAGGGGGGGCGTCTTTAATAGAAAAATCACGGCGGCGAAAATCAAAATCTCTCACTTAACCCGTGCGACACGTGCGACACGTGTGTTTTTTTATTCTTTTTATAGTAACATCAATATGTTAAGTGTCGCACGATAGCGGTGCGACCCACATGCGACACGTGCGACATTAGACGGCTTACACCTAAACTCTGGTTACTATCAGTTTCTTTCCTTGCCTTTCCATTTCAATGTCTCCTTGATCCTCAAGCTCATCGAGAGCTTCTCTAAATCGATCCTTGGCCCTTATCTCTCTTGGAGCTACACTTCTTTGCAGGTCGCGTTTCGAGATTGAACCGATCTTCTTGGTTTTCATCCATGCAAGTATCGAATCGGCATCTCTTATGGATTTTGGTATCGATGCCGATCCTAGAAATCGCAGAGCCTCATCTAAGTACCATTCCATCACGGCTATCGCTCCCTGAGTAGCCTGTACCCCGACCGTCTCCACCACCTTGGGACCATCTATGACTATCTGAAATAGCGCGGCGAGACGGGCCATATTATCGGCCACTTTGCTGGCTAGGTCGCTAACCTCCTCATACTCCCCATTTTTCCCTAATTTGGCCTCGATAGTGTTATAGAATTCAACCCATAATTCCTGAGCCTCCTTGTCAAAGCGAAGGGTGCGGCGCGGCGCTCCATCTTCGCGCTGCGCTTCCTTTTCGGATTGTCTGTTGTACTCCAATATCTCTTTTATGAGCGAGAAAAACCTGGATCTCGCGGGCCAACTGTCTGGGGCTTCCTTATACATCCGGCTTCCTTTTGTTGATTCGGGATGAGTGAATAGGCATCGCGCTAGAAACCCTGAACTTCTCGCTAGTCCTTCGTTACGGCTTACAAACTCACGGAGGGGTGCTTCCTGAACCTGTATACTCAGAGTAAGTCGAGCATCCCTTACCGTAAATGATTCGGATGTCTTGCGGTCCACTCTTGCTGGGTCACCATCCCACAGCGAATTGTAGTTTCCCATAGTTTTTTGAATCGATTTATCGTTCATCCCATATGAACCGAATACGATATTGCCTTCGCTTGTCATGACCCCGCCGGAGGGCCACGCATCATACAATTCCCACAGCAATGCCTCAGACGTTGCATCTTGATAGATTAGGTGCGGAATTTTCGGCTTTTCGGGTTCTGCCATTGCATGGGTTTCCAGTTCTTCTATCTCCCTTTTTTTCAGTTCCGCATTCTTCTTGGATGTGTTCTGTTTTATGATTGCTCTTCCCCGGGCCGTCCATTGCTGGTGCAGAATCTTGTATATCTGAATCTCTGCGCTAGCTTCTTTTTCAGCTTCTTTTTCAAATTCATGAATAGGACCTAGGAATGTTTTATCGTTCGAAGTTTTCCTTTCACCTGACTCTGCAATTGTTAGCATAAATAACCCTATTGGGCCTTCCAGTCCGGGTGCGCGTTCCATATCGAATAAATGTTGCGCTGCCAGCGATAGAGTCGAAATTGCGCTTGATGCCGTCATTGATAAGGGTGACTGTATAAATCCCTGAGTCTCTGTTATTGCATTTCTTAGCTTTTCTGGGAGATCATTTATTGGATAATCTTTCCTTGGCGCTTCATCATCGTTGGCTGCTGAGAGGTATTTCGATGATTGCAATTCCGCTGCCTTTATCGTCGCGTTGACAACACTCAGTCCCTTTGCCACTGTCAAGTCGTTGAAGTCCACGGATTCCCCCTCGGGTGCTGGCGGGATTGCGAGATAAGCCCCTACAGATCGAGCCGCCTTAGTCGCGTTTTCTACGCCGGGGTTCCCCCTCCCCTTGTCCGCTGTCCCGGCGTCGTTGTCGGCACAGACCGTGATCCGTGCGTTTGGATACCGCTCACGGGCTAGCGTTGCCACCGGCTCTAGTTTGTTGGCACTGAAAGCGACGACCGTGGAGTGTCCGGTCGCCTCATGGATGGTGGCAGCGGTGGCAATGCCTTCCGCGATACAGATCGTCTCCATGCCTTCTGTTGCGCCCGAAAGGTATTCATCGGGACCGCCGATCACGAAGTGGCGGTCGCCGCCGAACGCGCCACCTTCGAGGTTACGCTTCTCGAATTTCCCGTCGTACTCGTAGATTCTCTGTAATGACGACAGCTTGCCGTCGCGGTCGTAGATGGGAGCCAATAACTCTCCATTCGCGGTCGCACGGAGGTTGTGAGGCTTGATGCGCTTACATTTCAGGTAAGGATGCATATCGAGCGCGGGCGATGCTCGATCCCACATATCCTGGGTTTCCGTTGCCGCCCTTTCATGCTTCTCGGTTTCGGTTTCTTGTCGCTCGATCCTTGCTTGCTTTGCCTGCTTCCGGTACTGCCTTATCTGCTGCTGTGATCTAGCCTTGCTATCGACGAACCATGTTTCCTCTAAGCCCGTAGAGTGGTCGCAGATGACGCCGCCTTTAAGATCGGGGAACAACAGGCACGACCCGGCTGTATTCCGTGGTCCTTTTCCCTGGCCGGGGAAGCGGGTCCACTTTCCGGGTTCGATTGCCTCTGGCGGTTCTAGGCTATATGAGCGGATTTGATCGCGGAATCTGGCCTCGACTTCATGGAGGGGAAGTTCAGACATGGCGCTGCCCTCCCTGCTGACCGGGGTGGTCGGCAAGTTTTGACGGGCAGGTGCGACAGATTTTGACAGGCAGGCAAGACGAGTCAGGAATGGGGATAGACCCCATCTCTGCATAGACCGCTGCGTACTCTACGAGGTTATCTGTGCGGGATTCGATCTGCGGGACTTGGATGTCCATGGAAGATTCTCCACTGAGAAGGAGAACCCATAAACATCAACGAAAAAATAGTGCGCAGGCAGGAGAAAATATGTATAATTTTTCTACTGAAACTGAGAATTTCGTTGATATTCATGGATTACTCCTTTCTCGGTTTTTAGTGTGGGAGATAAGCGGTCTACTTATCTCCTGTTTGCCTAAGTTACAGTCGCTAAGAAAATTTCAGATTTTGCCTGGAACCGGCCATGTCAATGGCCGGTTTTTTTGTGCCTCCTAGTTAGTGCTAGTTACCACTTGCTGTCGCTGTTCGGTGCGTCAAACTGGCGGCGAATCTGTCCGGCTCCGACGAACTGCGACAGGAGCCGATAATTCTTCTGCTCAAACCTGATTCGTCCCGCGATGATGGCGGGATGGATTTTCAGCTCATTTGCTAGGCTGAGAAGACCGATTGCTGTCGGACTATTACGCATATCGGTTGCTTCCCAAACCTCGCTCGGGATGAGCGCTTCTTCCGCCCATTCGTCGGCTTGCGCTTCCCTAGGGTCTTCCGGTCTCCCGTCTGACTTGCGCAGCGTCAGATCGTCAATGAAGGCGTCGCTTTCGCTGCCGTTTAGGTGGCGGCCAACATGCGCTAACTCATGCAACAGGCAGAACCAGAAATTATCGATTCTGTCATAGCGCAGAGTGAGCCCGATCACTGGACGCCCATCCTGGAGCCGGAGTGCCGCGCCGTCGAGATAGGTCCTCGGCAGATGTGGCAGGATGACAAGCGGGATACCGTGTTCCTCCAGCAAATCTTTTGCGTGCCTCGGGCCATCCCCAAGCCTGCTTAATTGCGCGACCTGATTGAGAAAGTCCAATGTGACGACGCCAGGCTCGTAATTCGCCACCGGAAGCCTCTCGTTTGCTGTCGCCATCACCTGCCAACACCACGCCTTAAGCGCGTAGGGGTCAACCTTGGCGTTAATGCGTCCCTGATCGTTCTTCCGGTAAAGCGCAGGGGCATTGCCTCCTTGCGCCCGGTCGATTAGACCTCGTAGCAGTTCCTCGCTGCGTCCTGCCAGGTTGGAGCCATCCGGTATCCATCCGCGCTTCACCATGACCTTCAACGGGAAGCGGTCCCAACGCATCCCGTCCGTTGACTCGTTGGAGGGCATCGGGCCGGGCACCGGCTCTCGAAGCAAGATCTCTGCTGGAATTCCTAGGTGCTTATGAAGCGCCCTTGCCATTGGCATGCTAAGCCCGCGCTTGCCCAAAAGGATTTGATACACCCCCGATTGGCTTCCGATGTAAGGGATTAGGTCGCGTGGGTTTAGACCCCTTTCTTTCATGCACGCCTTGATTGCTTCAAGCGGAGATTGGTCAACTTCTCTTTTTATCGATTCTTGATGTGCCATATAAATCCCCATGTTAAATCACATCCGAAATGTACGCATCTTTCCTTGTTCAGTCAAGGGTCTCGGATCGGATGCCAGGGTATCTGATTTTTTGCGTAATCCTTCAGATAAAATACATAAAATCAATTAGTTAAGATTTAAACATATTATATACTTGTATTAAATCACGATAAAATCGTATGTCGTGACCTGTTCGTTTTTGCAAGCGCAGGGACGCGCGCGCAGGCAGGGATTCCGGAGTCTATAGGGACGTAGGAAGACGGGGTATGGAGGCCACCAAGCCACCATCGCATGGCCCCGCAGCGGTTCCCTTCCTGTAGACCTATCCCCGACGCTGGCAGCGACTGAGGCGGTTGAAAGATGCCATAGGAGGCCCTCAGCGGCTCTCTATAGGATTTCCGCGATCCTTACTGAGCCTTTGTGGGTGGCCGCTTGGAGTGCGCGCTGCGCCTGCCCCCTCCTGGCGTGGTACCTTGGCGGCAGAATGCGCCCCTGCGGAAGTTATCCACCGATGGGGGATCGATAGCTATCTCAGTGGTTTGGGGGAATCTACGGGTCTTCTGCGGGCTTGCTAGCCACTCGGCAATACCTCACCGAAGACGCTGCGGTCAGCTGACTGAGCTTCCCAGCTGATCGAGCGCTGCCGTGAGATCGCCAGTGCTAATCGATCAGGCATGGCGCCTGATTAGAGTTAAAATCGGGTCACGACTTCGGATCGAGCATCCGGGTACCGCAACGCCAATCAGGAGGTACTGCTATGTTGAGAGGAGATAAGCTTCAGGAGGCGTTATTCAACGCCTTGTGTCAGGAACAAGTCCCGGTGTCCGTATCTCTGAGGAATGAGGCCAAGTTAGAGGGCCAGATCGCTTCGTTCGATCA
>Ga0209453_1000010_pt1 | contig 24208 bp, 29 predicted proteins | sample WorMetulBAHAMAS1_FD_187397 | JGI IMG/M metagenome (GOLD analysis project Ga0209453, IMG submission 187397) | Marine gutless worms symbiont microbial communities from Max Planck institute for Marine Microbiology, Germany - Olavius ullae BAHAMAS.1... | ecosystem: Host-associated > Annelida >...
CAACCACTCGCGGCTTGGTCTGCTGCTTGGACTGCTCGAATATAGCTTGTAAGGGCTCAAACTGCTCTCGGCTTATATCACTGGGGTAGGAATCTCTCATCGCTTTTCCTCGGGGTCAAAATCACTACTTGACTTAAAGATCGTAAACAGGTTCTGAGGGAGCCCCTGCACAAGCATCTGGACCAGTTCGCGGGCGAGGTCCGGGTTGTCGCCCGTTATCTCCAGGGCTACCGCCTCGTCCCAGGCCAGCAAGTCGGTAGCGACGGATTCCGCATTCACTCGGTTTTCTTCCATTTCTTAAGGTCTCCTCTGGCCCTTTCGGCAGATATATGTTCAACCCTAACTCTAACACCCGGCATTGGTACCTTGCAGGGACTTAGGTCAAATTTTGCTGTCGGCCGGTGCTTTCTCCGACCCCTCCTTCTGGTGCACAATCGTCTCGTCGAACCATCAATAGACCCGCGCACCGCGGGCGGAGATCTATGCCTAATCCGACTGTCGAGGCCTGCATCGGCAACACGCCCCTGGTACGCCTGCAACGGTTGCCGGGAGAGACGGACAACCGCATTCTGGTGAAGCTGGAGGGCAACAACCCGGCCGGGTCGGTAAAGGACCGCCCGGCGCTGAGCATGATCCGACGTGCGGAAGGGCGCGGCGAAATCACCCCCGGCGATACCCTCATCGAGGCCACCAGCGGAAACACGGGGATCGCCCTGGCCATGGCGGCGGCCATCCGCGGCTACCGGATGATCCTGATCATGCCCGAGCACATGAGTTTGGAGCGGCGCGCGATCATGAAGAGCTTCGGCGCCGAGATTCTGCTCACGCCCCAGGCTGGCAGCATGGAAGCGGCCATCGACCTGGCGCGGCGGATGGAGGCCGAGGGGAAGGGCCGGATCTTGGATCAATTCGCCAATCCCGACAACCCGCGTGCCCACTACGAAGGCACGGGACCGGAGATCTGGCGCGATACCCAGGGCACCGTCACCCACTTCGTCAGCTCCATGGGTACCACAGGCACCATCATGGGTGCGGGGCGCTATCTCAAGGAACAGGACCGATCGATCCGGATCGTCGGCGTGCAGCCCGAAGAAGGCGCCAGCATACCGGGCATCCGCTGCTGGCCCCAGGCTTACCTGCCCAAGATCTACGACCCCTCCGGCGTGGACCGTATCGTCCATGTTTCCCAGGGGCAGGCGGAGCGGACGACACGGGAGTTGGCGGCACGGGAAGGCATCTTCGCCGGCATCTCCTCGGGCGGTGCGGTCGCCGCGGCCCTCGCGCTCAGCGCCGAGCTCGAGGGTGCGGTCATCGTCGTCATCATCTGCGACCGGGGGGACCGCTACCTGTCCACCGAGGTCTTCTCCGCCTAGACTGCCCGGTCCGCCGGGGCGCCTGATCCCGGTGGCACGCGCCGCCGGGGGCGAAATACGCAGCCGTAGCGACCGCCGACGATCCGAGCTGGCCCGGATCGTTCGACAATGGCTGTGATTCGATGCCGACGGCTTTTCGAGTAACGCAAGCGTATCTATGAGCATAGTCAAATTATGTCGTTTTCAGACGCCTATATCCACTCTTTAAAGTTTAGCCACTATCCAGGCAAGCACATATGGATTTCGGCAGAGGCTCAGTTTGAAAATTTGGTAGTGGTTAAATTCAAAGTGACATGGTTATGCGACTTGACGATTCGATCCCCAAAGAAGCGTAAACCCTTCCCCGAGCCCCCCGCTGCGGTGGAATCGGTGATGCTCCCTCTCGATCCGGCAGCGGATACCGCAAATCGAGATGGCGATGGGTGAGGGTCCCTGCGTGCTGGTGTTGCGGGTCCTGGAACCGCCCTCGGCACAGGACGTAGTCCGGCTGACGGATTTCGGCGCGACCCATGGGTTACGCTTCTATGTGCAGCAGGAAGGCGGGGCCGAGACTATCCGTCCCCTGCCCGGTCAGCGCGTGGAGCTCTACTATGACCTGCCCGGCGCGGATATCCGCCTGTACTTCCAGCCGACGGATTTCACCCAGGTCAATCTGGTACTCAATGGTTTGTTGGTGGAACAGGCGCTGGAACTGCTCGCTCCCCGGTCGGACGAACGGATCCTCGACCTCCCAGGTTCTGGAGTTGCTGCTGGCGATGGGTGTCGAACGTATCCTCCATGTATCCTGCTATCCCGCGACCTTGGCGCGGGACGCGGACCGCTTGGTGAATAGTCTCGGCTATCGGCTGGCGGCGGCGGGGGTATTGGACATGTTTCCGCACACGGCCCATCTGGAGTCGATGGCGGTATTCGAGCGTGGTTGAAGCACAGTCCCGGAGGGCTTAAGCAATGGGCGTGGAGATCGAGCGCAAATTCCTGGTCAAAGACGATTCTTGGCATTCCGACGTGGAATCGGAGGCCCGTTTGATACAGGGCTATCTCGCGGACGGCGACAAAGCGACAGTCCGGGTCCGGGTGACGGATGATGCCGCCTATCTCACCATCAAGGGACCCACAGTAGAGATCCGGCGCAGCGAGTTCGAATATCCGATTCCAATCGAAGACGCCCAGGCCATGCTGCGGGATCTCGCGGTGTATCCCGCCATCGACAAGACACGCTACCAGGTCCGGGCCGGCGGACACCGGTGGGAACTGGATCTGTTCGCCGGGGAAAACGCAGGGCTGGTGCTGGCGGAGCTGGAACTCGGTTCCGAAGACGAACCCTTCGAGCTGCCAGCATGGGCAGGAGAAGACGTGAGCGATGACCCGCGCTATTACAATGTCAACCTGGCGCGGAATCCCTACCGGCACTGGTGATATCGAGGGGCCGTTCGGCGTTATTCGGGGATGCCCGAGACGGCGTCTGTCGACCACGAACGACACGAAAAGACACGCAATCGTTATACTGACAACTGCTGCGGATTTTGCCCGACCTTACCGAAAGCAACCTGTTAATCGATAGGCGCTCGCCCTGGGCCTTGTTCCCCGGAGACCATAGATGTTGCCGCAAACCGTCGAGAAACAAGACACCCTGTTTACCTGGGCCGACTACCGCACTTGGCCGGACGACGAGCGTTGGGAGCTCATCGCGGGCGTGGCCTATGCGATGTCACCGGCGCCGTCCACCAAGCACCAAAGCGTTACCCTGAACCTGGCCTCCCGGATCAGGGAACAGCTTGTCGGCAAGCCCTGCTGTCCCTTCATCGCCCCTACCGACGTCAAACTCTCGGATCTGGACGTGGTGCAACCCGACATCCTGGTGGTCGGCGACCCTACCCACATTACCCCCACCCATATCGAAGGCACGCCGGATCTGGTGATCGAGATCCTCTCGCCTACTACCTCCGCCAAAGACCTCCGGCAGAAAAAAGCCATCTACGAACGGGTCGGGATACGTGAGTATCTGGTGGTCGATCCCCTGGAAGAGTACGCCATCCGCTTTCTGCTCGGCACCGATGGCTCCTTCGACAAAGGCACCGTCTTCGCCGCCGACGAGCTGCTGGTCATCGCCACCCTGGAATCGCTGGAGATACCCCTGTGGGAAGTGTTCGAGGTAGCCGGACCGCAAGACGGGACGACCACAGCCACGGACTAATACACGGGAATCAAGTCGGTCCCTGGGACCGCCGACATCCTGTGTCGGCCCCTGGGACGACCGATATTTCGTTGGCCCTTCCGGCTATCGGATAAAACCTGCAATGCTGAGTTACCGGTCCAAGGCGCGTGCGATGGAGCCCTGGGAAAAACCGCTTTTCGTTGTTCCGGGTGGAATCCCGGCTGGTAGGGTGGGCTGTGCCCACCATTGCTGGTTCCTGCGGTTTTGCCGTCCCCGGCACCGGATGCCGGCGTCCCGGCCGGAATGATGGCTTGGCTGCCGAATTGCCTGCGGGCTCGGTTTGCGGGCGGGACGCCCGGGTTCCCAGGTAGAAGCGGCATCCCGCCACTTTTCAGGAACGCGCCGAGACGGCGTGTCTCCACGGAAACAACAGCGTCGGGCAAAAATTTTCGCCCGGCGGTCCTTCCTACGGCTCCCGAGTCTCCCGACAGACGGCGAACAGGCCCAGGCCGAAATGGCAGCCGAATCCAAGTGCCAAGGGGCCTTCAATCGTTTCGGTAAAGGTGATCCGAAGAGATACCCCACGTCGGCGGGAGCGGAAACGATAGAAGGCGAGCGGTGTGATTGATCGCCCGCCGACATCCACATGGGGAAGGGGCTCGATGGTGTCGATCGGCGGGAGTCCGCGGGCATGGCATTCGCGTCGAATCTGTTCCTCCCGGCCGAAATTGCGTTTTGTATGCCAGGGCATCAAGTAGGGCGTAGGACTGATAAAACTCCGGCCTCTGCCGCAGATTTTCGATCCTTCACCCTATCCCAGCACACGACAGTCGGCGGCCGTAAGTGAGTAGGGCTGGCCGAACTCAGATCCGCAAGTATTTGTCTTGCGTACCAACGAGGACCAGGGGGCGAGCTCCGTGAACGGGGTCCGGCTCGAGATGTTTACCCCGGCTTCGATGGCCTGAGTGGCGACCACAATGCGGTCCTGGTCTGATTCGGGATTCAGTTTCTCTGTGAGTTCATCGTGTTCTGCTCGGCGAAAGCGGGCGTGCACCAGCAGCAGGTCGGCCTCCGGCTTGCGTTTTGCCAAAGTCTGATAAAGGGCCTGAGCACGCTCGACGGTGTTGACGACGACCAGGGTTTGGGTCCCTGCCGCGTGCTGCCTGGTCGGCTTTGGATTTGGCACTGTCTCTCGTCAGGGATGTCCGGGCTCGATGGAGATGTTTAATCGCTTTGTACCTTGCGGCCACCTGCTCGGATGTCTTCTCCTGCGCCGAAAGCTGGAAATGGCGCGCGGTTTCCAAGGTGCTGCGGAAATCGACGGTTTCCAGCCAGTCGCACCTGAGGGTGGCGGAGAGCCAAAGTGAGCGCGAGGGGGCACCCGGCGTCAGGTTGCGCCGGAAGGCCTCGAGCTGGGCCGAAGTGGTCAGCCCGGCGCCCGTCAGCTGCACCTCGTCGAACGCCCAGAGGCAGTCGTTGTGCAGCAAGGCGAAGTGGACCGGCCACAAGAAGCGGCTCATGCCATAGCCACGCAACAAAGCGCGCGACAGCAGCATATCCTGGGTGCCGATCAGCACCATATCCTGCTCCGGGTACTCGGCCCAGGTCTTGAGATCGGATTCTCCGCCCATCAGTACATGGACGGACACCCCATTATTTCCGGCTTTCCCAAGAATTTGAAGCCCATCCGTGCCGAACCACTGCTCCGGGGCCTTTCGGGTCTGTTCTACTTCGGGTCTGTTCTACCAGGACCCGCATCGGTAGACACCAGATCAGTCGCCGGGGCGTATTCGGATCGGGGTCGTGGGGCTCACGTTTACCCACGCGCCATCCCCGCTTCCAGGCCCAGGCCAGCGTAACCCCGGCGGTCTTGCCCATTCCGGTCGGTATTTCCAACAGATCCGGCCAGGGCTCTTCGGCCAACCGTTCCTGATAACCGAAGGGCTCGGGCAATCGTGTCGCAAGTTTGAAGAATTCTCGGAAATCCAACGGCATTCTCTTTGGCTCTTTATGGATTCCAGACTGATCGAAGGGGACGGCGGTCCGTAGCACTCTGACCGATGACAGAACAGGCAGTCTTTTCTCAACTAAAACAGCAAGTTATACGGCGCCTCTCTGGCTTTCTGAGAAGGTAAATTTGCGCAAAATATCCTAACCAGTCTGGAATCCATAAAGAGCCTTCTCTTTTTGTTGTGTTTGCTCAGGATGTTGGGGTTCGTTCCTCACCCCAATCTACACAGGCTGTAGGTGACTGACGCTAGGTGCGGTTTGATTCTCGTCATCAGAGAATTGGAGGGCTATGGATATGTGGGCAACAGAGGCGTTGCCCACATATCCACACTTCGGGGCACCTTGAAAAATTCAAGGTGTCTTTGCAGAACAAGGAAGCCCCGTTATGTCCGTGTGCGTAACTCCATGATAATCAAGGCATTCGAAAAGCGCGATTTATGAGCATCACCATGAAAAGTATTGAGCATGGGATTTTTCAAGGTCCCCTTCGGTTAACGGATTTTCATTATGGGTGATGGTGAGCTAGGCCATGGCAGTGTACGGTGTTGCAGACAGTTTTTCAATGTATCTACGAGCTAATAGCGTATGATTGGACAAGAGACGTATGGAGATCGGTGCAATGCTGGATCGGCTCGACCGTGGTGCAATCTCCGACCGGTTGCGATCCGGTCGGGTATCCCGTCCCTACGCCCAGGAGCTGCCGGGGGCTCCGCGTCGGGAACCCCGGCCGGCGGCGGTGCTGGTGCCTATGTTCCGACATCTGGTGGCCTGGCATCTGCTCTTCATCCGCCGTACCGAATATCCGGGGGACCATCACAGCGGCCAGGTCGCCTTTCCCGGCGGTCGCCGGGAGCCGGGGGATGCGGATGCGGCCGCGACGGCGCTGCGCGAGGCACGGGAGGAAATCGGGCTGGATCCCTCGCGGGTGGTGGTGCTGGGTGAGCTGCGACCACTGCATACGGTGAGCGACTATCTGGTCACTCCGGTGGTGGGCGAAATCCAGTGGCCCCTGGCGCTGAGGCCCGATCCGAACGAAGTCGTGCGGGTGTTCGGCATCCCCCTGGCCTGGCTCGGGGATGCCGCTAACCGACGGGTGGTCACCTGGCCGGCGCCGGGTCACCCCGAGGCCAGGGCGGTGATCTTCTACGACGAGTTCGACCAGGAGCTGCTGTGGGGAGTGAGCGCCCGTATCACTGTGGATTTTCTTGCCGTGCTTGCCGCTTCCGACCCGCCGGAGAACGGATGACATGATCGATTGTTCCGAGCACCGCGGGCCGGCGTCGCTCGCGCCCCTGGATGTCTGGTATGGCTCGACCCTGGGCCGGGAGCTGGCCGGGCAGGAGGTCCGGTGCCTGGAGCGTATGCTGGGGGATACCTTCGGCTATTATCTGCTCCAGGTCGGTGGGAGCACTGCCCTCTCGGAGGCGATCCAGGTCAGCCGCGTCCGGCGGCGTATCTTGCTCCTGCCGACTGCCGCCCCTTATTCCCTGGGATTACAACTGGTTGCCGCCCCTGAGCGGCTTCCCATCGCCGCCGATAGCGTGGACCTGGTGGTGTTGCCCCATACCCTGGAGTTCGCGGACGATGCCCGCCAGGTGTTGCGGGAGGCGGAGCGGGTACTGATCCCGGAGGGTCGGTTGGTGGTGCTCGGTTTCAACGCCTTGAGTTTGTGGGGTCTGTGGCGTCCGGTGCGACGCGGACAGGGCGGCGTGCCCTGGTGCGGCAGGTTTCTGACCTCCTTCCGCGTTTGTGACTGGCTGTCGCTGCTCGGTTTCGATATCGAGCTGCGGGAGACGATGATGTTCCGCCCCCCCTGGCGCCGCGCCCTGTTGCGGCAGTTTTCGTTTCTGGACACCCTGGGGCGGCGTTTCTGGCCGGTGCTGGGCGGCGTCTATGCCATGCGGGCCGTCAAACGGGTATCTACTCTGACGCCGCTGCGGACCCCCTGGAACAGGCGGCGGCCGGTGCTGGCCGCCGGGGCCGTGGAGCCCACCACGCGGGAGACCGCCACCCGTGGCGTCGGGCCCGGTAAAGTGGTGGCAAGGACCCGTGTCTGAGCCGGTGGAGGTCTTCAGCGACGGGGCCTGCAAAGGCAATCCGGGCCCCGGCGGTTGGGGGGCGCTGCTGTGCTACGGTGCGCATGAGAAGGAACTCTGGGGGGGGGAGGCCGGTACTACCAACAATCGCATGGAGCTGATGGCCGTGATCCGGGCCCTGGAGGCCCTGAAGCGTCCCAGCCGGGTGCGTGTCACCACCGATTCTCAATACGTAAAGCAGGGCGTCACAGCCTGGATGGCCCGTTGGAAGCGCAACGGTTGGCGGACCGCGGATCGCAAGCCGGTCAAGAACCAGGATCTGTGGGAGCGCCTGGACCAAGCGGTCGCGCGGCACCGGCTCGAGTGGCGCTGGGTACGCGGCCACGCTGGACACCCCCGGAACGAGCGGGCGGACCGACTCGCCAAGCGTGGGATTCCCAAGGGTTGATGTGTCGTTCCTGATCTGGGGATTACGCGGGCTTTATGGATTCCGGACGGTTTACCCGCCACCTCCGGCATGGCCGTAGGGTGGGTTGTGCCCACCACCAGCGTGCTACTAGCGTACTGCCCGGTGGGCACAACCCACCCTACATCCATGCTCCTCCCGGAGCTCGTAGGGGCGGGAAAGGCCAGGGACGGCTGCATCCCGCCGGGATGGCTCCCTGTCGCCAGTTATCAGTCGCCAGAGCTGCCGGAAGTCGGCCGCCGGCGACTGGTCGGCGGGTTGCGCGGCCCCGACTCATCGAGGCTACCGCGGCCGCGCGGGGGCCGCTTACCCGCCTTACTTTCTCGTTCCCACGCGCCGCGTGGGAACGAGAAAGTAAGCCCATCCGTGAGGCGTAGCGCAGGCGTCCCCGCCTGCATTTTTCGATGTAGGCGGGGACGTCTGCGCTACTTTTGGATCGGATTGAGTATGGGAAAATCGATCCGGGGCAATCACTTCCGGCAGAAACGCTCCAGCCGGCGGGAACCGGTTTGGAGCTCTTCGCCGGAGGGGAGGTGCCCGTCCGGTCTTCGCAGCCAGGCCGCGATGTCGGCCATCACGCGCCTACCCTGCAGGTCGCGGGTCAACATGTGCCAGCCCTCCCGGTAGAGCACGACACGGATGTCCCGCCGATCCGCCGGTATCCGGTCCAATAGCGCGCAGAAGGCGCCGTCAGGGATGGTTTCGTCATGTTCTCCATACAGTATGAGGGTTGGCTCAGGTAGTCGCCCAGCCCCGGCCATCGCCAGGTCCATGAGGTTTGTGATCCCCCACAGGGCATCGACTCTGATCCTATTGATTACCAGCGGATCGGCTCGGTAGGCGCGGAGCATGTCGGTATTGTCCGACGGACGAATCCCGAATCTGCAGGGGGTTAGCTTGAGAGAGGGAAACGTGTGGGCCGCCACCTCGAGTGCCCAGCGCTGAATCGGGTGCATGGTAGCGCGGGACCAGATTGCCGGTGCCATTAGCACGATGCCGTCCGCTCCCGTATCTGCCTGTGCCGCAGCGGCCATGATCACCGCGCCGCCCATGCTCTCCCCGAGCAGAAACAAGGGGAGTCCCGGATGGCACTCCCGCAGCAGCTTGATCAGCGTCTTCAGATCGGCGATCAAGCGGTCATTTCCGCCCCAGCGCCCCCGCTGGGCGGTGGTGCCGAAGCCACGTTGGTCGTAGGCGAAGGTCATTACGCCTTGGGTTGCCAGGTGGGGGCCCAGGGTCGCGAAGGCGTTGCCGTAGTCGTTGAAGCCGTGGAGCGCGAGCACCAGGACCCGTGGCCGTTCGATGGCGTCCCAACGCCGCAAGGGTAGGCGGTAGCCGTCGGCCATGATCGCCGCTTCGACGCCGAGACGGGCCCGGCCCGATGCGCCGGCGGATTCCTGTAGCTGCGGCAAGGCGCAGCCGGTAATCAATGCGGCGATAACGAGGTAGATGATCGGATGCCCCACCGGACGACTCGGACCAAACCCAATGCCATTAACCTGAATCCGTGACGTAAGGGGACCTTGAAAAATCCCATGCTCAATACTTTGTCATGGTGATGCTCATAAATCGCGCTTTTCGAATGCCTTGATTATCATGGAGTTACGCACACGGACATAACGGGGCTTCCTTGTTCTGCAAAGACACCTTGAATTTTTCAAGGTGCCCTTAATGGTATTGGGCCGGGGAGAAGAGGGGATTAAATCAAGAAACGGAGCATAATGAATTGCTCTACGCTAACCATTTAACTTACCACTATCCTAAATTTCTCCTATATATTCTTCCTTGCGTTTCCCCAGGTGGCGTCCGGGGATGTCATGACGGCAAACAAGCTTATCACCTACTTTGATAGTTTTTGCATCAAGCATATTTTCCTTACCAAGGAAGCGCACGCTATCGGAAAATTGCACGGTACTCGAAAGCACCCGGTCGCCGCATATACACCGGACCTGTAGCAATTCACGGCGTTCGATTTTAACCCTTCCTACCGAGATTAGTCTCATCCCTTCATGAGAATGGACAGAAACTCTGTCACCTGCCTTCAATTCACTCAAATAGCATGTTTTGTCTTCCTCCAGTAACAAATATTGATGAAATGCCCCCGCATTGACTCTAAATGGTCTGGCAGGATAAGTAGCAGTCGGCACACTTTCGGATAAGGCTAACAGATAGCCGTATCCGGTATCACCGACAAACACGCCCTCCATCGGAGCGAGCGCATCGACAAAGTCGATGCAGACCCTTAATCCTTCTCCCATCGGTTTAATTTGAGTTACATCACAGTATTCCAGAGTTTTCATCATCTTGTTATCACAGTCAGATCGTTTAGTCTTGTAGGTCGGGTTAGGCGCGCCATTCGATGGTGGGGGATGCAAACACTGTCGAACGCGCCCTAGCCCGACATTCGATGGTGCGCACCGGCTTGCTCGGTAGAAGATGCGGATTCAATCCAAGCCGGCGGCATACGGCGGCGTCATCCGCGGATTCGATAGACCGCTGTTTTTTCGCCCTCTCCCCAACCCCTCTTCCGCCGGGAGAGGGGCTTTGAGGCTTAACTGTCCTGTCTCAAGTGATTGAAGGGGACCTTGAAAAATCCCATGCTCAATACTTTGTCATGGTGATGCTCATAAATCGCGCTTTTCGAATGCCTTGATTATCATGGAGTTACGCACACGGATATAACTGGGCTTCCTTGTTCTGCAAAGACACCTTGAATTTTTCAAGGTGCCCTGAAGTGAGAAATCTATTGCAGGTAACGCCGCGTTAAATGGCGCCAAACCGGAGGTTTGGTGTCCATTTCAACGCTTTATTAGGGCTATCCAGATTCTAAAGAGTTGACCATTTGTAAAAAACTGCTGCCTGTCCAAGGTAAATACCTTTTTCATTTACCTTATTTCATACTATCGAATCTTCGACGAGAAAACGCCGTCCGTTTGTTGGGGTTCCTCCGTTACCCCAACCTAAGGGCCTGAGAGAAAATCCGTTCTAAAAGGCTCTTTATGGATTCGAGACTGCTAACGTAGCAGGAAACCGAGAAGGGAATCCAAGAGTCCTTTGCCGCGGTTTTTGGCGTTGTGGATGAACTCGAAAAAACCCAGATACTAAGGGTAAGTGCTCCTGGGAAATCTCCCGGTGTGGCCGAAGCCAAGAGCGCAGCAAGGACCAGAACCCCTCCATCGTGTTGACATGAATTTCGTGGAAGCCGTCACCATCTTCGTCCCGCGCATCTTCCCCGGCGTTGTGGCAGACGGTTTGGTGCTCGAAGCCCCATTCAGGTAAGCGCTTGTAGATTGTGTACTCGTCGGTCGGTACCAAGGTTCCCGGCCGAATCGTAGCCTCGATCAGGGGCTGACTCGTGGTCTGGCGTACGTCCTCCAGGATCCGGATGCCCACTTGGCCACCGTGTTGGATCATGCCGAAGATCGGGGGTTTCTCCTTCGCCAGTGTGCCGCGTCCGCGTGCCCCTTTGAGGCGGTTGCGTCGTCCTTTGTGGCGTTTTTTTTACGTTCGAAAATGGTCCCTGTCAGATCGTCGAAGTAGCGCCGGCAGGCGCTGCTTTTGGGTGGAATCGAAACCGTGCTTGAGGCGGTGCTCGTCACCGCAAAACGGGCACCGTACCCCCTCGGGACAACGCAGTTCGCGTACTTTCCGGGAGTTTCGGGGCCGCTGTCTACCCACACCGAGGTTAAGCCCCAAGCGGGCACCAGCCTGGAATCCATAAAAAGCCTTGTTTTTAAAGCAGTAGGCTGGGTCGAGGGATGAAACCCGGCAAACCTGGCCGGGTTTCGTTCCTCAACCCAGCCTATTTCCTGTAAGCATGTGGCCACCACAGATCAGCGAAACAGAGGATACATCGTAACTATCCGATCCGCTTCTGCCCCTTACCGACAACTTTGCCAGCATAGCTCACCAAGATCAATTTTCACGATGAACAATTCGAACCGCACCGGCGCCGCTCTCTTCTGGGAGGTGCTCGGCAAACTCGGGGTCGACTATCTGTTCGGCCATACCGGGGGCGCCGTCATTCCCCTCCATGTGGAGCTGAACAAGCGCATGAGCCGCGGCGAGCCGGTGCCCAGGTTCGTGCTCTTCCGGCAGGAGGGGGGAGCCGGCCACGCGGCGGAGGGTTACGCCCGGGCCAGTGGTCGAATCGGCGTCGTCCTGGTGACTTCGGGTCCGGGGGCGACCAATCTGACTACCCCGATCGCCGACGCCTACAAGGATTCCATCCCGACGGTCTTCATTACCGGTCAGGTCCCGAGCTTCGCGATCGGGACCGATGCCTTCCAGGAGGTCGATACCCTTGGCGTGACCCGCCCCATCTCCAAGCACAACTATCTGGTCAAGGAAGTCGCAGACCTGGAGTGGGTGCTGCATGAGGCCTTCTGGCTGGCCGCCGCCGGTCGGCCCGGTCCCGTCGTGGTGGATATCTGTAAGGATGTCCAACTGGCGGCGGTCGGGCCAGGGAATCCCCCCCGCCGACGCTGGCGCGAGCCGGTTCCCTTCGATGCCGCCAAGGCGGACGCCATCGTGGCTGCCGTGACGCAGGCCGGGCGTCCGGTGGTCAAGGCGGGGGGCGGCATCATCCACGCCGGTGCCGCAGACCTCCTGCGCCGCTTCATCGAGTGTTTCCAGGTCCCGGTGACGACTACCTTCAATGCCTTGGGTGCCATGCCTTTTACGCACGCTCACAACCTGGGGATGCCGGGTATGCACGGGAGTATCCCGGCCAATTATGCTTTACGGGACGCGGATCTCATCCTGACCCTGGGGGGCCGCTTCGACGACCGGGTGGCGGTGAAGGGCTTCGCGGAGGACAAGCGCATCGCCCATGTGGACATCGACCCCTCGGAGATCGGTAAAGCGATCAAGGCGGATCTGGCCCTGGCCGCCGATCTCAAGGCGTTTCTACGCCACGCCCTGGCTTCCGGCCGCAGCGCCCACCATGCGGCCTGGCTGGCGCAGGTCGGCCGCTGGCGGGAGCAGCTGCCCAAGCCCTACGACACAGGGGATTACATCAAGCCGCAGGCGGTGGTCGAGGCCATTTCGGAGCTCACCGAGGGTGAGGCGACCGTGGTTACGGGCGTGGGTCAGCACCAGATGTGGGCGACCCAATACTATCGGTTTACCCGTCCGCGCCAGTGGATCAGCTCCGGGGGACTGGGGACCATGGGCTTCGGGCTCCCGGCCGCCATCGGGGCCTGGTACGCAAACCCGGACCAGCCCGTGGTGCTTATCGACGGCGACGGCAGCTTCCAGATGAACATCCAGGAATTGGGGACCCTGGTCGCCAACCGCATCCCGGTGAAGACGTTCGTGCTCAACAACGGTTATCTCGGGATGGTGCGCCAGTGGGAGGACATGATGGACGGCGGGAACCACTACGAGACTTGTCTCTCCCGGACCACCGAGTGTGGTCCCGATTGCGTCAAGCTGGATCCGACTTGTCGTGTCCAGCTCCCCAATCTGACCGGGCTGAGGTTCGTCTACCCACGACTTAAGACCATGCGGGTCAGAACCCCCCAGGCGATGTCGGAAGCCGTGCGCGAAGCCCTCGAACACCAGGGTCCGGTCCTGGTGGATGTCTGGGTCGACAAGGCGGAAGACGTGTTGCCCATGGTCCAACCTGGGCACAGACTGGAGGAAATGATCGAATCTTAGTGAGAGCTCGGTTGCCGGTCGTCGGTAGGTCGGGGAAGGCGTCTAAAAGATAACCCCCACTCCGCCAAAGACATCGCCGTCGCCGCCACCGATCCCGATGTTTATCCAGGGGCGTGAATAATTGGTGCGGGTCTGTTGGTCCGGCCAGGGGTGGACCTTGTAGCTTTCCAGCAGCGGGAAGCCGTAATCCGCATTCCCCAACCGTCCTTTCCGGATCTCGGTGATGCGCCCGGTGGCGCTGACCGTGTGACCGATCCGATAGTCGGTGGTATCCAGAAATCCCGGATGGACGATGATGAAGCGCCCTATCTGCTCGGCTCCGGTGCGGGGGCGGCCGCAGCTATCCAATGGGTAGGCGATCAGCTCGAGTTCCGTATTCTCCTTCAGATGACGGGTCTCGATCAGGATACCGCCCCATTGGATCGATTTGCCCACATGATCGCCGGTAGCGGATACCACGGATGGCGTAAGGGAGGAGGTGCCGACCGGCGGTAAGCAAACATTGCTTGCACAACTCGCCAGGAGGAACAGGGAACAGACGGCGGAAAATCCGGTGTGTCGCATCGAGGTATCGAAGGCTCCGTATTACCAGTACCAAGGGTGCCAGGGATAGTGCCAGGGGTAATACCAAGGGTCCGGGTAGAAATAAGGCGGTTCGGATGGTGGCGGTTCCGGCCACAGGTAGGGTTGCTCGACCGCGACTACCGGATAGGGGTAAGGATACTCGCCGATGGGTCGGGTTTCTACGCGCTTCAGGCGCCCGGTTACGGTTAGCAACCGCTTTTCGGGATATTCTGCCGGATCGGCGAATCCCGTCAGCAAAGCGATGAAGCGGCCTGTGCCGGGCTCCTTTCCCCGCGGTTGTCCGCCCGAGTCCAGCGGGCGGGATAGGACCTTGATCTCGGTGGTCTGCTTCCGGTTTCGGACCGCGACGATGGTACCACCCCAACGCACTCGCCGGTCGAGAAAGCGATTGGGTTCTTGCTGTACTTGCGGAACCAAGATCGGTTTTTCCGGCGCCTTGCCAATGGCCGGGGGCACCTGTGAGGAAACGCAGCCGGCAAGCAGCAGGATCACGGCGCAGAAGAGGGTTCCGGCTTGCCGCTTATGCAACGGTAGGGCGGACGGTTCCGATTTTATCGTCGGCGTTGTGGTTGCGCCTTTTAAGGGCAGGCACAGGGCTGCCCCGGCGCATCGGATGAGCTTATCTTTTAAAAAGACTTTGAGCGCGATTCGGTCCATGGGTTTTAACCGCGAAAGGCACGAAAAGGCTCCGAATTTCGTGTTCTTTCGTGGTTCTCCCGCGCCCGGCTAGGGCTCGATATACTCGAAGAGCTTGACGACCTTGGTCACGTCGGGCACGTAGCGGGCCTTTTCTGCCGCCGCCGTCCCCTCCCGGGGGTATACCAGACCCATGAGGAATACGGTACCTGCCTCGGTAACGATCTTGACGCGGGTCGCATCGAAACCGGGGATATCGATCTTCGTCAGTGCGAGCTTGACGCGGGAGGTGATCAGGGCGTCCTCGCTCTCCCGTACAAAGCTCACCACTGGTCCTATCGTGACCTCGTCGATCACCGTCCTCACCTTCGGCAGGCGGGCCACCTTCCGGGCGAAGCGGTCTCTGATGGATTGGGTCTCGGCCTGTCCGGTGAGGAGCACCCAATGGTTGTAGCTCGTGGCAGCGATGCGACTATGCCTGTTGATGTCGGGGTTATCGGTCAATATCCGAGCTACCGAATGTTCGGTGTACTCATCCTCCAGCACGGTGCGCGAACTGCGCCGCTCATGGGCCACCACCGAAATCGCGGTGGCACCGCCGAGCAGGAGGGCACCACATCCCTGCAACAAAGGGAAAGTGAGGCCCACAACCAGCGCTGTTCCCAATGCCCGCTTGTTCAGCAGTCGGAGCGGTCGAAAAATACGCTTTCGCAGATCATTGCCCATTGAATGCATTCCGGATCCAGTCGATATGCTTGTTGCCGCTGACCGCGATGACGTCGAAGCGGCAAACCAGTTTGGTCGGATGGTACCGCAGATAGTGAGCCGCGGCCGCCGCGAGTTGGCGTTGCTTGTGGATGTCGACGGTCTCCGCCGGAGGTACCGAAACGCTGGGAGGCCCGGAACCTGACTTCCACGAACACAAGGGTATCCCCCTCGCGCATCACCAGATCGATCTCGCCGCGTAGGCAGCGGTAATTGCGTTCCAGCAGACGCAGCCCTCCTGTCTGAAGGTGGGTGCAGGCGAGACGCTCCGCGTCGCCGCCGCCCCTTGCCGATTGGTTAGTGGTGTCGGTAGCGGCAAGGGTGGAGAACCCCTGGGCGGCGGGACGCGAAGGCCTGTTTAGAACAGCGACTTTGTCCACGCAAAGATGCCCGGTTTTGATTTGGCTCTTTATGGATTCCAGACTGGTTAGGATATAAAGCCAGAGGGGCGTCGTATAATTTGCTGTTATTGTTGAGAAAAGACTGCCTGTTCTGTCATCGATCAGAGTGCTACGGACCGCCGTCCCCTTCGGATCAGTCTGGAATCCATAAAGAGCCTTTGATTTTTGCTGATCGCCCAGCGTGAGCCTGACCGGGCCGGTGGCATCCATTCGGGCCAAGGTCAGCTTACGCTGAATCCGCTGTTGGGAATCCACGCGGAGGATCCCGGTCTTCCCCCGGACCTGTGCCTGCGGGTTATCGGACAACCGATCCAACCGTGAGCCAAGGCGATAGGCATCGACTCCATAGCATAGAGTCGCGGCATCTGCTTGCTCAGTCCCTTGGAAGACACGGCGTCATCCGGCGTCGGCTCGACGAGCCAAGGGATCTCGACGAAATTCAGTCCCACCAGATATTTGTCGTCTTCGGGATCGAAATGTCCGTCGTAGATGTGGGAAGTTGCGTAAACTCGCGTCTCGGTACCGAGCTTGCCCCGGATCTGGACCCATGCCCGGCGCGCCAGCTTCGCGGAGGCGGCCAAAAACATGAAATCCGCCTGTGCGACCTGCTCGGATAGTTTTTTGACCGTACCTGAGAAGTCCGCGGCCTTCGGATCAAAGGCCTGGGCCGCCACAAGGGTTCCGCCCTGGGCCTTCCATTGCCGACGAAATGCCTGCGACACGAGTCGATTTTTTGAAACATCATTCGGTCCGCTGTTTATTCTGGATGGTAGAGAAACAAATGCTCCATAATTCTAGCATACTTTACGTGGTAGCGACGCCCATCGGCAATTTGGGAGATATGACCGACCGCGCCCGCCAGGTGCTCGCCCAAGTCGCCTTGATCGCCGCCGAAGATACGCGCCACACTCGCCGCCTGCTGACCCATTTCGGGATCAAGGCGCAGCTCTGCTCCTACCACGATCATAACGAGGCACAAATGGTCGAGCGTCTGCTCACGTCACTCGCCCAGGGTCGGGATGTCGCCTTGGTCTCGGACGCGGGTACACCCCTGATCAGCGATCCCGGTTTCGTACTGGTTCGCGCGGCGCGGCAGCGTGGTTTCGGTGTAGTGCCCATACCCGGTTCCAATGCGGCAATCTGCGCCCTTTCCGCCTCCGGCCTGCCCTGTGATCGCTTCCTGTTTCTCGGTTTCCCGCCGCGTACTTCGGCCAAACGCCGTGAGTGGTTGACCGACCTGGTTGCCGAGCCGGGGACCCTGGTCTTCTACGAATCCGGTAGCCGGGCCGCGGCGTCACTGGCGGATATGGGCGCGGTACTCGGCACCGAAAGGCGCGCCGTTTTGGCCCGAGAGCTCACCAAACGCTTCGAGACCTTCATCCATGCCCCCCTCGGCACGCTTGCCGAGCGCCTGCGTGACGACCCGGAGCAACGGCTCGGGGAGCTCGTTATCCTGGTGGAAGGCAACCGCAGGACCGATGAGGCCACTCGGGCGACCGAGGAAGAACAGGTCCTGGGAATCTTGTCCGATGCCCTTCCTATCAAACTAGCCACCGCGCTCGCCGCTCGTATAACCGGCGGCAACCGGAACCGACTCTATCGACTTGCGCTGCAGCGGCGGGAGGACAGGGGTTCCGAATAGCTTGAACCGCCTTTCGGCTAACAGTCATTGGTGTAGGGTGGGCCGTGCCCACCGGATGGGATAGGCTGTGCCCACCGGTGACTCACTCGGTGGTGGGCGGAGCCCGTAGGGCGGGTAAGCGGCCCCTCGCGTGGCTGCGGTCGTCCTGGTGCGCCGAGGCCGAGCAACCCGCTGGCAGGGCTGAGTATTTTTTCCTGCCTTCTTCGCCGATACCTAATAAGGTATCAAAGGGCAAGCAATATATCTTATTATATATCGATCTATGATCTATGCGATTCGTCCGCTTACGGATGCCCTGAGAGCCGCCCGCGAAAAAAAGGGCCAGAGCCAGCGTACGCTCGGCAACAGGATCGGTGTGCCCCAGGGGCGGCTTTCAAAGATCGAGAATGCTGCTGTCGATCTGCGAACCTCCAATCTCCTCGAAATCGCCCGCGCTCTCGATTTGGAAGTGATGCTGATTTCGCGTCCGTTGGTTCCGGCCGTCACCAGCCTCATCCGCCAAACGGGGCAAATGGCAAGAGTGGAGGAAGCGCCGCGCCCGGTCTACGCCTTGGACGAGGAAGAGGACGACAATGGCTGAGGTCCCCGTCCTCGAGGTCGCCCTGTACGGGGAGCCGATCGGTACGCTGACCCTCTTGCCGGGCGATCGGACGCTTTTCGCTTTCCATCAGGACTACATCGACGATCCCGAGCGGCCCATCTTGAGCCTTTCTTTCAGGGACCAATTGGGGGGACTCATTAAAGAAGTCCGACCCACACGCACTCGGGTGCCGCCGTTTTTCTCCAATTTACTCCCGGAAGGGGCATTACGGGATTACCTGGCCAAAAAAGCGGGAGTGAATTCCAACCGGGAATTTTTCCTCCTCCGGGTGTTGGGCCACGATCTGCCGGGTGCGATTACCATTACTCCGGTGGGCGAGAATATATGGCCGCCGGAAAAAGAGGACTGCGTCTCACCGGAGCGGATTTCCCGCGAACCCGTCTTCCGATTTTCGCTGGCAGGTGTGCAGCTCAAGTTTTCCGCCGTCATGGGGGCGACCGGCGGCCTCACGATTCCGGCCGCAGGCATCGGCGGTTCCTGGATCGTCAAGCTCCCGTCCATGAGGTTCGAAGGCGTACCCGAAAACGAGTTCGCGATGATGGAATTGGCGCGTGCGATCGGCGTGGATGTGTCGGAAGTCCGGTTAGTCCCCCTAAGGGAGATTGGAGGTCTGCCGGAAGATGTTGCGCGTATGGAAGGAAATGCGCTGGCCGTGAAACGCTTCGACCGGACCGATGACGAGCGGCATGTCCATATCGAGGATTTTGCGCAGGTCTTCGGCCTTTATCCGGAAAGGAAATACGAACGAGCCAGCTATCGGAACCTCGCCGAGGTTCTGTGGGCCGAAGCCGGCGAGGAAGACATCGCGGAATTCATCCGCCGTCTGATCTTCAATGCGCTGATCGGTAATGCGGACATGCACCTCAAGAACTGGTCGCTGATCTACCCGGAGGGACAAAGCCCGGCCCTGTCGCCGGGATACGATTTCATCTCGACGATTGCCTGGCTACCGGACGAAAATATGGCCCTGAAGCTCGGGCGGTCGAAGCGAATGGCCGATCTTTCGTTCGATCAGCTCGCCTATCTGGCCGGGGCGGCGCGGATACCGGAAAAACTGGTTCTGGATACGGCGAAGGAAACGGTGGTCCGCTTTATGGATCTCTGGCATGGAGTGAGTGAGATTGTGGCGGTTCGTTCCCAGGTAGCCGGGCCGATCAGCGAGTTGCTGACCCGCATTCCCCTGGTGAACGAGTCGGGTAGAAGGCTGGGTCGAGCGCAACCAAACCCGGCATCAGGGACTCGATCCGATTCCTATGTCCGATAAAAAAACTCGTCGCATCCTCTGCGTAGGCGTCACGCCCTGTCTGCAACGGACGCTACGATTCTTAGATCTCCGGCTCGGCCAGGTGAATCGGGTCCGTTCCGTCGCCGTTTCGTCCGGAGGCAAATCCACCAATGTTGCGCGTACCTTGAAGGCGTTGAAAGAATCCCCCTTGGTAACGGGGTTTGCCGGCGGCGAAACCGGCAACGCAATAGTTTCATTCTTGAGAGAGCTGGGGATCGAAACGGATATCGTGTGGACAGACCAACCAATCCGCATCTGCACGACGCTCATCGACGACACGACTGCCTGCGTTACGGAGTTGGTGGAAGAAGCTCCGCTCCCCGCGCCGGACGAATGGGCGGCGCTCGATGAGAAGCTTTCGTTACTCCTGGCGACAAGCGACCTGATGGTGGTGGCAGGGGCACCTCCACCTGGTTCACCTGAGGACGTCTACGCCAGGTTCGCCCAAAGGGCACAGGCATCGGGAGTGGCGGTGCTGATCGATGCCCGCGGCAAAGTGCTGATGCAGGCGCTTTCTTGTTCGCCGGTGCTGGTGAAGCTGAACGACCAGGAACTCGTCGCGACCTGCGGAAGGCCGATTGATACTGAAAGGGCACTCCGTGAAGCGGCGCAAATGCTGATAAGCGGAGGCGCCCAGTGGGTCCTCGTTACCCAAGGAGAGCAAGATGCCTGGCTACTGAACGAAACCCTTGCTTGGCGCTTCACGCCGCCAGCGGTCGAGGTCCTGAACGCAGTCGGGAGCGGTGACGCAACGACAGCAGGCATCGCCGCCGGACTACTCCGCGGTCAACCCATGCCGAATGCCGTGCAACTTGGGATTGCGTGCGGTTCCGCGAGTGCCACGACACTCACCCCCGGCGACCTGGACACCGACTTGGTAAGGAGACTTGTTCCTCAAGTACGTGTTGCGGGCAGTGAGTTAGGGGCATAATATCGGATCCCCTGCAGTGAACGGCTTACAGCGTCTTTTATGCCCCTGAAAATGGCCGTCCGGAGGGCCACCTCGAAAAATTCAAAGCGGCCTGCTCTTAACCAAAAAACGGCCTCTTATGCAGTTTTTCAAACCTAATCAAGATCGATCCTCAACAAAGGGTGCAACATCATGCGATACGGTATTTGGAACAATAAAGGTGGTGTCGGCAAGACATTTCTTTCCTTTATATTGGGCGCTGAGTATGCAGAAACACATGAGGATTCCCAGGTAATTCTTGTCGATATATGCCCACAGGCGAATCTTTCGGAAATTACGTTGGTGGTAATGGCAAAGGTAAAGACCGCCTCTCCGAAATTCTTGAGAAAGGTAATGCAAGGAAAACCATTGGTGGTTATTTGGACTCCAGAATTGCCTCTCCACATCAGATAACTGGTGATGAAACATCTTTTCTGCTGAATTTGAGAGAATATAATGAAGTTCTGCCACAGAATCTTTTTCTGATTTGCGGTGATCCAAGGCTTGAGATACAAGCACAAGTCATTAGCCAAATTGGCGGCCAAACCTTACCGGTCGATGCCTGGAAAAATGTCCGTAATTGGCTTAACGACCTGATTAATGCCTGTGCAAAAAAGCTGGGTCAAGACAGGGTGACCGTCCTGATCGATTGTAATCCGAGATTTTCCGCTTACACCGAACTTGCGATGCTGGCCTGCGAAAGGCTGATAATTCCTTGTTCAAGCGACGGGTCGTCAGCCAGAGCTGTCAATAATGTCGCGGCATTGCTGTATGGATTCAACCTCCCACACGGGTACCAACCCGTAAACTTCTCCACTAAAGCAAAGCACTTCGATATCCCATTACCTCTAATCCACGCGGTTATACTCAACCGCTCAACACAATACAGCCAGAAAGCAAGTAAGGCCTTTTCCGCGATGTTTTCTGCAATAAAGGAAAATGTGACTAACTTCCGAAATCATGCACCGTCGAATTTTGTTAACAGAAAAGCAGTGTTTGACGAGATGCCCGACAGCCACTCAGTTGCAATCGTTTGCTCGCACCACGGGTATCCGCTTTACCATATAAAGCCTGGTAAGTGCCAAGTGCATGACACAAACTCTCAGGTCAATTCTGGTCCACTGAGTCGTTACAAACAGGCAGTTGATAGGCTTTTGGAGACCCTTTGAGGGGAAGATAAACTTCCTGTTAGATGTCAAGTCCCGCCCTACGGGGGCCTACGGGCTTTGTCATCTATCCGTATTTTCCTATGCTCAATATGTGTCTTCGGGGTTCATCCAATTACCGGCTACCAGTCACCAGCTTCCAGCTACCGGTAGCCGATGAGCACAGCCCATCCTACGGGCTTTATCGGAACCGGGTGAGTTCGGTGGGCACAGCCCACCCTACGGGTCCTACGGGAGCCGCCCCTGCCCCCTGACGACCGGCGGGGCGGGATGCGGCCGTCCATGGCCTGTCCCGCCCTACGGGGGTGTTGACATTCAACGGCCGAACAAGACCCTTGACACGCTGCCCTGCATGGCCGCCAGCAACCGCTCCAGCGGCCGTTTGCGGACCGCACAGGCGACCAGATAGAGGTCCGTGTCGGCGCTCGCTTCCAGCAGGTAATCGTCACTCGTTTCGACCGCATCCACCAGGCCCAGGTCCAAGGCCTGGATGCCCTGCCAGTATTCGCCGGTAGCCACCGGATTCAGATCGACGCTCGGCCGATATTTCCGAATGAAGTCCTTGAATAACCGATGGGTGTCATCGAGCTGCTCGCGCACCTTCTCCCGATCCGCGTCCGTGTTCTCGCCGAACAGGGTCAGGGTGCGCTTGTACTCGCCGGCCGTGTGTAGCTCGAAATCCACGCCGCGGCGTTCCAGCAGGCGATGGAAGTTGGGAAGCTGCACGACCACGCCGATGGAGCCTACAGCGGCGAAAGGTGCGGCGATGATGTGGTCGGCCACACAGGCCATCAGATAGCCGCCGCTGGCGGCGACCTTGTCTACCGCGACCGTCAAGCGGACCTTGCTGCCACGCACGCGCGCCAACTGAGAGGCCGCCAGCCCGTGCTCGGCCAGGACCCCGCCGGCGTTATCGAGCCGCACCAAGAGCTCGTCGCCTTCTCCCGCCTCCATCAGCACGCAGGTAATGAGCTCCCGGAGGGAGGCGACCTCGGTAGCCATAATATCGCCGTGAAAATCGATCACGAAGACCCGCCGGCGTTCCCCCTCTGCCGCCCGGTCGCGCCGCTTGCGCGCCTTGCGTTCCTCCTTCAGTGCCTTGAGGGCCGCCTTTTTGGGTAACGAGGCCTGCTTCAGGGCCCGTGCCATGTCCCGATACTTACCATTGAGGTCGGTCACCTCGAGCCGATCCCCGTCCATGTGGAATCTGCCGCGGGCACGTATCAGGGCCATCAGCAGAGCACCGATCAGCAGGACGAGGGTCAGGGTCTTGGCGAGGAACAGGCCATAGTCGACCAAGGCTTCGATCACGGATAGGACCTCCGGCAGGATAGTTCGGCGCTCATACGGCGATAGGGGCACGGATCACCGGATGGGGGTCGTAACCCTCGAACCGGAAATCCTCCAACTCATAGTCGAACAGGGATTTCGGGAGTCGGCGGATCGACAAGCGCGGCAAGGGGCGCGGTTCACGCCTCAGCTGCTCGTACACAATGTCCGGGGTGAGGTGGTTACGGTAGAGGTGTAGATCGCCGAAGCTGTGCACGAAATCCTCCACCTCCAGGCCGCACTGGTGGGCGATCATGTGGGTGAGCAGGGAATAACCGGCGATATTGAAGGGGACGCCCAGAAACAGATCGGCGCTGCGTTGGTAGAGCTGGCAAGAGAGCCGCCCGTCCTGTACATAGAACTGGAACAGGCAGTGACAGGGGGCCAGGGCCATACGGCCACGGGCGACGTTCGCTTGGGGCGACAGATCGTCCAGCGGGAGCTCGGCCGGATTCCAGGCGGATACCAGCAGGCGGCGCGAGTCGGGATTGGTTCGGATATCGGCGACCACCTGGGAAATCTGGTCGATGGCGGTGCCGTCGGGACCGGCCCAGCTCCGCCACTGGTGACCATAGATGGGTCCGAGCGCCCCGTCCGCGTCCGCCCATTCGTCCCAGATGCGTACCCCCCTCTCCTGTAGCCAGCGGTTGTCCGTGGAGCCGGCGAGGAACCACAAGAGCTCGTAGATAACGCTGCGCAGGTGGATCTTCTTGGTAGTAACCAGGGGAAAACCCTGGGCGAGATCGAACCGCACCTGACGTCCGAATACCGATCGTGTGCCGATCCCGGTACGGTCCGATTTGTCGGCACCATTGGCGATAACATCGCGGAGCAAATCGAGATATTGCTGCATGGGATGGCTATTGTCACGGACGGAGAAGCTTGAATGTTACCATCCCAAGCACACCAGTACCGAAAGTCCCGATGACATGGAAATCATTTAGGCTCTTTATGGTTCCAGACTGGTGCCCGATCGGGGCTTAACCTCAGTGTGGGTAGACAGCGGCCCCGCACCTCCGTAAGGTCGTTTGGAAACCCTCATCGGAGGAGAGCGATCTCGTGATAGAACCTGTTATGGGCCGTGGTGTCGTCAACATTCAAGACCTGATCGACGATGCGAATTGCTACCGGAAAGTACGCGAACTGCG
>Ga0209453_1000011_pt1 | contig 23993 bp, 21 predicted proteins | sample WorMetulBAHAMAS1_FD_187397 | JGI IMG/M metagenome (GOLD analysis project Ga0209453, IMG submission 187397) | Marine gutless worms symbiont microbial communities from Max Planck institute for Marine Microbiology, Germany - Olavius ullae BAHAMAS.1... | ecosystem: Host-associated > Annelida >...
TGAGTGGTGGAAGACGTGGTCATCATACCGTCTCTTCACAGCGAATGTCCGGGGCTAAAAAAACGATCCGGGTGAAAACCTGTTCGGATGATCGGATCGGGTGTTGGGACAACAGGAAATGTCAGCTCCCGAACGATTTCGGACTTTCAGTCCAAGAGCAACCTATGCACTTTCAGTGCATAGTGGTTGAGTAGAAGGGACTCGACTAGGGTCGTTCCACTTCCACAGAAGATATCCAGAACGGTATCTTCTACAGAGGACAGCTCTTGGATCAGAGCGTTCGGTATTTGGGGTATAAATTTTGCCGGATAGGGATGGAGAGCATGGGTAAGGTAATTGGTAGTGGCGTCGGCAAAATCCCAATCTAATGTGCATAATGATGAGGCGTGTTTACCGAACGAGTAAGTGGAAGCAGGTTCTGAAATTCCATCTTTGGCGAAACGTAGAATCACGTCGATACCCCGCGCAGAAAACACGCGCCATCCCCGGCGATCTCGCTGCGGTTCAGGAATGAGCTGCAGCCGAAGCCAACGTAGCAACGTATCCCGATGGACGCCGACTGTTGAGGCTACTTCGGCTGTGGAGAAGCCTTTTTTGTCCACGAACACAAGGCGTTATGCATATAGTTGCATATAGGTTATCATCGACAATGGCAGTGGTCAAGGTGAAAGAAGAGGTAGGCCTGCACAATCCGACTTTCAGTTTGTACCGGAGAACGGTCTCTCTTATGGATGCAGGCCGGGAGCGCAAATTTCCGCATCCACGATTCGCGCCACACCTATGCCGCATGGCCGGTCATGTCCCCCGAGGTAGGCGATCTGCTCAGGGCGTACTTCAGTCACGATAACGATGCGTTACGTGTCCACCGCCGCCGTGCTCGACGCTCCTGAATCAGGATCCGGCCACGCCGCTCATGGGCTTATCGCCGGGGGCGAACGGTAAACTGATCCGCCCGTCATCCCAGTTCCCAGGCCGGCCGGGGTGGGAACACCAGCGTTCGAGCAAGCGGATAAAGTGGGCCCGGGGCATCTGCTCGGCACCCATGCGGATGAGGTGTGCGGTCAATACCTGGCAATCGATGAGCTGGAAGCCCCATTCCGCGAGTCTCCCGCACAGATGGACGAGAGCCACCTTGGAAGCATCGCTGATGCGGGTGAACATGGATTCGCCGAAGAACACCCAGCCGATGGCCACCCCGTAGAGTCCTCCGGCCAGCGCGCCATCCTGCCAGATCTCGACGGAGTGGGCGAACCCCCGGCGATGAAGCCTTCGATAAGCGGCGATCATCTCGGGCACCAACCAGGTACCGCCGCTCCCGATGCGAGGTTGGGCACAGGCGGCGATGACGGCGTCGAAATCCTGGTCCATGGTGGCGCCGAATCGGCCCTTGCGTAGGGTCTTGCGCAGGCTCCTGGAAATTCGGAGCCGCTCTGGGGAGAGGGTGATCCTGGGGTCGGGAGACCACCAGAGGATGGGATCGCCAGCACCGAACCAGGGAAAGATACCGCGCCGATAGGCGTTGACCAGCCGTGTCACGCTCAGATCCCCACCGACCGCAAGGAGGCCTTCCGGTTCCCGCTCCGCCGTTTCCACATCCGGGAAGGGCGCCTGGGGGTTCCTGGAATCGAGGAGGTAAAGCATTGCAAACGGCAGCACGCACCGGAACCTGACACATAACAAAAAAATACTAAAGCACTCGGGTTAAAAATCCATAGCCCTTGAAAAATTGCCTTCCCGACGATGCAGACCGGTTTCGAATAGCACTCACACGCGCACCACGACCACCGTCACGCCATGGGTCTCGATCTCTTCTATCTCGCCCCGTTCCTCCCAAGGAGTTGTCGCTTCCCGATCGAACAGGAGCAGATAGCCTTTCCGCAAGCCGAGTCGTTTAGCATATTCCGCAACCTGCCGGGTGCCGCGCGCCATGGCCTTGGGGGCTCGGGCGAGTTTGAGTTCGATGACCTCCTTCTGTCTGGTCCCATAATGGACCACCAGGTCGGCTCGCCGGGTGCCCAGGGCAAACTCGCGCTCCACCCGACCCCCGTTGACGATACGCTGCAAATAGCCCATGAAGACCAAGTGGGGCGCGGCCTCCTGATAGGGCAGACCCCGCAACAGGACCTCGCCGTTCTCCCGCCAGAATTCCAGAAAGCCCGCGATGAGCTTCATCATGTCCAGTGTTCCATCCCCGCGTACGAACCAAGCCGGATCTTCCGGGATGCTGGTTTGCACCTGGTGGATCAAGACACGGGCGATGATCTCGGCATAGATGGGATTGGCGATACGTCGCGGACCACCATCGGCTGCCGTTACCAGACCGAGGTCCTTGGTATAGGAAAAATCGTCGTCATAGGTCGCATCCGCTACGACTTCTCCTACCATGATGGGTTCGATGACCCGCTTGATCCGGGGTTCCCGGAGGCGATGCACCAAGCTGTCAAGATGGGTGTCGCGCCGTTCGACGAGGATCTCTTTGGCCGCCAGGACATGATCCCGGGTCACCGGGATACCCCGATCCTTGACGAGTGCGTTGTAGTGGGTAGTGAGTTGATTGGCGAGCGCATTTACCAGCCACGGCTGACCGCCTGTCTGGTGAAATACCTCATCCATGGCGTCCGGCTCGAATGGCTGACCGGCCTCTTCCGTGTGTTGGTGCAACAGGCGTGCCACCTCTTCCCGGCTGAAGTTGCCCATGGTCAGGGATTCTACCTTGATATTGAACGGGCTGGATGTTCCCAGGGTCTCGGTCTCCGAGCGCACCTGAACCCTGTAATCCCGGATATCCTTGAGACCCACCAGGGCTACGCTTTGGGGAAAGGGCCTGGGGCGAGCCGTGTAACCGTCCCGCAGCTGGCGCAGGAGGGAAATCAGCACGGGACCGGCTAAGGAATCGGCTTCGTCGAGGAACAGCACCACCGGAAGCCTGATAGCGTCGCTCCAGGCGGAAAGGTATTCTCTCAGGGCTATCAGGGGATCACCGACAAATTCGTCCACCTTTGGCGGTTGCAGATCGGCGGGGAAGGCGTATTCCGCATCGCTCCAAAGTCCTTTCAGCAGCTGCGGCATGACCGATTCCGGCTCTGCCGTCACGAAGCTTTCCAGGGAGATGGTCAAGGCGGCGTATTTTCCCTCTGCCGTCAGTTTGCGGGACAGATTGCGTATCAAGGTCGTCTTGCCGGTCTGCCAAGGGGCGTGGATGACGAAATAGTGTTTCCCGTCTATCAGCTCGCGAACCTGGGGCAGACGCTCCTCAGGAGGAAGCATGTAGTGGTCTTCGAAAAGACAGGGGCCGGCTGTGTTGAATCGTCTCGGCATTGGATCGGGGCTTTTTTATTTCTTGAAACCAACCATCATATTTTCCAGTGATACAGGCATTGTTTTCTTTCTGGCTTCCGAACAATTCATGTGCAACAGATATCCGGCAGCCGGGGACTGGTAGCCGGTAGCCGGCTTACTCCCTCCGGACTTTCCGATCCGCGGGTCCCGGTTCCTGTTCGCCCGCAATCCGATCCATCTCCCACAGGTGTGCGAGTTTCTCGCGGATACGGATCTCCAATCCGCGGTCCACGGGCGCATAGTACCTGGGCTGGGGCAGGCTCTCCGGAAAATAGTTCTCGCCCGCTGCATAGCCCTCCGGCTCGTCGTGGGCATAGCGGTAGCGTTTTCCGTATCCCAGCTTCTGCATGAGCCGGGTGGGGGCATGCCGCAAATGTACCGGGACCTCCAGGGAACCGGAACGACGGGCGTCTTCCAGGGCCGCGTTCCAAGCCTGGTAGACGGCATTGCTCTTGGCGGCACAGGCCAGATAGACGACCGCCTGGGCGATGGCGAGCTCGCCCTCGGGACTACCGAGACGTTCCTGCACCTCCCAGGCATTCAGGGCCAGCTCCAGGGCCCGGGGATCGGCGTTGCCGATGTCTTCGGAGGCCATGCGCACCACCCGCCGGGCGATGTAGCGGGGATCACAGCCGCCGTCGATCATACGCGCCAGCCAGTAGAGCGCAGCATCCGGCGCCGAGCCGCGTACCGATTTGTGCAAGGCAGAAATCTGGTCATAGAAGACATCGCCGCCCTTGTCGAAGCGCCGGACCTGTCCCGCGACCAACTCGGCGACTACATCGGCGCCGATCTCGCTGCCGTCGGTCAGATCCACCGCCAGTTCCAGCAGGTTGAGGGCGCGCCGGGCGTCCCCATCCGCCGCCTCGGCCAGGAGTCGCCGCTGCTTCGGGTCCAGGGTCAACCCCTGCTCATCCGGACCCCGCACGGGATCGGCCAAGGCCCGGTCGATGACCCGCTCCAGATCTTCGACCTGTAACGGCTTGAGCACATAGACCCGGGCCCGGGACAATAAGGCGTTGTTGAGCTCGAAGGATGGATTCTCGGTGGTAGCGCCGATGAAGATCAGGGTCCCCTCTTCCACGTGGGGCAGAAAGGCATCCTGCTGGCCCTTGTTGAAGCGGTGTACCTCGTCGATAAAGAGGATGGTGCCACGACCTTCTCGTTCCCGGACCTTGCGCGCCTCGGCCACGGCCTCGCGGATGTCCTTGACACCCGATAGCACGGCGGAGAGCTTGTGGAAATTGGCTCCCGAATAGGCCGCCAGGAGACGCGCCAAGGTGGTCTTGCCGGTACCGGGCGGTCCCCAGAAGACCATGGAATGGGGTCGGTCCGCCTCGATGGCCCGACGCAACGGTTTATCGGGTGCCAGGAGATGGGACTGTCCGCACACCTCCTCCAGCTTACGCGGCCGCATGCGGTCGGCCAGGGGTGCTGCGGGCGCAGTGGGGAAGCGCGATTCAGGCACAGGGCTCGGCATGTCGGATCGCGGCATGCTCCACTCCAAGGTTAAGCCCCTATCTACCCGCCTGCCGTCTCATTCCCTTACGACCGATTCCCTGCGCCCTGTAGGCCCGGTGAAAAAGACGGAACAAGAGTTCGCTACATCGGCACATCCAGCGAATCGGGATATATTTCGATCCCAGCTTCGTGCCGACCTGGCGCGCCGGATCATCGATCATGGGCGACACCACAATCATGCGGGTTGCCTGCCTACCATGACGTCGCTCATAAAAGCGGACCTTACGCTCGAAGATGTGCATATCGGATTTGCTCATCGACGACTTGAGCTCACAGAGAATCAGCAAGCCGTTTTTGATGATCACGTCGAGCTCGATCTGATCCGGTCGCCCGAAGACCTCGCCCTCGTCGTCGAACTCGTTCACATTGATCACTTCCACCCCGAACTCTCCACCAGGATGGCGGCCAGCGCATCACTCACGGAAGGCTCGCTCCGATTGGACGCCCCAACGCGCCCCCAGCCCACCGATCGAGCGTTCCAATTTCTCCAGCCCCCTATCCACTTTATCGAAGCGCTGGTTGGCCTGCTCCCATTTACGGTCCTGCTCTTCCCATTTACGGTCTTGTGCCTCCCATGTACGGTCCTGTTCCTCCCATCTACGCCGATTTTCCTCCTTTTGCTCCTCCCATTTACGGCTTTGCGCCTCCCGATCCCGTGCCAACTCGTTCAGCATCCGGGTAAACCGATCCTCCGTTTCCACCTTGGAGGGGAAATGCTCGCGACCAACGCTCAGGACATAGTCGCCCAGCGACGGGTCGCTGCGCAGCAGCTGCGGAAGATGGCCGCGAATAGAACGAACCAGCTCCTCTTCGGTTACCAAGTCGGTCATGGTATTGATTTCCGTTGCTTAGTATCGGTTCAAAAACAAACTGCACACCTTGGCGATGGTTGGTATGCGTTAGAGCCCGCAGCGAAAGATATCTGTTCAGGTTATTTTTGAACCGATACTTAGGGCCTATCGACATCCAACTCTAACCGACCGTTTTCAGATGTCAAACGGCCGTAATACCCACTTGGTCCGCCCAACGGACCCTACGATCAATCAAGTAGTTAGCAATCCTGAATGCTTTGGCCATGGCCGGTGGGAAAAGATCCCTGTCCGCATAGGCGTCTTGATACAATACTGGCAGCCGGTCAGATCGGAGGTGACAAAGTAGAATCAGTCGATCTGCAGAAAATCGACGGCGGCGGATGTATCGAAGTGGAACAGGTCCTCGTCGAGCTTCGGGTTGCGCTTGGTTCCGGTAAAGACGAAGCGCGTAAGCTGACCGAAGCTGTCCTCCATTACCAAGGTGTCGAGACGCTTGCCGATGAAGCCGATGCGGATACTCACCACCTGGGTATCTTTGGCCTTGGGCCGCAACCCGACCCATTTGCGCTCGTCCCCCGCATCCCAGGGGGTCACCTTGAAATGACGGTCGATAGGCCCTTCCGTCACCAGTAGTTGGGCCGGCGTGCCGCCCAGGGCCTTGGCCTGGCTCTGGTGGGAGACCTGATCCAGCTCCAGGTCATGCAACCACACGCGCTTGCCGTCGGCGACGATGACCTGCTTGACCGGACTCTTGTACTCCCAGCGAAACTTGCCGGGACGCCTGAGGTAAAAGGTGCCCCTCGATTCCACCATACGGCCCTCGTCGGCATTCAGGGTAATCTGCCTGAAGTCGGAGACCAACGACCGCAGCCCTCTCAGATAGCCCTTCAAGTGCTCGGGACCGGTGGCGGCCGGCGCAGGGCCACCCAACAGAAGCGCCAGCAGGACGATCCACAGGCCCGGCAGTCGGAGCGACGCGGATCGAAAATCAGTGCACCTTTTCGGGGTTTCCGGATTTCGGATCGACTGCATGTGATTCATTCAACTTTCGAGGCCGGAATTCGAGGATCAGGCTTCGGGCGGAGGCGGCACCAGGACCTCCCGGTTGCCGTTGGTCTCGGCGGGGCCGACCAGGCCGATGCGTTCCATCTCCTCGACCATGCGGGCGGCCCGGTTGTAACCGATCTTGAGCTTGCGCTGCACACCTGAAATGGAGGCACGGCGAGTCTCGGTGACGAACCGGACCGCCTCGTCGAACAGGGGATCCTGGTCTTCGGTATCACCACCGCCAAGCTCCGGATCGATACCGGGAATAGTCTCCCCCGTATCCTGCAGAACGGTGTCGATATAGTCCGGCACCCCCGTCCGCTTGAGGTATTCCGCAACCCGGTGCACCTCCTGGTCGTCTACGAAGGCACCGTGTACCCGTTGAGGGATGCTGGTACCGGGGGGAAGATAGAGCATATCGCCCCACCCCAGGAGGTGCTCGGCCCCCATCTGGTCGAGGACGGTCCGCGAGTCGACCCGCGAGGACACCTGGAATGCCATGCGCGTCGGGATATTGGCCTTGATCAGACCCGTGAGCACGTCCACCGACGGGCGCTGGGTCGCGAGCAGCAGGTGGATTCCCGAGGCCCGCGCCTTCTGCGCCAGACGGGCGATGAGCTCCTCCACCTTCTTGCCCACGACCATCATCATGTCCGCCAGCTCGTCGATGATGACCACGATGTAGGGGAGATGGGCGAGATGCGGCACCGCCTCGGTCTCCTCCATCCCCGACCCGCCCGATTCGGTCACGAACAGGGGATCGGGGATAGGTGCCCCGGCCGCCTCCGCGTCCGCCACCTTGCGATTGTAGCCGGCGATATTGCGCACGCCGAGCTGGGCCATCAAGCGATACCGGCGTTCCATCTCCGCAACGCACCAGCGCAGGGCATTCGCCGCCTCCTTCATGTCCGTGACCACGGGAGTGAGCAGATGGGGAATGCCCTCGTAGACCGAGAGCTCCAGCATCTTGGGATCCACCATGAGCAGACGCACATCCTGCGGCGTGGACTTGTAGACCAGACTCAGGATCATGACATTGATGGCCACGGATTTTCCCGAACCCGTCGTGCCGGCAATCAGGGCATGGGGCATGCGGGCCAGATCCGCGCACACCGGCTTTCCGGCGATATCGGTACCCATGGCCAGAGTCAGCGGCGCCTTGGCGTCCTGATAGGTCGGAGAGGCCAGGACCTCGCTCAGGAAGACGGTCTCGCGGCGCTCGTTGGGGATCTCGAGGCCGATGACGGATTTGCCCGGTATGATCTCCACCACCCGCACACTCACGGTGGACAGCGCCCGCGCGATATCTTTGGCGAGCCCCGTGATCTTGCTCACCTTGGTGCCGGGCGCAAGCTGAAGCTCCAGCAGGGCAACCACCGGCCCCGTATGCACCTCGACCACCTCCGCGATGACGCCGAAGTCCGCGAGCTTGGCCTCCACTTGGCGCGAGAGCGCTTCGAGCATCTCCTCCGTGTAGCCCTTACCGCTCTTGCGTGGCGGGTCCAGGAGCTCCAGGGACGGGAGTGCCCCCGCGTCGAGAAACCGGGAGATTTCGAGCTGCGACCCGTCCTGCGCCGCCGCAGGTGCGGTTACCGCGACGGGTTGCGACTGCCCTGGTTGCGACTGTTTTGGGGGGGGATCAGGCGCGGTGATCGGCGGCATCTCCGGCATCTCAGGCTCAAGTGCCTCCAGGGACTCGAGCAAGGGGAGCTCGCCCGCGTCCACGGCGTCCGCCGGAGACGCGCGATGTCGCAACGGCAACCCGGCCCCATCCTTTACCCATCGCACCAGCGCCAGGATAGCGCCCCCCAAGCTATCCAGCACCGCCAGCCAGGAGACCCCCAAGAGCCTGAAACCAATGAGGAACAGCCCGAACAGGAAAAGCATCGTCCCTTTGGGGCCAAAGGCCAGGAGCATATGATCGCCAAGGAGCAACCCCAGCCCGCCCCCGGTCCCGTTCGGCAATTCGGCCCCGAGCGCCGGCAGATAGACACTCGCGAAGACGCAGCCCGCGACCAGGGTGAATAAGAAGCCGAACCAGCGCAGTGCCAAATTGTGGAGCCGGATCTCGGGCCAGGGTTCCGGCTTGCGGAAGATCAGGTAGCCGCTCCAAGCGATCATAACCGGGATGAGATAGGACAAGACACCGAATAGATAGAATACGATATCGGAGAACCAAGCGCCGACCTTGCCGCCCGCGTTGGTCACGCTGTCGCCGTAACCGACGTGGGACCAGGCCGGATCCTGAGGGGAGTAAGTTGCCAGGGCCAACAGTAGATAGAGCGCCACGCACACCAGAGCCCACATCGCCCCTTCGCGGATGCCCCGTTGCAGATAGTCGCCGAAGGTCAGCGTCCCGACCCGCGTTGCCTGAGTCACAGGTTGGCTCCTGGTATCCCTTTGAATATTACAACCTTACAGAGGCTTCCTCCTGCAATCAAGGAAAGATAATCCAGGGCCGGCGTGGATAAATCATGGTCAGAAATGGGGCGTGGTTGATGAACCCCTCTACGCCGACCACTTAAAAAACCACTACCGCCTCCCAAACGGCGTCCGTCACGGAAACCATACCGGGGTATCCGGACAAAATCCCCCGACCCGATCGTTCTACAGCTTGCGATCGAGCTCATCCCACAAGGCCCGATAGGCGCGGGTGGCGGTGCTGGAGGGCGCGTAGGCGGGCAAGGGCTGGCGGTGGATGCCCATCCGTTCCACGTCCGAGGCATCGGGGATCCGGGTGGCGAGCAGTTCCGGATAGTCCCTCGCCAGACGCTCGATGATGTCCAGGTGCAGACGCTTGCGGCGATCAACCATGGTGAACAGGGGCAGCACCCTTAGTTCACCGAGCTGGCCGTGTTCCCCCAGAAATGCCAGCAGCTGATCCAGGGTCCGCGCCGACAAAGTGGTCGGGATCATGGGTACCAGGATGGCATCGGAGGCCCGGAAGATATTTTCCGAGACTAATGAAATACTGGGCGGACAGTCCAGAAAGATGTAGTCATAGTCCTCGGCCAGGGGCTCGAGCAACCGTGACAGTCGTTTGGTGGGCCGCTTGGCATCCTCCAAGGCCAGATCCATGTTGCGGAAGGAGAAATCCGCCGGCAGCAGATCCAGGTTCTCGAAATCGGTCCCCTTCACCACCGCATTGAGCGCCCGCTTGCCCTTCACCAGGGCCTTGCCGCCCCCTTTGACCTTGGGTCTGACTCGGAAGTAATAGGTGGCAGCGGCCTGCGGATCCAGATCCCACACCAGGGTGCGATTGCCGTCTTCCGCCGCCAGATAGGCGATATTGACGGCGGTGGCGGTCTTCCCTACCCCACCCTTGATGTTGTAGACGCCGATGACCTTCAAGCTCGCCGATCTCCCTGGTAACAGTAAATTCCGGTCGTGGTAAATTTTCAGGCTCTTTATGGATTCGGACGGTTTACCCGCCACCCCCGGCATGGCCATAGGGTGGGCTGTGCCCACCAACCGGGCTCCGGTCACTAGCCACCAGTCGCCGGACTCCAGCACTGCCTTTTCACCCCCTCTCCCTCAAGAGGGCGAGAGGGAGTCAAGGGGCGAAGATCGGTACCTTTTAAAATTGGCTCTTTATGGATTCCAGACTGATCGAAGGGGACGGCGGTCCGTAGCACTCTGACCGATGAAAGAACAGGCAGTCTTTTATCAACAATAACAGCAAGTTATATGACTCCCCTCTGGCTTTCTGAGAAGACAAATTTGCGCAAAATATCCTAACCAGTCTGGAATCCATAAAGAGCCTTAAAATTTACCACGACCACCTCCTTGACCTGCGGGGGCGAACAGGTCGCGAAAGACCAACCGATTCCGTTCCGAATCGAAGTCGGCAAAGATCACCGCGAACTCGGCCCGGGTCTGCCGCTGGCGGTCGGACAGGCCACCGATCAGGGCGCCCATGGCGAGTAAGGTATCGGTCTCGACGCCCCCCGCGTCCTGCATCTGCTGGGCGGTCTCCCACAGGTGATCGACCTGCACCGCGGTATCCTGGAACCCGCCTAGGTTGTCGAGCAGTCGCTTGAGCGCCTTGACCAGACCACCGATCTGCGGCTGCGGATAGAGGCTGCTGAAGAACTCCAGCAGATAGCGCAGCTTCTTGCAATGCTTACGCAGCTCGTGCAGCTCGGAGGTAGGGGAATCGAGGATGATGGCCCGACCCGCCTTGCGCACCCGCCGATACATACTCCAGATACGGGCATCCGCCACCTCCTTGGTGGGGCGCATGGCGTTGCGAACGGCGGACCGCTCCGGGACCGGCGCCTCCAGAAAGGCCCGCCAGGACGTCAGCAGATCCGTGAACGCCGTCGAACCGAGCGCCTGCGCCAACGCCTTGTGGACCCCATCGTAATGGTCCGCCAGGAATGCCCGCAAGAGTTCCAGACAGGGCCGCAGAGACGCGGGCAGGCGCGCCTGGTAGCCGTCGAAATCCAGCAGATGGACATCCAGATCGCGCAGCGGACCCGTGATCCGCTGCACCCAGGCGAAGCGCGTCTTATAGTCCTCCACCAGCTCCGGCGCGAACACATCCTTGATCTGGGTAAGCGCCGAGCGGGTGCGTCTGGTGGCTACCCGCAAGTCGTGCAGGAACTCCGAATCCAGATTTGCCTTGGCGCCCTCGATATTGGCCTCCAGGGTATCCAGCAGCCCGCGCAAGATCTCCTTGGCGCCGGCATCCGCCCGCCGGTCCCCATCCAGGTGGTAGTCCAGCTTCGAGGAATAATCCCCCGGATGGCGGCCCACGGCGGCCAGGGCCTCCGACAAGACCGGGGTACGCGCCGGCTCCGCATCCAGCTCCCGGCAGAACATCCGGGCCACCTTCCGCAGATCCGCCGTATAGCCCCTGACCGGCAGCAGGCAGATCCGCGCCGCTAGGGGCCCCTCACGGTCGCGCTCCGCATCCCGGAAGCGGTTGTCCTCCAGCCGCAAGCAGACCACCGTCTTGTCGTCCGCATTGAGCAGGCGCAAGGGCCGGATCCGGCTTCGGACCTCCAGCAGCGGCAACAACCGGCGGACCCCCAGCACCGGCCCCAGACGGTCGCGCACCGGACCCGCGGGCAGATCCCAGGCGAAGCCCGGCGCCGCCTCGATGCCTTGTATCCGGGGTGGGGTATCGACGCCCGGATCCCGCCACAACAACCGGCGGCCTTCGGCATCCAACCGCTCCTCCAGCGTGGCCTGGGCGAGATACAAACGCCAGTCGAAGCTGTCCAGGAACCGTCTGGTTACCTCGTAGCCGGGATCCGCGACGAAACGCATCCGGTCTCGAATCAGACCCTCGATGTCCTCCAAGCTGATCCCGTCCGGGATGAGATACTCACGCGCGATCTGGTCCATCTCTATTTAAGTTCGATTATAACAATTTTGTTACAAAGGGTTGAATTTCTCAAGCGACCAGTCGCCAGCTTCCAGCCCATCGATGTAGGGTGGGCTGTGCCCACCGCCCAAGCTTCCAGTCACCAGCGGCCAATCGCCGGTTTCTAACCCATACCGGGTAACCGCCCCCGCGACGGGCTAATAGATTGCCACAGGATTGCCGGGCGATCCGGTGGCACCCTTGATCTCGAGTGGTGCGTAAACGAACATTAGATGCGGATACGGTTAAAATTATCCACGCTCGCCCGGCCATAAAGCCGTTTTACTGCCACGCCGACAATCGCAATAATCAACCATCCGAGGACTCGATGTATGGCCCATCATCCCCATACGGACCAGGAACGAATCGCCCTGATGGAGATGCTTGATCGCATCCTGAACAAAGGGGCCGTTATCATGGGCGAGGCTACGATCTCGGTGGCGGATGTGGACTTGATCTACCTGAGCCTGCGGGTCCTAGTATCCTCCATCGATACGGCACTGCATGGCGCCGAGACCCATCCGGAGGAATCCCCATGAGCCGCACCGCCGATGCGGACGCCCGGATCCTGTCGGAGGACATGACCGACTTTGCGCGCGTCATGCGCTCTGAAATAGCATCGGATCAGCGGCCCGTCACAGGTACGGCTCCACGCATCAATGTATCCGATGACGACGTCAAGAGCGGACTCGGCCGACTGATGCTGGCGCTGGTACGTCCGCTGCACGAGCTCTTGGAGCGTCAGGCCATCAGGCGTATGGACTCGGGCACCCTCGCGGACGACAAGATCGAGCGGTTGGGCCTGGCCCTGATGAAGCAGACCGAGGAGCTCAAGCGCCTGCGCCGGGCGTTCGGGTTGGAAGAAGAGGATTTGAACATCGATCTGGGACCGCTGGGCAAGCTACTCTAGTACTCCGTTTCACATGATTTTGTGGTAGGGGACGCCCTCCGTGGCGTTCCGAACGGCCTGCGGAACGGCACGGAGGCCGTCCCCTATAAATGCAAAATTAGGAGTGAAACGGCGTACTAGTACCTAGTTTCGACCGATATTGCAAATTCATAGCCTCTTGAAAATTACCACGACCGAGACGGCACGACCCGCCGCGCAATCCGACAACCGGGGAAACCTCATGGAGACACAGACCAGGTTAAAGCACTCGCTCGAGACCAGTAACTTGGCCGATGTGCTCGAACGCGTGCTCGACAAGGGCGTGGTGATCGCCCCGGCGACATCAAGATCAAGCTGGTGGACATCGAGCTCTTGACCATCCAGCTGCGGCTGGTCATTTGCTCGGTGGACAAGGCCAAGGAGATCGGTATGGATTGGTGGTCCGAAGACAGCGCCTTTCGCAGACTTATGGACCAGGGCCCCGATCCGACCGAACTCGCGCACCGGGTCAGTCAGCTCGAGGCGCAGCTGGCCGAACGGTCCGGTCCGGAAATCTGAACACAGCCCGACGGGCCATGCGGACCCGCCGGACTTCCGTTACCTTCCTTTCTCGGATCAGTCCCGGTCCAGCTTCTTCGTGGCGACATTGAGGTGGAAGATGGCTTTATGGAGGTCGCCGAGACTCAACATGCCCACCAACATGCCGTCGTGCGCCACCGGGATCCGGCGGAAGTGATTACGGACCATAACGGAGGCGGCCCGCAGTACATGCATGTCCGGAGTTACCGTGATGGGGTTGCGGGTCATGAGGTCGCTTACCGACAAGGCCAACACATCCTCATACTTGGCAATCTGCCGGTTCAAATCCACGTTACCCATGCCCTCTTCCATTAGGTTATCGAGCTTCGGAAACAGGCCGTGCAGCACATCCCTCTCCGCGATGATCCCCATCAGCTCACCGTCGTCCGCTACGACCGGGATACCGGGGATCCGGTACAGACACATGATGGAGGCTACTTCCATGACCTTGGCGTCCGGGCCGACCGAACGTATGGCGCGACTCATAACTTCGTGAACTTGCATGGAACGGGCGTCTCCTTTTGGTTGAGTAGAAATGATGCACCGGTTACCACATCCTCCTCCCTGCAGGTGTCGCAACAGGCAGCACTCGCCGCGATCCGGGGATCGGGGATCGGCACTCGGTTCGAGTGCCGATCCCAGTCGGAGACGTAGGGAGATCCGGACCAAATTGCGCGTGGGGGCTAAGTGTGCGGTCACGTGGTGACTGCTGCCAGGGCTTCTCCCTTCGGTGCATTAGTGGGTCCGATCGGCTGCGGTAATTCCTGCAGCACCGATTCGTTTGCCGATCCCCCTATCGGTTCGATGGCATCATCGAATATCTTCCCGGACGAGAGAACCGCGATCGCAGACATCGCCAGGAACATAAAGACAGTCGTGCCGAGAACCGCGGTCAAAATTTGTCTCAGCTCGTTTCTCATGGGTTTCTCCCGTGCGTGGCATCGATACCTTGTTATTCGGTACCGATATTCAGGGCACCTTGGAAAAAACAGGTGTTTTCACCGATCAAACGGCCCTAACCTATTGATTCAAGTGTACCGTCGACGAAAACCGTATTTATCGATATGCTCATTACATGATTCTAATATCATTATATTAGATATCATAAAATGTTAATAATTATAACCATTTGAAAATAAGACTATTTTTAGTTTTTTGGCGATTAAAACCAAAGCGTGTGATAAAAGAGTATAGCACTTTATTTTTTCGGTGTAGGATCAAGCGTCCACTTTTCAAGGTGCCCATTAAAAACGGAAGTCGATTGGGCAAAGCCCGGAGGACGCGGTGAGCGCCTGCCCGCCGCCACCGGGATGGGGCAGACAAGCAGCGAACCGCAGTCTTTGGAATGGTGGGCGTGCTCGACAAGGGTGTCGGGCACGGGCAGGTTCCTGCCCGGGTCGGGACAAACCTGATCCTTATGTGCAACCTACCCGACTCGCTTCCATGCCAAGATCTTGATTTCAGCAGCGAGTCTTATTCGGTGGCCCGGACAGGTCGGCATTCATTGTGGACAACCCCACCGCCACACGCCACAATTAGCATCTTCGGGTCTAGGGTATGCAGCGCGACTGGACCGATGGTGCGCCTGTCCGCAAAAGGCGTTAACCTATGATAACCTGGGTTTTCACACGCTGTGTGCCTGCTGCGGATTCGGTCCACAGTGTTTCTTGCAGGTATCAGACGGCCGCCGGCCGGCGATTCTTCGTTCCGTTCTTTCCGCGGTTACCGATAAACCACCCTTGGCGAAATTGGAGGAGAAGCTCGAAATGACAGTTACCCACGACGGTGCAACCCGCACTAAAAATAAAAAGCTGCTGGCATGGGTCGACAACGTAGCCCGTCTGTGCGAACCGGATCGCATCTACTGGTGCGACGGCTCCCAGGAAGAATACGACCGCCTGTGCGGCGAGTTGGTCGAGGCCGGGGTCTTCACCCGGTTGAATCCCGAGAAACGGCCCAACAGCTATCTCGCCCGCTCCCACCCCAGCGACGTGGCACGGGTCGAGAACCGCACCTTTATCTGCTCGGAGAAGGAAGAGGACGCAGGTCCCACCAACAACTGGATGGACCCCAAAAAGATGCGGGGCATTCTCGACGAGAAGTTCAAGGGCTGCATGCACGGACGGACCCTGTACATCATTCCCTTCAGCATGGGTCCGTTGGGCTCCGACATCGCGCACATCGGTATGGAGATCACCGACTCGGCCTACGTGGTGGTCAACCAACAAATCATGACCCGCATGGGACAGCAGGTCCTGGATGTGCTGGGTGACGACGGCGACTTCGTGCCTTGCGTCCATTCGGTCGGCGCCCCCCTGGAAGCGGACGCGAAGGATGTCACCTGGCCCTGCGCCCCGAATATCGACGACAAATACATCACCCATTTCCCGGAGACCCGGGAGATCTGGTCCTACGGCAGCGGCTACGGCGGCAACGCCCTGCTGGGTAAGAAATGCCTGGCCCTGCGCATCGCCTCGGTCATGGCCCGCGACGACGGTTGGCTCGCCGAGCACATGCTGATCCTGGGCATCGAGTCCCCCGAGGGGAAGAAGACCTACGTGTCGGCCGCCTTCCCCAGCGCCTGCGGCAAGACCAACCTCGCCATGCTGATCCCGCCGAAGACCATGGAGGGCTGGAAGGTCACCACCATCGGCGACGACATCGCCTGGATCAAGCCCAAAGAGGACGGCAAGTTCTACGCCATCAACCCTGAGTACGGCTTCTTCGGCGTGGCACCGGGCACCAACTACAAATCCAATCCCAATGCCATGGAGTCGCTGAAGGAGAACTGCATCTTCACCAACTGCGCCCTGACCGACGACGGGGACATCTGGTGGGAGGGGATGACCGATGAGCCGCCGGCGCACGCGATCGACTGGAAGGGCAATGACTGGAATCCCGGTATGGGCACCCCGTCCGCCCACCCCAACTCGCGCTTCACCGCGCCGGCCTCCCAGTGTCCCTCCATCGATCCCGCCTGGGAAGACCCTGCCGGCGTACCCATCAGCGCCTTCATCTTCGGCGGGCGGGTGAGCCACAACTTCCCGCTGGTCTATCAGGGCTACAACTGGGAGCACGGGGTCTATATGGCCGCCACCATGGGCTCCGAGGCCACCGCCGCCGCCATCGGCCAGGAGGCCATGCGCCGCGATCCCATGGCCATGCTGCCCTTCATCGGCTACAACATGGCCGAGTACTGGAAGCACTGGCTGAAGATCGGGCGCTCGCGCGTGGCCACGCCGCCGCGGATCTTCCGCGTCAACTGGTTCCGCAAGGACGATAAGGGCAAGTTCATCTGGCCCGGCTTCGGCGAGAACATGCGGGCGTTGCAGTGGGTCGTCGAGCGTTGTAAGGCCGGAGCCGAGGCGGTCGAGAGCCCCATGGGCTGGGTACCGCCCTACGAGGCCCTGGACTGGAAGGGGCTGGATTTCGACAAGAAGGACTACTTCGCCATCATGAACATCGACCGCGAGGTGGCACGCAAGGAGGCCAACGATCAGGAAGAGCTCTTCACCCGCTTCGGCGATCACCTACCGCGAGAGATGGAACTCGAGCGCGAGATGCTGCTCCAGCGTCTCCACCACTCGCCGAAAATCTGGGACCTTTCGGCGGCTCAGACGAGTTGAGGATCGGCAAAAATAAATCCCCCGCCATTGGCGTGGGAATTGCTCCCACGCTGCCCTAAGCAGCTGATCAAGGAGTGCCTGATTGATCGGGGCCGTATTGCGGCCCCGATTTTTTTTGGCTCTTTATAGATTCCAGACTGATCGAAGGGGACGGCGGTCCGTAGCACTCTGACCGATGACAGAACAGGCAGTCTTTTCTCAACAATAACAGCAAGTTATACGACGCCACTCTGGCTTTCTGAGAAGGCAAATTTGCGCAAAATATCCTAACCAGTCTGGAATCCATAAAGAGCCTTTTTTTAGCAATCCTGAATGATGATGCGGTTCGCTAAATGTCAACACGCCCCAATCAACTGCCACCCATAGGAGCTTTCCGGAAGGCCGGATGCTCATAGAGAGGAATACGTTTCGGCTCATGGTCGCTCTCCTCGACATGGCGGAGACGCGACCAGGCGGTAATCACCATAACGAGTGCCAAAATCAATAGGACGATGACGCGATTGCGGGTAATCATATTGCGGGTAATCATATGGACTCATTCTCACAAAAATTGCCGGTAGTGGTAAATCGGGTCAGGCGCGCTTTCCGGCGTTGACGGATGCCTACGGGATCGAACGCGCCGTAACCCGACAACCCCGTCTTTCGAATCCGCAGGGGAAGCGGTCGCGCACGAGCGCCGCACGCAGACGGGCAGGCAGCTTGGGCACGGGTCAAGTTCCCTCCCCCGTCGGGACCGGCCCTGCCGGCGGGTTGCGCGGCCCCGACGCACCGGAGCGACCGCAGCCGCGCGAGGGGCCGTTTACCCGCTACGTGCTTTGCCCAACCTTACGATATTAAAGGATTCTCGGACCCCATTGAAGCCGAGTCAACCGCCGGCGAGCATCATGCTCATCATCAACTTGTTGAGCCGACCCACGAAGGCGGCCGGGTCGTCGAGCTGTCCGCCCTCGGCCAGCTGGGCCTGATCGAACAGGATCATGCCCAAGTCGTTGAAACGGGACTCGTCCCCTTCGGCCTTTAGGCGCTTCACCAGCGGATGATCCGGGTTGATCTCCAGGATCGGCTGGGTGCGGGGGGCCTCCTGACCCACGGATTTGAGCACCCGGGCCAGGTTGGCGCTCATATCATGCTCCCCCACCACCAGACACGCGGGCGAGTCCACCAGGCGGGTGCTCACCCGCACCGCAGTGACCCGCTCTCCCAGGCCCGTTTTGAGCCTTTCCAACAGCTTGCCGTGCTCATCGGCCGCCTTTTCCTGCTGTTCCTTTTCTTCCTTATCCGCCAGGTCGCCCAGATCCAGATCACCCTTGGTAACCGACTGCAGATGCTTACCCTTGTACTCGGTCAGACCACTGACCAGCCACTCGTCAACCCGGTCGGACAACAGCAGCACTTCCAGTTCCTTCTTGCGGAAGACCTCCAGGTGCGGACTGTGGCGCGCCGCCGCCGGGCTGTCGGCAGTGATGTAGTAGAGCTTGTCCTGGCCCTCCTTCATCCGCTCGATATAGGCGTCCAGGGTCTCGGTCTGGGCCTCGCCCTCGGTCGTCGTGGTCGCGAACCGCAACAGGCCGGCAATACGCTTGCGATTGCCGTAGTCTTCCGCCGGCCCCTCCTTGAGCACCGTGCCGAACTCCTTCCAGAAGGTCCGGTAGTCGTCCGGCCTGTCCTTGGCCATAGACTCCAACAGGCCCAGGATACGCTTGGTATTGGCCTGGCGGATGGTATCGATCTTGCGATTGTGCTGCAGGATCTCGCGCGAGACATTGAGCGGCAGGTCGTCGGAATCCACCACCCCCTTGACGAAGCGCAGGTAGCGAGGCATGAGCTTGTCCGCCTCATCCATGATGAAGACCCGGCGTACATAGAGCTTGACGCCGTGTTTCTGCTCCCGGTCCCAGAGGTCCCAGGGGGCCCGCTTGGGCAGATACAGCAAGGCGCTGTACTCGTTGGTACCCTCCACCCGGTTGTGGGCCCAGGCCAGGGGCTCGTCGAAGTCGTGGGAGATATGTTTGTAGAAATCCTTGTACTCGCCGTCCTCGATCTCGGACTTGGCGCGCATCCATAGGGCCGTGCCCTGATTGACCCGCTCGTACTCCGGCGCCTGCTCCGCATCCGCCTGTTTGTCTTTGTCCTTGTCCCCCGCATCGGGCATGGCCTCCTTGCGCATCTCCACCGGCAGGGCGATGTGATCCGAGAACTTACCGATGACGCCGCGCAGGCGCCAGGCATCGAGAAACTCCTTCTCATCCTCCTTCAGGTGGAGTACCACATCGGTGCCCCGCCCCGGCTTATCCACCGTCTCCAGGGTATAGCTCCCCCGCCCGTCCGACTCCCAACACACCCCGTGCTCGGGGCCCAAACCCGCGCGCCGCGAGATCAGGGTCACTTTATCCGCGACGATGAAGGCGGAATAGAAACCTACCCCGAACTGGCCGATGAGCTGACCATCCACGCTCTGGTCGCCGGTCAGCTGCTCGACGAAACGGCGGGTCCCGGAGCTGGCGATACTGCCGATAGTCTCGGTCACCTCCTGGCGGCTGAGGCCGATGCCGTTGTCCGAGACCGTCAGGGTCCCGGCCTCCTTGTCCAGCTCCACGCAGATCCGCAGCTCCGGATCCTCTTCGAGCAACCCCTCGTCGGTCAGGGCCTCGAAGCGCAACTTCTCGGCCGCGTCCGAGGCGTTGGAGACCAGCTCCCGCAGAAAGATCTCCTTATTGGAGTAAAGAGAGCGGATGACCAGGTCCAGGACCTGACTCACTTCGGCCTTGAATTCCAGGGTCTCCTTATGTGCTTCTAGGGTCATTGTTCGGCTATCCCCTTATCGAAAATAAAAGATCATGTGTGGCAAAAGGTCATGTAAGGTCATGTACGGCACCGGCGTGAGAAGGATACAATGCCGCTTGAAAAACCCATAACAGAGATCTTTCAAGATCCCCCCCGAAGGCCGGTCACGCTCGACTAACGGCATCGGGCTGTATCCACCCAGGTTGGGCCCTGCCCACCAATGCTGAAACCACACATTTTACACGTGTGGATGAATGTAGTCTTAACACCCACAAATCAAGGGCTTTGTGAGATGGATGCGAAAATCGTCGCTACCCGGCCGTTCGATGGCCAGCGCCCCGGCACCTCCGGCCTGCGCAAAAAGGTCGAGGTCTTCCGGCAACCCGGCTACCTGGAGAATTTCGTCCAGGCCATTTTCGATACCAGGGCGGACCTCGAGGGCGGCGTGCTCGTCCTCGGCGGCGACGGCCGCTACTACAACCGCTACGCCATCCAAGTCATACTGCGCATGGCCGCCGCCAACGGCGTAAGCAAAACATTGGTCGGCCAGGGCGGCATCCTCTCCACCCCCGCCGCCTCCTGCGTCATCCGCAAGTACCGGACCCAGGGCGGCATCATCCTCTCGGCCAGCCATAACCCCGGCGGCCCGGACGAAGACTTCGGCATCAAATTCAATACCCCCAACGGCGGCCCGGCCCCGGAGACCGTCACCGAGGCCATCTACGCCCGCACCGGCGAGATCGACGGCTACCGGACCCTGGAAGCGGCGGACCTGGATCTGGACCGCCTCGGTGAAGTCGAGCTCGGCGACATGACCGTGGCGATCATCGACCCGGTGGCGGACTATGCCGACCTGATGGAATCCCTGTTCGACTTCACCGCCATGCGCCAGCTCTTCGATTCCGGGGCCTTCACGATGCGCTTCGATGCCATGCACGCCGTCACCGGCCCCTATGCCATTGAGATCCTGGAAAACCGGATCGGCGCCGTGCCGGGCACCGTGATGAACGGCAGGCCCCTGGAAGACTTCGGCAAGGGCCATCCCGATCCCAACCTGGCCCACGCCAAGGAACTGGTAGCTATGACAAAAGGCGCGGACGGACTCGACTTCGCCGCCGCCTCGGACGGCGACGGCGACCGCAATATGATCCTGGGCAAAGACTTCTTCGTCACCCCCAGCGACAGCCTGGCGATACTGGCGGCCAACGCCCATCTGGTCCCCGGCTATAAGGACGGCATCGCTGGCATCGCCCGCTCCATGCCCACCAGCCAGGCCCCGGACCGGGTAGCCGAGACCCTTGGCGTCACCTGCTTCGAGACCCCGACCGGCTGGAAGTTCTTCGGCAACCTGCTCGGCGCCGGGCGCATCACCCTGTGCGGAGAAGAAAGCTTCGGCACCGGCTCGGACCATGTGCGGGAGAAAGACGGCCTGTGGGCGGTACTATTCTGGCTCAACCTGCTGGCGGCCCGCAAACAATCCGTCGCCCAGATCGTCAGGGAACACTGGCACGGCTTCGGGCGCAACTACTACACCCGGCACGACTACGAAGCGGTGGACGCCCAGGCCGCCAGCGACCTCATGGACCATGTGCGCCGCCTGCTGCCCAGCCTGCCGGGGACCAAGCTCGGCGACTATCGGGTCGAATACGCCGACGACTTCGCCTACACGGACCCCATCGACGGCAGCCACTCCGAAGGCCAAGGCCTGCGCATCGGCCTGGAAGGAGGCTCGCGTATCGTCTACCGCCTCTCCGGTACCGGCACCCAAGGCGCCACCCTGCGCGTCTACCTGGAGTTCTTCGAACCGGACGCCGCCAGACACAACTGGGAAACCCAAGCGGCCATGCGACCCCTCATCCTCGTCGCCCGCAAACTGGCCCAGATCGAGACCCGGACCGGACGGACCGAACCGGACGTCATCACCTGACTGTAGGGTGGGCTGTGCCCACCATGGACTGTACCCACCAACTCACCCGGTTCCGATAAATCTCATAGATGCGGTGAGGCCCCGTAGCTACCAGTCGCCAGCCGTCGGCTGTCGGCCACAGGGCAACTGAACAATAAGGCTCCCGTAGGGCGGGACAGGCCAGGGATGGCCGCATTCCGCCGGAATCTACGGGGGCCGTCTCTGCCCCCTGATAACGGCCAACTGCTTGTTTTAACAGCGGGTGTTCTTCGGTAGCCCTGATGACGAGGAAAAATCACTGGACGACCCACGGGCTTAAAAGTTATAATTTTTGGCCCTGATTCGAGGTCGAGGGGCCATAGCTCAGATTGGGAGAGCGCAACACTGGCAGTGTTGAGGTCGGCGGTTCGATCCCGCCTGGCTCCACCAAATCCCAGAAGATCCGGTCTGACTTGATGATTGGATTTTTTCCGGTAACAAACCTCGTCCCCATCGTCTAGAGGCCTAGGACATCGCCCTTTCACGGCGACAACAGGGGTTCGACTCCCCTTGGGGACGCCAATCATGGAAGAAAATTATTTTTATTTCAGTGAGTTACCTCTTGGCTGTATTTACCCATCTCCAAATCAGCACGGGCTTACTTCGGTAACTCGCTCTTTCGACTTCTTCTCCCCGCTCGGGTCAGTGAGGCCCGTCTCCGTCGGGGTATCCAACCCAAGAAGCTTCCGGCGCTCAGCACAGCCCGGTTCGAGAGGGATTGACCTTGCTGGTCCTGATCGACGAAAGCGGCGATCCGGGCTTTAAACTCGCCAAGGGATCCACGCCGTATTTCGTGGTGGCGATGGTGTTGTTTCGGGATCTCGATCAGGCGGAACGGGCCAGTGTTGCCATTGGCAAGGCTCGGGAGTCATTGCGGGTGAAGCCGGAATTCAAATTCAACTCGAAGGGGACGGCGGTCCGTAGCACTCTGACCGATGACAGAACAGGCAGTCTTTTCTCAACAACAACAGTAAGTTATACAACGCCCCTCTGGCTTGCTGAGAAGGCGAATTTGCGCAAAATATCCTACCAGTCTGGAATCCATAAAGAGCCTTATTTTGTTCGGCTTTTAATGCAACACGATCATGAGACGCTGACAAACGCCCGCATCAAGATCGATGGAAGCGGTAGCCAAGTATTTAGACAGGAGATGAAGCGCTATCTGCGGCAGCAACTCGGCTCCGGCAAGATCCAAAGCTTGAAATTCGCCGATTCACGCCGGGACAATTTGGTGCAGTTAGCGGACATGGCGGCTGGTGCAATTGCCCGTTCTTACCGGGAGGACGGTAGAGCCCGGCATGATCGGTGGCGGTTGGCGTTACAGCCCAAGATCGAGGATATATGGGACTTTCAGTGATGAATCAGGGGGAGAGGGGCCGTGTTCCGGAAAAACAAAGGGGGCGCCAAAGCGCCCCCTCGTCTTTGAAATCAGGTCGCCTCTGTGTCCTAGACCGGAGATTTCCGGCCAAGCACACTCTACGGTGACGATTCGGAACACAGGGGCTGCGTACAACTAGTCTAGTAGGCTGCGGAAACATTTTGCAAGCTTTATTGTCCCAGCACGCTAGTCCAAACCTATGCCCTTTAGTGCAAGGCTTTAGCTGCTACACAGGTATGCTACAATTAGCTAATGAGTGATCAAAGACGCGGTAGTCATACGGTTAGCATTTTGCTGGTCCATATTGTATGGGTCACTAAATATCGTTACCCAGTATTAAAAGGAAATATTCAAAAGCGATGCCGAGAACTTATCATTCAGGTATGTGATGCGGAAGATGTTCATATTCTGAAAGGAGTCGTAAGCAAGGATCATATACATATGCATGTTGAATATCCGCCGACGTTATCAATAAGCGATTTTGTAAAGCGGGTTAAAGGAAGGTCATCACGTCTCCTTCAAAGCGAATTCCCAGAGCTGAAAAAACGATATTGGGGAAAGCATTTTTGGGCGACTAGGGTATGGTGCCTGGACAACAGGGAATGTAACGGACGAAATGGTTCAAGAATACTTGGAGCATCACCGTCACCCATCCAATATGGATACAGGAAACATTATCCTGGAATGATTTAGGACTTTCAG
>Ga0209453_1000012_pt1 | contig 23615 bp, 17 predicted proteins | sample WorMetulBAHAMAS1_FD_187397 | JGI IMG/M metagenome (GOLD analysis project Ga0209453, IMG submission 187397) | Marine gutless worms symbiont microbial communities from Max Planck institute for Marine Microbiology, Germany - Olavius ullae BAHAMAS.1... | ecosystem: Host-associated > Annelida >...
GTTTGATCGCGTCTGCACCGCCAACCGCAGCGAACATCGCCTGACCAAACCAAGAACGCCACAGACCAATGGTATGATCGAACGCTTCAACGGCCGCATCGCCGAGGTCCTAGCCACCACCCGCTTCGACTCCGCCGAGCACTTGGCCGATACCATCAAACGCTACGTTAAGGTCTACAATCAGCACATCCCGCAGAAAGCACTGGGCCACAGTCCTCCCCTTCAGGCGATGAAAAACTGGTCCCAAAAACAGACCCAGCTGTTCAAAAAATGTGCCTATAATCTAGCGGGACTTGATATCTACTCTACTGGCTCGTCTTCTTCGGACAATGCTTACAGGCCTTTCCCTGCCGATATTTCCTGCAACACTTACCGGCCTTTTTACCCATTTCGGTATGGCGTTATTCAGCCGTATGGAAGGCGTTTGGGTAGTGCTTGTAGTGATGAGCTTCCTGCCAAGTAATGGTTCAAACCCCACTGCGTCATTCCGGCAGGGAGTGTCGGAATCCAGGTGCCGGGGACGGCAAAATCCGTGGGGGTCTGAAGGTTATCCTGCCGACTTTTGTTTTTCTTCTGTGGGATCATTACTCGATCACTCCATATTGAGCACTACCGGCGTTTGCACCTATTGTGGCGGTTGCGTGGTCAAGGTTTGTGACATCTGCTTGGCGATCCCAGCGAGCTCGTTGTCGATCATGAACAACCCCTCGCCACGTTCGCCCACCAGCTTGACTCGACCGATGATATTGCTCACCGTGGCCTCTTCTTCGATCTGCTCGGTGACGAACCATTGCAGAAAGATGCTCGTGGCGTGGTCCTTCTCCGCGAGGGCGGCTTCCACCAGCTCGCTGAAGGATGCGGTCACTTCCTGCTCATGGACGAGGGTCTTCTCGAACATGTCGAGCACGCCCGCATAGTCGGTCGGCGGCTTATCCACCGCTTCGAGCTCGACCCTGGCCCCCTGGTCGTGGAGGTAACGATAGATCTTCATGGCATGGGCCATCTCTTCGTCGTACTTGGCCATGAACCAGGCAGCGATGCCCTTGAGGTTCTCGCTCTCGCTGTGGGCGGACATGCTCATGTAGAAGTAGGCCGAGTAGAATTCCTTGTTGATCTGCCCATTGAGTCTTTGCGCCATGGCATTCGAGATCATCTGAAGTCTCCGTATCTGTCGAGGTGTCGTTATCTTAGAGGCTGTCCGGTTAAAAGCAATCTTGAATGATCCGGCGCTGTTTGGGGGACCGGATGTTTGCGTTACGATGTCCAAAGGTGCGCTGATCTCCGATGGTGCCGGTACCGGCGTCTTGATGCAACCGACGCCCCCATGATCCTGTGCGCTGCCGACCCGCGCGGATCTCGCTTTTTGCCGGCGGGAACAGCGCCGTCACGGAGGGTCCGGCGAAAAGCGACATGAATCACCATCGTCTTGGGCCGCGGTGCCGTTTCCAACCCGGACAACCGCTACGCGGACCATCGCCGCGAGGCGGTCGCCGACGGTTGGTATCAGGAGGCGCCGGAACCCTTGCGCATCGAGCTTTCGGTGGATACCAGCCGTACCATCATCAGCCGGAATCGATCCCCGGACGTGCCTTTCGAGCGTTCCATCAATAGCGCAGGCTGGAGGCGGTTCGCGCGTTGGCGCAAGCCGGCATTTCCACCGGGGTGCTGGTCTCACCCCTGATCCCCGGCCTTACGGACCAGGACCTGGAACGGATGCTGGTGGCGGCGGCTCAAGCGGGGGCGTCTCGTGCCAGCAGTCTGCTGATCCGCCTGCCCTTGGAGCTCAAGGATCTGTTCACGGACTGGTTGCAGACCCATTTCCCCGAGCATGCCGGGAAGGTGTTGGGTCTGATCCGCCAGTGTCGCGGGGGCAAGCTCAACGACGCGCGATTCGGTACCCGCTTTACCGGCACGGGGCCGATCGCCGAGCTGCCTCAGCAACGCTTCGAGCTGGCCGCCGGACGCCTCGGCCTGTTGCGTCAGGATGCGGGTTGGGAGCTGGACTCCAAGCGTTTCCGGGCCCCCGGCCCGGCGGGCACCCAAGGCTCTTTGTTCGATTCCGAAAGTGGTTGCCTTCCCCTCACTGCCAACCGCAAATAGAACAGGATTTACAGCAAAAGCTGTATTCGAGCGAATTTCACCCTCAATGCCCCCAGAACCCACGGATTGCCGCGATGCCTTGGGCACCGTGGGTGAAGGCCACATCCAGGTCGCCGGACCCCAGGCCACCGAGGGCATAGACGGGTAGCCCGGCGCCTTCGGCGAGCGCGGCGAAACGCTCCCAGCCCAGGGGGATGGCATCCGGGTGGCTCTGGGTCACCCGGACCGGCGAGAGCAGGGCATAGTCCAGGCCCAGGTGCGTAGCATGGGCCAGGTCTTGGGTGGTGTGGCAGGAGGCCCCTACCAGGCGCCGGTCGTCCGGGAATCTGCGCACGAGAGCGGCCAGGCGCCACGCGGTCAGGTGCAGCCCGTGGCAGGGGAGATCACGGACCAGATGGGGGTCCCGATTGAGCAGCAGACGAGCGCCATGTCGCGCACAGAGCCGGAACGCGCCTTGGGCCAGGCCGGCATAGTCGTCATCGCTCAGGTCATGGGCACGTAGCTGCACCAGGCGGATACCCTGTGCCAAGGCACGGTCCAGGCGGTCCATGAAGCGATCGGGGATACGGGGGTCTTCGCCGGTAATCAGGTAGCACTCGGGCAGACGAAGCGCCGAGATGATGGGTCTGTCCGCCGCCGGAAATGTCGCGGGGTCCATGGCGTCGGGATGGACCCAGGCGATCGGCTGGCCCTCTCGGCCATGGGGGTCGCCCGCATAGCCGGTCACGCGGTGGACATCGAGCAAGACGTGACGGTCACCGTAGTCGTGGCGGACTCGGATCAGGGGGCGGGACGCCAAGACCCGGATCCCGAGCTCCTCGTTCAGCTCGCGGGCCAAGGCCACTGCCAGCGTTTCTCCGGGCTCCAGCTTACCCCCGGGAAACTCCCATTGCCCGCCCTGATGGACCTGTTCCGGGCGTTTGGCGATCAGGACCCGTCCCTGGGGATCTGCCAGGGCCGCGGCGACGACGTGGATGTGTTCGTTCAGGCTGTCGCCTCTCACAAAACACCACACAGTAGAGTAGAGAGCAGGTTCCCGTGTCCGTAGACCCAGCCTATCCGTTTCCGCCCCTTTCGTCTGGCGGTGCCTCACGAGCCGCATCCTAGTCACGTTTGCCTGCTCCCCCTCATCAAACGCAGCATGCGGTTTTCCCGCACTGCGCTTTCCTGTTGCCTTCACATCCGAAGCTATCGCCAGGGGAGTCCAGCCCTAGAGTTGCACCAAGCCCAGTCGCTTGTACAGGTGCTTATACCAGGTCACCCCCTTCGGTGGCCGGAAGGGGCGCTGGCTCCGACGTTTCAGGTGCCGTATCATCCGATCTTCAACATAGGCAGTCGTTCCGGTCATTCCCTTCCTCTTCGCGTAGGGCGGGAAAGCGCAGCGCAACCCGCCAAAAGCCTTCCGGCGGGTTGCGACCATCCCTGGTCTTACCCGCCCTACGAGTGCTCACGCCCCAGGGGCTTGAATTGAACGATGAGCAAGGGCAACAGGGTCAGGTTGGCGATCAGTGCAATCAGCATGGCCAGGCCGGTGAGCAGGCCGAAGTAGATGGTGGGGATGAAGTTCGACAGGACCAGGATAGAGAAGCCCAGGGTCACGGTGATGGAGGTGTAGTAGATGGCCCTGCCGACGCTGCCGTGGCTGCGTTCGACGGCGGCCCAGTAGTCGCCGTCGCGTGCGAATTCTTCGCGTACCCGGTGGATGTAGTGGATGGTGTTGTCTACCCCGATGCCGATCGAGATGGCGGCGATGGTGATGGTCATGATGTCCAGCGGGATGCCGAGCCAGCCCATGGTGCCGAGGATGACGGTCGCCGCTACCATGGTGGGCATGATGCCGATGGCGGCCAGTATCCGGTTCCGGAACAGGATCAGCAGCATGGCGCCGATGGCCAGGAAGACGACGACCAGGGTGAGGATCTGGGAGCGGAACAGGCTTTGGAGCACGTTGTTGTAGAGTACCAACATGCCTGAGAGGCGTACTTGTGTCGCTTCCAGGCCCAGCTTGGCGACCAGATCTTTGCGAATGCGTTTTATCAGCTCGTCGCGCTGGAGGTCGGGGTCGGAGTCGATGACCCGCGCGGAGAAGCGCAGCTGGTTGCCGTCGGCGGACATGTAGGGTGTGAACAGGGTATCGCGGATGTTCTCCGGGAGCCGTTGGTAGAGGATGGAGAGGGTGAAGTTGTCCAGGGGCTCGTCGTTGTTGAGGTGGGTCACTAGGGCCATGGTGGTGGCGATCGAGAGTACCTTGCCGGTTTCGGGCAGCCCTTCCAGGTAGGCATGTATCTCGTCCGCGACAGTAAGCTGGAACATGTTGAACCAGTAGCTGTCTCCGCTGATCCCGGTGCCCTCGTCCTCGAACAGCTCGTCCTGGTACAGCAGGTCCGCTTCGAATTCATCCGAGTCCATGGGTTTCTCTTTGGCGGCCTCCTTCTTGGCGGCCTCTTCCTCGGCGATCATTTCCAGGAAGAGCCGGTCCGGGTCGATGATCAGGTCCAGGGATGTGGTCCCTCCCAGCTGGCGGTCGATGAGGAGCATGCCCCGATAGATTTCGGTGCTGTCCTTGAAGTAATCGATAGCGCGATTCTCCACCGTGAGCCGAAACAGGCCGGCGATGCCCAGGGCCGCGAGCAGGGCATAGAGCCATAGGGTCGGGGTCCGGAAGCGTTTTATGACGCGAGCCAGGGAGCGGGTGACGGCGGCGGTCAGGTCGTGGTGACGGAAGACCGGCCGACCCGGGGTGAGGCGGACGCTGCTCGCGGGAAAGAGCAGGAAGCACAGGACGAACGCGAGACCCATGCCTACGACCATCATCCAGCCGAAGTCGATGACCGGACGGATGCCGCTGATGATCAGGGAGGCGAAGGCGACCTGGGTGGTCAGCGCCGTGTAGAGCGACGGCAGGAACTTGGAGCGGATGGTCTCCCGGACCAGGGTGCGTTGCTGGCCCTGGGGGTGCAGCGTCTGCAGCTCCAGATAGCGCACCACCATATGCACGGTCAGGGCCAGGGCCATGATCAGTATCAGGGAGATGAAGTTCGAGGAGACCACCGTCACCCGCCAGTCCACCAGTCCCAGAAAGCCCACCATGCCGACGGCGGCGGCGGCGCAGATGAGCATCGGGATCAGGATCCAGCGCAGGCGCTTGAAGGCCACCGCCAGCAGGCCGATCAGGAACAGGGCCACGCCGACGCCGAACACCCGGATGTCGTTGCGCACATAATCGATCATGTCGGAGGCGATCATGGGGATGCCGCCCAGATGGATCTCCGCCATGTCCCGGTGGCGGTCCAGGACGGCGCGCACGGACGCGATGTCCGTCTGCCGCTGGTCCTGAAGCCGGGCGGCACAGGTCTTGAAGTCTTCGGATATGGCCTGCAGCTCGGCGCTCTCCTCGGGACCGAGGGCGCGTCGGGATTGTTCCAGGCGCAGGGCCTCGCGCCTTTCAAGCAGGCTTTGGTGTGTCTCGTCACGGCGCAGGTTTATCTGCATGGCGGTGGTCCGTCCGTCCGGACTGACCACCAGGTTGCGGTACAGGAGGCCGGTGGTGAGCTCCCTGCGCGCCAGCTCGCGGTCCGTGTCCAGGGTCTCCAGGGTACGCTGTTCCTTGCGGATCTCGCTGAGGGTGACGCGGGGGCTGTCCATCAGGGGCACATCGAGCAGGGTGGTCACGGACTCGACCTCTTCCAGCGCGGCCAGCTCCTCGCGCAGCTCGCCGATGTCCGCAAGCACCTGGTCGGACATCAGGTCCGCGTGGGGGCTGTAGGCCACCACCAGGAATTCGTCGGAGCCGTAACGGGCAAGTACCTCCCGGTAATAACGCAGATCCTCGTCGTTCTCCAAGATCAGGGAGTCGGCGGAGGCGTCCAGCTTGAATCCCTGGGCCCAGTAGGCCGCCGCGGCCATGAACAGCGCGATCCCGAACAGGACCAGCAGCGGTCGGTCGAGGGTAAGGCGGTAATAGAGATCCGTCAGCTTGTCGAGCATCGACATCTCCCAATGGCGGATGCGGGTAAAGAACATGCCATCATCGACACACCCGTAGGGTGGGCTGTGCCCAGACGAGCCATTCTTTGCGATGATCGTCTGTGTCCTCTGGTGCTCCAGGCGAAGCCTGGTCAGTCGAGCAACCTGAAAGGAGGTTGCCATGCAGACGTGTTGCGACGGCGAGGGCCTTGGTCGCCACTCACGATGACGACGGGGTGTGGATGAGGGCGGATCAAAGGCGTCGAGAGCGCCGCCGGCCCAGTCGAACGGTCCAGGATGACCGGTTAAGATACCCTCAAGCAACGCCCGTCGGCAAGCGGACGGGGACGGCAACCCTGACGGCCACCGGCGGGATGACATGAGAGGTATGAGCCGAAGGCTGATGTACTCATAGCGGCTGAACTCACCTGCGACAGCTTGAGTTGTGAAGGCAATAGGAAAGCGCAGTGCGGGAAAACCGCATGCTGCGTTTGATGAGGGGGAGCAGGCGACCGTGGCTAGGATCCGGCTCGTGAGGCACCGCCAGACGAAAGGGGCGGCAACGGATAGGCTGGATCTACGGACACGGAAACCTGCTCTCTACTCTACTGGTTCATCCGGTCACCAGCTACCAGTCGCCAGCTACCAGCTATCGGTAGCCGGCGACTGGTAGCTGAATTGGTGGGCACAGCCCACCCTACGGTCGGTCCCGTCGGCGGGATGTAACCGTCCCGGCGGGATGCGGCTGTCCATGGCCTTTTCCGCCCTACGGCTATCTCCTCCCCGTAACGACATTGCCTTGCATCCGGGCCGGCAGCCCGGATAATCCCGGATCTTTGGTAAACGAATCGGGGTCGATGTGTTCAAGAATATCCGTCTCTACCGCCTGGAAGAACCGTCCGCCATCGATGCGGACGGCCTCGAGCAGCAGCTCTCAGCCCGTCGGTTCCATCCCTGCGGCCCGTTGCAGACCGCCAGTCTCGGCTGGCATCCGCCCTTGGGGGAGCGGACGCAGGCGCTGAGCCACGCGGGCAACGGCTGTATTGCCCTGTGCGCGCGGCGCCAGGAGCGGCTGCTGCCTTCTACCGTGGTCAGTGAGGCCCTGGACGAACGGGTGACGGAGTTCGAAGAGCGGGAAGCGCGCACCGTGGGGCGCCGGGAGCGCCGGCAGTTGCGCGAGGAGGTCTTGCTGGACATGTTGCCGCGGGCTTTCACCCGGTCGCGGCAGATCCACGCCTATCTGGATCTGATGGCCGGTTGGATGGTGGTAGATACCGCCAGTGAGAAGGGCGCCGAGGAGCTGGTCGGCCTGCTGCGGGAAACCCTGGGCTCGTTTCGGGTCCGTCCGCTGCGGCCGGGAAACCCGCCGCCGGTCGTTATGACCCGTTGGGTCGCGACCGGGGAGCTGCCCGAGGGCCTGGCGCTGGGGGACGTCTGCGAGCTGCGCGATTCCCGCGATGAACGGGCCTTGGCGCGTTGCAGCGGACAGGATTTGGGGGCGGAGGAGATCGCTACTCACCTGCGCGCCGGCAAGGAGGTGGTCAAGCTCACCCTCCAATGGCGGGAGCAGTTGGAATTTTTGTTGCAGGAGGACCTCTCCCTGCGGCGTCTGCGCTTTGCTGAGGCCCTGCTCGACGAGGCCCGGGAGCCGGATATCGAGGACGAAGCGGCCCACTTCGACGCCGAGTTCGCCCTCATGGCGCTGCAATTGCGCGAGTTGATCGGATATCTGGATAAGCTGTTCGAGCCGGCCGGGGGGACCTGACGGAGCTGCCCGATGAATCCGCCGGATGAATCGGTGCATCTGATAGGCATCACGGGTGTAATCCATGGCCGCCGAGTCCGTCACCATCCCAACCCAAGAGCTCGCCAATCCGGCGGAATTGGATACCTGGTCTTATAAGCAGATGATCCGCGTCGCGGGCGAACGCCAGCTCATAGCCGACGTGGAGGCCTGGTTCGACTATCGCGAAAAGCGTAACCTGACCTCCCATACTACCTATGATCCCGGTGCCCTCGTCCTCGAACGGCTCGTCCTGGTACAGCAGGTCCGCTTCGAATTCATCCGAGTCCGTGGGTTTCTCTTTGGCGGCCTCCGATGGGCGGAAAGCCAAGCAGGTGTTTGCAGTCCTGCCACCTGCCTTTTCGGGTCGATGTCCTGGATTGGGTCGGCACGGATGCGCAGTTTCGGGAAATCATCAAGGCCAACCGCGTTCCGCTGCAACGAACCGACCGTGACAACGGATGATTTTCAGGTAGTGGTCAAGGTTTAAATGGAAGCAGCGCTGCTCGCAGTGGGTTGGGCACCAATGCCGAGTTGCCGGTCCAACTGGTCATCAGTCAGGACGGGCTACGCGAAAATCGATTCGTCGGGATTATTTATTCGACGGTCACGGATTTGGCCAGATTTCGGGGCTGGTCCACGTCGGTGCCCTTGAGCACGGCCACGTGATAGGCCAGGAGTTGGAGCGGGATGGTGAAGAGCAAGGGGGCGACGAGGCTCTCTGCCTGGGGGAGCCTGATGACGGTCATGCCCCGTCCTTCGGTCATGGTGACACGGTCGTCGGCGAACACGAAGAGCTCACCGCCGCGGGCGCGGACTTCTTCGAGGTTGGATTTGAGTTTTTCGAGCAGCTTGTCATTGGGCGCCACGGCGACCACGGGCATGTCCTCGTCGATGAGGGCCAGGGGGCCGTGCTTGAGCTCACCGGCGGGATAGGCCTCGGCATGGATATAGGAAATCTCTTTGAGCTTCAGCGCCCCCTCCAGGGCGATGGGATACTGGTCGCCGCGCCCCAGGAAGAGGGTATGATGCTTCTCCGCGAAGCGTTCGCTGAGCGTCTTGATGGTCCCGTCCAGATCCAACACCGCCGCGATCTTTGCGGGCAGGGCCCGCAGTAGCGCCACGCACTGTGTCTCGAGTTCCCGGTCCGGGCCATGACAATGCACGATGGCGGTCGTCAGCAGCAGCAGGGCGGCAAGCTGGGTGGTGAAGGCCTTGGTGGAGGCCACGCCGATCTCGGGGCCGGCCTGGGTCAGGAACACCAGGTCGGACTCGCGCACCAGGGAGCTCTCGGGGACATTGCAGATGGCCAGGGTGGTGGCATACCCGAGCTGCTTGGCCATACGCAAGGCGGCCAGGGTATCGGCGGTCTCGCCGGATTGGGAGATGGTGACGAAGAGCGCGCCAGCGGGCACGACCTGTTTGCGGTAGCGGTACTCGCTGGCCACCTCGACGTTGCAGGGCAGGCCGGTGAGCGATTCGATCCAGTAACGCGCCACCAGGGCGGCATGGAAGCTGGTGCCGCAGGCGACGATCGTGACCGCCTCGATCGCCGCGAAGATCCGTGTGGCCTGGTTGCCGAAGGCCTGTGGTAAGACCTGGGTGCGGGAGATCCGTCCCTGCAGGGTGTCCTCGATGGCGTGGGGCTGCTCGAAGATCTCCTTGAGCATATAGTGCCGGTAGCGGCCCCGCTCCACTGTGTTCGCATGGAGACCGGAGGTCTTGATCGGGCGCTCCACGGGCGCGCCTGCGGCGTCCCAGATGCGGACCGAATCGCGGGTGATCTCGGCGAGGTCGCCGTCTTCCAGAAAGATGAAGCGCTGGGTAACCGCCAGCAGCGCGAAGACATCCGAGGCGATGAAGTTCTCCCCGAAACCCACCCCGATCACCAGCGGGCTGCCGTATCTGGCGGCGATCAGCCGGTCCGGATCGCGGGTATCGAGAACGCCCAGGGCATAGGCGCCTTCCAGCAGCCGGATGGTATCGCGTACCGCCTCCAACAGCCCCTGTCCCGCCGCGAGCCGATCGTATACGGCGTGGACGATGACCTCGGTGTCGGTATCGGACGTGAAGGCATGACCAGCGGTCGCCTGCTCCTTGCGCAACGCCTGGTGGTTTTCGATGATCCCGTTATGGACGATGGCGCACCGGTCGCGGCAGACATGGGGATGTGCATTGCGCTCCGAGGGCTGGCCATGGGTCGCCCAGCGCGTGTGGGCGATGCCCGATCTGCCGGGGAGTGGATTGCGCGCCATATCTTCGGCGAGACGCTGCACCTTTCGCAGTGCCCGGACCCGTCTCATCTCGCCCGGCGCCGCGAGCACCGCCATGCCGGCCGAATCATAGCCGCGATATTCGAGGCGCCGCAGCCCTTCCAGCAGGATGGCCGCGACCTCACGTTGGGAGATACCACCGATAATACCGCACATAATCAACCCCCATAGCTTACCGGGGCGACTGACGGCGCCTCGGTTTTCAATTCCATTTCTCTTTCGTAATTCCAACCCACCACGGCAAGCGGTTAACCGCTGACTTAACGGCATTGCGCTCGAACCAGGTCAACCAGATACCACTGAGCAGCCAGGAATAGGCCCAGGTGCCGACGATGATCAGCGCAAAGGCAATGGCGATATCCATGGGGCTGCCGTTCAGGGAAAAGGCCGGCACATACCCGAAAAGGAAGGGGCCGAGGTAGAGAAACTTGGCGAATTTGAACGCGGTAAAGGCAGTCTTCCACATATTGGCCTTGGCGATGGCGGCGCCGGCGAAGGCCGCGATGCAGACCGGCGGCGTGATGTTCGAGTCCTGGGACAACCAATAGACGATCATGTGGGCCGCGATGGGATGGACGCCCAGTTCGGTCAGCGCCGGCACCGCGACCACGGCCGTGATCAGGTAGGCCGCGGTTACGGGTACGCCCATCCCTAAGATCAGAGAGGCTAGGGCCACCAGCAGGATGGTCAGCCACAGCCTGCCGTCGGCCAGCTCGATGACGATGTCCGCGAAGGTGAGCACCAGACCGCTGTAAGTGAGCACGCCGATGATGATGCCGATCACGCCCACCGTGGCGCCGATCTTGAGGCTGGACAGGGTGCCTTGGCTTGCGGCGATCACGAAGCGGCGCATTTCCGACGTGATATCCGCCCCTCGGGCGCGCCGCCGGTAGAGCAGAACGGCGGCGAGGATCAGGCCGTAGATGAGCGGCAGATTCCTCGTGAGAGCCGCTTGCAGGTCGATTGCTACCCCCGCGCCGAGCAGTGGGGACAAGGCAGCGGAGACCCATTGCGCGGGCGCGCCGAGCGCGGCCTCGAAGGTCACGGCGGCTGTGGGTCCCAGCACCCGGTCCAGGCCGGCCGTCGACCAGCCGACGGCGAGCACGAAGAGCATGCCGTAGGCCAGGGACGGATCGATCCTAGTCTCTCTCAGCTTATGGCTGACCAGGATGCAGGCAGCGAGCCCCAGGATGGCGGAATAGCCGGGCGAGTAACCGCTGAGCATGAAGACGGTGACGACCACCAGGGGCGTGATATAGATCCACTCCTGCTTGAAGATTTCCCTGGCGTCTTGCCCGGATTTCTCACCGCGGATGCCGAATCGTTTGGCCTCGTAATGGATCATCACATAGACGCTGAAGAAGTACATGAGCGCCGGAAAGACGGCCACCAGCATGATCTGGGCGTAGGGAACGCCGGTGAGCTCCGCCATGATAAAGCCCCCCGCCCCCATGATGGGGGGCATGAACATGCCGCCGATGGATGCGGCCGGCTCGATTCCGCCCGCCACATGGGGACGGAAGCCCGCCTGCTTCATCATGGGGATGGTGAAGGCGCCGGTGGATACGGTGTTGGCGATGGCACTGCCCGAGATGGAGCCGAACAGCCCGCTGGCGATGACGGACACCTTGGCCGGTCCCCCGACCCGGTGGCCCACCGCCGCCAGCGGAAAGTCGATGAAAAAGCGTTGGGCGCCGCTTGCTTCGAGAAAGGCCCCGAAGATCACAAACAGGATGATGTAGGTCGCCAGTACATTGGCCATGATCCCGAACACGCCGTCGCTCTTGTAGAAGATGCTGGTGCAGAGATCCGGGAAGGTGTCGCCGGCATGGGAGATGAGCTCCGGGGCGTAGGCCCCGTAGACGCCGTAGAGCAGCATGACGGTGCCGATGATGACGAAGATGTTTCCGACGACCCGGCGCGCCAGCTCGATACCGATCAGCACCCCCACCACGGCGATGGCCTTGTCGAGCGCCGTTTCCGCGCCGGCCCGATAGTTGATGGCCTCGAAGTTGGCGATCCAGTAACCGATACAGACGATGGCGGCGACGATCAGCGGATAATCGACGACCCGGCCGAACCGCCCCGGCGTCCGGTAGATCATAAAGACCAGGACATAGGTGACCAGGACATAGATACCGCGGTGGAACTGGGTCGGCGCCGGCTCGAAGACCGCCGAGTAGGCATAGAAGAGGACCAGGCCGAGCGCCAGTAGGTCGAACAGGCGCTGTTCTATCCTGGTGAGCTGCTCGAACAAGGATTGCCTCCGGGAATCTGTCCAGCTTACGGCCATTTTACAAGGGAATCGAGGAGACCGGTTGGGTTTCCCGCTCGCTTTGTAACATGCTTAAAAATCCGTATGTTATGAGAATTATTTCGCGTTAACACTTTGTTTTATGGTTAATGACTTAGTACGCCGTTTCACTCCATTTTGCATTTGTAGGGGACGCCCTCCGTGCCGTTCCGCAGGCCGTTCGGAACGCCACGGAGGGCGTTCCCTACCACAAAATCATGTGAAACGGGGTACTAGTGTACCGGCTTCATATTACAGTATAATAGATTGATTTTTAAGGATTTTCATTGGGTACAATTCTAATAGTTTTCCCATGCTCAATTCGATACGGGCTCGTGTATCAGGATAACCGCTCCCAGCGGCGGCAGGACGAGGGGGATGGAATCTGGTCGGCCCATGCAGCCGAGGGGTTCGGAGGCTATGCCGCCTCGGTTGTCGAGGTCGCCGCCGCCGTAGATTGCGGCGTCCGAGTTGATGGCTTCGCAATAGAAGCCCGGTCGGGGCACGCCGAGGCGATAATCGCGGCGGGGGAGGGGGGTGAAGTTGAAGGCGGCGACCAGGAGCTGCTTGCCGCCGCGGTCCTGGCGGAGGTAGCTGAGCACGGATTGAGTGCTGTCGTGGCAGTCGATCCACTCGAATCCGGCGGCGGAGAAATCCAGGTCGTGGAGCGCCTGCTGTGACCGATAGAGTCGGTTGAGGGCGGCGATGAGTCGGTGGAGACCCTGGTGGCGGGGCCGTTCCATCAGCCGCCAGTCCAGCTCCCCGGCGGCGTCCCATTCCTTGGTCTGGCCGAACTCACAGCCCATGAACAGGAGCTTTTTGCCCGGATAGGTGAACATCAGACTGTAGAGCAGGCGCAGGGCGGCGAATTTCTGCGAGGTGTCGCCGGGCATCCGGTCCGGGAGGGAGCCTGTGCCGTGCACCACTTCGTCGTGGGAGAAGGGCAGGATGAAGTTCTCACTGAAGGCGTAGAGCAGGCCGAATGTGAGCAGCTCGTGGTGGTGGTGGCGATAGACCGGGTCCTGGGCGAGATAGGCCAGGGTGTCGTGCATCCAACCCAGGTTCCATTTCATGCCGAACCCCAGGCCGCCTTGGTCGGTGGGGCGCGATACCGCCGGCCAGGCGGTGGATTCCTCGGCGATCATCAGGGTGCCCGGATGGCGCTGGTGGGTCACCACATTGAGCTGGCGCAGAAACTCCACCGCCTCCAGGTTCTCGTTCCCGCCGTGCCGGTTGGGCAGCCACTCGCCCGGCTGGCGTGAGTAGTCCAGATAGAGCATGGAGGCGACGGCATCGACCCGCAGGCCGTCCAGGTGGAACTCGTCCAACCAGTAGAGGGCGCTGGAGATCAGGAAGTTGCGGATCTGGTTGCGGCCATAGTTGAAGATCAGGGTGCCCCAGTCCTGGTGTTCGCCCAGGCGCGGGTCCTCGTATTCGTAGAGGGCGGAGCCGTCATAGCGGGCCAGGGCGAAGGTGTCGCGGGGGAAATGGGCCGGTACCCAGTCGAGGATGACCCCGAGGCCCCGACGGTGGAGGTGATCGACGAACCAGCGGAAGTCGTCCGGGGTGCCGAAGCGGCTGGTGGGGGCGAAGTAGCCGGTGGCCTGGTAGCCCCAGGAGGCGTCCAGGGGGTGTTCGGTCATGGGCAGCAGCTCGATATGGGTGACGCCCAGCGCCAGTGCATAGTCCGCCAACTGCTCGGCGAGCGCGCGGTAGGTTAGGAATTGCCCCGCGGGGTCCCGGCGCCAGGAGCCCAGGTGGACCTCGTAGATGGACAGGGGCAGGTGTTGCCAATCGGACGCGGAACGGGCCTGCATCCAGGCCTGGTCCTGCCAGTGGAATTCGCTTGCGCCGCAAATGTAGGCGGCGGTCTCGGGCCGCTGCTGGAAGGCTCCGGCATAGGGGTCGATCTTTACCCGGATGCCGCCGTGGCGGTCTCGGAGCTCGAATTTGTAAAGGTCGCCGGCGCCGAGGCCGGGGATGAAGAGCTCCCAGACGCCCGAGTCGCCCCGCAACCGCATGGGGTGCACACGTCCGTCCCAGTGGTTGAAATCGCCCACCACGCTGACGCGCTCTCCGTTGGGCGCCCAGACGGCGAATCGCACGCCTGGTATCCCATCCGGGGTGCATGGATGGGCGCCCAGGAAGCGGTGGGCGTGCCAGTGGCGGCCCGCGTCGAACAGGCGCAGTTCCAGGTCCGGGATCTGGGGCGGGAAGCAATAGGGGTCGTAGCGGCTGTAGCGATTGCCCGCCCGGTCTTCCCAGCTCAGGCAGTAGCGCGGCAGGACCGCGTCCGGGCCTCCCTCCCAGACGAACAGGTCGGTACCTGGGACCCGCGTCAGCTCGACACGGGCCTCCGGGATGCGGACGGTTTCCGCGCCGGGCAGAAAGGCGCGGACCAGGCAGTGGTCTCCAGCCGGGTGTCGGCCGAGGACCTGGAAGGGGTCCGGGTGACACGCTTCCAGGAGGCGGGTAACGGCGTCGGGATTCCGGGTCCGGTCAGTGGTTTCGGTGGGCATAAGTATCTGTTCAAAAACAAGGTGAACACATACCCCGCATTATGCACTTTAACGCCTATCATTCATCGCCGAGATATTCAATTGTGGTGGGCACAGTCCACCCTACGGGCTGGGACCGCCGACATCCTGTCGGCCCCTGGCATATTTCCCGGCTGACCGCCGTGGCCCCATCGAAGTGCCGACAGGATGTCAGCGGTCCCAGGGGCCGGCAAGGGGGCTGAATGATTGCGCCTCCTCCGCGTCCTCCGCGTCTCTATGGTTCATGGTCAGGAATTATTCGGTAGCCCGGTGGTAAACCAAGGTGCCCGGCGGTCCGTCTTTCTCCTTTGTGGTAGCATCGAAACTGATCCGAGTCGCGGCGTCCCGTGTCTGTCGTAACCCCTGAAGGAGCATTCATTCATTTGGAGGGCTCTGAACATGAAAAATAAGGCGAAATCGGGTGCCAAGCCCTCGCTGTTCAGCCGGCTTATCCTCGCACTGGCTACCTGCCTGCGTATCCTTGTCGATGCCCGCTTCGCCGGCCAAGTCGCCGCGCTCCGGGCGGGCAGATCGACCCCTGCCCCGGACGCCCCCCCGGACCCGGAGGTTGCGCGCCTGCGAACGGCCGAACCGAACGCGGGCTTGCAGCTCTTGGGGCTGCTCCAGAAGGAGGGGCGCCTGATCGATTTTCTCGAAGAAGACGTGGGCACCTATTCCGACGCCGAGATCGGCGCCGCCGCGCGCGTCGTGCACGAGGGGTGCAAGCAGACCCTGGGGCGGTATTTCACCATCGAGGCCGTGCGCACCGAAGCGGAGGGGAGCCGGGTGATGCTGGCGGAGGGCTTCGATGCGTCCGCGGTGCGACTCACGGGCAACCTGGTCGGCCAGGCGCCCTTCTCCGGCAGCCTGGTCCATCGGGGCTGGCGGGTCACGGAGACCCGATTGCCCCAGGTCGCCGCCGGCCATGACTTGGCCATTCTGGCACCAGCGGAGGTTGAGCTGTGAGTGACATACGCTATGCCGTAGGCATTGATCTGGGTACCACCCATTGCGCTCTGTCCTACGTCGACCTGGACCATAGCGAGTGGGACGAGGTAGCGCAGGATATGATGCCGGTCCCGCAGTTGACGGAACCCGGTTCGGTCGCCGCGCTGCCCCTGCTGCCCTCGTTCCTGTATCTCCCCCACCCGGACGAGCTGGCGGTCGCCGATCTGGCCCTGCCCTGGGGCAATAATAGTGGACGGCGAGTCCTGGGTGAGATGGCGCGTTCCATCGGGGCCCGTACCCCCATCCGTCTGGTCTCCAGCGCCAAGAGCTGGCTGTGTCATCCGGGGATCGACCGGCGTAGCGCGGTGCTGCCGCCGGGGGCTCCGGAGGATGAGGTGTCGCGACTCTCGCCTTATGAGGCCTCGGTCCGCTATCTGGAGCATCTGCGCGACGCCTGGAATCATGCCCACCCGGATCACGACCTAGCGCATCAAGACGTCACGGTAACGGTCCCGGCCTCCTTCGATCCGGCTGCCCGTGAGCTGACCGCCGAGGTGGCCCAAGCCGTCGGTTTCCGACACCTGATCCTGCTTGAGGAGCCCCAAGCGGCCTTCTATAGCTGGATCCACGACAGCGCCGGGAAATGGCGCAAGCAGGTGCGCGTCGGCGATATCATCCTGATCATCGACGTCGGCGGCGGCACCACCGACCTGTCCCTGATCGCGGTTACGGAACGGGAAGGCGCGCTGGAGCTGACCCGCGTCGCCGTCGGCGAACACATCCTGCTCGGCGGCGACAACATAGATCTGGCCCTGGCGCATCTGGTCAAAGGCAAGCTCGCCGCGGCGGGGACCGATTTGGACCACTGGCAGATTCAGGCCCTTACCCACGGTTGTCGCCAGGCCAAGGAGGCGCTGTTGACGGACCCGGACCTAGAAGCGGTGCCCGTGGTCGTGCCCAGCCGCGGCACCCGCCTCATCGGCGGCAGCATTCGCACCGAGCTGACGGGCGAGGAGATCAGGCGCACCCTGGTCGAAGGCTTCTTCCCTGAAGTCCCGGTGAGTGCCCGTCCGGCCGCCCGCGCCCGCGCGGCCCTGACCAAGCTCGGTCTACCCTATGCCCAGGACGCGGCCATCACCCGCCATCTGGCCGCCTTCCTCGGGCTCCAGATCGGGGCCACGGAAGACCTGTCCGGGTTCGAGCCCGACGGCGGCGGTTTCCTGCACCCGACGGCCGTGTTGTTCAACGGCGGGGTCTTCAAGGCGGACCTGCTCGCCGAGCGGGTGATGAAGGTACTCAACGACTGGCTGACAACGGACGGCGCTCCGCCGGCCCGGCTGCTCGTAGGGGGGGATCTCGACCTCTCCGTAGCGCGCGGGGCCTCCTACTACGGCTATGTCCGACGGGGGAGGGGGGTCAGGATCCGCGGCGGCACCGTCCGCTCCTACTATGTGGGCGTGGAGAGCGCCGCGCCCGCCGTACCTGGGCTGGAGCCGCGGATTCATGCCCTGTGCCTGGCCCCCTTCGGTATGGAAGAGGGCACCCAGGCCGAGATTCCACCCCAGGAATTCGGCCTGGTCGTCGCCGAGCAAGTGAGGTTTCGCTTCTTCGGCTCCTCGGTGCGCCGCGAGGATCAGGTCGGGGATATGCTCGACGAGTGGTCCGCCGAAGAAGTCGAGGAACTCGAAGAGATCGAGGCCTACCTGCCCGCGGAGACACGGACACCGGGAGAGGTGGTCCCGGTACACCTGCGCGCCTCGGTGACCGAAGTCGGCACCTTGTTGCTGGAGGCCATGCCCCTCGATGGTCCGGAGCATTGGAAAGTGGAATTCAATGTGCGGAATCCGGCTGGCGAATGAGTCGGCACGAATTAATCCGCGAAAATTCGCGTGATTCGTCGTTTTTCCTCTCGGGAGTCTGGTGTATGAGCCGATTCTTGCGCTTGCGGACAGCCAGATAGGTGGATACGAGTGGGACGAAGAAAAGAGCGAACGGAATCGCGAAAAACACGGTTTGAGCTTTGAAGATGCGGAAAATGTGTTCGCCGGACCCTGCGTGACGTTCGTGGACAACCGTTTCGATTACGAGGAAACGAGGTTGATTACGCGGGAACCCTGGAAGGGCGGATCGTGGTCATCGTCCATACACTGCGCGGCAAAAACACAAGGATTATCTCGATGAGAAAGGCGAACGCACGTGAGCAAAAAATCTATCAAAAGCGACTTGACACGGCTTGACGCCATGCGCGACGAGGACATCTGTCAGGGGGTAGAGGCGACCCCCGTAGATGCCTACGGACGGGGATCATATACGCTACGCCGGATCTAAAGCCGGATCTCATGATGGTGCAGGGGATAGCCCTGATCCCGGTAATATACGTAGCGTTTCCTACCGGCCTCGCGCACGTTCGAGTCCTGGTCGATCAGCTCGCATAGGCGCTCGAAGCGTTCGAGGAAGGGAGGCACTTCCAAGGAGAGGTTGATCAGTACCTGGTTCTCTTCCCCCGGATCGTCACCGTAGCCGATCAGGATCGGCGTAAGCGCGCGGTCGCTGTCGTTCGCCAGCCCATGGGGGAGAAAGCTTTGCTGCCGGAAGGTCCAGAGCAGGCGGTCGAGGTAGCGTGCCAGCTCGCGGTCCGGGACCTGGATGAAGGTACGTTGTCCGGTCCCGTAGATGCGCTCCACCAAGCGGCAGGCGAGGAGGAAGCGGTCGCCGCGAGTCGGTTCCTGGAGGGAATAGAAATCGATGCGGGTCATTCAAGTTGGCCGCTACGCTTGAGAATGAACTCGGTCAGCAGGGACACCGGCCGCCCGGTGGCGCCCTTCTTCTTGCCGCCGCGCCAGGCGATGCCGGCGATGTCCAGGTGCGCCCAGGGGTACTGCTTGGTGTAGCGCGAGAGGAAACAGGCGGCGGTGATGGCACCGCCCCAACGGCTGCCGATGTTGGCCATATCGGCGAAATTGCTGTCGAGTTCCTCCTGGTAGTCGTCCCACAGGGGCAGGCGCCAGGTGCGGTCGCCGGCGGCTTCACCGGCGGCGAGGATTTCCGCCGCCAGCTGCTCATCCTGGGTGAATAGACCGCTTGGATGCTTGCCGAGGGCGACGAGACAGGCGCCGGTGAGGGTCGCCATGTCGATCACGACGGCGGGATCGAAACGCTCGCAGTAGGTCAGGGCGTCGCACAAGATGAGTCGGCCCTCCGCATCCGTGTTCAGGATCTCGATGGTCTGGCCCGACAGGCTGGTGACGATGTCCCCCGGCTTGTTGGCGTCACCGTCTGGGAGGTTCTCGGAGGCCGGCACGACCCCGATCAGGTTGAGGGGGAGCGCCAGCTCCAGGGCGCCAAGCATGGCCCCGAAGACACTCGCCCCGCCGCACATGTCGAACTTCATCTCGTCCATGTCGGACGCGGGCTTGATCGAGATCCCGCCGGCGTCGAAGGTGAGGCCCTTGCCGACCAGGACCACCGGCTTGGCGTCTTTCGCGCCGCCCCGATATTCCATCAGGATGAGCTTGGCGGGCTGGCGACTGCCGCGGGAGACCGAGAGCAGGGCGCCCATGCCGAGCGCTTCCAGGTCTTTCTCTTCGAGGATCTCTACCCGCAGATCGGGGTAGTCCTTGCCCAGCTCGATGGCCTGATCCGCGAGGTAGGCCGGCGTGCAGATGTTACCCGGCAGATTGCTCAGATCCTTCGCCAAGCCGATCCCCCGGGCGATGGCCCCGCCGTGGCGGACCGCCTCTTGGGCGGTCCGGGTATCCTGTTTCTCCGCTACCCAGAGCTCGAAACGCTTGAGTGGAAAGCGCGGGGACTTTTTCTCCTGCTTGGTCCGGTCATAGTGGTAGACGCTGTCGGCGCAGGTGGTCACGGCGTCGCGTACCGTGCGATAGCGGGTCATGCCCGCGGGGATGAGCTCCGGCAGGGCGCATAGGGCCGCGGTGATACGGGTGTCGTTGAGCAGGGTCACCGCGGCCGCCACGGCCTTGCGGTAATTGCGGCGGTTAAATTCCTTGCGTTTACCGCAGCCGACCAGGAGGACCCGCTCGCAGCCGACGCCGGGTATGTCGTAGAGCATCAGGGTACGGCCAGTCTCGCCGTCCATGTCGCCTTTGCGCAGGATCTCGCTCAGCTGGCCGCCGCTGGCCTTGTCGATGGCCTTGGCGGATTCGGAGAGCTTGTGTTTCTCGAACACCCCGAGAATCAGACAGGGGGCCTTTTGTCCGGCCAGATCGCCGTGTTTGATCTTGAATTCCATGGTTACTCCGCCGGCTTCAAGGACAGATCAGGATACACCCGCCAGCCGGGATTGCAGGGGCAGTGATAAGATGGGCACTGGTGAGAAGTCTACAAGATTCCAGCGGTAACGGCAGCCACGGGTCGCTGGGGGTGTCGATATTTAGAGGGTCCACTGTGCCGCCAATGAACGCAAATCGGTCGCAATCAGCTCGCTATCCTCAAGGATTCTTCACCCCCTTGTATTTATTTGCGTCCATTCACGTCGATTTGCGGCAGACGCTTCCGTGAAGATCCTCGATCGCTATCTGGCCGGTGCCGTCATCATCGGTACGCTCGTGACCCTAGGGGTGCTGTTGCCTTTAATGGGGTTTTTCCTCCTCGCCGACGAGATGGACGAGGTGGGGGAGAATGGCTATGAGCTCGCGGATGCCGTGCAGTTCGTGGCCCTGATCATGCCCCGACACGCCTATCAGATCTTTCCGATCGCGACCCTGATCGGCGCCCTCGTGGGTCTGGGCTCCTTGGCAAGTCGCTCGGAGCTGGTCGCCATGCGGGCGGCGGGGGTATCGATCGGGCATATCGTCTATGCCGCAATCAAAGGGGGTATCCTGTTGGCGTTGGTCGCCGCGGCGGTGGGCGAGGGAATCGCGCCGATTTTGGAGCAGAAGGCGTTGCAATGGCGTTCCGAGGCCCAGTCCGGCCAGGTTACGCTCAAGTCGGAGCATGGATTCTGGGCCCGGGATGGGAATGCATATCTCTATATCCAAGAGATCCTGTCCGGCGCACAGCTGCGCGACATCCATATCTACGAGTTCGACGAGGAGCAACGTCTGAGCCGGGTAACGCACGCCCAGCATGCCCGATATGTGAAGGGAGGCTGGATACTGCAGGGGATCTCCCGCAGCATGATCGACAATGAGTGCATCGAGACCAGTCACCTTGCCCAGGCCGACTGGAACTCACTGCTGGACCCAGGATTGTTGAAGATTATTGTCGTCGAACCCCATGTGCTCCCGATCTGGGGGTTGCTGCGGTATGTCCGGTACATGTCGGCAAACGGCCAGGACGCCCGGCCCTACCAGGTAGTCTTCTGGGGTAGGGTGATCCATCCTTTCTTGATTCTGGCCATGATCTTCGTATCCATTCCCATTCTGGTCGGCTCGGCGCGCACCAGCAGTTTCGGGGTGCGCATGCTCCTTGGCGTATTGGTGGGTATCGCCTTCTATCTGATCAGCCGCACCTTCGGTTATTTCGCGCTCCTGTACGGAATGATCCCCCTGATCGCGACCCTGATTCCGCCCCTCGCGTTCCTTGCGACCGCATTCTGGGTATTGAAGCGTGCAGGGTAGCGGTAATTGCGACTCCGGCAGCGGTGGGAGGGGGAACAGGGCGGACGCTTTCAGCTACCAGTCGCTGGAAGCTGGTGACGGGTAGCTGGCAGTCGGCGACTGGCGCGGTGCGGCCGGCGGATTGTGTCCGTCCATGGCCTTATCCGCCCTACGGGAGGCAGCCGGCGACTGGTAGCTGGCAACTGATAAGCCGCAAAGATTTCCTGCCCTGAAACTGTCTGAACCAGTTGGTTTTCACCGACGCGCTACTTATGCTGTCGAGATGATGGACGAGCGTAACAAATCCGCAATTGCACGGCGGTTTCGTGGATTCCTGCCGGTGGTGGTGGATGTGGAAACAGGGGGGTTCGATCCCCAGCGTCATGCCCTTCTGGAAATAGCGGCCAGCATCATCCGCATGGATGACCATGGTCTGCTCGTACCTGCCCCGACCCTGTCCTGTCACGTGCTGCCGTTTATCGGTGCCGAGATAGATCCGCAGGCACTGGCCTTCAACGGTATCGACCCGGATCATCCGTTCCGCGACGCGATCCCGGAGAATGAGGCACTTACCCGGATCCTTACCCCCATCCGCAAGGCGGTAAAATCGTCCGGGTGTAATCGCGCCATCCTGGTCGGGCACAATGCTACCTTTGATCTGGGATTCATCAAGGCCGCCGTAGAGCGCACCAACTTCAAGCGCAGCCCGTTCCACGCCTTCAGCGTCTTCGACACCGTGTCCCTGGCGGGGCTCGCCTACGGGCAGACGGTCCTGGCCCGAGCCGCTCAAGTGGCAGGCCTGGGTTGGAGGAGCAGCGAAGCACATACGGCCATCTATGACGTGGAGCAGACGGCAAGGCTGTTCTGCGGGATCGTCAATCGGTACCGGGAGCTGGATCCGGATCGCCCCTGGGAGACGGCCCAGTTTCCCGATTCTTGAACCCCTCAGATCGGCGATGGGACTCTGCCTGGCGGCTTCCGGGTCTCCAGGGTCGTCCGCATTTTCAGGGCGTTGATCTGCTCGTAGGTCCTGACTTGTCGGGTTTGCGACAACCAGCGGGTAGCCCCGGTATCGGAACACGGGGTGTCCGGCGTCGAGGGCGCTCGGGCGGTCGACAATCCTTTGGAAGTTGGTCATATCAAGTCCCGTAAGATTATAGACACATTTTTTGAGCAGTTGGGCTGTTTTTGGGACCAATTTTTCATCGCCTGAAGGGGAGGACTGTGGCCCAGTGCTTTCTGCGGGATGTGCTGATTGTAGACCTTAACGTAGCGTTTGATGGTATCGGCGAAGTGCTCGGCAGAGTCGAAGACGTGGAGCAGACGGCAAGGCTGTTCTGCGGGATCGTCAATCGGTACCGGGAGCTGGATCCGGATCGCCCCTGGGAGACGGCCCAGTTTCCCGATTCTTGAACCCCTCAGATCGGCGATGGGACTCTGCCTGGCGGCTTCCGGGTCTCCAGGGTCGTCCGCATTTTCAGGGCGTTGATCTGCTCGTAGGTCCTGACTTGTCGGGTTTGCGACAACCAGCGGGTAGCCCCGGTATCGGAACACGGGGTGTCCGGCGTCGAGGGCGCTCGGGCGGTCGACAATCCTTTGGAAGTTGGTCATATCAAGTCCCGTAAGATTATAGACACATTTTTTGAGCAGTTGGGCTGTTTTTGGGACCAATTTTTCATCGCCTGAAGGGGAGGACTGTGGCCCAGTGCTTTCTGCGGGATGTGCTGATTGTAGACCTTAACGTAGCGTTTGATGGTATCGGCGAAGTGCTCGGCAGAGTCGAAGCGGGTGGTGGCTAAGACCTCGGCGATGCGGCTGTTGAAGCGTTCGATCATACATCCCGCGCCAGCAGATATGGGAATTCTTTCTTGCCGCAAATGAACGCAACTCAACCACTATGCACTGCAAAGTGCATACCCTGTTGTCCAGGCACCATACCCTATCGCCCAAAAATGCTTTCCCCAATATCGTTTTTTCAGCTCTGGGAATTCGCTTTGAAGAAGACGTGATGACCTTACTTTAACCCGCTTTACAAAATCGCTTATTGATAACCTCGGCGGATATTCAACATGCATATGTATATGATCCTTGCTTACGACTCCTTTCAGAATATGAACATCTTCCGCATCACATACCTGAAGGATAAGTTCTCGG